>MDTB01007253.1_pt1 | contig 28963 bp, 40 predicted proteins | sample 811161 | NCBI WGS metagenome assembly MDTB01 (sample SAMN05326650, study PRJNA326480) | marine metagenome | isolation source: seawater | place: Mediterranean Sea | collected 2009
AACCACTGACAAGGTTCCTAGCTCTTGACCTTCGCGAAGTGGCGCTCGAATTTCAGAATTTATGACTAGATCAGAAGTCAAATTTGCTGCAGATCCTTCAGGTACAGTCACCGTAAGGTCCTCTGCCAAACCCAAATTGATCGCATTGTGCATACCATTCCAAACTCGGGCCCTTCTTATCGACTCATTTGACCTATATAGTTCGACAGTATCATAGTAGCGAAATCCGTAGGCCAATAGCTTCTGACTTTCCTGCGCCCTTATCGCTTTCGATGAAGCGCCCATCACTACGGCAATCAATCTCATCCCATCTCGGAAAGAGGATGAAACTAAACAATATCCTGCAGCTTCAGTATGACCAGTCTTTACACCATCAACGTTTTTATCCCGAAATAACAACGTGTTTCTGTTTCTCTGGGAAATACCGTTATAGGTGAAGCTCTTTTCAGAGTAAATTTTATAATGTTCTGGGAAACTTCTAATCAGCTCCTGGGTTAGGATAGCCAGATCTCTCGCAGACGTGTAATGCTGCTCATGGGGCCAGCCGGTTGCGTTGACAAAATTAGTATTTAACATACCTAAACGAAAAGCATGTTTATTCATGAGATCCGCAAAAACATCTTCACTACCTGCGATATGTTCTGCAAGAGCAACACTCGCGTCATTGCCTGATTGGATAATAATTCCTCGTAACAGATCTTCCAATTTGACTTTAGTACCCTCCTGAATGAACATCAAAGAGCCTTTCATGCGCCAAGCCTTGACACTGATAGAAACCTCTTCCGATAAATCAACCAAACCATTCTGAATTTGGAGAGCCCCAATATAGCTAGTCATAATCTTAGTCAGACTAGCGGGTGGTAATCGCTGTTCACTATTATGGTCAGCAAGGACCTTACCTGTTCTACCATCTATAAGAATATAGGCCTCAGCAGATAGCTGGGGCGCTGCAGGTATAATGGCCCCGCTTGCTGCGCTAACAACAAAAAGCCAAAGCTGTATCAATACCAGAGCAGATAATCGATTACTCATGAGTAAGCTTCCTTTATCTATTCCACTTCTACTTTAACCGGCTTCTCCATACCGGCCCCCTCGAGAATTTCTCTCAGGGCGTATCCATGTAGTTCCTCGTTAATTGGACCGACCCAAACTTTGTGGAGCAAACCAACTTCATTCTCGCTTTCTGCTAATTTAATATTAAACTCATAACCATGTTCGATTATTAAAGCCCCAATGTCCTTTGAAAAAAGCAAAGCTCGATCTTTTTCGTAAAAGGCGGCCACCTGCAAGTAATAGCTGCCATTGTCTTTCTTAGTGATACGCTGAGGGTAGTTCATTTCATCAAGAGCCTCTACTACAACCGAGGTAGTGCCTTGCTGTTCAAAATTCAATCGCTTGGCTGCCTCCAAAGAGAGATCAATAATCCTATCCTCATAAAAAGGTCCGCGATCATTCACCCTTAAAATCATACTTTTACCATTCTCTAGATTTGTAACTTTAACAAAGGTTGGCAAAGGTAAGGTCTTATGAGCAGCGGATATCCCATGCATATCATAGATTTCACCATTTGCCGTCAGATTACCGTGGAATTTTTGGCCATACCAGGACGCAATACCAATTTCCCGATACCCCATACTAGTCTCCATTACTTTGTATTTCTTTCCAAAAACCTCATAAGTCCCCGGTTCTCTCTGCACAATTGGCTCCATTGTGCAGCTGATAATAAATAAGCACGGGAAGAGATATGCTAGGCGAATATTACGCGTCTGCATTATAATACCAAGTCATAACAAGCAGCGATTTACTGAACCAACTAATATTCATAACATAACGAGACTATTTATTTAATTCCTCACTTAATTGAAAAACGGCCATCGCATAGAGTTTGCTATGGTTGTATCTGGTAATCACATAAAAATTATTGAAGCCTAACCAATATTCTGAACCTTGCTTACCCGAAAACTTCATAGGCGACACAGGTTCTTTCCCTGAAGACCCCACCGATATCCCGAACTTCTCCATATCAGCGACAGTGATGCTTGGTTTTAATGACACATTGAATATTGATTCGTCAACATCGTCTACATCAATCCTGACCACAACCTGTCCACTAGACCATCCATGCTCCGACAAATAATTTGCGACACTGCCAATTGCATCTACAGGATTTCGCCAGATATCACGAATACCATCTCCATCAAAATCAACAGCATAACGACGGTAGCTGCTGGAAATAAACTGCCCATAGCCCATGGCACCGGCATAAGACCCTCTAAGATCAGTTATTTCCTGCCTTTCTTCACGAACCAGCATTAAGAATTCATAAAGTTCTTTCCGGAAAAAAGTAGCTCTAGGTGGGTAGTCAAAAGCTAGAGTCACTAGGGCATCGAGCACTCTATAATTACCAAGGTAACGGCCATACATAGTCTCTACACCAATGACTGCAGTTACTATAGCGGGCGGGACACCATATTCTTCCCAAGCACGCTCGAGAGGTTCATGGTAAGTTTCCATGAATCGTTTACCTGCGGATATTCTTGGTTCTTTCAGAAAAATATCTTGGTATTCACTCCAGGCCAATACTTTTTCTGCAGGCCTAGAAATTGATTCGATTATGGTGCTCTTATACTCCGCTGCTCTGAATACCTCTAGTAGTTCTAATTCAGCGAAATTTTCAGAAATCATAAGGCTTTTAATAAATTCCTTGACGTCCTCACGAGTGGAGTAATTTTCACCTACAGCAGTATGTGTTTGAGTTACTAAAATTATCACGCAAAGTGCTCTTAACAACAATATCACTCTCCTCTAAAGCATAATTCTTCTGTGGGTGTGGATTGACATCATAATCCCAAAACTGGCGAATAAGGTTAAAATTGATGTGCCGCCATAGCTAACTAAGGGCAGTGGAATGCCAACAACGGGTAGCAAACCACTAACCATTGCAATATTTACGAAAACATAAACAAAAAATGTAAAGGTGATAGTACCGGCCAACAAACGGCCAAACGTATCCTGCGCTTGTATTGCTATCACGATACCTCGCCCCATAAGAAAAAGATACATAATCAGCAGAAAGACAACACCTAAGAAACCCATTTCTTCTGCAAGAACGGCAATAATGAAATCTGTTTGACTCTCAGGAAGAAAGTTCAGATGTGACTGGGTCCCCTCAAATAGTCCTTTGCCCGACAAACCACCTGATCCAATAGCCGTTTTTGACTGGATAATATTCCAGCCATCTCCCAAGGGGTCTCTCTCAGGATCAAACAGAGTTAGTATTCTGCGCTGCTGATAATCTCTTAACAAAAACCATACGGCTGGTGCAGAGATAAATGCAACGCCAAGCGCCCCGAAAACAAATTTCCAAGCAACACCCGCCAAAAGAAGGACAACGACACCTGAAACAAAAATTATAAGCGCGGTTCCAAGATCAGGCTGAGGTACTACAAGTGCAGTGGGAATAATGGTTATCATGAGCGCCCAAAAAATATGTCTTTTCTTGGGCGGCAAATGTCGATTATGGAAATAAGATGCCAAAGCCATAGGTAATGCAAGCTTCATCAGTTCTGATGGTTGAAATCCTAAAAAACCGGGGATTCGCAACCACCTTCTAGAACCGTTAACCTCTGTGCCGAAAAAAAATGTCATAACTAGCAAAAACACAGCAAGGATAAACAACCACGGCGCCAGACGCTGGTAAAAAATAGGTGATATCTGCGCCAAGAAAATCATCGCCAAACTAGCGATACCAATTTTTACTATCTGCGAAATAACCGCCGACTGGTTGGGGTGAACGGCGCTGTACAAAACTAACAGGCCATATGATGATATCAGTAGTAGGAGTAACACAATTGTAAAGTCTAAGTGCACCTTATCACCAATACCTACAGTCCGCTCAAAACCGTACCCTGTGTCTGAGAGGCGTCTAACGAAATCCTGAGGCATAGCTTGCTTGTGTCATTACTGGATTTTTTCTTTTCACATAATAGTCTAGAATTTCTCGAGCAACAGGTGCAGCAACTTTACTGCCGCCACCGCCATTTTCAACTAAGACAGCCAATGCAATTTTAGGATCTTCTATTGGAGCAAATGCTATAAACCACGCATGTTTTCGTTGTCTTTCAGAAAGTTCGTTTTCGTCGTATTCTTCTCCTTGTTTAATACTAACAACTTGAGCTGTTCCTGATTTTCCTGCCATCCTGTAAGTTATATCCTGCCCGATATAAGCCCAAGCTGTACCGTTCTCTCCTAACTCTTGGTCACCACGATGTACGACTTTTTCCATAGCTGAAATAATCTCATCCCAGATATAGTCAGGAACGACATCAATATCCTTAATACTGCCATCCTCATCCAGTACATGGCCACTCTTTAGCATTCTCGGAGCAACCCATTTCCCACGATTAGCAATAAGAGTAACGGCTGTCGCCATTTGTAGTGGCGTAACAAGCATGTCGCCTTGTCCGATACCTATATTCACAGTATCTCCTGGGAACCAACCCAGACCTCGATTCTCTTTTTTCCATTCTATCGAAGGCAGCAACCCCGATCTTGCTTCTGGGAGATCTAATGCAGTATTTTTACCGAAGCCAAATAGATCTAAATACTGATGAATACGGTTAATACCAAGTTTCACCGCTAAGTTATAGAAATAAACATTGCATGATCTATAAATCGCCTTCTGTAATCCCACCTCACCGTGACCACCGGTGCCAGACAAGCGCCAATTCCAATCTCTATAAAGACGGTCTTCGTTAGGTAAACGAAACCAACCGGGATCAGAAATAACATCATCAGGACTTATCGTCCCGGTAACAAGCCCTGCTATACCAAGCAATGGTTTGATAGTGGAGCCAGGCTCATATTGTCCTTGTAAAGCTCTATTGAACAATGGTATGTCCACAGACTCAAGTAGTCCCGAATAAGTCTCATGGTCTATACCCTTAACGAATAAATTAGGATCATAAGATGGCTTACTAACCAAGGCAAGGATGCCTCCTGTGCTGGGCTCAATCGCTACGATGGTCCCACGTCGTTCAGCTAAGGCTGCACTAGAGACTCTTTGTAGGGCAGCATCCACATGTAGTGTTAGATCCTTACCAACCTCAGGGTTGACAGAATCTAACTCTTTCATAATCACGCCTCTGGCATTCGTCTCTACTCTTTTATGACCTACCTTACCCAAAAGGACACTCTCATAGTGTTTCTCCACCCCAATTTTCCCGACATGGTTGGTTCCAGAATATGCAACTCTGTCTAAACGTTTTGCATCATTTTCATTTATTCGCCTTACCGACCCCACTGCATGAGCTAAAAGAGATCCTTGCGGATAGTGTCTTATCAGCCTAGCCTCAACTTGAACCCCCGGTAGGCTATTTTTGTTTACGACGATTCTCGCATGGTCCTCGGCAGAAAGCCGAAAGGTTACAGGAACTGGCTCGTAAGGTCTTTGTCTTCGTTCTATCCTTCGCTTGAACGCTCGCTGCTCTTCAGCAGATAAACCAATTAGCTCATCTATCTTCGACAGAGTTAATTCAATATTTGGCGATAATTCCGTAATAATAGTGAGATTCAGCGAGGGAATATTGTGGGCTATTATTTCTCCATGCCGATCATAAATAAGACCTCGTACAGGTGGTATCGCTTCAAACTGAATTCGATTTTGATCAGCGAGCGTTGCATACATATCGTGCTGAATAATTTGTAGGTAAAAGAAACGCCCAAAAAGAAACAACATGAGTGCTATTAAAACCAAGAATCCGATTATAGCGCGCTCAAAAAATATTTGGCTCTCACCGGAATGGTCTTTTAAAACAAGAGGCTCTCCCATGTATCTTTACCGATGATAGGGATGATGGTTTATCATTGTCCAAGCTCTATATATCTGTTCAACTATAAGGAGCGGTACAAAAGCATGCGGGAACGTTAAGCGAGACAGTGACCAAATATCATCGGCACTATCAAGTAAGGCGTTATCCATCCCGTCCGGACCTCCCACAAAAAACTGTACCATTTGGTAATTGTTTAACCAATTATCTAAATTATTTCTCAACTGCTCCGAGGACCAAACATTTCCTGTAGCTTCCATAGCGACCTTGCGAGCATGAGGCACAGATACTGAACTTACTTTCTCATACTCGAACCGAATCAGCTTCTGAGTTAAAGCACTCTTGGTCCTCTTGGGTAAAGGAATTTGTCTCAAAGAAAGACCCCACTCCTTAGGGATGCGCCTGCAATAATCATCCATCCCCTCCTTCAACCAAGAGGGAGGTTTGTTACCAATGGTTACAACTTCCAACTTCAATTATCACTCCTGAAGACCCTCGTTTGAAGGGGACAAACCCCACAATCTCTCTAAATCATAAAACTCTCTTACTTTTGGAAGCATTACGTGCACCAAAACATCAGCCAGATCTATCAAGACCCATTCGCCCTCTATTAGGCCTTCTACACCGAGGGGCTTAATAAAGGTTGCTGAAACTTTTTCTATGACGCTTTCTCCCAAGGCCTTTACCTGCCGACTTGAGGCGCCACTAGCTAAAACCATATAATCAGTTATGTCAGTCATATTAGATACTTCTATGCATCGAATATCCTCACCCTTGCGATCTCTCAAAGCCTGCACAACCAGCTCTCTTAGTTCTATATTAGGCATTTATATACCGTCCCTGATATAACTTATGAACCTGAATATAACTGGCAACTTTGGTGGTCAACTGCATCGAAGGTTTTAAGCCTCTGTTCAAATCTTCTCTGATTTCTGTTGATGAAACATCAATTTGCTCCGACTCCACAAAGCATATTCTACCGCCTGGTTGCCCTTTTAATTGTCCCAATGAACATTCCCTATCTTTAATCCAATCATTCATTAACGAAGAGAATACTAAGCTATTTCCTGGCCGCTTGAGTACAATGATATTACAAAGATGACCGATGTCCTGCCATCTGTACCACGCATCAAACTTGTTAAAGGCATCCATACCCATGATTAAATGAATAGAACATCGCGAACCAAACTCACCACGAAAAGACTCTAGTGTATCGAATGAATATGATGAGCCGCCTCGCAAGATTTCTCTATCATCGATAACAATACCGGGAAAATCCAAAACCGCTAGTCGAAGCATGGCAAGGCGCTGTTCTACTGTCGACTCAGGAAATTTCCGATGAGGTGGTTCAAAAGACGGAACTAGTCTGACCTGATCTAATGATAAAATACTCCGAACATGGTGGGCTGAACGAAGGTGACCTAAATGTACGGGATCAAATGTACCCCCAAAAACCGCAATATCATTTTTCATGATCGGATTTGTCCATCTCCAAAGACAACAAATTTTTGTGAGGTAAGGCCCTCTAAACCTACTGGGCCGCGAGCATGAAGCTTATTTGTAGATATTCCAATTTCAGCACCAAGCCCGTATTCAAATCCATCAGAAAATCGAGTTGATGCGTTCACGATCACAGAACTCGAATCCACTTCCTGAATAAATCTCCGCGCGTTGGTGAAGTTTGTTGTTACGATGGTATCAGTATGGCCCGAACCATATCGATTGATATGATCCATTGCTGCTTCTAACCCATCCACAATCCTGATAGCTAAAATAGGAGCCAGATATTCCTTACTCCAATCCTGTTCTGTGGCAGGAGAGATCGAGCATACACCAGATAGTTGCTCGAGACATTTACCGCAGCCCCTTAGCTCTACGCCCCCTTCAACATAGGCCTTAGCTAGGGATACGAGAAAATGGGGGGAAACCGATTTAGCTACTAGTAATGTTTCCATTGCATTGCATACTGCATAACGACTAGTTTTTGAATTGAACGCTATTGAAAACGCTTGTTCATAATCGAACTGATCATCCACGTATACATGACACACACCGTCTAAATGTTTTATAACCGAAATTGTTGCATCCTCTGAGACTCTTTCGATAAGGCTCTTACCACCTCTTGCTACTAAAACATCTACAAATTTATCCATCGTAATCAGTTCACCTACTGCCTTTCTATCTGTATATTGAACTAACTGGACAACCTCAGGAGATAATCCCTGCTTCGCTATACCTTTTGAGATGCATTTACCAAGGGCTAAATTAGAAAAAAGTGACTCAGAACCACCTCGCAGAATCACGGCGTTACCAGACTTTATGCATAGACTTGCAGCATCGACAGTGACATTAGGCCTTGACTCATAAATTATGCCAATTACACCCAAGGGGGTTCTCAGTTTTCCTACCTGAATTCCATTGGGCCTAAATTTCATATCACTGATCTCGCCAATGGGATCATTGAGACTTATTACCTGGTGGATACCCTCAACCATCGAATCGAATCTGCTTTCGTTGAACGCCAAGCGGTCTAGCAACGCGTCATCAATCGCATTCTTACGACCAATAGTCAGATCCTTCTCGTTTTCGCTCATCAAATAAGAGCGGCTCCTTGTAATTTCATCACTGATAGCAAGAAGCACATTATTTTTTTGTTCAGTTTTAGCCCGTCTTATTTCAGCGGCCGCATTTTTTGCGGCAAGCCCAAGATCAAGCATGTAAGCCTTTATGTCATTCATGACTAAGGAACCAAGATAAAATAAGGACCCCATTATACATATGTGCTTACTTCCATGATAAATAAACGTACGTAAAAAAAGCCGAAGTAATTGCTGCGAAAAACGAGGGGGTGATGTATTAACAAAATAATAATTAAATGGCAGGGAGCGGATCGGGAAACAAGCATATTGATGATAACTCTCTCTCAAGCAAAAATTGGCACTGCTTCACTAGCGTAACATCGTGATTACCTTGTCAAGCTCCTCTAGCCGTACCAAAGGACTTTTAATCTCAAATAATCTTTGCTTTTCTTCAATAGCCAATGGAAGCAACTCCACGAGCCTCGCCCCCACTTCACCTGCGGCACCAAAATCGACCGTATAATTGAGGCCGGCGACCCATTTATCCTTTATCAGCGACCTTAACAGAGTTACCAGGTGGGCTTTATCAAGAGGAAGAACAGCCTCTTCCTCTTGATCGAAAAAGTCTACCTGAGCTACTAAAAGATGATCCCTCTGTTCGTATTTCTCCCGTATTGCGAACTTTGTTCGCCCCTCGGTCATTATCCCTAGCATTCCATTAGGGAATTGATCAAAATCCACAATTATGGTGTAAGTACCTTGATTACTTATATTAGCCAGCGCGTTATACCCATCAAATATCTCATTATCAGTCTCCAACATTACAACTCCAAATCCAGAATTTTCTCGCATGCAAGATTTAATCATATCGAGATACCGAACCTCGAAAATTTGGAGAGGCAAACGACCGCCAGGGAAGAGCACAAGAGGTAAAGGAAATAAAGGTATTTCTGTCATACAAAGTATAATACTCGTTTCCAAATAATATTCTTAGTGCTTTCCTAAAGACGAACCGAACTTTAAAATCATCTTTCATCTAAAAAATTAAGAATAGTTTGGAAATTTTACAAATAATCGGACTTTCATTGATTCAGGGTATTACTGAGTTCTTACCCATTTCAAGCTCCGCACATCTGCTACTTCCTCATTATGCATTCCATTGGACGGATCAGGGTTTGGCGTTCGATACAGCAGTGCACTTGGGGTCTCTATTGGCCGTCTTGGGCTATTTCCGCAAAGATATCTGGACTTTAATAATCGCAGTAGCCCAGCACCTAAAAACTCGACAACAAACGAAGGATAGTCATTTTGCCTATTGCTTACTTATCGGAAGCCTACCACTTCTTATTGTAGGTCTCATCGGACGGGACTGGATAGAGATAAACCTCAGAGCACTGCAAGTCATTATTATTAGCAACCTCTTACTTGCACCATTACTCCTCGTAGCAGATAGTTTTGGGAACAAAAATCAAGAACATCAAGATTTGAACTTTTGTTCAGCTATCTTCATTGGAGCAATGCAAGTGTTAGCACTTATACCGGGGGCTTCTCGTTCTGGAGTCACTATTACTGCTGCTCTCTTTATGGGTTTCAACCGAGAAGCCGCATCAAGAATTTCATTCGTGATGGCCATACCCGCTATTGCTGGAGCGAGTTTTATAAAACTTTTTGACCTTTCGACAGGAGCATTACAGGTGCAATGGGGTAATATTATAATTGGCATTTTCACCTCTGGAATAGCTGCATTCGCGTGTATCACACTATTTCTTCAGTTAATCAATCGAATAGGATTCCTTCCTTTCGTTTTATATCGACTTCTTCTTGGCGGGATATTGCTAATGACGTTTTAGAAAGCCGATCGCCTAAAATGGAATATCGTCATCAAAATCTTCTGGGGGTACTGGAGCTAAATTACTAGTGGTATTAGTGGAATGCACATCTGTATTATTGACTGGCATGTCTCCACGACTATCAAGCATCTGCATTTCGTTTGCTACGACCTCAGTAGTATAGTGCTTTTGACCCTCGCGTTCCCACTCTCGGGTGCGAAGCTCTCCATCAACATAAATTTTGGATCCCTTCTTAAGATATTCATTAGCTATTTCTGCCAACCGATTGAAAAATACAACTCTATGCCATTCGGTACGATCTTTCTGCTCACCGCTATCTCTATCTTTCCAACTCTTGGACGTAGCAACCGAAACATTCGTTACGGCATTTCCGCTAGGCATATATCGAGTCTCAGGATCGCGTCCAAGATTACCTACTAAAATAACTTTATTTATACCGCGCGCCATAACTTTCTCCTACATTTTATTTGTGATGAATTCTTGCAGCTGCGAATCGTCGAATAGATCATTCTGAACCTTTAGATAAGCAACGCGCTCCTCGTAAATCAAAACTGCGTCAAGCACCCCATTTAGTGACAACAACTGTTCTAACAAAACCTTTGCAGACTTCCCCTCAAAAGCTCTGAGATGAACAATCCTACTCTCAATACCGTCCAGGCTTTGAAGTTTAAGACAAATCAAAAACCAAACAATACCTATAGCTGCATTAGCATACAAAAGCACAACGATATCCGCGTAACTCAGTAACAGTCCAGCTGAGACACCCCCTATAAAGGTTCCAAAAAATTGAAATGTTGAATATATGCCCATCCCAGTACCCCGGGTCCCGGCAGCCACAATTCTACTCATATGCGCTGGCAAAAGTACCTCCAACAGGTTAAATCCCACAAAAAAAACTACCATACTTATGACTATAACCATACTGCTTAAAGCATTGACAAGACCTATCATTGCAATAATCAAGCAACATACCATCGCTCGCAAAACCTTCTCTGATTTTCCTGGTCGATCAGACAGCAAAACCAGCGGACTCATCAAAAAAAGCGAGACCAAAAATATTACAAAATAATAGATGAAATGTACCTTATCTTCTATTCCAGCGTCCCTAAACAGTAGGGGGAACACCATAAAACCCGAGGTCAGAAAATAGTGTAGAAAAAACACACCAAAGTAAACAGGGATCAAGGCTTTATCAGAGAGCATCAGCCAAAATTTGTCTAGCAACACTTTCGTATCGAGATTAGTTTTAATAGAAATCGGGGTTGGCACTACCTTCCACAGAATGATCAGTCCGATAATTCCTGCAACTGCAGAGAAAATAAAAATACCCGGGAGACCTTGGTAACTAAATATTACTGGGCCTAGGATAATAGAAAAACCAAAAGATAAACCTATCGCTATCCCGATTATACCCATCGCCTTAGATCTATGATCGATACGAGTAACGTCAGATACTAATGCTAGCAATGTGCTTGCTATCGCCCCACAACCCTGAATAAACCTACCTAAAATGACTGTAAAAATATCCTGTCCAAATGCAGCAATAAAGGAACCAAAAATAAATAATATCAGGCCAAATGTAATTACAGATTTCCTGGAAAAATAATCGGAAGCTAAGCCAAAAGGAATCTGAAGTAGGGCTTGAGAAAGACCATAAATACCTAGCGCCAACCCAACGCGGAAAGGTGTGCTATGTTCCAGCTCCTCTCCCACTAGTGGAAGCACGGGTAAAATCATAAATAAACCGAGCATTCGGACTAAAAACAAAGCAGCTATAGCCACCGCAGAGTGCATTTCTTGCTTATTCATCGACGAGCTTTGCCTAGAAGAAAACAAACTTATATTATCTGCCCCTTCAAAGCAGTGCGATCTACTCAGAGAGGACTTCAAATTGTGTGATACCCAAATGATAACAAATCTCAGAAAATCTAATAGGCTAGAATATAGTTCTCGCCTATCTCTCGTAAATCTATTAGGTAAAATATACAACTCACTAGAGTTCGATAAAGAGAAAACCATCGATGGATAAAATATCGATTAGAGGTGCCCGAACGCATAATCTAAAGAGTATCGATCTTGAGATACCGAGAGACAAACTCATAGTTATAACTGGTTTATCTGGGTCTGGGAAATCCTCGCTTGCTTTCGATACGCTTTACGCGGAAGGTCAAAGACGTTACGTAGAATCACTCTCGGCTTATGCTCGTCAATTTTTATCATTGATGGAAAAACCCGACGTTGATCACATCGAGGGGCTCTCACCAGCTATTTCTATTGAGCAGAAATCAACAAGTCATAATCCAAGATCAACGGTAGGAACCATCACAGAAATTCATGACTACCTCAGACTATTGTTCGCTAGAGTAGGAGAACCGCACTGCCCAGAGCATGGAACGAAACTTCAAGCACAATCGATAAGTCAGATGGTCGACCAAATTTGCAAGCTAGAAGACGGGACCAAATTCATGCTGTTAGCTCCCATAATTCGTGGTCGTCGTGGCGAACATTCACATATATTCAAAGAGCTAATCTCACTTGGTTTTGTTAGGGCTCGTATAGACGGGACCATCACCGACCTGGATGATTTGCCGGATCTCGATAAGAATAAGCAACATACCATTGAAGTCGTGGTTGACCGTCTTCGAGCTAGGGAAGATATTAAGACAAGACTAGCTGACTCCTTGGAGACGGCTATCCAGGCTTCTAGTGGCCTTGTAACAGTAACCTTTATCGATCAAGATCGAGAGGATATCCTGTTTTCCGCGAAATTTTCTTGCCCGATTTGTCAGCATTCTATCAACGAACTTGAACCTCGCTCCTTCTCCTTTAACAACCCAGCTGGGGCGTGCAAAACATGCGACGGCCTAGGTTTAAAACAGTTTTTTGATCCAAAGAATATCATCCAAAATGATGAACTGAGCCTCTCAGAGGGGTCTATATATGGCTGGGATAGACGTAATATTTATTATTTTCAGATGCTTGAGAGTCTGGCCAACCACTATGGGTTCGATTTAACTAAGCCCTTCAAGAATATTGATAAAGCACATAGGAATATCATTTTAAATGGAAGCAGCAATGAGTACATAAAATTTCGGTATGCAAATGAAAAAGGTAATCAATACTACAGAGAACATTCATTCGAGGGAATAATTCCCAATATGGAACGTAGATATCGGGATACTGATTCTCAGACAGTAAGGGAGCAGCTTTCTCGATTCTTGTCCACTCAAACGTGTCCTGATTGCAAAGGGAAAAGACTTAATCGAGATGCCTGTGCGGTAACCATAAATAAAAAAGCACTACCTGAAGTTTCAGATCTTTCAATACAAGATGCATTTAAATATTTTAGCTCCCTTAAGTTAGCTGGACAAAGAGGGAAAGTAGCCGAAAAAATACAAAACGAGATTCGTTCTCGGTTGAGCTTTCTGGTAGATGTGGGGCTAAACTACCTCACACTTTCTCGAACTGCCGAAACACTATCGGGTGGCGAAGCGCAGCGTATTCGGTTAGCTAGTCAAATAGGTGCCGGATTAGTAGGGGTAATGTACGTTCTTGATGAGCCCTCAATAGGACTACACCAACGAGACAACGGTCGATTATTGAAAACGTTATACCGACTTAGAGATCTTGGGAACACGGTTATCGTAGTGGAACATGATGAAGAAGCTATCAGGAATGCAGACTTTATTATAGATATTGGTCCTGGCGCAGGGTCACAGGGTGGGGAGGTCGTCGCAGCCGGTTCTGTCGAAGATATAACTAAAAATGATAGGTCACTTACAGGACAATTCCTTGCAGGTAAGAGGAACATACGTGTGCCAAGTAATAGAAAAATCGCAGATCCAGAGAGAATGCTACATATTCGTGGAGTAACAGGTAATAATCTTAAGTCAGTTGATGCCAGTATTCCCCTTGGGCTAATGACATGTATTACGGGCGTATCGGGGTCTGGCAAATCAACGCTAATTAACCACACGCTTTACCCGATTGCCGCGCGTAGCTTGAATGGCGCAACCTTGGTTTCCCCTGGCCCTTACCTATCGATTGATGGGCTCAATTATCTTGATAAAGTTGTAGAGATAGACCAAAGCCCTATTGGAAGAACACCTAGATCCAACCCTGCTACTTACACTAATATATTTACAGCCATTCGTGAACTTTTTTCTTCCACTGAGGAGGCCCGATCACGAGGCTATAAGCCGGGTCGATTCAGTTTTAATGTAAAAGGTGGTCGCTGTGAGGCCTGCCAAGGCGGCGGCATGATCAAAGTAGAAATGCACTTTCTACCAGACATTTACGTAACCTGTGATGAATGTAAAGGTAAGCGCTATAACCGTGAGACCTTGGAGATACAATTCAAAGGGAAATCTATTGACGAAGTTCTAGAAATGACAGTTTTGGAGGCACACACATTCCTTTCCGCGATTCCGATGCTATCGCGTCGTCTCCAGACTCTGCTCGATGTAGGCCTTGGTTATATAAAACTCGGACAAAGTGCAACTAAACTTTCTGGAGGTGAGGCACAACGTGTCAAGCTCTCAAGAGAGCTATCAAAGAGAGATACAGGTGATACCCTATACATTCTAGATGAACCAACAACGGGGCTGCATTTCCATGACATTCAACAATTACTAGATGTTATCCACAAATTGCGTGATCGCGGGAATACCATGGTAATAATAGAACATAACCTTGACGTAATAAAAACTGCCGACTGGGTTATTGATTTAGGACCGGAAGGAGGAGACGGTGGCGGACAAATAATTGCAGTAGGGACACCTGAAGATCTAGCCAATTGCAGCCAATCTTTCACTGGAGACTCCCTGAAGCCAGTTTTAAAGTAACCTGACTGGTTTGTGAACGAAAAACCTCTTTATACTCCTTCTAATCGTCATTCTCGTCCACAAAATCTGCGTCATTCTCGGGCAACACGGGTCGATCAACTAACTCAACAAACGCCATAGGCGCTGAATCCCCAGTACGGAAGCCACACTTGAGAATTCGTGTATAGCCTCCTGCTCTATCTTGATACCTCGGGCCAAGTTCGGAGAATAGCTTGCCAACTACTTCTTTACTACCAGTACGGGAGAAAGCTAAGCGCCGATTCGCTACCGAATCGGTTTTTGCTAGAGTAATCAGCGGTTCGGCGACTTTTCTTAGCTCTTTAGCCTTTGGTACTGTGGTTTTTATAACCTCATGCTCGAGAAGAGAACAGGCCATATTCCGAAACATAGACTTTCTGTGGGAACTATCTCTATTGAGATGCCTACCGCTTTTTCGATGTCGCATAGCGATTAATCCTAAATAATCAAATATTTTAACTAAGAAGTCGTTCATCGCCACGCAAACTAACGGGCGGCCAATTTTCCAAACGCATGCCAAGAGATAGTCCTCGAGACGCCAACACATCTTTTATTTCTGTTAGCGATTTCTTACCCAAATTAGGTGTTTTTAGCAATTCCACCTCTGTACGCCTGATCAAATCGCCAATATAGTAGATATTTTCTGCCTTGAGACAGTTAGCTGACCTTACTGTTAATTCAAGATCATCAACCGGTCGCAAGAGAATTGGGTCAATCTCTTCTTCTTTTTCCTCAGCTTCCGGCTCTTTCTCTCTCTCTAAATCGACAAATACAGCGACTTGCTGCTGAAGAATTGTCGCCGCTCTCCGAATAGCCTCCTCTGGATCCAGAGTTCCATTGCTCTCTAAGTCTATAACTAGTTTATCTAGATCCGTTCGCTGCTCTACTCTCGCGTTGTCTACATTATAGGAAACTCTGAGAATCGGACTGTAAGAAGCGTCCAATAAAAGGCTTCCTATCACTCGTCCTTCCTCGTCATCTGTCGCCCGCATGTCCGCGGGTTCATAGCCTCGCCCCCTTCCAACTGTTGCGCGAATGTTTAGACTACCTGATCCATTCAGGTGTGCAATTACATGATCTGGATTAGCAATTTCCACATCATGATCTAGTTGAAAATCCCCAGCTGTCACAATACCGGAGCCTGTTTTCTCGAGAGAAAGCTTGGCTTCATCTGCTGCATTTAACTTTATAGCAACACCCTTAAGATTTAGGAGAATCTCTATAACATCCTCCTGAACACCCTCTAAAGTACTGTATTCGTGCAATACGCCATCGATTTCTACTTCAGTAATAGCACAGCCAGGCATGGAAGATAATAGAATACGTCTTAAAGCATTACCTAACGTATGGCCAAAACCTCGTTCCAATGGCTCGAGAATAACGGTCGCTCGGGTGTCGCTCCTTTGATCAACCTGTATGTGCTTGGGTGTCAAAAACTCTAATGATGCGTGGGGCATAAAATACCTTCCAATGAAAGAATTAATGTTTTTCTGTTTTTTACCTACTTGGAATACAACTCGACGATTAGATTCTCATTGATTTCTTTTGGTAACTCATCTCGATCAGGGTAATTCTTGAAGAGGCCTTCAAGTTTACTTGTGTCTACCGACACCCACTCAACAGCTGCTCTCTGTCCCGATAAGGCCAGCGCTCCCTGAATTCGCAGCTGACTCCGGGATTTTTCACGGATAGATATTAAATCTCCCTCTTCAACTTGATAAGACGGGATATTAACTACAGATCCGTTCACCAAAATAGACTTGTGCGAAACCAACTGACGCGACTCCGCTCGAGTAGAACCAAAGCCCATCCTGTAGACAACGTTATCAAGTCGTCTCTCTAGAATACGCAATAGATTCTCTCCAGTTGCGCCCTTTTGTCTATCAGCCTTTTTATAATAATTCCGAAACTGCTTTTCTAGGACTCCATATAGACGACGGACCTTTTGTTTCTCTCTAAGCTGAAGTGCGTAATCCGATAATCTTCCTCTTCTTTGACCATGTTGACCGGGTACACTTTCTGCCCGGCACTTCGATTCCAGCGGCCTTACGCCACTCTTTAAGTAAAGATCTGTGCCCTCTCTTCTAGAAAGCTTTAATTTTGGTCCGAGATATCTCGCCATTAATTTTTTCTCCCTAAACCCTTCTTTTCTTGGGTGGCCTACAACCATTGTGAGGTATGGGCGTCACGTCGGTAATATTTGTTATACGAAACCCCACACCATTTAGCGCTCGCACGGCTGCCTCTCTGCCCGGCCCAGGACCTTTGACAAATACCTCAAGATTTTGTAATCCATATTCGAGGGCTGCATTCCCTGCTCGTTCGGCAGCCACCTGAGCCGCAAATGGAGTACTTTTCCTAGCACCACGAAATCCAGAACCCCCTGCAGTTGCCCAAGATAACGCACCCCCTTGCCGATCTGTTATAGTAATTATCGTGTTATTAAAAGACGCATGTATATGCGCTAGGCCATCTGCAATTTGACGTTTTCCCTTTCGTTTACTAGGGGTAACTGCTTCTGATGATACTTCCGTTTCTGACATAATTTATTTCCTAATTGGCCTTTTCGGGCCCTTACGTGTTCTGGCATTTGTCTTGGACCGCTGCCCATTTACGGGCAAATTTCGCCGATGACGAATTCCTCTGTAGCAACCAAGATCTAGCAGTCGCTTAATATTTAGCTGTTCCGCTCGCCTTAAGTCACCTTCTACTACCAGTTTAGCTATCTCGCTCCGCAAACTATCTAGATCTTTTTCGGATAAATCTCCTACTTTCGATATAGGATCCAAACCAGTAGCATCACAGAGATCCCTCGCTACTTTACGGCCAATGCCATAAATATATGTCAATGAGATTCCAGTATGCTTGTTATCTGGAATGTTTATCCCTGCTAAACGCGCCATAAAAACTCCTATATTAACCTTGCCGTTGCTTATGTTTTGGGTCTATACATATGACGCGCACAGCCCCTTTTCGCCTGATTATGCGACAATTTCGACACATCTTTCTAACCGATGCCCTAACTTTCATCGTGTGCTCCTAACGTCTACCAAAATTTTGCAAATTTGATTTTTTCATTAACGAATCATACTGGTGAGACATTAAATGAGTCTGTACCTGAGCCATAAAATCCATGACGACGACTACAACTATTAGCAAGGCCGTTCCCCCAAGCTGAAAAGTGACGTTGAATTGCACAACAAAAAACTGCGGTAGCAAACAAACTAGCGTCATATAAAGTGATCCAAACAAGGTAAGCCGCATCAAAATAGTGTCTATATATCTTGCTGTCTGCTCACCGGGACGATAGCCAGGGATAAAAGCCCCCGACCGCTTAAGATTGTCAGCAACCTCTTTTGAGTTAAACATAATTGCTGTGTACCAAAAGCAGAAAAAAATTATTCCCGCGGAGAAAAGTAGAATGTTTAAGGGTTGCCCAGGCGCAATTTGTAGACTTAGCTCTTGAAGCCACTCCATACCCTCGGACTGGCCAAACCACTGCCCCAAAGAAGCAGGAAATAACAGTAGGCTACTAGCAAAAATCGCGGGTATTACCCCAGCCATATTAACCTTCAAAGGAAGCATGCTTGTTTGGCCCGCGTACATTTTCCTTCCTTGCTGACGCCGTGCATAGTTAACCGTAATACGCCGCTGCCCGCGCTCAACAAACACAACAAAGGCTATCACCAAGACTGCTATGGACGCGATAATCAGGAGACCAAAGAGAGAGATCTCACCTTGTCGAGCTTGCTCAAAAGATTGACCTAAAGCACTAGGTAATCCAGCCACAATTCCTGCAAAAATCAATATAGAAATTCCATTACCAACCCCCCTTTCAGTTACCTGCTCACCCAACCACATCATGAACATGGCACCAGTGACTAAAGTGGTAATAGCTACGAAATGAAATGCAAGTGATCCCTCATAAGCTAGCCCCTGAGAAGCTAGCCCGCTGCTAAACGCGAAGCCTTGTATTGTAGCTAAAAGAAGCGTGCCATAACGTTTATACTGATTTATTTTTCTCCTTCCTGACTCCCCTTCCTTGCGTAATTGCTGCAAACTAGGAGTTGTTGCAACCAATAACTCTCCTATAATTGAGGCAGAGATGTAAGGCATTATACCTAATGCCAAGATACTCATTCGTTCTAATGCTCCGCCAGAAAACATATTAAACAAGTCTAGTATTCCTCCCTGATTCTGCTCGAACAAGGATCTTAACCGCTCAGGATCGATCCCTGGGACAGGAATATGACTGCCTATTCTGTACACAATAATCGCAAGAAGCACATACAGCAGCCTCCGCCGCAGTTCTACAAGTCCTCCGCTACTCTGATTTGGAATTACACTAGCCATGATATTGATGAGTTACCAAAAGTAACTATTCCGTCTCCTCAATTTTCCCTCCGGCTTTTTCGACAGCAGTCTGGGCGCCTGCAGTCACCCTCAAACCTTTCAGAACTAGGGGCTTGGTGACCGTGCCAGAGGCAATAATACGTACACGCTTTATACTGTTTTTAATAAGATTAGCGGACTTAAGAGACTCTATATCTATTATTTCCGCCTCTAGCTTATCTAACTCAGACAGCCTTACCTCTGCAGTTAATCTTGCCTTCACAGAGTTAAACCCAAACTTAGGCAACCGCATTTGCAGGGGCATTTGGCCCCCTTCAAACCCAGCTGGAACTTTCCCTCCGGCTCGAGATTTTTGCCCTTTATGCCCACGACCAGCTGTTTTACCAACACCACTACCAATTCCTCGGCCAACGCGCTTTCTCAAAGCTTTTCCGCTTCTATCCGAACCTAATGAATTAAGGCGCACTATTTAAACCCCTCTCTATTTGTCTTCTACACTCAAAAGATATGAGACTTTTTTAATCATTCCTCTATTGGCAGGAGTATCTACCACCTCTACACTGTGGTTTATTCTGCGTAGACCTAAGCCAGCTACACAATCTTTGTGTTTCTTCAGCCTACCTATCGTACTCTTGACCAGGGTTACTTTTATTTTTTTATCAGACATGTCTTACTCAGGCCTTGATTTCATCGACGGAAAGGCCACGTTTCTCTGCTATGTGTTCAGCTGATCGCATATCCTGTAGTCCATTAAATGTCGCCCGAAGAACATTGACTGGGCTTGTTGATCCATAGCATTTAGCAAGAACATTGTGGACTCCAGCAACTTCTAACACCGCCCGCATAGTCTTCCCAGCAATCACACCCGTACCCTCAGATGCTGGCTGCATATAGATTTTAGAGGCACCATGTCTCGCTGTTATCGGGTATTGGATTGTAGAACCGTTTAGCTCTACTTGAATCATATTCCGCCTGGCAGCCTCCATTGCCTTCTGAATCGCCAAAGGGACTTCACGTGCTTTCCCTCGACCATAGCCTACACGACCATTCCCATCGCCCACTACAGTTAGAGCGGTGAATCCGAAAATTCTGCCACCTTTTACCACCTTAGCAACCCGGTTAACCTGCACCAGCTTTTCTAGTATGCCTTCCTCATTTTCCTTGTCGTTATATGCCATCGATTATCCCCGAAACTTAGAACTTTAACCCGCCACTACGAGCCGCGTCCGCTAATGCTTTAATTCGACCGTGATACTTGTATCCCGACCGATCAAAGGCCACTTTTTCTATTCCTTTACTTTTTGCGCGTTCGGCTATGAGAGAACCTACTGCAATTGCGCCCTGGATATTACCCGAGCTTTGTCCCTTCAAATCACTTTCTAAAGTTGATGCAGCAGCCTCAATTCGTTCTCCGGATGAAGAAACTACCTGAGCATATATATGTCTAGGCGAACGAAATACACTTAAGCGCGGAATGCCTAACTCTCGTATATGTGATCGAAGCTTTGTCGCTCTTCGTAGTCTTGCAGTTTTCTTCTTACTCATATTTTCCTACTATTTCTTCTTCGCTTCTTTACGCTTTACATACTCATTGGCGTAGCGTACACCTTTGCCTTTGTAGGGCTCCGGTGGTCGGAAGGCTCTAATCTCAGCAGAAACTTGTCCTACTAATTGCTTGTCGATGCCTTTTACCAAAACTTCAGTTTGACTAGGCGTTTCTACTTCAATCCCATCTGGTATGTCATAGTCTATTGGATGAGAAAAACCTAGAGTCAGGTTGAGTTTTTTCCCTTGAGCTTGCGCCCGATAACCGACCCCTTGCAAAAGAAGTGATTTTGAAAAACCCTCACTTACACCTAGCACCATATTGTTTACTAGAGAACGGTAAGTACCTGCTAAAGCCCCCGATTTTTTGCTTCCATTGCTTGCTCTAAAAGTAATGTAATTATCATCCTGATTAATCTCTACTTGCCCGTTAATAACAAGCTCTAACGTGCCTTTGCTACCTTTAACTTTCAAATTAGGGCCATCAAGCATAACCTCCACGCCGGAGGGAACCTCTACTGGATTATTTGCAATTCTAGACATTAGTCACTCATCCATTTGTTCACTAGAATACTGAGCAAAGTAATTCCCCACCGACACCCTGTTGCCGTGCGGCGCGATCGGTCATTACCCCTTTGTTTGTTGATAAAATGATGATACCCAACCCACCCCTTATTTCAGGAATCGCATCTTTATGCTTGTACTGACGCAAACCAGGCCGACTCAATCTCTTTATTTCCTCAATTACAGGCCGACCTTCAAAATATTTCAAAACTATACTCAAAATGGCTTTACCGTCTTTATTAATCGAGGCCTCAAAATTTTCGATGAAGCCTTCTTGCTTCAATACTTCCGCTACTGAGACCTTGGTAGAGGAAGAAGGCATGGTAATTTCCTTGATCTTCACTTGCTGCGCATTGCGAATGCGCGTAAGCATATCTGCCAAAGGATCTTGCATGGTCATGGCTCGCTCCTTACCAACTCGATTTTACAAGGCCAGGTACATCGCCACGCATCGCAGCTTCCCTCAATTTCGTACGCGCCAGGCCAAACCGTCTATAAACTGCGTGAGGCCTACCTGTGATACTACACCTTCTCACCTGCCTGCATGGACTCGCATTCCTCGGTAACCTTTGCAGCTTCAATTGAGCATCCCAGCGATCGTCTGATGACGCCTGCGGATCGCGGATGATTTCCTTTAAAGCCGCTCTTTTTAAAGCATACTTTGCAGCGGTACGCTGACGTTTGAGTTCCCGATTAATCATCGACATTTTGGCCATATAAAGTCCTATTAACTTACTTCTCGGAAGGGAAAATTAAAGGCTCGCAATAAAGCCCTTGCTTGATCATCTGTTTTCGCTGTAGTTACAATACCTATGTCTAACCCTCTAATTTTATCGATTTTGTCATAATCAATTTCTGGGAATACAATCTGTTCGGACAAACCCATAGAAAAATTACCCCTACCATCAAATGACCGAGGACTAATCCCTCTAAAATCTCTTTGCCTAGGAATCGCAATGTTTATTAATCTGTTCAGAAATTCATACATTCTTTCCCGACGCAAAGTCACCTTGCAACCAACAGGGAAACCTTCTCGAACTTTAAAGCCTGCAATGGACTTTCTTGCGTTATTAACCACAGCTTTTTGACCAGCAATAGCTTCCATATTATCTACCGCTGCATCTAACTGCTTTCGATCACCTATAGCCTCGCCTACTCCCATGTTGAGAACAATTTTTGTTAACCGTGGGACCTCCATCACATTCTTGAGGCTTAATTCTTTTTGCAATTTAGTTACCACTTCCTCTCGGTATTGTTTTTTTAGATCTATCATTTGTCTTCCATTGGACTAACTATCAATCTGGTCACCACTAGATCTAAAAATACGAACCTTTTTGCCATCCGCTAAGATCTTGAAGCCCACCCGATCTACTTTATTTGTCGCGCCGTTATAGATAGCGACGTTCGAAGCCTCGATAGGCGCCTCTTTCTCAATGATACCTCCTGGCTGGCCCGCCTGAGGGTTACCTTTGGTATGTCTTTTCACCATATTTATTCCGCTCACGTACAACCTACCATCGTCCAAAGCGCGAGTAACCGTCCCTATCTTTCCACGATCCCGACCGGTGATAACCATAACCTTGTCGTCTCTCTTAATCTTTTGCATTTTTCTTCCTTAAAGCACTTCCGGCGCCAAAGATATGATCCGCATGAAGTTATCATCCCGTAACTCCCTAGTGACTGGACCAAAGATTCTTGTTCCGATTGGCTGTTTCTGCGCATTAAGTAATACAGCCGCATTCCCATCAAAACGGATCAACGAACCATCTGGCCTACGCACACCCTTTTTTGTACGAACCACGACAGCGTCAAGTACTTGCCCCTTACGTACCCGCCCTCGAGGAATAGCTTCTTTTACGGTTACCTTGATTACGTCGCCAACGTTAGCGTAGCGGCGCTTTGAACCACCAAGCACTTTTATGCACATGACTCTTCGCGCACCGCTATTATCAGCAATATCTAAGTATGTCTGCGCCTGGATCATTCCGTTAACCTCTTTATATTACGAAAAGTGAAATCACGAGATTACTGCAACTTCACGATCAATACTTTTTAGAGCCCAGGTTTTAGTCTTTGACATCGGTTGGGTCTCAACTATGGTAACCAAATCTCCCTCTTGACACTTATTATCAGGATCGTCGGCGTGGAACTTTTTCGACCGCCTAATATACTTACCGTAGATAGGGTGTTTAATTCTACGCTCGACCAGTACGGTAATCGTTTTATCCATTTTATTACTAATCACGGACCCTATAGCCGTTCTAGCTGATGTTTTCTCTTCAGTCATTAAGCTTCCTCAAGTCCAATCTTTCTAGACTTTTCATTTAAGAAGGTCTTTACTCTGGCAATATCTTTAGACACTTGTTTTAGTAGATGAGTCTGCGTCAATTGTCCTGTGGATTGCTGCATCCTATGCGCGAACCGCTCTTTCTCTAGAGACTGTAACTCCTCATTCAGATCTTTAATGGATTTAGCTCTCAAATCATTCGTGTCCATAGCCACCTCTCATCACATTGCTTGGCGTTTTACGAATGTTGTAGGAAATGGGAGCTTCGCTGCAGCTAATCGAAACGCATCTCTCGCTGTTTCTTCAGTCACCCCTTCCATCTCATAAAGCACCTTACCCGGTTTAATCTGTGCAACCCAATATTCTACGTTCCCCTTACCTTTTCCTTGGCGGACTTCTAAGGGCTTTTGCGTAATAGGTTTATCTGGAAACACTCTGATCCAAATCTGCCCACCTCTTTTTACTCTCCTTGTCATCGCTCTGCGGCCTGCCTCGATTTGACGCGCAGTCAATCTTCCTCTGCCTATTGCTTTTAGGCCATAATCCCCGAAACTGACCGCGCTACCTCGGTGAGCGAGACCTCGATTTCGACCTTTGTGCTGCTTCCTGAACTTTGTTCTTTTGGGTTGTAACATACTTTTTAACCAAAACTCTGAGTTGGCGATGCTTGAACAACATCTTCTCGCTGCCCAAGAACCTCGCCCTTAAATATCCAAACTTTTACACCCAATATTCCATATGTAGTGAGTGCCTCTGCCGTTGCATAATCGATATCGGCCCTCAAAGTATGTAATGGGACTCTTCCCTCTAAGTAACTCTCAGCTCTTGCAATTTCGGCACCGCCAAGACGGCCAGCAACTCTTACCTTGATACCCTCTGCACCCAGACGCATTGCATTTTGCTGCACTCTCTTCATAGCTCGTCTAAACATAACTCTTCGTTCCAACTGCTGTGCAACGTTATGCGCCACCAGATATGCATCCAGTTCTGGCTTTTTTATCTCTTCAATATTTATATGAACAGGAACACCCATAATTTGGGAAACCTCTAACCTAAGCTTCTCTATATCTTCTCCCTTTTTACCTATCACAATACCAGGACGCGCAGTATGTATAGTAATTCGGGCCGTCTGCGCGGGCCTAGCAATCTCAATTCTACTTACGGAAGCCTGAGCGAGCCTTTTTTGAATGTACTCGCGCACCTTCAAGTCCTCATGGAGATTAGATCTGTAAGCAGGGCCGCTAGCATACCAAACCGAGGTATGGCTTTTCACAATACCCAAACGTATACCAGTTGGATTTACTTTCTGACCCATAATGTACTCCCTAAATCTTTTCTATTTATCCGCTACCGCTAGCGTGATATGGCAACTTCTTTTGAAAATACGATCAGCGCGGCCTTTAGCCCGAGGCCGGATTCTCTTCATCGTAGTCCCTTCGTCCACAAATATCTTGGATACCGCAAGATCATCGACATCTGCACCATCGTTATGCTCTGCATTAGCAATGGCCGATTCCAGTAACTTTCTGACAAGCTGCGCCCCTTTTTTTGTGCTGAAACTCAACAGATCTAAAGCCTCACCAACGTGCTTACCCCTAATTTGGTCGGCGACCAACCGAGCTTTCTGCGCTGATATGCGAGCACCTTTTAACCTAGCTGAGACTTCCATTATTGCTCCTCTTATCGCTTGATCTTTTTATCACCAGCATGACCGCGGAAAGTTCGAGTGATAGCAAATTCTCCCAGTTTATGTCCAACCATATCCTCATTGATAAATACTGGAATATGTTGACGACCATTGTGCACCTGAATAGTTAATCCAACGAAGTCAGGTGTTATTAATGAACGACGGGACCAAGTTTGAATTGGTCTCTTATCATTTGTTTCGAGGGCCTTCGTTACCTTGTTCATGAGATGAAGATCTACGAACGGTCCTTTCTTTAAGCTCCTTGGCACAACTATCTCCTGGTCTTCGATCGCCGACGAACTATCATCTTATCAGTTCGTTTATTCTTCCTAGTTTTATGGCCCTTAGTGGGCTGACCCCAAGGCGAAACAGGGTGACGCCCACCCGAAGTTTTACCTTCACCGCCGCCATGCGGGTGGTCTACAGGGTTCATTACGACACCTCGAACAGTTGGCTTTATACCACGCCATCTCGAGGCACCGGCTTTCCCCAACGAACGCAAGTTATGTTCTGAATTACTTACTTCACCAAGTGTAGCCCTGCATTCGCCTAAGACCTTTCTCATCTCTCCAGACCTTAGTCTCAGCGTCACATGTCTTCCTTCCTTCGCAACGAGCTGAGCAGATGTACCCGCACTCCTAGCCATTTGTGCTCCCTTACCAGGTTTTAACTCTATACAATGCACCACACTGCCCATTGGTACATTACGTAATGGCATAGAATTGCCGATCCTGATGGCAACATTATCTCCAGACTGAAGCCCATCACCCATAGAGAGCCCTTTGGGAGCGATAATATAGCGCCTCTCACCATCCGAATATTTCAACAAAGCAATATTGGCAGACCGATTAGGGTCATATTCCAATCTCTCTACTGTCGCGTTTATCCCATTCTTATTGCGCTTAAAGTCTATAACTCGATATCTCTGCTTGTGCCCACCGCCTATATGCCTAGTAGTAATGCGACCGTTATTATTTCTACCCCCACTCTTAGTCTTTTTCTCTGTTAGAGGTTTATAAGGCTTCCCAGAGTACAGCTCTGGATGAACAACCTTCACAACGAACCTGCGACCCGGTGAAGTTGGTTTTGTCTTTACAACAGGCATCTAAAGTCTCGCTAGTTTATTCCAGAAAAGTCGATATCATGACCTGATTCCAGTCCGACATACGCCTTCTTCCAATTTGATTTTTTTGACACACCGCGAAAGGAACGTTTCACCTTCCCTTTTACATTCAGTACTGTGACATTCTTAACAACAACCCCGTATATCCTTTCTATAGCCTCTTTAATCTCTGGTCTAGTAGCGTCCTTTGCTACCTTGAAAGTAATTTGATTGGTCTCATCAGCAATTAGTGTGGCTTTCTCTGATATATGAGCACCTAAAACTACCCTATAAAGTCTATCGTCATTCATCCCAGCACCTCTTCGACTTTCTTTAGAGCACCAACAGTGAACAGTACTTTTTTACAGCGGATCAAAGTAACAGGATTTATACCTTGAACATCTACCACCTCTACATTCTTGAGATTGCGCGCACCCAAGTACAGGTTGTCATCCACTTCTTCCACAACAATAAGAACATCTTCTAAAGCCAGATCCTTTAACAAGTTTTGTACTTGCTTGGTCTTTGGTCCCTCTATGCTAACGTCTTTAGTAACAACTATACGATCCTGTCGAATCAACTCAGAAAGGATAGACCGCATCGCCCCTCGATACATTTTCTTGTTAACCTTCTGATAATAATCTCTGGGTTTTGCGGCGAAAGTCTGACCACCTCCCCGCCAAATAGGGCTTCTGATAGTACCTGCTCTCGCTCGACCGGTTCCCTTTTGGCGATATGGCTTAGCTCCACCTCCCCTTACCTCTGACCTGGTCTTTAAGGCCTTTGTCCCTTGCCTGCCAGTAGCCATGTAAGCTACAACGACTTGATGTATCAAAGCCTCGTTATACTCTCTTCCAAAGGTTACCTCGGAAAGATTAACTGCTTCTTTTGAGAGCCCTGTACCGGGGTCTGAAATATTGAGATTCAATTTATCTCTCCACTAAGCCCGCGACTTAACCGACGGCCTCAAAAATACGCTGCCGCCACTTGCGCCCGGCACAGCACCTTTTACCAATAATAAATTGTTCTCTTCGTCAATACTTACGACCTCCAAAGACTGAGTGGTTACTTTCACCGCTCCCATATGCCCAGCCATCTTTTTTCCCTTATACACCCGGCCTGGAGTCTGACACTGGCCTATTGAACCAGGCGCCCGATGAGAAATAGAATTACCATGGGTAGCATCCTGCATCTTGAAATTATGTCGTTTAACCACCCCGGCGAATCCTTTGCCTTTGGACTGACCAGTAACATCTATCTTTTGTCCGACTTCAAACTCAGAAACACTCAACCTATCACCCAAATTGACTTCTTCATCGCCACTAATTCGAAATTCGTTCAGCGCTCTACCGATCTCAACATTGGCTTTACTATAATGTCCGGCCAACGGCCTCGTTACATTTGATGGCTTAACCTCTCCTGAAGAAACTTGAATAGCTACGTAGCCATCGCTCTCTTTAGTTTTTATTTGAGCGACGCGGTTGGGTTCAGCTTCTATAACTGTTACTGGCACAGAGTTTCCGTCTTCAGAGAAAATTCGTGTCATACCTCTTTTAATTCCTACGATTCCTATTGCCATCTCTAACTCCTAAACTCCTACTATAATCAATCAGCCTAGGCTAGATTGATTTGCACCTCTACACCAGCAGCCAAATCAAGTTTAGTTAGCGCATCAACTGTCCTTTCAGTTGGCTCCAAAATATCCAACAACCGTTTGTGGGTACGTATCTCATATTGATCTCTCGCATCCTTGTCGACATGGGGCGAAATTAAGACAGTAAACTTTTCCCTTCGAGTGGGTAAGGGAATTGGCCCGTGGACCTGAGCACCGGTGCGTTTAGCGGTATTTACTATTTCCTGCGTAGAGGCGTCTATCAGGCGATGATCGAACGCCTTCAACCTGATCCTGATTCTCTGGTTTTGCATGACCTCTCCTTTCAGAGCCAATTCAATAAGACAAAAGCATCTCTCCCTCGTAATAGGGAAGACGCTCTAAAATGCTCTAATTCAAGCTACCCGCGATCTCAAATTGAGATCATGTATCCCGCCCAGCTGTTGAGTTTCTCTTACTCCCCGCAGCAGGGCCGAGGATGATACATGCCCTCTTCCCTAATTGCCACAGTTCGAAGCAACATATTCAATGTTTTTTACAAATTTTCCATGGAAGAAGTAAATCAGAGCGTACCCCATTCCGCTGAGCTAACTTTATTCCTTCAATTACTAATCTTAGTAACAACGCCTGCCCCGACTGTCCTGCCACCTTCACGAATAGCAAAACGCTGACCTTCCTCCATCGCTATTGGTGC
>MDTB01018693.1_pt1 | contig 28959 bp, 24 predicted proteins | sample 811161 | NCBI WGS metagenome assembly MDTB01 (sample SAMN05326650, study PRJNA326480) | marine metagenome | isolation source: seawater | place: Mediterranean Sea | collected 2009
ATATCCATAGTCTCAAGAATTACACCGTATGTCATTCCCACTCCAATAAAGCCAATCTCTGCTGTTTCAACGCCGTAAGTTACTGCCTTGGGTAGTTCAGGTCTTAACGTTTCAAGCTTTCTAGCTCTTTTTTCGACTTGTTTTATTCTATTAGTAGGATCAACCGAAACCAAACCAAATTCATCATGTTCGTTTCCAGTAACGAGTGACATCCCTCCTGGTGTTCCTGGTGGGGAGAACGGGGATACACCATCCTCCGTAAATTCGTACCTTTTATATACTTCCATTTGCGCAAGTGTATCTCTGGTCATCCGTTTTCCCCTGTCTATTTTTACATCATTTAAAGAAAGAGGCGGCACAGTAGCTGTATTTTGAGATAGCCCTTGATCCAAAGCTATAAACACGGGTAATTGATATTTTTCACAAATATTAGTTGCTAGGGCAGCAATATGAAAACAGTCCTCTGGATGACCTGGTGCTAAAACCACTCTGGGGAAGTCCCCTGCTCCACCATATACCATTAAATTGAAGTCGCTTTGTTCAGGTTTTGTTGGCATCCCAGTACTTGGACCACTTCGTTGGGCATCAACTATCACAACAGGAATTTCGCCCATTCCGAGTTGCCCAATTCCCTCTTGCATAAGGGCTATCCCAGGGCCGCAGGTGGCCGTCATAGTCCTAGTTCCTGTTAATGCACTACCAATTGCCATATTTATCGCTGATATCTCATCCTCAGTCTGTTTCACCAAGCCACCGAATTTCGGCAACCATTGTACGCACCATTCCATTACTTCAGTCGAAGGAGTGATTGGATAACCAGCAAAAAACTTTCCCCCAGCCGCGGCAAATCCGAGCGCTGTTGCCTCGTTGCCTGTGATTAACATCTGTTTTCCGCCATTATTGCTTCCGAGATCTCCAACCTGATATAGCCCTGATTCTCTAAAAAGCTCGACTGCCTCAGCCAATTCGAACCCTATTCGCAGTGCCTGTAGATTGGATTCAAGCATCTGCTTGCCACGTTTCCCAAATCGTTTTTTAAATGCAATCCTTAAGGCTTCATCATCTAAGCCTATCACCCTACCTATAACGGCAAAAGAGATACTATTTTTATAAATATCGCGCCTAAAATTCTTCACTGCATGTCTGCTCAAAGGTACACCAATCAACTTCAACTCGGGCGGCAAGCCTTCGACATTATCTAGTTTGCCAACCGAACTATCATAAATTACGATACTTTTTTTATTTAATCTAAAAGCATACTTATTTACAGCTAATTGATCGAAAGCCACTAATAAATCTATTTGGCTCCCTATACACAGGCGGTCTCCGTTATAAGCGCGAAGGTTAGCTGCAGTAATTCCACCTTTTATTCGCGATAGAACGTCTCTTTCTGTGTATACTTTTAAGCCGTAAGTCCTCAAGATATCGGCTAAAATATTTACTACCGTTAATGAACCATCTCCCCCTTGACCAGACACAATCACATTCAAATCTTCTAGTTTGGCTTTACTTTTATTCATTTTTAAAACTCGTCTAACTTCCTAGTTTTGGTTTTTTCTTTTTCGGCAGCGGGGGTGGAAGTGGCCTCCAAGATTTAACGTCATTTCCCTTCTCCCAGCCTCTATAGTAATTTTTGGGGTCTAAATTACCAATTTCTTCCCGTTCTGTTAAGTTTGGCATTAGCGCAGGTAGAGGCCTATTTCTTTTGTAGATAGAAAGGCGCTCGACTAATTCTTTACCTTTCGGGGCTTCTTCCCATGGCTTGGTTTCTACCCAGCCGTCATTTACTAAGGCAGTCCAAGCCTTGTGACCAGCTTCAGTCCTAATAACTGTATACGTCCATTTATCCATTCCGATTCCACCAAACCCAATGTCTGCATTATCTGCTGAGTAATCCATACAATAAAGGCAAGCGGGCCTTGCAAGTTTGCCCATTGCTTTCAAAGATGCCACTTCTTCTCTACCGTCGCGAAGTTTGACTTCGATTCGACCTTTAATATTAATATTAGTTATATCACTTTTCTTAACCTCGAGCTTATTTGCCAGCCAATCCACACTTTCTTCCGTAAACGCTTCTGAACAAAATAGCCCGATTACTAAGCTCACGTTATTTCGATACCATTTTGCTACGTCTAGCGATATAGCAGAATGTTGCATTTGCCTTACTCCGTTTACCTGACAAGGTACTCCCACAACTGCTAAAGGAGATATATTTTTTTTCATGGCCTCAACAAGTGCTAATGTATTTGGTTGATAAGTATATCTAGATCTTTGACCTCTAATAATCTCTTGAGGGGTCGTTTGGAGCATTGATGAGCCCATTTGAGGGTTTTCCGCTATTTCTTCACCTGCAACTACTCCTTCGAGTGTGCCATTTTTCATGCCGTGTAATAATAAAGCTGTGCAAACACCTCCATCCTGCCCTGCATCTAAGATAGCTTTGTCAGTAGCTCTGGCATAACACCCATAGCCGTAAGGCCCGAATCCAGAGTCTAGTTTTGGTTCTAATAGGCCAATTTGGTCTCCTAGATCATTATCAGTTGGCCTTAAAACAGGACACACATCAACGCAAAGCTCGCAGTAAACACAAGCAGTATGCCTTGTGTCAACTGGTTTTTCGTTAACAAAATCGAAAACGTCAACGGGGCATATGGTGACACATGCTGCACATCCAACACATTTGTCTTGATCTATGACTTCCTCGTTTAACATGTCTACCGCTTTGAAGCCGCCTCTATTATATTCCGAGCGCCATGAGTAGGCCCATTCGTTAGGATCGGCGCCTTCATCAATTAGCTTTCTATATCTTTTTTTTACTTCTTTCGTAAGTTCATCGGGGTTCAATTTTTTTTCCTAAATAATGAAAGTAGCAAAAAGTTTACTCTAGGCGCTACTATCTTTCTAAATTGAGATTACTTTAACGTTTAAAGCTGAAACTAGCTATTATTATAATAAAAAAATCACCGGATACAATTAGTAAAAACGACTTATTTGCTTACTATTCTAGAGTCTTTATGAATAGTAATACTATCAGAAATTGATTATGTAAATTAGTAGAAAAAAATCCTTCTAAAAATCACTTTGGATAACCTCGTTTAGCCCGGCACTTTAGCTCATAAAAAGCATAATATAAATATAAAAATATATATATAAAACATATATTTATGTAATTTTTCTAATTTAGAATAAAGAATTTTAAAAATATTTAGTAAGAGCTAATTGCAAATAACTGTCATCAGTCAAGTCAGACAATGGATTCTCGGAATCAATATGAGAGAATAATCGTCCTTCTAAATAAAGCCTCCAATTTTTTGGGAGCCTTATACTTCCCTCTAAAAATGGAACGACGCCGCCATCGTTTAGGTTATTTAAAATACCAAAAAGTAGCTGCCCATCACTAATCTCGTTGGTTAAGACTCGCAACCCAAAAAATAAATCATTTGAAAATTGTGAAGACAAATTTTCTTCTCTATTATTCCAATGATATTCAAAAAGTAAGCCTAAATCGATTTTCGAATCGATCACACCGTATAAAGTGTGTTCGAAACCCAAGCCAATGGCACTGTAGTCTTCTCTTTGAGATTCTCTGTATAGACTTTCAAGTTTTAAAAGGGTGCTTGACTTGGTGATTTGTAGATCAATCGCAAGCTGCTTAACTATAGGATATAAAGTCGTTAAGGACGGTGTTTGGCTGATGAACTCAGTCATTACCTCTGGACTTCTTGCTAATCCGTCAAAATAATATGCGCCAATATCGAACATATCACCGCTATTTTCATACCTTACTATATAATCAAAGTCACCACTTTTTGCCTCAAAGGTTCCATTTTGTAAAATATTTTCAAAGCCTGTATTAGGCCGCCCTTCTTGACTAACAAATCTTCGTTTTCTATTGAGTGTTAATAAAAATAAATCAATCGAACCCCATTCATTTATAAAAGTAAGGTTGACCATTGGTTGACCAAGTTTTTCTTCAAGATCGAAGCTTTCAGCGTTGTTAGTTTGATTTACTATATCCACCAGATGATTGCTTTCAAGGACTCCCCAGAAAAGCTTTTTGCTCCCAATCTTAAGTTCCCACTTAGGTTTAGTGAAGCTCAGATAAAATTCACTTAAATCTAAAATATTTCTAGATACATCTCTCTGATCAATTCGTGCAAAAGGTGCTATCAGTAGGGACAAGTCAGGCTTTTTAAAATCCAAAAATAAGTCGAAACTCATAGCAACGGATTGATTTGTTTGACTAGCAATTCTTTTCCTATCTTTTTTTGGGAAATATCTGTACTCAAATTCAAAATAGCCTTTTAAGTCGTAATCTAGAAAAGGGCTAAGCTCTTGCTCTTGACTGTTTGCTCCAATGCTCGAGTAGAGCATAAAAAAAAGTAAAAAAAAATTTTTTCTGCTTGATGAGACTATTTTTCTAATTAAAATGATCATTTCAACCTTAGTCTATAAATAAGTCTTCTGGATAATCAACATCACGTAACACACCAATATCTTGAGTTGTAAAAATAAATTGGCTAAATTCTTCATCTTCAAAATAATTTTTAATGAAGCCAGATTCTTTGGAGCTAAGAAAATGATTCACTACACCTGATGATATAGCGACCGGATGCCCTCGTTTACCGTCGAAACTAGGGGCAATCAAATCAAATCGCTGCAAACTTATCGAGCGCACTAGATTTTCATAGGTTTTCAAAGAAATAAACGGCATATCTGCTAGACTTATTATGCAGTAATCATAATTCTTAACTGCGGCAAGACCAATTTTTAAACTAGCACCTAGTTGTGGTAATTTATTTGAAGTAACTAGATAATCAAAATCACCAAAGATTTTTTGTCTTGTTTTATTAGCTTTCGGAACTATAATTTTTAGTTCATCAACAAATGGCCGTAGTTTTTTTGCTGAAAGCACACCTAGATACTCACCATTGTCTAATTTGTATTGTAATTTATCGGAACCGAACCGACTCGAGGCACCGGCAGCCAGAATTATACCAGCAACTTTAATTATCAAGCTACTTTCTCTCTATTCTCTTTGTATAGACTGAAACCCCGTTTTTCACAAGTGTTATTTCCGCCATAACAGAAAGGGCAATTTCGTCTACATTTTTTGTGGCAAAATCAACTCCGATCGGGGCTTTAATTTTGTTGATATCCTTTTTCGTAAAATCGAAGTGATCTATTAATCTTTTTTCTCTTGCTTTTGCTGTGCGTACAGAACCCAGGGCGCCAATATAGAATGCATTGGTTTTTAAGGCTTCAATCATTGCAAGATCATCAATCCTTGGATCGTGTGTAAGTGCAACTATCGCTGTTTTACTGTCGCAATTTTGTTTGTTTATGAAATCATCTGGCATCATTCGATCAACCATAATGTTTGAATCTATCCATGATTTGATAAATTCTTTCCTCGGATCGCAGATCGATACGTTATAGCCCATCAATGAACTTAGTCGAAACATACTTAGAGAAAGATCTCCAGATCCAATGATTAGAATCCTCCAAGGGGGAGGATAATTTATAATAAAGTTTTCTTTCGAATCTTCTGGAGCAATTTCTGTTTCTTTAAAATCACTATCATTCGGATCCTCTTTATTCACAAACCGAAAAATGTTTTTAAATGCTTTAAGTTTTGTTAAAAATTCAGGCCATTTCCTACTGTTATTGATAGGCTCAACTAAAAGAACAACGTATCCGCCACAAGGTAGGCTTTTATGCTCTTCAGATGAATAGTTATAAAACGAAGGCGAATCGGGAAAATTATTAACTATCTTTGAAAGTAATTCCTCCTCTATACAACCGCCCGATACGGAACCTATTGACATACCATCACCAGTAATTGACATCATTGCTCCAACCGGTCTTGGAGAGGAACCCCACGTTTTTATGACTGTTATGAGGCATACACTCGCACCCGTTGCGTGCCACTCAAGTGCTTTTGATAAAACTTTAATATCATTGCGCTCTAGTTTTATATTACTCATTGGTCTAATTAATAATAATATCGTTATCTAATATTCTTTGACTTTATTTTTTTTAATACTATTTCAAAGGAGTCAGAAGAATTAACAGCATCATTTAACTTTTTCCATGCTTCAATAAGGCTCATTTCATCAAGAAAAATATCGTAGATCATCCATGAATTTTTTGAACGCCTAAACCTTATGCTAATAGGCTGGCGTGACTTCCCAATTTTTATAAGAGTATCTACGACCGCACGGTCTTTTGAGTTGTGTTCATTTAAATAAACAACGTTATCGGCACCAAAATTAAACTTATGTTTATCTGCCTCATAGATTATATATTGAGCGAAGTAACCTAGAATACGTTCTTTCTCAAGCTCTGACGCATTAATCCAAACCTTTTCCCACTTGTTTTGATTGGTGCTCCTTAGGTCAAAATGGGGTGACAAAATTTCTCTTAAGTTGCGCCAGTTGGATTGATTACTCGATTTTTGAGAAAAAAAATTTTCTAGCGCAGCTTGAAGGATTACGGTTCTATCGCTAGCCCTTAAGTCATCGCAGTTTGCCCGAATGGACCCTAATACCATCAAAACTATAAAGCCTATAATTTTACAGTTAGATAAACTCATCGCTTTGGTGGGGCTCTTGTTTAATAACTTCAATAACGATTTCAGCCCCATTTATCTGATGATTATCGCCAATTAATTTGTGAGGCTTAAAAAAGTTAATTTCGTTTGCTAAAGTCTCATTCTTAATTAATTTACTGAAAGTAATAATTGTATCCTCGACGAAGGGGTCGGTCATGACATTTACTGATATTCTATCGGTAAGGTTTAAATCTTTGTTTTTACGAATTGATTGTACTCTATTTATAAACTCTCTAGCCGTACCTTCTTTGATAAGACTATCATCAAGTGTTGTGTCCAGCGCAACCGTCAACGTGCCCTCTTGAGCAACCGACAAACCTTCAATAGAACTTGATATAATGGTCACTTCAGATGAACTTATGGGAATCTGGACTTCTCCTATTTTAAGATTAATTAAGCCATTTTCGAGTAAATTATTAATATCTTCTTCTTCTAGTTGACTAATCTTGCTAGCTATCTCTTTCATCTTTGGCCCATATTTAGGTCCTAGTAATTTAAAATCAGCCTTTGCTCTTTTCTTAACCAAACCACTTGTGTTTGATTCAAGTTCAAGGGTTTTTACATTTACCTCTTTAAGAATGATTGATTCGATAGCGTCAAAAGTGCGCTTATCAACTTTTTGATCTACCACTACTGTGACTTTTCTGAGGGGCTGGCGGACATTTAACTTCTCTCGATTACGTATTAATAACACCAGCTGCACAATATCTCTAGCATATTGGATTCGTGACTCCAACTCCTCATGAATTTGATCATGTTTTATCTCAGGGTAATTTTGAAGATGAACTGATTCGTTTGCTTCTGGATTCAACAATCTGAACAACCAATCAGAAAAAAATGGAGCAAATGGGGACATCATTGTAGAAAGATTAGTTAAAGCGTCTCTCGTCACAATATATGCAGCTAATTTATCATTCAGTGAGGTGTCTGAGCTATCTGTAACTTTTTTACCAGCCCAAAACCTTTCCCTTGAGCGTCTAATATACCAATTAGAAAGTTCGTCTATGAATGTCTCTATTGAACGAGCAGCTGTAGTGCAATCATAATTTGTAAGCTTTTCGCTAACCTCGCGTAACGTACTATTGATTCGACTAATCAACCAACGGTCAAGTTCCGAAAACTGGACGTTTTTCTTATTAAAATCTTTAATCTCAAAACCGTCTATATTCGCATACGCAGAAAAAAATCGATAAACGTTTTCGAGAGTACCAAAAACTTTGTTCCTTGTTTCCTTTAGCCCCTCGTATGAAAATTTCATGTCATCCCAAGGAGATGAATTTGAAATTAAATACCAACGAACGACATCCACACCAAACTGATTCAATACCGCGAGAGGATCAATTGTATTGCCTTTTGATTTTGACATTTTTTCGCCATTTTCATCTAATACCAAGCCGTTAACGACAACATTTTTATACATAGACTTGCCTGTTAGAAGGACTGATATTGCATGCATGGTATAAAACCAACCTCTTGTTTGGTCTATACCTTCGCAAATAAAATCAGCTGGTATCTTCGAACTAAATGAATCCTTATCCACGAAAGGATAATGCCACTGTGCAAAAGGCATAGCTCCTGAATCAAACCAAACGTCTAGGACATCCGGTACACGTTTGAGCCTTTCTCCGTTATTCGTTTCTATAACAATTTCATCGACATAAGGCCGATGAAGCTCTATCTCACATTTGTCTGAAAGTTTTGCTTTTTCCTTTAATTCAGTGATCGAACCGATCACATCATAAGTCTTTGAATCAGCGTGTACAGATTCCCATATTGGTAACGGGGTCCCCCAGTATCTTCTTCTGCTTAATGCCCAATCAACATTATTTTCGAGCCACTTTCCAAACCTACCGTCCCTTACATTTTTAGGGTACCAATTAATACTCTTGTTTGTGCTCACAAGTTGATCTTTAATGGAACTGGTTTTAATAAACCAACTATTGACAGGATAACTCAATAGGTGAGTCCCTTTTCTCCAATCAAAAGGATAATTGTGCTTATGAGCCACTTTCTTATACAGTAGGCCGCGGATTTTAAGGTCTTTTATTATCGGTAGGTCTGCGTCTTTGAACCATTTGTTTCGAATGAATTCAGGCGATTTGTCATTAAAATAACCGTCTTGATTAACAGGAATAACGGTCGTTAAATCATTCAATTTCCCAATTTCGTTATCATCCGCGCCGAAAGCTGGGGCAATATGAACGGCACCACTTCCATCCTCAGCAGTTACATAATCAGCGGTATAAGTTTTAAAACACGATTTGCTGTATTTCTCTCCCGCTATTTTGTAGAGTGGTTCATAAGAAATATTACTGAGTTGGCTTCCCTTGAGTGTCTTAATGATTTTCGGCTCACTGAAAATCGAATTTACCCTTGAAGCAGCAACAAATATTTTTTTCTGGCCGTCCTGTACTAGCGCATAATCAATTTCTGAGTTGATGACTATTGCAACGTTACTGGGTAACGTCCACGGAGTAGTAGTCCAAATCAATAAATAAGTATTTTCTAAATCATGTAGTTTAATCAGGACATAAACACTGGGATCAGTGACCTCTTTATATCCTAAAGATACCTCATGAGAAGATAATACGGTTCCACTGCCCGGGCTATACCATTGAATTTTGTGACCTTTATAGAGTAGCTCTTTTTTATGTAATTCTTTTATCAGCCACCATACGGACTCTATGTAGTTGTTTTCGAAGGTTATGTAAGGGTTCTCTAGATCCACCCAATAACCCATTTTTCTTGTAAGATCATCCCAGTCTTTTTTATATTTTAGAACACTGTTCTTGCATTCTTGATTGAATTTTTCAATACCGTAATTTTCAATTTCTGTTTTGTTTTTAATACCTAATTTTTTTTCAATTTCAATCTCAACAGGCAAACCGTGCGTGTCCCAACCCCCCTTCCTTTCGACATAAAACCCCTTTAATGCTCTAAACCGACAAAAAACGTCCTTTATTGTTCTCCCTAGTACATGGTGAATGCCTGGTTTTCCATTAGCCGTTGGAGGTCCTTCATAAAAATTAAAAGACTGATTGCCCTTTCTTTGCTGGACACTATTTTTAAATGTGTCTTCTGTCTTCCAGAGACTCGAAATTTCTTTTTCTAGCTGGTTGAGGTCTAATTTTCCTATTTCTTTAAATGTAGCCAAACTATTCTCTCGGTTTTTATGAAAGATATAGTTTACTTTATTTTTGCGTTAAAAGGGCGTCGGAGGCAGTAGTTTGGATATGGGCGACTAGCGCGGCCAATCCGTTACTCCTAGTGGGTGATAGGTGACTACTGAGCTCGATTTTTTCTAAAAAATTAGGCGGATTTGTAAGTATCTCTTCAGGTGTCCTAGAGGAGTAAGCACTAAGGAGGAGAGCGATTAGTCCTTTAACTATAGTGGAGTCGCTTGTAGCAGTAAAATATAATAATCCCTCCTTGACCTCACTGTAGACCCAGACCTGCGACTGGCAGCCCTCTATTTTGTTAGAGGGCGTTTTTAAGGAATTCGGAAAGTTATCAAGACTTTTACCTAGGTCAATTATATGTTCATATCTGGTAGCCCAATCTTCAAGAAAGCTAAAAGTATCAATAATTTCAGATTCTATTTCTTTAAAAGGCTTGGTCTTAGTCATAATAAAGCTCGCAAAGCTTGGAAAGTAACCCGAGAAAGTGGTATTCGCCCATTCCAAGAAGAATTTATTTTTTCTAGTATCTATAATACTCAGGCTTGAATGGTCCATCTTTTGGAACATTTATATACTTAGCCTGTTTCTTGTTCAAATGGTCTAACCTAATATTAAGCTTTTTAAGATGTAAATGAGCTACTTTTTCATCTAGGATTTTCGGAAGAACATAAACGTCTATTGGGTATCTCTCAGGATGATTGAACATTTCTATTTGGGCGATGACTTGGTTTGTAAAGCTAGCAGACATTACAAAGCTAGGGTGCCCAGTGGCGCAGCCTAGGTTTACAAGTCTTCCTTCCGCCAAGAGGATTATATTTTGATTAGGTTTAATTTTTATCTTATGTACTTGAGGTTTAATTTCTTCCCAATCATATCTACGCATTTTACCGACTTGAATTTCACTGTCAAAGTGCCCAATATTGCAAACTAGGGCAAGGTCCTTCATTTTCTTCATGTGTTTTTCGGTAATAACATCCAAGCAGCCTGTAGTTGTCACAAAAATGTCGCCAATTGGAGCGGCCTCATCCATGGTCATTACCTCATAACCTTCCATTGCTGCCTGAAGAGCACAAATGGGATCGATTTCAGTCACAATGACCCTAGCGCCTTGACCTTTAAGAGATTGACAACTACCTTTTCCTACATCTCCGTATCCAGCTACTACTGCTACTTTACCAGATATCATTACGTCTGTGGCTCGATTAATAGCATCGACCAACGAGTGGCGGCAACCATATAAGTTATCGAACTTTGATTTTGTTACGGAATCATTGACATTCATAGCCGGAAAGCACAATTCACCGGATTCAAGGAGTTGATAAAGCTTGTGAATGCCAGTGGTTGTTTCCTCTGTAACGCCAATGATTTTAGGAACAATTCTACTAAATCGATGCGGGTCCCTTTTCAAAGATTTTTTTAACTGACTGTAAAGCGCCTGTTCTTCTTCGTTATCTGGTTCTACTTCTAAAATGCTAGGGTCTTTCTCTGCCGCTAGACCGGTTAGTACGAAGGTAGTAGCATCTCCTCCATCATCTAAAATCATATTCGGGCCTTTTCCATTCCCCCAATCCAAAATTTTATCGGTATAACTCCAATAATCAGTAATAGACTCTCCTTTAACAGCAAATACAGGCGTTCCGTTTGCTGCTATTGCTGCCGCAGCATGATCTTGGGTAGAGAAAATATTACAACTGGCCCACCGAACCTCAGCTCCAAGAAACTCTAATGTCTCGATCAACACGGCAGTTTGAATAGTCATGTGAAGCGAGCCGGTAATTCGAGCTCCTTTAAGCGGCTTTGTTTTGCCATATTCTTCTTTCATAGCCATAAGACCTGGCATTTCATGTTCGGCAAGTTCGATTTCTTTTCTTCCGAATTCGGCCTGCTTGATGTCTTTTATCGCGTAATCACGATTTTTTAATACGTTTTTTCTAGCCGCTGTCAAAGTCTTTTGAGCCATTTAATATTTCCTTATTTTAAGTTTAGTCATATACGTATGATTGAATGTTTTAGTTTTCTATCACAAATCTTGCTTTAATTGGTCAGCTAGATCAGTTCTTTCCCAAGAAAAACCACCATCATTTTCGGGATGCCTTCCGAAATGACCGTAAGCGGCGGTTCTTTCATAAATCGGCCTATTTAAATTTAAATGTTCTCTGATCCCTCTTGGACTCAAATCCATATTTCTCTGAATAGCCTTTGCAACTTTATCTTCGTTATGCTGACCCGTGCCATGTAAATTTACGAAGACTGAGAGAGGTCTAGAGACGCCTATAGCATAAGCTAATTGTATGGTACACATATCAGCTAAATCGGCTGCAACAACATTCTTAGCCAGATAGCGCGCAGCATAAGCAGCAGAACGGTCGACTTTTGTTGGGTCCTTACCAGAAAATGCTCCGCCACCGTGAGGAGCAGCCCCGCCATAGGTATCAACTATAATTTTTCGGCCCGTGAGCCCAGCGTCACCGTCTGGACCTCCAATTACGAATCTCCCTGTAGGGTTGACGTAAAATTCATCATCAACGCACATCCAATCCTTAGGTAGAGTACTAATCACGAAGGGATATACAATTTCTCTAACCATTTGCTGATCTAGATTTGAATCGTGCTGAGTTGAAACCACAACAGATTGGGCTCCAACTGGTTTTCCATCTTCATATCTCAAGGTCACTTGACTCTTCGAATCCGGACCTAATCCCTTGATTTTACCTGCGTGCCTTGCTGCAGCCATTTTTTCAAGAATTCGATGACTATAATGAATTGCTGCTGGCATCAATACTTCTGTTTCTCTGCACGCATGGCCAAACATGATGCCTTGGTCACCAGCTCCTTGGTCTTTGGCTTCTGAACTATCAACACCCTGTGCTATATCAGCGGATTGCTGATGTACATAGACTGAAACTTCAGATTTACTCCAATGAAAGCCCTCTTGCTCGTATCCAATTTCCTTAACCGCATTTCTAGCCAATTCTTCAATCATCGATTTATTTATTGAATCAGGACCCCTAACCTCACCTGCTACGACGATTCGGTTAGTTGTCGTTAATGTTTCGACAGCAACTCTTGAGTTTGGGTCTAGGTCCAAGTATGCATCTACTATTGCATCCGAAATTCTGTCACAAACCTTATCTGGATGGCCTTCTGACACTGATTCACTTGTAAATAGATAGTTTTTTTTCAATTCCTAGCTCCATTAAGTTTGATTTATTGTAAGGCATATTTTTCCCATATGTTCCCGAGATTCCATTAGGTCATGCGCGCTTTTCGCATCTGATAAACTAAATTCGCGGTCAACTCTTACCCTAAACTTTTTTTCCTCTATAAGTGGCAATAAAAAGCTTTTAATGCCATTTGCAATCGATGCTTTAACTGATGAACTTTGGGGCCTCAAAGTTGAACCGGTAACCGAAATTTGTTTAGTCATTAATCTGCCTATATCTAATTTTACGTCTTTTCCGGTCAGATAGGCAATTGATAAATGTCTCCCTCTGTATCCTAACAACGATATATTTTTTTCGAAAAACTCCCCTCCCAACATGTCTAGCACTATGTCAATTTTGCCAATAGATGATTGTTTAATTTTATCAAAAAAAGATTCGGTTCTATAATTAAAAGCATAATCAGCCCCATTGTTTTTGCAATACTCACATTTCTCATCAGATCCTGCTGTAGCAATCACAGTATCAGCCCCTGCCAATCTTGCCATTTGAATTGCAGTTGAACCAATTCCGCCACTACCTCCATGAATAAGTACTTTGTCCCCTTCCTTGAATCCACCAATTACAAAAAGGTTATAAAAGACTGTAAAAGAAGTCTCAGGTATACAGGCAGCCTCACTAAAAGAAAGATTAACGGGGAGCGAAAGACAATGGTTATAGTCGACCGCACAATATTCCGCGTATCCCCCGCCATGGGTAAGTGCAAACACCTTTTGACCTATTAAATCGCCAGACACTTCATGACCAACTTTAACAATTTCGCCGCTTACTTCTAGCCCTAAAATTTTGCTAGCATCGGTTGGGGGGTTGTATAACCCCCGACGCTGAAGAATATCTGGCCTGTTAACGCCCGCGGCAATTGTTTTAATTAAAACTTGATTTGCGTTAATTTTGGGCACCGCTAAATCGATAATTTCTAGTTGCTCCGAACCGCCAGACGATTTGACATTGACTGCTTTCATGAAGTTCATCGTGCTTTTAATCCGTTCCAGTTACGCTTTTATATTGTTCTTCCAAACCTTCATAAAGTTTGTCTTTAAAATCTCGATCAATGGAAATAGTTCGCTGGATTTCAAATAAAACAACATTGTCCTCTAAACCGTTCCAATTTTTATTGTAAGTTCCTTCTTTATAACCATTTTCTTGTCTGAAATGATTCAAAACATTTTTTCCGACGTAACCTTTATAGATATCATCAAATTTAAATCCAGAGCTAGTTACCGCTGATTTGAAAGCAGAAATTGAAAATTCTTTTTTTAATAATGCGATTGACGCTAACTTTTCGACAGAGACATAGAAATCTTCATTCAGGTTGCTTTCATTCCATAATTTAAAAACATTTTTTGTTGCTAGCTCGATGTTCCTTTGTTGACTGATAACGCTACTTAATCCAAAATGCCATATATCAACTAATTCCAGCAGTACTTGGCCCAGGTCTTCTTCGCCTTTTTTCCACCACTTCCAACCTCCGTAGTGCTCCATGAGTTCTCCGCACTCAATCCATATCGCCCTATACCATTCACGATTTTTATCTACCCAATCGATATCAACCCTTTTATTCATCGCGTCCTGCAATTCAATCATCTCATAAATTAATTTTTTCATAGTGATTTGGAAACCTTTAAGAGCGTATGATGATATCATATTTCATAATTATGCTATAGCTTGCTTGCATGCAGATTATTGCCTAAGCTGAAAATTAATAAATGAGTAAACTATGATTTTGGACCAATCGTCATTAGTTGGATTGATAATCTTTGCAACCGTTGCTTCTGTTTTTGTTTTTAAAGAAAGAATGTTATCTGTTATTTGGGCCGGGGTCTTTGGTATTCTGACTTTGCCAGACCATTTGAATGTCACGGGAGGACCTATTCTAAGATTAGAAGATGCATTAAATGTTTTGCTCAATGAAGGACTCCTAACAATAATTGCTTTATTAGTAGTGGCATCTGGTTTAAAAAGAACAGGAGCGATTGCTTTTTTGCTGGATAGTATGCTCTCACATACGGATTCAAAATTTACCTTAAGAACAAAGCTGATTTCTTCAACAGCAGCTTTGAGTGGCTTTTTTAATAATACCCCTCTTGTTGCAGCACTGGTTCCTTACATAAATCAATTCAGCTATGACCATAATTTTAATAAAAGCCATTTAATGATGCCTCTTTCTTTTGCGGCTATATTGGGTGGTTCGTGTACACTTATAGGAACGAATACAAATCTTATCCTTGATGGTTGGCTCATTAAAAACGGCTATCATCAAGGTTTTGGGATTTTTGAATTTACCCCGATAGTTTTACCAATAATTCTGATTAGTTTAATTTTTTTGTGCATTTTTACACCCTATTTAATTCCTACACGCAATTCTGTTTTGAAAAAAGGTAGGGGGTTGAGCGGAAGCATAAAACTTATGAAAGTTCCTGAAGGCAGCATGTTGATAGGAAAAACAATTTCTGAAGCAGGCCTGAGAGGACTAAATTCTATTTATCTTTTTGAGATAAAACGAGGAAATCAGTACTTAACAGCAGTCTCCTCGAATATGATTTTAGAATTGGGAGACATCTTAGTTTTCGTCGGTGATACTGACTCTAAAATCATCTCAAAAAGTTTTGATGGATTAGTCCCGCTGAATAACGAGGACTACCCTTTGAACGATAAGAATAACAGGATTTTCGTTGAGGCGGTTATTACAGAAAAGTTCTTACTGTTAGCAAAATCTATTAAAGAAAGTAGATTTAGAACATTATATGGTGCAGCAATAGTTTCAGTGGCCAGAGATGGGCAAAAATTAACAGGGAACCTAGGGAAAATAATATTCAAACCGGGTGATATAGTTCTCTTGATTGCTAGAAAAGACTTTTTGGTTAAAGCGCAATCAATTAATGGTTTTTTAATTATTTCAAAAAACCCTTTTTTTTACTTTCCAAACAGATCAAAAGTTGGGTTAGCTTGGCTTTTTACTATTTGGATGTTTGTAAGCGTACTTTTCGATTGGATCGATTTATTTGTAGCATCATCAATTGCGGCATTAACTATGTTTTTGACGGGTTGTTGCGACCGGAAATCTCTCTTACATGAGATCGATTGGAATATTATTGCTACTCTTGGCGGTCTTTTAATTATTGGCGATGCCGCAATCGCAAGCGGTCTATCAAGTGAATTAGGCAATGCATTCGTTAATACTGTGCCATCTCACAGCCCCTATGCATATATAGGCACGCTTTTTCTGTTGTCTTCTTTAGCATCAAATGCTTTATCGGCGAAAGCTGGGGTACTATTTATCTTACCAATCGCGGTTGGTATAACCGAACTTACTGGAATAGAACTAATTCCTTTAGTACTTACTATAATGATTGCAGGATCTACCGCTATTTGCACACCTCTTTCCTACCCAACCAACTTAATGGTCTTTGGCCCAGGTTCCTACGTTTATTCAGACTATATTCGACTTGGATTACCTATCACAATAATCATTGGGGTTATCACGACAATAATTATTCCATTAGTTTTCCATCTTTAAACTTAATAAATTTGTATTTCACTTAAATCATTTGCTTCGGTCAAGACGGCTAGTAGTCTTTCCACGCCTAAAGCCGCGCCAGAATATTGTCCAACGCCAATTATTTCTAATAATTTAAGAAAGTCTTGATCAAGTTTAACTGTAGGAAGCCCGCGTGCTAATCTAATTTTATTTTCTTTAACGAAACATCTTTCTTGTTCTTCTGCGTCTATTATTTCTTGATAACCATTCACTAACTCTATACCTCTCGCATAAAGCTCAAATCTTTTAGCATATCGAAAATCATCACATAATTTGGAATAGCTACGTAACTCAGCAGGAAAATCATAAACGAAAATCACGTTGTCCTTGAAAGTGCTCGAGTTCATCAAAACTATATTCAAACTATCCAGGAGCTCCATCCTATCAATAAGAGAATCCGGCTCTATCGAAAGGTGTTTTGATACAAGGGTTCTTAATTTATCATTTGTAGCCTGATGAGGATAGACATCAAAATTATCTTTGAAAATATTTTGGTAACTTTTATATAGAATTTTTTCATCTATGCCGATTATTTTGAGTAGACACTCTATTTCGCTCATCAATTCTTTGTAAGATTTATTTCTACGGTACCACTCCAGCATTCGAAATTCGGTAAGATGCATAGTGCCATGCTCTTCAGACCTAAATACATGTCCAATCTCAAAAACATCAATATTTTTTTCGATTAAGATTTTTTTTAGCGCAAATTCACTTGATGTCCTAAGATATTTTTCACAAGAATCAATTTTTAAATTCAAGATAGTGGGTTCAGTAGTCGGGAGATCAATCAAAATGGGGGTAGTAACCTCAGTAACACCTAGTTCTAAAAACCAAGTGCGTAAAATAAAAACTAATTCCGTAAGTCTTGAAACAGAGGAGGTCAACGATTATTCCTTAACACGCGATATATATTCACCGGTTCTGGTGTCAATCTTAAGCAACTCATTTTCCTCAATGAATAGCGGAACTTTAACTATGGCACCTGTTTCAAGCGTAGCAGGTTTTGATCCGCCAGTTGCTGTGTCTCCTTTCATGCCAGGATCAGTTTCAGAAACTAGTAGACTCACAAAATTTGGAGGAGTTATAGATATCGGAGCCTCGTCCCAGAGTGTGACCTGACATAACTCTTGGGGTTTTAGCCATTTTGAGGCGCTTCCTATAATCTCTGTAGTTGTTGTTATTTGGTCAAAATTTTCTGTATTCATAAATACCCATTCAGACCCATTATTGTATAAATATTGCAATTCAAGCTCGGTAACGACAGCAAGTTCGATGCTTTCTCCCGATTTATAGGTTTTTTCAATAACTCTTCCATTCTTTAAGTTGCGTAGCTTTACTCGATTGAAGGCTTGACCCTTTCCAGGTTTGACAAATTCATTCTCGAGAATATTATAGGGTTCACCGTCTATTAAAAGCTTTACACCTTGTTTGAACTGGTTGGTAGAAATATAGCCCATGAAACTTATCCTGTAACTAATTATGATAAGCAAAGATAAAGAAAATTATGTCCTATAGTCAAGACTCGTGGATCAAAGAATATCAATCGTCAATTTTAAATTTCGATGATTTTGTGAGTTTAGTAAAACTAGACAGTCATAAAAAAACACTTTCTGGGGATGAAAACCGAAACTTCCCATTTAAAGTTACCAAGCAATATGCTGAAAGGATAAGAAAAAGAGATCCCTCCGACCCGCTACTATTACAAATAGTTTCCAAAAATTATGTCGATTTATCCAATAACGGATTTTCAGATGATCCTCTCGGCGAAGGTAATCTGAACGTTGGAATTCCATATCTAAAGAAATATAACGGAAGGGCTTTACTTCTGCTTACCGGAAGCTGCGCTATTCATTGTAAATATTGCTTTAGACAAAATTTTTCATATGCATCGAGAATTGGGATGAAAAAACTTTTCGATGCCATTGAGAAGATTGGCAAAGATAGGTCTATTGAAGAGGTAATTCTCAGCGGAGGTGAACCGTTGATTCTAACAAATGATAAACTTCGTAGTATTTTAAATCGGATATCAAACTTTAAACACGTAAGCACTATTCGGTTTCATACGAGAATGCCGGTGGTTTTTCCCAATAGAATTGACGCAGTCTTGTGTTCTATTTTTAAAGAAATAAACAAGAATATTGTTATTGTTATTCATTCTAATCATGCTAATGAGCTAGATGAAAAAGTAAAAGATTGTTTAAAAGAACTAAGAAGTTGCGGTGTTACCTTATTTAATCAGTCCGTCCTATTAAAAGACGTAAATGATAATCTAGAAAGTCTCAAAATATTATCTGAGCGATTATTTTCTTGTGGAGTCATCCCGTATTACATACATATGCTAGACCAAGTAAAGGGTGCCGAAAAGTTTATTGTGCCATTAAAAAAAGCCAAAAATTTAAGAACAGGCCTGACAAATATCTTACCAAACTACCTGGTTCCGAAATTCGTTAAAGAAGTTCCCGGCATGAAGTCAAAAATTCAGATTTAGCAAACGTTATTTACTTGATTCAAATTTTGTTACTTTTCGAAAACCTTTTGGCAAAAACTGGCCTCTTCTCGCCCTGTTGGCGCAAAAACTTACTTGGTCACTTTCTCTAAGAATCAAAGGGCGTTTAGAACCTGAATATATCCTTAAGGACTGTTCGTTTTTTAAAATTGTTATAAACGCGATTTCTTCTTTAATTTCGGAATTTGCGTTCAATTGCATTAATTTGACACCTTTTCCTTTCGTCAGAATGGGTAGCTCATTAGCTGGAAAGATCAAAAGTTTCCCGATAGTTGAGACTATTGCTACCCATTCTTGTCTCGGATCGTTAAATGCAATTGGAAATAATAAACGTTCTCCAGAATCCAAAACTAGGGTATTCTTGCCCCCTTTAGTTTTTGAGGAGATTGTCTTCGTTTTTGCTACAAAGCCTCTACCTGATGTTGAGCAGAATAAAATATAATCGTTAAGACTTTGGCATGCCATGCCAACAAAACGGGTATCATCTGGAGGATTGAATTTGCTGGCTAGCGGTTCCCCAAGACCTCTCTTAATTGATAATTTATGAGACTCAATGCAGTACGCTCTTCCTCTTTCGTCAAAGAATATAATCTCGTCTCTTGTCGACACTTCTAGTACATTTAACAGGGAATCACCCTGCCGAAACGAAATTTTTTCAAGATTTATTTTATGACCTTTTAAAACTTTTACCCAAGCATCAGCCGAAAGAACTACTGATATAGGTTCAGGGCCTATTAGCTCGTTAAAATTAATCTCTTTAGAAACGGGCATCTCAACTAATCGACTTGCCCGTTCTTTGCCGAAAGATGTTCTCTCCTCTTCTAGTTCCTTTTTTATTTGTTTTTTAATTGAGTTTTTAGATTTTAGTACTTTGTTTATATCATTTAATCTTTCTTGCAAGACGTCTCTTTCTTTTTTAACTTTTTCTTCTTCAAGCTTTGCTATTTGTTTAAGTCTAAGTTCTAAAATTGATTTTGTTTGCGCTTCCGACAACAAAAACTTTTTTTGAATTTCTCTGTTCGGATCTTCGCTACTCCTGATTATTGCAATAATGGTCTCGATATTAAGAACAGCAACCAAATAACCATCAAGAACATGAATTCGATTTTCTACCTCAGATTTTTGAAATTTAAATTTTTTCTCTATTTTACTTGTTCTAAATTTTATCCACTCTTGAATGATCTGTTTAATATTTTTCCTACCAGGGTTGCCGTCAATTCCTATCAAGTTAAAATTTACCCGTATTGTTTTTTCAAGGTCTGTAGTAGCGCAAAAATGTTCAGTGATTATAGTGGGATCAAACTTGGTTCCTTTCAAAGAAAGGACTATTTTAACTGGAGACTCATGGTCTGATTCATCTCGGATATCATCGATAAAATTAATTTTCTTCTGTTCAATCTGCGACGCAATTTGTTCCATAATTTTTGAAGTTGACACCTGATATGGCAACTCATTTATAACTATTTCTTTTTTCTTTATTGCAAAGCACGCCCTTAACCTAATAGACCCGATACCATTTTTATAAATTGACTCTAGTTCTTCCCTAGAATTTACAATTAAACCACCAGTAGGGAAGTCTGGTGCAATAACTATTCTCATTAACTCTTCTAGAGAGGATGTTGGTTTTTCGATCAATAAAATAGTGGCTTTGATTACTTCATTTAGATTATGAGAAGGGATATCAGTCGCCATCCCAACAGCAATGCCAGATGAACCATTGATTAGAATATTTGGGACCTTTGCTGGTAGTATCGTCGGTTCTATAAGCGTTCCATCAAAATTAGGACACCAGTCTACTGTTTTGAATTTTAATTCATCCAGCAAGCTTTCAGCGTAACTTGTTAGCTTTGCTTCAGTATATCTCATTGCCGCAAAGGATTTTGGGTTATCAATAGACCCCCAATTTCCTTGGCCCTCTATAAACTTATAATTGAAGGAAAAGTCTTGGGCCATCAGAACCATCGCCTCATAACATGCACCATCACCGTGAGGATGATATTTTCCAATAACGTCCCCAACAGTACGTGCTGATTTCTTAAATTTCGAGGATGAATTCAGACCAAGCTCAGACATCGCAAATATAATTCGTCGTTGAACAGGTTTTAGGCCATCACAGATGTTTGGCAGAGCCCTATCCAGGATTACATACATTGAATATTCCAGATAAGCTTTTTCTGCAAATTCAGCTAATTGAATACTTTCGTCGCTTGAGCGATGATTTTTATTCATGTCTTATTTAATTCAACTAAAGAGCCTTTTTTTTCTAACCATGTCTTTCGGTCTGAAGCTCTTTTTTTTGCCAAAAGCATGTCTAACATCGCTAAAGTTTTGCCATGGTTTGTAGATTCTAGTTTAAGCAAACGTCTCTTGCCTGGTGCTAACGTTGTTTCTCTTAATTGTTCGGGATTCATTTCCCCGAGTCCTTTGAATCTTTGCACGTTAGCTTTTGTCCGCTCTGCTTTTTTTAAATTGGATAGAATTTTATTTTTCTCTGCTTCGTCAAGCGCATAGATTATATTTTTCCCAACATCTATCCTGAATAATGGCGGCATGGCCACAAATATTTTTCCCTGTTCAACCAAGGGTCTAAAATGTTTTAAAAATAGGGCGCAGAGCAAAGTCGAGATGTGAAGTCCGTCTGAATCCGCATCTGAGAGGATACAAACTTTTCCATATCGAACTCCATCGGCTACAACTGCACCAGGTTCAACCCCTAAGGCCGTAGCTATATCAGAAACCTCATTTGAAGCTAATAGAGTAGAAGGATCAACTTCCCATGTATTAAGAATTTTGCCGCGGAGAGGAAGTATCGCTTGGAAGGTTTTATCGCGAGCTTGTTTTGCAGATCCACCAGCGGAATCTCCTTCAACGAGAAAAAGCTCTGTCTTATTGATTTCTTGACTGAGGCAGTCAGCTAATTTTCCGGGGAGAGCAGGGCCGGCCAAGTTGGTTCTTTTTCTGGGGGTCTTTTCCGATCGAACACGTCTTTGAGCTTTTTCAATAATAAATTCGGCTAGTTTTTCGCCAGTTGCCACATGCTGATGTAACCATTTGCTTATAGTAGATTTCGTCGAATTTACAATAAACGGTGTAGAGCTTCTCGACGATAATTTCTCTTTTGTCTGTCCAGAAAACTGTGCGTTTAGCATTTTAAGGGATATCACGAAAGTTGCCTGATCTGTTGCATCGTCAGAATTCACCTTTAGATTCTTCGGAACCATATTACGACTGTCCATAAATTCTTTAAAAGCTTCTAAAACACCCGTTTTGAAGCTACTAACGTGTGTACCCCCTTGTGTAGTTGGAATTAAATTGACATAACTTTCCTGTAGAGTACCTTTTTGCTCAATGTTCCAAAATATCGCCCACTCCAATTCACAGTCAGTTTTTTTTTCTGAGCAAAAAATCGGCTTTTCGGGAATATGGATTTCTGTACTTTCCGAAGTTAGATAATGGTCTAGTCCTTTTTCATACAACCATTCTTCGAAGGTATTTTCCGCTTCATCAACTAAAGTTAATTTAAGCCCAGGGCACAATATTGCCTTAGCTTTTATCAAATTTTTTAGGTGTTTCTTGTTTATGGAAGGGCTATCAAAATATTTTAGGTTAGGCCAGAAACGGATTTCTGTCCCCGTAACTCTCTTTTTAATTTTATCGGTTTTATTTAAGGGACTTTTTGGCTGACCGTTTTTAAAGTTAATCTCATATGAGAAGCCAGATCGGTTAATTTTTGCTGACAATTTTTCCGAAAGTGCGTTAACCACTGAAACTCCTACGCCATGTAGTCCGCCAGCAAAATGGTATGATTTTTCTCTAAATTTACCACCAGAATGGAGTTTAGTGAGTATTACTTCAACGCCAGAAATATTTTCGATAGGGTGATCATCTGTGGGCATACCGCGCCCATTGTCTTTTACGGAATACGAGCCATCGTCATGAATCTGAATGAAAATTTCATTGCAAAAGCCCGATAACGCTTCATCAACACTATTATCAATTAATTCCTGAATAAGGTGATTTGGTTTTGAGGTGTCTGTGTACATCCCTGGACGACGTTTAACTGGGTCTAAACCAGATAATATTTCAATGTCCGACGCTACGTAATTGTTAGCCAACCTGAATTTCCTCTTTTAATAGCTATCAATTTTACTAGCATATACGACCAGTGATCAAGATTATAGAAGAGTGAGTACTAAGACTTACCACACTGAATTCACTGGTAAACGTAATATATCTAATGTAGTCTTATCCCTTGATTTGCATTGTATTAAACTAAGATATAGGACGTAAGCTCTATGGCAGGTTCTAAACCAAACTTTGAAGTCTCACTTACCAAATTAGAAAAAATAGTAGAACAGTTGGAAACGGAAGAATTAGGATTAGAGGAATCACTTCGATTGTTTGAGGAGGGAATTAAAGTATCAAAGAAATGTGAAGAGTCACTGAAAAGCGCAGAACTTAAAGTGAAAAAGCTATTGGAAGATGGAAAAACACTAGTTAATTTTGATCAGGATCAATCTAATTCAGAATGATTATAGATTTAATTAAAAAATTACAAAAAAGATCAAACTCAATTCTGAGCGACCTACTCCTACCTAACAACGTAGGTCAATTCGAACTAGTCGACGCTATGAGATATGTGCTCATGTCTCCCGGCAAAAGAATAAGGCCAATCATATCATATCTTACAGCTGATGCTCTGGACGTAGACTTAAACGAAATTGATTACCCCGCAGCATCTATCGAACTCATTCACGCCTACTCCCTAGTTCATGATGATTTGCCCGCGATGGATGATGATGATCTGAGAAGAGGGTTACCAACGTGTCATAAAAAATATTCAGAATCAACTGCGATCTTAGCGGGAGATGCACTTCAATCTTTGGCATTTGAAACTTTATCGCAAATTAAAGATGACTACGCTATAACATTGGTCAAGGAACTCTCCCGTGCCAGCGGAGTGATGGGAATGGCAGGAGGGCAAGCAATCGACTTGGCAGCGTCCGGAGAGAATTTTGACGAAGTCTCTCTCGAAAATATGCACATATTAAAAACGGGAGCACTCATTTCAGCCAGCGTGATGTTCCCTTATATTATTGGTAAAAACAACGATTCGCACCTTTTTAATGCACTGAAACAATACGCGAGATGTATCGGTCTAGCCTTTCAGGTGCAAGATGATATTCTTGATGTAGAGGGTGAGACCGAAATAACTGGAAAGCCAAAAGGCTCAGACTACAAATCTGATAAGACTACTTATCCAAAACTAATGGGCCTCCAAAACGCAAAAAAAAGAGCTAAAGACTTGGTGGACGAGTCATGCGATGCAATCTCCTTTCTTGGTAGCAATGCCGATACGCTAATAAAACTCGCTCGATATATCATAAAAAGAAACAACTAACGGCTCATCCTTTAATCTATCTCAAGTTTAGATTAAACTTACCGCTTGATTATAAAAAAGTTTACACTAAACAATTATTAGTTTACCCACGACTTCACTAAGGAGAACCATGATGAAGACCAGTTTTTTGAAATTAGCGAAAGCGGCACTAATAGCAGGCCTCACCGTTTTGTTTGCTGCCTGCGCACCAATGAATAGCTCAAGTGACGATGCTAGAAAAGCCCGCCAAGACGCAGCAAAAGCCCTGAAAGCGGCTGAAGAAGCAAAAGCCGCTGCCAAAGCCGCTCAAACCGAAAAAGAGCGAGTCGACAGAATGTTTGAACAAACAATGAAGAAGTAATTTTTTAACTAATTTTAGGCTGAAGCTTTAAACTTTAAAGCTTTGTTTGATCGTTTAGATCACCAACTAATGTGGGAATTCCGTTGGCTTTTTTAACGGTTTCCCACACTTCGTCAGGGTATAATTTTGGCAACCCTTTAGATTTCACACGAGCTTGGACCAGTGATATTATGTGACTATAAATATCGGGGATTTGGTCTTTGTGCTCCTCTAATTCGGGATGCACCTCTAAATAAATGTTCTTACCACTTATCCCGACTTTGTAAGGTTGATTAACGATTTCGACTGAAGTGCCTATTGGAGCCTCTTCAAATATTTTTTCAACATCTTTTGGATACATCCGAATACATCCGTGTGTCACTCGCATACCTATCCCATAAGGTCTATTAGTACCATGAATAAGATAGCCAGATACACTCAACTTTATGGCATGCCTGCCAAGTGGATTGTCTGGTCCAGGCAAGACTATCTTGGGAAGTTCATCACCCTCCTCCGCATGTTCTTTTCTAATTGATTCTGGAGGATACCAATTTGGATCAAGTGCCTTGGCCGTAATCTTCATTTTTCCTTGAGGCGTTCTCCAGTCGATGCGACCAATACTAATTGGGTAGGTTGAAACAAAGGATTTGCCAGACGCCATATTTTTAAAATAATATAATCTCATCTCCGCTACATTTATAACAATACCGTTGTGTTGTGCTTCAGGCAAAACAAAAAAACTGGGTATCATAATTTCAGATCCCTCACCAGGCAACCACGGATCAATCGTTGGATTAGCTAATTTTATTTCGTTGTACCCTTGGTCATAGGCTCTAGCTAAATCTGAAAGAGTGTCTTCAAATATACTTTCAGTCAATACCAATTCACCTATTAAATCAGTTTCGTCTGGTAAAAATTTATATTCATTGAAAGCAAAACAATTGCGATGGGTAAAAAAAACCAAAATACATAAAATTAAAAAACTAATTTTTTGAAAATTATGGGGTAATATCATTTTTCATCGAGCCTATCGGTTAATTGTGCAAGGTTACATGGCTTTGTCTGAATGTTTAATTGCTGTGAGATTATCTGGTCCCATGCTAACTTGCATGCATTTTTGGAACCAGGTAGCACAAAAATATAAGTAGAATTAGCCACACCAGCCAATGCTCTCGATTGAAGCGAAGATGTTTTTATATCTAAAAACGATAAATACCTAAAGATTTCACCAAATCCGTCCAATGTTTTATCGAAAAGAGGTTGCATTGCCTCGGGTGTACCGTCTCGCCCTGTAACACCTGTCCCCCCCGTGGTTATAATTACTTGATTTTCTTCATCTGCAATCCAATTAGACACTATCGCTCTGACGGCATATATAGAGTCATTACACAATGCTCGTTTTAGTAAAATATGACCTGCATCTACAACTTTATTAGCCAAGAGGTTTCCAGAAATATCGTTTTCAATAGTTCTGGTATCTGAGATGCTCAAAACCGACACTTTTAGCGGTATAAAGGTTGACTTCAACATTAATTTAAACTCTTTAAAACCGGTAATTTGCACTACATGGTTGATGATTGCAACTAAATCAGGTAAAAACTAATGTTTTAGGAATCAGATAATGAATCGACAAGGTAAAGAAAAATGTAAAGTCTGTAGATTAATTAGGATTTACGTGATTTGCGCGGTTCCTCTTCTCATCATTTTGTATCTTAAGCCTGAATTTGGAGTGTTAAAAGGAGTGCTCCTTACAAACATTTTTGCAACCTTAATTACAATTACTTTCGTAGCTACGGTTGGGTGGAAAGCCTATATTGAATTTTGGAAGCCATATCGTGAGAAAAGACAAAAAAGAAATGCCTGATTGCTGGAAATGCAAATTTTTCAGAATAACTTGGGATAGAAATTTTAGGTATGGTTGTGAATCTATGGGTTTTAGGTCAAAAGTAATACCTTCTTTGGAAGTTTTTAAATCAGATGGAAGACATTGTTTAAGTTTTAAAACAAAATCAAAATGAAAAATTTAAAAAATTAATTAACGGACAGAGTTAAGCATGAACAGACAAAGAATAATGGAGGTTGTTAACGCAGCAAAGCCTAACGATCCTGCAAGTAGAATATGTGATATTTTGTTATCTATCTTAATCGTGCTGAATTTGTTAGCAGTATGCCTCGAATCCGTTGAAACAATTAATCAGAAATTCGGACTAGTTTTATTTTACTTTGAAATTTTTTCTGTTTCAGTATTTGCTTTTGAGTATGTTTTAAGGATTTGGTCGGCAGCAGACAACAAGAAGTTGAAAGGGGAATCCCCTTTAAGAAAAAGATTTAATTATATATTTAGCTTTACTGGCTTTATTGATCTTATGGCTATTCTTCCAAGTATACTACCACTTTTCTTTGGCGGTATTGACTTACGTTGGTTGCGAGTACTCAGATTATTCCGACTCCTTAAAATATCCCATTACTCGTCTGCATTAGAAGATTTTTTTTCAGCCCTTTATGAAGAGCGAAAGTCTTTTTTTGCAACTATATATCTATTAGCAATAGCACTGTTCTTAAGTAGTTCACTGGTTTATCTTGCTGAATACGAGGTTCAGCCTGAAGAATTTAAATCAATACCGCACGCCATGTGGTGGTCACTAATAACCCTTACGACCGTTGGATATGGAGATGTTTCGCCAATCACACCATTTGGTAAATTGGTTGGAGCCTTCACTGCATTGATGGGTGTTTGTACGGTAGCGCTATTAACTGGAATTGTTGCTTCAGCTTTTGCAAATCAATTAGCCCGTAAACGACAGATGTTTGAGGCTGAGGTATCAAGCGCTCTTGAGGATGGCGTGCTTACTGGAGATGAGGTTGAACATTTAAACTCTCTTAAAGAGAATTACCATATAAGTGATGAGCAAGCTAGAGCTATTATAAACATGCTGAGTAATAACCGTGAAAATAACGAGAATAAACCGAATTAATTATCAATAACTATTTCAATACGCCGATTTTTTGATCTTCCTAACGGCGTATCATTGCTAACCATTGGCTTAGTATCAGCAAAACCTGTCACAGTAACCCGTCCTGCTGATAGCTTCGAATTATTCAATAAATAATCGGCGACTGCTGCTGAACGAGCGGCAGATAAATCCCAATTAGTTCTAAACCTTTCACTAAAGGCTATAGGTACATTATCCGTATGCCCTTCAACAGTTATTTGTCCGCTTGTATTTTTTAAAGAATTTGCAACTTTTCCTAAGGTTGGTAGAAAACTTTGTTGAAGGGTGGCATAACCACTTCTAAAAGAGCCTTGATCTGCTATTCTAACGATGATCTGATTATCTAATCGCTCTACTTCTAATTTACCTCTAGCAATTTCGTCTGCTAAGCTGGCTTTAATTTTTGTGAAGGTATCAGACTGGCCTGTCTGCGAATTATCACCTTTAAACTTACCGCTCTGAGACATTTGTTTTTCAGTTTCATCCGGCGACCCTTCTTCAACTTCAATTATCGATTCAATCTGGGCTTGCGCGTTTGCAATTTTTGAAAATATTTCTAAGTTTTCTTGGGATATGGTCGCACCTTTATTAAATTTAGTTCCTTCACCATCAACTCCTGAAGATGCGTCAGCCTTCATTTTAACGACTAATTTATTGTCTCTAATCTGTAAATCGATCTTTCCTTCTGCTATTTCCTTAGCCAGTGCATTCGAGAGTTTTTCTTTATCGGAATTGAGTTTAAATTTTTCTTTTTTAGTAGTGGTTTTTAGTTCGGGATCTTCGGGCTGTGGATCATCGGTACTTTGCTCCTCAGACACATTTCTCAGACTAGGGTCGACTTTTGCACTTTTAAATTGTTTGGCTATTATATTATCTGCCTTTGGCGGCTCCACAATTGGAACTATTCTTTGAACACCAAAACTACTCTTTAAAGAACCACTAATCTCCTTAAATTTAGGCACGTTCATATGCGCAAAAGATAAAATTAAAACAAAAAAGGCCATTAGCAGCGTTGCCATGTCCGCAAAAGTAGCCATCCATGCCGGCGCCCCACCCTTACAGGGCGGACATTCCTCTTGTAAACCCTCTTCTTTTTCTTCCTCCTCCTCTTCGTTTTCCTCTTTCTCGTTTTCAATTATGGTATCTTCGGATGCACCAGCATCATTATTCGGACCATTAGGTACACCAT
>MDTB01223178.1_pt1 | contig 28956 bp, 19 predicted proteins | sample 811161 | NCBI WGS metagenome assembly MDTB01 (sample SAMN05326650, study PRJNA326480) | marine metagenome | isolation source: seawater | place: Mediterranean Sea | collected 2009
CCCGTAACGCCACCGCACAGCTCCAGGCAGCCAGTCAGAATGACGGCAACCTCAACCCAGAATTGGACGCGGAATTGCGCCGCCGGTTCGGTGTCTTTGGGCCCGGGGTGATTGGCAGCGACCGCGATCTGGTGATGACCAACGACCAAGTGCGTGTGACATTCAACACCCGAGGCGGCCTTCCTGTGGCAGCCACCCTGCAAGACGGGTACACCCGGTACGGTGGAGACGAGCCTGTGAGCCTTTGGGTGCGGGAACAATCCGACATGAATGTGGCCTGGGACGTGCCCGGCGTGGGCCGTATCGGGTTCCAAGATTTGCATTTCAAGCCCCTTTCAGAAGGCCCGACCCAGCTTGTCCTGGAATCGGACTTGGGCGACAACAACGCCATCCGCATCGTCCACAAATTGGAAGGATATCAAGTCAAGACCGACATCAACTTCATCGGCGTTGACCGCCTCACGGAGCGTCAGCGACTCTTCACGTGGAATGCGTTGGGTCAAAGGAATGAAAAAGGACTGCAGTGGGAACGTCAGCACAGCGCCATTTACTACCTAGAGCTCGGCGAAGAACGCGACTACTTGAGTGACGGCCAAGAAGACGACGAGGTCCTTGAATCTGGCTTGTCATGGTTGGCCTTCAAGCAGAACTACTTCTCTGCACTGGTGGGCAGCCCTGAGCCATTTGCGGCCGGTGCCAAAATCGCCAACATCCTGCCGGAGGATGACACGACCTACGTGATGGGGTACGCTGCCGAGATTCCTTACGACGGCCAACAGCTTCACTTTTACTTTGGCCCCAACGACTTGGCTGCGCTGGAGAGCACTGGGTTTGACGAAGTGGGACGCATCATCGACTACGGGTGGTGGATCTTTGGCTGGGTCAACCGGAACGTCATTCTCCCTGTCTACGGGTTTGTGTCCACCTACATCGGGAACATGGGCCTGATCATCTTGGTCCTGACGCTCGTCATCAAGAGCGCACTCTTCCCCGTCACTTGGAAAAACTACATGAGTTCTGCGAAGATGCGGGTGTTGCGTCCAGAACTCAATGAAATCAACGAGCGCCTCAAGGAGGACGCCATGGAGCGTCAAAAGGAAACCATGGAGCTCTACCGCAAGACTGGGGTCAACCCGATGGCGGGCTGTCTGCCCGGATTGCTTCAGATGCCCATCCTGTACGCAATGTTCAGGTTCTTCCCTTCCAACATTGACCTCCGCGGCCAATCGTTCTTGTGGGCCGACGACCTTGGCGCGTTCGACAGCCTGTTGACTTTGCCATTCAGCATCCCGTTCTATGGCGCACATGTGAGTGGATTCACCCTCTTGATGGCGGCGTCGATGTTCGTCTACATGCGCATGTCCATGGCCAACCAAAACATGCCCACCCAGCCTGGCATGCCCGACATGAAGACCATTCAGACCATCATGCCCTTCACCATGCTGTTCTTCTTCAACGGATTCGCTTCTGGGTTGAGCTTGTACTACTTCACAGCCAACATGGTGAGCATCGGCCAGATGCTGACCATCAAGCGATTCTTCATCGACGAGGACAAAATTCGTACGAAGATTGACGACAACCGGTCCAAGGCCGTCGCCAGAACCAAACCCAGCTTCATGGAGCGCCTGCAAGAAGCGGCCAAAGAAGCGGAGAAGAAGCAAAAGGAAACCGAGCGCAAGAAGAACGACGCCCGGACCAAGCGCAAGAAGAAATGATTCGAGGGCTCGCGTTGTCGGTGTTTATGGCGTTGGGGTGCTTGACGTGGTCTTGTGGCACCACCCAAGACACGACCTCCAACGGGACTTCTTCGGAGGTGCTTGTGGGCTTGGAACGAACGCCCTGCCACGGCCGCTGCCCAGTGTACAACCTGCGAGTCCACAGCGACGGCAAGGCAACCCTGGATGTAGGAAGGTTCTGCGACGAAGCATTCGGCCGTTCGCTGGCCCAAGGACAACACACCGCCCGCGTCGACGTGGGTGTCTGGAGCATAGTGGCCGACCAAGCACGAGCCATGGGCTTCGACACACTGGCTGCGTGCTACGACGACCCGAGGGTGATGGACTTGCCCTCGGCCACCCTAACCATCCAAAACCGGTCGGTGATGAACCGCTACGGAGGACCCAATTTGAATGACCTTTACACACGCATCGAACGGTTGGTGGGCCGAATGGACTGGCAAGCCACACCTGAGGACGCACGATGAAACCTAAAAATCCAATCTTCAAACACATGACACGATTCACCACCTTGGGGGCGCTGTTCTTGCTCCTGCTGAACACCGCCCGCGCCGACGAGGGGATGTGGCTGCTGCACATGTTGCAACGCATCAACGAAGCCGACATGCAAAAGTCTGGCTTGCGCCTGTCCGCCCAAGACATCTACGACATCAACAACGCCTCGCTCAAGGACGCCATTGTCCGTCTGAATGGCGGTAGCTGCACCGCGGAGGTCATCTCCAGCCAGGGTTTGGTGTTGACCAACCACCACTGCGCGTACGGAGCCATTCAGAGCTTCAGCACCCCAGAGAACGACTACTTGACTGACGGATTTTGGGCCAAGAGCAAGGACCAAGAAATGCACATCGACGACTTCTACGTCAGTTTCCTGGAGCGCATCGACGACGTGACAGAACGCATCTTGGCCAAAGTCAACGACGACATGCCTGAGGCCGAGCGCGCTGCAGCTGTGGCGGATGAGATCAAGGCAATTCAAGCTGAATACAACGAGGCCGACGCTTCGTTGAGCTACGATGTCAAATCCATGTACTACGGCAACGAGTACTATGTCTTCACCTACCGCGACTACAACGACGTTCGCTTGGTGGCGGCCCCACCCGAAAGCGTGGGCAAATACGGTGGCGACACCGACAACTGGATGTGGCCACGGCACACCGGCGACTTCAGCATGGTCCGCATCTATGCAGATGCGGACAACAACCCTGCGGCATACAACGAAGACAACGTGCCGTACACCCCCAAGCGTCACCTCAAAATCAGCATGGAAGGCGTCAAGCAAGGGGACTTCACCATGGTCATGGGCTATCCTGGCAGCACTGACCGTTTCCTCAGCAGCTGGGGAGTCGAACAGGCGATCAACCTCTACAACCCTTCTGTGGTGGATTGCCGCGACTTGAAGCTCAAGACGATGAAGCGCCATATGGACGCGGACAAGGCCGTGCGCATAAAGTATGCCGCCAAATACGCTCAAACCGCGAATTACTGGAAGTACTACATCGGCCAAACCAAAGGCCTCAAGCGTCTTGAAGTGAAAGCCCAAAAGGAGAAGTTGGAAGACCTCTTCAACCGCTGGGCGGTCAGCACGCCAGACCGCAACACCACGTATGGCGAAGCGCTCGGGCTGATCGAAGCGTACTACGCAGCCACCGACGCCACCGTACGTGGCGAGGTGTACGCACGTGAGGCCGGCCTCTTGGGCAGCGACATCGTGTTGTTCGGACTTCGTGTGGGCTTCCGTGGCGCCGGATTGTTCGGCGAAGACGAAAGTGCAGCGGCAGCCACCAAGGAAATGCTCCAAGGCCTGGCCGAATCCCACTTCAAGGACTACGATCAAGACACCGACCGCGAGCTCTTCGTGAAGATGTTGACCAAGTACCGCGACGACATCGCCCCAGAATTGTGGCCACGTGAATTCCAAGTGGTGGAAGACAAGTACAAGGGCGACTTTGGCGCTTACGCGGCCAAGATCTACAGCAAGTCACCTTTGCGCAGCGGCGAAGCCTTTGCAGCCTTCTTGGAAAACCCCAAGGAAAAGACGTTCGACAACGACTTGACCATCAGCATGGCGATGAGCATCTACGAGCAATACAGCCAAGGCAGCTCCCCTGAAACCCAGGAAAAGTTCGACCGCGGCTACCGCTTGTTTGTGCGCGGCCTGCGTGAATTGATGCCCAACAAGGCGTACTACCCCGACGCCAACTCCACCATGCGCTTGACCTACGGACCCGTGGGTGAATACAAGCCTGCAGACGCGGTTTACTACGACTTCGTGACCACGGCTAACGGCATCTTGGAAAAGAAGGACAACAGCAACCCCGAGTTTGTGGTGCCCGAGCGCTTGGAAGAGCTCATCAAGGCCCGTGACTTCGGACCGTACGCCAACGAACGTGGCGAATTGGTCGTGTGCTTCATCCACGGCACCGACATCACAGGCGGAAACTCAGGAAGCCCTGTGATGAACGCCAACGGCGACTTGATTGGCCTGGCGTTCGACGGCAACTGGGAAGCCATGAGCGGCGACATCGCCTTCGAGCCACGTCTTCAGCGCACCATTTCTGTGGACATTCGCTACGTGATGTGGATCCTCGACAAATACGCCGGATGCACAAACCTCATCGAGGAAATGGACTTCGTCTACGCCTCAGAAGAAGTGGAAGATCCCGCCACTCAAGAAGCCCAAATCAGCGATCCTGCCAACGGCAAGTGACCTCGATTCCCCGCATGAAAAAGCCCGGACCAAATGGTTCGGGCTTTTTTGTGTCTGTGACGGGTGTTAGACCGCGTTGCGGCTGGCGTTCACGATGCCGTACATCGTTCGGATGATCAACTTGCGAAGCATCTCGGGGCCCCACGACGACGCCTCACCTCTTCTCTGACGGTCCATCTCCGTCAACGCAAACTGCTGGATGACCAAAAGCGGCTGAATGATGCTGTCACGAAGTCGGATGCTCTCCTTGATGGCGGGCACGGTCTCCATGAGGTCGGCCTGACCAGTAATGGCCAGCACGAGTACACGGGTGCGCTCGAATTCTTCGTGCACCATGTTCCATAAGCCCCCAAACGTCGGGTGGTCTGAGAGGTGCGCCGTGAGCCGGAAATCGCACTTTGTCATGGATTGCATCGAATTCTCCACGAGGGTCCTGAAGAAGGCATTGCGGCGGTACAACCCCACAGCCTCGTCCAGACGGCCTTCTCTGTCGAGTGCTTCGAGGGCTGTGCCCAACCCAAAGTACCCCGGCACGTTTTGCTTCAACTGCGACCACGACCCCACAAACGGGATGGCCCGCAGGTCGCCAAAATTGATGGCCCCGTCCTTCGCCCGAGACGTGGGGCGGCTTCCAATGTTGGTGGCCCCGTAATACTTCAAGGTGCCGAAGGTGGCCAGGTACTCCGTGAACTCAGGCCGGTTCCTCAAGGCCAAGTAATGGGTGTGGGAGGACTCCCCGAGTTCGTCAAGAAGGGCCGCGTCGGTCGCCGAAATCTGCGTCTCCTCCTCGTCAAACAGACGGTTCTTCACCCCTGCCGTGAACAGCAATTCCAGGTTGAAGCCCGCCGACTTCGGAATGCCAAAGTTGGACGAAATGGTCTGGCCCTGGATGGTCGTTTGGATCTCTCGGTTTTCGATGTCGCGTCCCAACGACGCGTAGAAGCGGTGCGTGTTGCCGCCACCTCGGGCAGGGGGGCCACCGCGGCCGTCGAAAAACATCACCGTGCGGCCGTGTTCCCGGCTGATGTCGGTCAGGCTTTGTTTGGCCCGATAAATCGCCCAATTGGCACGGAGGTAGCCTCCGTCCTTGGTGCCGTCCGAAAAACCAAGCATGACCGTTTGGTCGCCCGAACGCTTGTCGAGGTGGTCGGCGTACACAGGGTGCGTGTAGAGCTTGGCCATCTCGGCCTTGGCCCCGTCGAGGTCTTGAATGGACTCAAAGAGCGGCACGAGGTCCAAAGTCATCGGCCCTTCCCATCCGCTGGCTTTGACCATGGCGTGCAGGATGGCGATGTCCAACGCCCCAGCGCAGTTGCTGAGGATGAATCGGTGACACCCCGCCTCTCCGTTGTGCCGCTGAATTTCCTGCATGGCCCGGAGGCTGTCCAACACATCTTGGTGACGGTCTTCCTCAAGGGTGCCGTTGTGAGGTTGGTCGTAGGCAAACAAAAAGTCCAAGGCCTCCGCTTCGGACATCGACTCGAATGTCGCCAATGCCTCGGCCCCGGATTGCGCTTCGAGCAGCGCCAAGAAAGCTTTTTTCACCACCCGGGCGTCTTGGCGGATGTCCAGCGACGCAAAGTGCATCCCAAACATGCGCACCTTGAACATGAGCTGGCGGATTTGGTCCAAGTACAACCCGTTGAACTCCTCCTCCACCCGGCGCTCCAACCTGCCCAAGCCTTCCAGCAACACCTCCTGCTTGAGCGACAGGTCGCTCGAGTTGAAGATGGCCTCCTCGATCATGCTTTGCAGCAGGTCCAACTCGCCCTCCAGTCCTTTGAAGGTCACAAGGCGCCGCATCTCACGCAACTCCTTGCGGTAGCAGCGCAGCAACGTCAACTTCAATTTGCGTGCCACGCGCAGCGTCGTGTCCGCGCCAACGTACGGATTGCCGTCTCGGTCGCCTCCAGGCCAAAACCCAATGCGCAACATGCCCATGTTCAAGCCCTCGCCGTTGGGACGCCCCAAGGCGTTGGCGACGCGTGCGCCCAAGGCAGAGCATGCTTCAAAGAACACATTCTCGAGGTACCAAATCTGACGGATGGCTTCCTCGTAAGGTGTGGGGGGCTCACTTTGAAAGAACGGCGTCAACCCGAGTTGGTGCAACCGCTTGCGGATTTTGACCAAATCGTTGTCCTCCATGGCCAAGGCCAAATCCGTGATGATCGCCAGCACATTCCCAGGATAGAACTGGGTCGGATGAGATGTGAGCACCACGCGAACAGCGTACTCCGCCAACATGTCCCGCATCTCTTTTTCCAACCCATGGCGACGCACACGCTGCATCAAACTCTGCAACGACTCCGCCCCGCCCATGTCGTTCAACTGGGCGTATCGCGCGTCTTCAAGTGCGTCCACAAGCACCACTTGACGCTCAATGTATTGGATGATGCGGAACAACAAAGCTGCCGATTCCTCGGTTGAAAGGCTCCCCTGGCTGGCCAAAAAGCCATCGAGGATGTCGTGCGGCGCCTCCCCTTGCTCCAAGCCATTTTCGCACGCCTCTTGCAGCAGGGGCACACGCAAGCCCGTTTGGCGAATGCCATCCAAAGGCAACGTCAAAAAGATGCCGTTGAACACCTGATATGGGTGGCTCACCACCGACCGATAATCCTTCTTTTCACGCATGATTGGGCAAAATTACCCCGTACTTTTGAAACCATGCGCATCGACATTGTGACTGTGTTGCCAGGGCTCCTGAAAGGGCCTTTTGACGAAAGCATCGTGAAACGAGGAATCGACAAGGGCTTGGTGGAAGTGCACGTGCACAACCTCCGAGATTGGAGCACCAACAAGCACAACAAGGTGGACGACGCACCTTTTGGGACTGCATCGGGAATGGTGCTCGCCATGCAGCCCTTGCACGACGCCATCACGGACTTGCAATCGCAACGCGACTACGACGAAGTGATCTTCTTGACCCCGGATGGCGAGACGCTGGCTCAGCCGCGGGTCAACCAGCTCTCCCTGTCAGAGAACCTAATGCTCATTTGCGGGCACTACAAAGGCATCGACCAACGTCTTCGTGACCATGTCATCACCTTGGAACTGAGCATCGGAGACTACGTGCTGAGCGGCGGCGAGTTGGCCGCTGCCGTGCTCACTGACGCCCTGGTTCGTCTGGTGCCTGGTGTGATTGGAGACGAAACAAGTGCGTTGAGCGACAGTTTTCAAGACGGGTTGTTGGCCCCACCGGTGTACACCAGGCCTGCGGAGTACAACGGTTGGAAGGTGCCAGACGTGCTGCTCAGCGGGAACCACGCCGCCATCGATGAGTGGCAAGAAGCGCAAGCGCTTGCCCGGACCAAAGCCCGCCGTCCCGACCTGTTGGAAGGACGGGATGGGTGATGTGTCGCCCGCTCGCGTGGATTCCTTCACAGAAGCAGGTGGACAACTGGCCATTATTCTTGGGCGAAAGCGCCGCTGACTCCAGGAATTTCCGTAATATTGCACCCCGAAATGGCCAAACCTCACCGGAGGAGCCCTCTTTCAACAAGCAACCAGCACACCATGGACCGCATCAAAGACATCACCGCCAAGTTGGTCGAAACCAAGGATTGGCCTGAGTTCGGCGCCGGCGACACCGTCACCGTGACGTTGAGGATTAAGGAAGGCAACAAGGAACGCCCCCAGGCATTCCAAGGCGTGGTCATCCAGCGCCGCGGATCTGGAGCGACGGAAACGTTCACCGTCCGCAAGATTGCCAGCGGCGTGGGTGTCGAGCGCATCTTCCCCATCTCATCCCCCTCTGTGGACAGCATTGTGGTGAACAAGCGAGGCAAAGTCCGTCGCGCCCGCATCTACTATTTGCGTGCGCGCACCGGAAAATCCGCCCGCATCAAGGAGCGCCGCGTCGCGCGTTGAACCACACGTTCTTCGCGTCAAAAAAGCCAACCTGACGGGTTGGCTTTTTTGTGCTCGAAGGTTTCCTCAGCGAATCCTTCACTTCGCCATCACCTCGTCCACTGCACGAAGGATGTCGGCCTCCTGGGATTGTGCGCTGGTCACAAGTTGGGCGCAGATGTTTTGCACCTCAGCCACTCTGACCTGGTCTTCCAAGTCGCCGCAGTTGATGCGCGCGTTGAGCACCGCACCCATGACAGCCGTACGCAAGCACATGGCACCCACGCCAGCGTCAGTGACGCTGTTGGGGTTGCCGTCTTTGGCCATGGCCGCGGCCAACGGCAAGGCATCATGGGCCAACTGGGCCACCTTCAATGGAATGTCAATGGCGTTCAACGTCGCGTCCTGGATGGCTTGATGACGCTTCGCCTGTTGGGCATCGGTGTCTTTTGGCATGCCGTACGCCGCCATGATGGCGTCGAAGGCCGCGGTGTCTGCGTCGACCAACTCCAGCAAGTCGTTTTGAAAGGCCAAACCTTGCTCGGCGTGTTGGCTGAACGTCTCCCAGCGGTCGTCCCAACCCCGCTTGTGGGCGCTGAGGTTCGCCACCATTGTGGTCAACGCCGTACCCAGCGCACCCGCGTAAGCGGCGATGGAGCCTCCACCTGGCGCAGGCGCCTCTGAAGATGTGGTGTTGGCGAACTGGGTCAAGGTCATGCCGACAAGCGGTGCGCTGCTTTGGTCGGCGATGATGTACTCGATGACGCGCTTTTGTGAGTCGAAGGGCGCCAAATCGTCCAAACCCAGTGATTTCACAGCAATCTTGACCTTCTCCGCCTCGCTGATTCCAAATGAACGCTGTTGCTTCCGCAAGTAGTGGTCGGCCGCGTCCAACAACACCCGCAACGGCAACAGCCCAACGAGTTCAGAACCTGTCACCCGAATGCCACGGGCCTGGGCCTTCGCGCACGCCTCGTCGAAAGCCACGTGGACGGGTGTGACGTGGATGTCGGTGAGGTTCAAAGAGAGCTGCGCAATTCCATACTCTTCGATGTACCAACCGATGCCCTTCACGGCCTTCAGCGATCCTGGGGTGCGCATGGGATTCCCCGCGTCGTCGAGGACAGCCGGTCCAGTGATGCCGCCGCGCTTCTTGATCCGCCCCGCCTCACGAATGTCGAAGGCGATGGCGTTGGCCCTCCGGCTGGAGGTCGTGTTCAAGTTGATGTTGTACGCGATGAGAAAATCCCGGGCGCCCACGGCTGTGGCCCCAGTTTTCTTGGCGCGATCGTTGAATTCAGAGGGACCAAAGTCCGGCGCACCGTCCTCGGTCGCCAACTTGGCCAACCCCTCATACTGTCCCTGACGGCACACCGCCAAGTTCTTGCGCTCTGGACGCTTGGCTGCAGACTCATAGAAGTAGCCGGGGATGCTGAGCTCCTTCCCAACACGCTCCCCGACCGCACGGGCCACCTCGATGCAATCTTCCATGGTCACACCTGCCACGGGCACAAACGGACAAACGTCTGTGGCGCCCATGCGTGGGTGCTCGCCCGAGTGTTTGGACATGTCGATCAACTCCGAGGCCTTCTTGATTAAGCGGAACGCCGCTTCCCCCACCGTCTCAGGCGGGCCCACAAACGTGATGACCGTGCGGTTGGTGCTCTTGCCTGGGTCGACGTCCAAGAGCTTGCAGCCCTCCACCATCTCCACAACAGAAGCCACGGCCTGAATCACCTCAGGGCGCCGTCCCTCGCTGATGTTGGGGACGCATTCAATCAATCTTTGCATGAAGCCAAAGTAGCGTGGACCCTGGCCGAGTGATGGGGCCTTACGCCTCCCAGATTTCACCGTTCACGAACACCTTATCCACATACGGGTCCGTGAATCGGTAGGCCAACTCCTGCAGCCCCTCGAGCGGCTTGGTCAAGATGAAATTGGCGCGATGTCCTCGTCCAAGAGCCCCCACCTCGTGGGACAATTCCATCGCTGCCGCGCCGTTCAGCGTTGCGGCTGCAATGGCTTCCAACGGGGTCATGCCCATCTTCAAGCTGCCCAAGCGCACCACCATGCCCATGTCACCGCTTGGCGCCGACCCTGGGTTGTGGTCCGTGGCCAACACAAGTGGCAACCCGGCATCGATCAAGGTCCTCGCAGGCGTGTAGGGAATGCCCAGGAAGTGGCTGCATCCAGGCAACGCCACCGGGTACGTCGGATGGGCCTCCTCGAGCGAGCCGGCTTCCACCCCTTCAATCAGGGCCTGAATGGCCTCCGATCCGCACACTTCAAGGTGGTCCACCGACAAACTTCTTTTATTAATGCATAGGTTCACACCACCAATCTCATTAAACTGATTCACATGGACTTTTGACTTAATCCCATGGGATTCAGCGGCATTCAAAAGCAGCTCTGTTTCCGCCATGCCGAAGTAGCCCTTTTCACAGAAAACATCCACGTAATCCACCAACCCCTCGGACAGCAACGCAGGGAGCATGTCGTTCACCACGTGTTTCGTGTACGCCATGGCGTTTGGAAACTCAGGTGGCACCGCATGGCACCCCAGGAAGGTTGCCTTCACCGGGATCGGCAAGGCTTCCTTCAACCTGGCCACCACGCGAAGCGTTTTGCGCTCCGCTTCGAAGGTCAAGCCGTATCCTGATTTGACCTCCAACGCGCCCACGCCCTGGGCCATGACTGCATGAATGCGGACCAAGGCGTCCTCATAGAGCTCGTCCTCAGACATGGCCTGGAGCATTTTGGCAGAATTCAGGATGCCGCCGCCCTGCTCCGCAATCTCTTGGTATGTCGCGCCCTCCAACCGCATCAAAAACTCCTCCGAACGGTCCTTGGCGAACACCGAATGGGTGTGGCTGTCGCACCAGGAAGGAATCACATACCGTCTCTGGGCATCCACGATGGTCAATCCAGACCAATCCGCAATGCCAGGAAAGGCAGACATCTCCCCAAAGTCCACCACGACACCATCCTCCACCGCAAGCCATGCATCGTCCAACATCGGAAACTTCGCCATCTCTCCCCCAGCCACATGCCGCGGCACCTCGTCAAACACCCCGACCAGTCCCTTGATGTTTTTGAGCAGTGTACGCATGCCACGCAAGGTATACCTTCGCAAGAATGGCGGGCAACACCTTTGGCAACTTGTTTCGTGTGACCACCTTTGGCGAGTCACACGGCCCTGCGCTGGGTGGCATTGTGGACGGGTGTCCAGCGGGACTTGCGATCTGCGTGGACACCATTCAACAGGAGTTGAACCGGCGCAAGCCTGGCCAATCCAAGCTCACCACGCCTCGCAAGGAATCCGACCTCGTGGAAGTCCTGTCTGGGGTCACAACCCGTGACGCAGGCCTCACCACCACGGGTGCACCACTCGGGTTCATCCTGCGCAACGACAACGCCAAGCCGTCCGATTACAGCCACCTGGAGAACACCTTCCGTCCTTCCCACGCAGACTTCACGTACGAAGCCAAGTACGGCTTGCGCGAAGTTGCAGGGGGTGGACGAGCCTCGGCCCGGGAGACGGCGTCAAGGGTGGTGGCAGGCAGCGTGGCCCGGCAATTCCTGGCGACGCTGGGCGTCGAGGTCGGGGCCTACGTGGAGCGCGTGCAAGACATCGGCATGCCCTTGCCCCCGTCGTTCCACAGCCGAGACGAGGTCGACGCCCACCCTGTCCGATGCCCCCACCCCGATACGGCGCGCCGCATGGCCGAGCGCATCGAAGAGGTGCGCCACGCAGGCGACACCGTGGGAGGCGCCGTTGTGCTTGTCGCGCGGGGCGTGCCAGCGGGTTGGGGAGAACCGGTGTTTGACCGATTGCACGCCGATTTGGCCAAGGCCATGTGGTCGCTGCCCGCCACCAAGTCCTTGGAATTGGGCTCAGGCCTGAGTGGCACCCTGATGCGCGGCACAGAGCACAACGACGCATTCGTCCACCGAGGCGATCGAATCGGCACCGCCACCAACCGCAGTGGAGGCATCCAAGGCGGCATCAGCAACGGCGAGGACATTGTCCTGCGCGTCGGATTCAAACCCGTCGCCACGGTGATGTCGCCCGGTCAATCGGTGACCCGCGAGGGGAAACCGATCGAGGTCCGAGGCCGCGGAAGGCATGACGCCTGCGTGTTGCCACGCGCTGTGCCCATGGCGGAAGCCATGGCTTGCCTCGTATTGGCCGACCATGCCCTGCGCCAGCGCGCAGCACGCCTTACCTTCGGGGCATGAGTACCTCATCTCGTTTGGCCCTGCATTGGCAGGTCCTGATTGGCCTTGCGCTGGGCGTGGCGTACGCCTGGGCAAGCATTCGGTTGGGATGGAACGACTTCACCCTTGACTACATCCAACCGATTGGCGACATCTTCATCAACATCCTCAAGCTCATTGCTGTGCCGCTGGTGCTGTTCAGCATCATTGGCGGTGTGGCGTCGTTGGGCGACGTAAAAAAGCTTGGACGCCTGGGGGCCAAAACCTTGGGGCTTTATCTGCTGACCACCTTCTTTGCCGTGACGCTCGGCTTGGTGTTGGTGAACCTGTTCCAGCCTGGCGCAGGGGCCAGCGACTCACTCAAAACCTCCAACCGAATCCGATACGAGCTCTGGCGGGACGCCAACGGCATCGACGTGCTGGACGACCTCCAACTTTCTGCCGCCCCAGAGAATGCAGCTGTGGTGAAAGAGATACGCAGCCAACAGGAGGGGCTGAACGCGTGGGTGGAAGACAAGCTCAAGAAGGCGGACAACGCTGCCGAGAGTGGTCCACTGCAGCCCTTGGTGGACGTGGTGCCCAAGAACATCTTCCGGGCGCTGAGCGACATGGCGATGCTTCAGATCATCTTCTTCGCGGTCTTCTTTGGCATCGTGCTTGTGCAGGTGGAAGAACCCAAGCGAGGGGCGCTTTTGAAAGCCGTCGACGGGCTGAACGACGTATTTGTGGGAATGGTGTGGATGGTGATGAAGGCGATGCCCCTGTTCGTGTTTGCGCTCATGGCAGGCCAAATTGTCAAAGCGGCTGGCACCGACCCTGAAAAATTCCAAGAACTCTTGAGCTTCTTGCTGCGGTATGGCTTGGTGGTGGTGCTCGGATTGGTGCTCATGATTTTCGTGGTGTATCCCCTCTTGGCCAGCGCAGGCATCCGAGGCATGACGCCGCGTCGGTTTTTGGCCGCCATGCGCGACGCCCAAATCACCGCATTCTCAACTTCTTCTTCCGTGGCCACCTTGCCCGTCACCATGAAATGCGTGCAAGAGAACATCGGAGTGAGCGAGCGTACAACAAGCTTTGTCCTGCCCATTGGCGCCACTGTGAACATGGATGGCACCAGCCTGTACCAAGCCGTGGCAGTGGTCGCCTTGGCGCAATTCCACATGGTGGATTTGAGTTTGGCGCAACAGGCCGTCATCGTGTTGACCGCCACCTTGGCGTCGGTCGGCGCAGCCGCCATTCCCAGCGCGGGCCTCGTTTTGATGATCATCGTGCTCGAAAGCGTTGGGCTCAATCCAGCGTGGATCGCTTTGATCTTCCCAATCGACCGCATTTTGGACATGTGCCGCACTGTGGTGAACGTCACGGGCGACGGAACCGTCTCTGCCTTGGTGGCCCAGTCCGAGGGCGAGTTGCAAACCCAGGCCTAGCCATGGCCCTGCGTCGACTGGCAGTGTTTGGCGGGTTGTGCTGGGCCTTTGTGCTCTCGACGCACGGCCAGTGCGCTTTGGAGGAACCACGGGCCGCCAAGGCTTCGAAGTTGCTGGAGCGGGCCCAATCCCCCAAGCCAAAGGACAGTCTGGACGACCGCATGGCGGCGGTCCAAGAAGCGCTCGAACTCCACCCGGAGGACGCCGAGGCCTGGATGATGATGGCAGAATTTCAATTCAGGGCCCTCCGCCGCGGACGCCTGAGCTGGGAAGACTTGCTTGAATCGCTTGGCGCCGTCGAGGAGTTGTGCCCGGAAGGCATGCCCGAAGCGATGTACATGAGGGCAGCATACCACTACAGCCAAGAAGCCCACGTACAAGCCTTGGACGGCTTTCAGCGCTACCTCGCGGAAGACGAGAACCTGACGCGCGCCTCTCGGCGCAAAGACGCCAGAGGGGTCTTGGAAGATTTGGCCTTTCTGGTCGACTACCACCGCCACCAGGACCTTCCCCCACCCCTGCCCATCCCGCATGTGAGCCAACGCGTGGACGAATACTTGCCAATGCTGGCGCCCGACGGAACCATGCTGTTCTACACGCGCATCGAAGCGTTCAAGGCGAAGGGAGACGTAACCACAACCCGACGAGAACGGTTCACAGTGTCCCACTTGGACCCTGCCTCCGGGGTTTACGACGGTGGCACCAACATGGAGCACCCCTTCAACGCAAGGGCCAACTACGGGGGATCGTCCTTGTCGGTGGACAACAAAACCATGGTCATCGCAGCGCTGAACCCTGTGCACGACAACCCCAACAACATCGACCTCTTTCAAGTCACGTATGAGTTCGACTACCGCGATGCTTCGGGGAAGGCCGTTTACATGTGGTCTGAGTTGGCACCCTTGGGGCCAGGCGTGAACAGCCCCTTAGGGTGGGAAGCCCAACCCAGCATCAGTGCGGACGGACAGACCCTCTTCTTCGCAGGCGCGCGGGCTGAATCCACCCCAGACCGAAACGGCAACATCACCATGGACTTGTTCCTGTCACGAAAAGCCGCGGACGGCAGTTGGTCCCCGGCTGAAAAACTGCCGCCGCCTCTGAATTCTGCCGCACAGGACAAATCCCCCTTCCTCCACCCGGACGGCAAGACGCTTTATTTCTCCAGCAACCGGACACCAGGCGGTGGAGGTTTTGACGTGTGGCGCACCCAGCGCGATTCCACAGGAAGTTGGTCGCAGCCCGTGAACATGGGATTGCCCTTGAACTCCAACGGAGATGAGCACGGCCTGGTGGTGAGTACCGACGGCACCCAGGCGATTTTTGCCTCGCGCCGTCGAGGCACCCAAGGGCTGGACTTATGCGCATACGCCCTGCCTGACACCCTCAAGCCTGAAGCGGTGACCGTGGTAAAAGGAGACCTGGGCTGGCCATTGCCTGAGGGTGACTTCACGGTCAGCATTGAATACGTTCAAAGCAAGCGAGTGGAACAAATTGAGGTCTCCCAGGAAGACGGCACCTTCGCCCAAGTTGTCCAACTGGCCGAGGGCGAGGATGTCGTGCTGACGGTGGAGGGAGAAACCGTGGGCTACAACAGCCAAGTGGTGCACATCCAAGGAGATCCGTTGGGCTCGAGCTTCGACATGAGCTTGGACATTGAGCCGGTCGTCGACGGGGCCCCGTTTGAGTTGGAAGACGTGCAATTTGCCACCAAGAAGAGTCAACTGAGCCCCAAGGCCGAGGTCATGCTGCAGGCCCTGGCCAACCGCATGGAACGGCAGCCCAACGCCACGCTGGACATCGAAGGCCACACCGACGACGTGGGGTCGTCGGACGACAATCTGGCCTTGAGCGTGGCCCGTGCGCAAGCGGTGAAGGACTTCCTGACGGCCCACGGGGTCGAGGCAACCCGGTTGAGCGCCGCCGGATTTGGGGAATCTCAACCCAAAACCGACAACGAAACGAAGGTCGGCCGATCGGTCAACCGACGGACCGAATTCAGCTGGCACAACTGAGCCCAAAAGGTGTGAATCTCAGGGGACGAGCGGGCGCGAAATCCCCACGCCTCCGCGTTGAAAAACAAGTTCCACGCTCCGGCCATAGCCTGGGGACGACGGTAGCTTTGAAAAGAACACGTGAGACCCATGCCCTACCCTTTTCTTCGTTCCCATTTGGCCCCCGCGATCCTGGCGATTGGCCTGACTTTTGGCAGCGCCCTCGGTCACAAGGCCTTGTCCCAATGGAGCCAAGCCACGGACCACCACGCCACAGAGCTTGCCCGTGCGAAAGAAGCGTACAACCAACAGCGCTACGCCCTGGCGTTGCACGCGTTTGAAACGTGGATTGACCGAGCAGACCATACAGAATCCAACGATTTCGTCGATGCGAGCTACCACGCAGCCATGAGCGCGCTGGCGCTGTACCACAAGGACGCCGTGGTTCAGGTGAAGGAATTCATGGACGACTTCCCTGAGAGCCCGCTGGCCCTCCAAGCCCATTGGGAACTCGCCAACTACCATTACAAGCGCAAGAACTACTCGAGGGCGTCGGAGGAGTTCATGGGCATCCGGATTCGTGATTTGGCCAAGCCCAAGCGCGACGAACTCCGCTTCAAGTTGGGCCAATGCCTCTTTGAGCGTGAAGAATTCGAGAAGGCCCGCGTGTACCTGTACGACGTCCTGGACGTGGAAGGCGAATTTCAGGCCCCGGCCCAGTATTACTTCAGCCACATCGCGTACCTCAACGGCCGCCCTCAGGTCGCCCTAGATGGATTCGAACGCATCGCAGACCACCCCGCCTTTGCGGAGCTGGTGCCGCTGTACATCGCACAGCTCCTGCACGCCACCGGGCAATTCGACCGTCTGAAAGAATACGCACCGCCCCTGCTCGACGAGTCGAGTGGGCTGGATGACGAAAGCGTGGCGGAAGTGTCGCACCTTTTGGGCGACGCGTGGTACAGGGATGGCGCCTTCGACACCGCCTCGCCCTACTTGGAGCTGGCCTGGGAGGGCACGGACGGCCCTGGCCGCAACCCTGAATTTGCCTACCAAATGGGGTACACCCGCTACCGCTTGGGCGAGTGGCGTGGCGCATTGGATTGCCTTCCTTTGGCAACGTATGGCGAAGACGAGCTGGCCCAAAACGCCGCGTACCACATGGCAGACTGCTACCTTGAGCTCGGGGACCGCGCCCGGGCCAAGCAAGCGTTCCGAACCGCGTCCCTTCCCGACTTCGATTTGGACATTCAGGAGGACGCGTTTTTCCACTACGCCAAGCTGGCCTTCGAACTGTCCTTCAACCCCTTCGACGACGCCATCGTGGCGTTCGAGTCGTATTTGACCCAGTTCCCAGCCTCCCCCCGTCGCGACGAGGCCTACCGGTTCTTGCTGCAAGTGCACATGACCAGCCGCGACTACGAGCGGGCATTGGTTGTGCTGGACAACATTTCGGAGCCAGACCAAACCGTCATGGCAGCCGCCCAAGTGCTGGCCTTCAACCGCGCAGTGGAGCTGTACCAAAACAAGCAGCTAGACCGGGCTTTGGTTTTCTTTCGAAAGAGCCGATCCAACAACGTGGACCCGCAAATGCATGCCGAGACATTTTACTGGGAGGGTGAGATCTTGTACAACCAAGAAAAATTCACGCCAGCCGCAGCGGCGTTCGCCGAGTTCAGCACCACCCCAGGGAGCTACCTCAGTGAATTGCACAACGACGCCGATTACGCCAGAGGGTACGCCCACTTCAAGAGTGAGAAGTACACCGACGCCTTGTCTGCCTTCCGGTCCTACCTGGAAACCGGACCCCAAGACGAACCTTCCCGGATGCGCGACGCCGAGCTGCGCACGGCCGACTGTTTTTATGCCTTGAAGTCGTTTGAGCAAGCAGGAGATTATTACGACCGTGTCTTGGCGAGAGGAATCAAACCCATGGACTACGCCTTGTTCCAGCGCGCCATGGCCTCGAAACTCGATGAAGATCCTGAAGGGCAAGTCGCGCGGTTGGAACAATTGTTGGCCGACTTCTCTGAAAGCCGTTTGGTGGTGGAGGCCCTGTTTCAAGCTTCCCGAACCCACATCGAAGAAGGCGCGCTTTCCGCTGCTGAGGACAAATTGAACACCCTGATTCAATCCTATTCCGCCACGCCACGCGCCAAAGAAGCGCTCGTCGAATTGTGTTTGGTCCACGTCAAGCAAGGCGAAGACGATAAAGTGCTGAGCTTGTGGGACAACATCCGAACCAACTACGGCAACGACAATGTCGCCGCCGACGCTTACAACATCGTGGAGCCCTTGTTGATTCAACGGGGCTTGTTGGACAACCTTCCCCCAGCTGTGGGCTTGGACGGGGCGGAAATTGAGCAGCGGTTCTTCGAGTCGGCGTCCTACCTCGCGTTGGAGGACCGCTGTGCCGAAGCGATCCCACGTTTGTCTGAATACGTGCGACAATACCCCGGTGGCACGCACATGGCTGAGGCGCAATTCTATTTGGCCAATTGCCTGTTTGACCAAAATCTCTCGGACTCGGCGTACGTCTCGTACGTCGCCGTGCTTGCCCTGCCTGCTGGCGATTTCAGCGAAGCCGCCGCTTTGGGGGCGGCCACCATCGCCTGGAACGCCGGCCAGCACCGTGAAGCCCTCGGGCATTACGAGACGCTGGAAGAACTTGCCGCCATGCAGTCAAACCGCTTGGAGGCAGCCATTGGCCAAATGCGCTGCCACTACCTCCTGGGCCAGGAAGACGAAGCGGCCAATTTCGCGGACCGTGTGATGTACGACCCTGGCACGCCGGACGACATCCAGCGGACAGCCAAGCTTTGGAACGCGCGCATCGCATGCAACCGAGGCGAGCACAGCACAGTCCTGGAGGACTTGGCTGCACTTGTCACCTTCGGAGGAAGTGCGGGCGCCGAGGCCCAATACCTCTTGGCTGAGTACGACCACAACGCGGGCGCCTTCGACGATTGTGAGGAAAGGTTGTTTGAACTGATTGAACAGTTCTACAACCATGACGCTTGGAAGAACAAAGGGTTCCTGCTGTTGGTGAAGACTTACATCGGAATGGACGACTTGTTCCAGGCCCGTGCCACCGCCAACTCCATCCTCGCCAACGTGCAAGTCGCCGAGGTGCAGGAAGCCGTCTCCGATCTCCTCCTAGAAATCGACGGGTTGGAAGCCGCAACCACAGAACCCAACCAAGAATGAAGCAGCCGAATCACCTCGTTTTTTCCCTCGTGTTTTGTACCCTCCTGCCTCTGGCTGGACGAGCTCAGCAGGACACCTTGGACATGGACGTCACTTTCGTGGGCAAACGCACCATGGAGGTGCGGGATGCCGTGAAGTTGAGTTCATGGCCCATGGCCAGGCCGCTGTCCGCGGAAAAGCCCACCTTGAACTACGACTTGCTCTCCAAGCAGCTTCAATTTGAGCCCACCATGACCCCTGTGGAAGCCACGCGATTAAGGGTGGACGCTTCCCTTTCTCGTCTGTACAGAGGCCATGTCCGGGCTGGCGGCGGAAGCAGGGGGACAACCCTGTTGGACGCGAGCTACACGGACTTGCGGTCCCGAGAAGGAAGTTGGGGCACGTCGTTGCACCACGCCTCCACAGCTTCCCCGTCCAACCTGCTTTTCGGACGGATTCACGAAAACACGTTGGACGCTTGGAATTCGCGGTTTGTTGGCCAAGAGAAAATCTCGTTCAGCACCAACGTCGGTCAGCACAAGACTCGGATGTTCGGTTTTGACAGCGTGTTCGTGGACAGCATGTCGATGGACGCGACCGCCCTGCGTTGGAGGCAAGCGGGCGCAGCCCTTCAGCTGAAAAGTCACCAAAAGGACAGCACCTCATTCAACCATGTGTTCAGCTCCACGTTTGACTACCTGACAAACAACCAGGGGCTCGCCGAGCGGCACTTGCGTGGCGAACTCGACCTCCACCGCCATATGGGGGGCAAGCGATTGGACATCGGAATAGAAGCGCAACTCGACCGCACTCAACTGGACACTTCTCGTGCCTACAACCAAGCCATCGTGCAGCTCAACCCCAAGCTATCTACAGAGAGGGGGCCCTGGCGCGCAGCGGTGGGGCTTGGCGTGGCCTTGGACGCAGACCAACCTACGAGGGATGAAATTGGCGACGTCGTGCACGTGTACCCCCGAGCCGAAGTGTCCGTCAATATGTTCCGAAACCTTTTCGTGCCTTACGCGAAGGTGGGTGGAGACCTCCTGGCGAACAACCTGCACGACGTGCTGGAACTTAACCCCTTCTTTGCCCCTGACCATCTTGACAGCCCTGTCGTGTTCAACGGCCAGACCATCCAAGCCACAGGCTTCCGCTCCACCAACAGGCGCTTTGCATTCTCGGGCGGCGTGCGTGGCACCGTGACCGAACATTTCCGCTTCCATGGGCACGCAAGTTCCGCGCAACACGAGGACTTGTTGCTGTTTAAGCCAACCACAGTCACCCGCGACACCGCCTCCTACGCCTCGTTCGAAGCGGTGTACGACACCGTCAACGTGAGGACCTTGGGAGGTGAAGTTGGCTTGACGGTGGGTGAACGGCTTGACCTGACAGGGAGTTTGACTTTGACCAGTTACAAACTACGGAACGAGGACCAAGCATGGCACCTCCCCAGCCTCCTTTGGGATGCCGCGGTGTCTTACCAAGTCATCGAAGGACTTGAGGTCCAGGCAGACGTGCAATACGTCGGAGAGCGTTACGCCTTGAGCAGAGACCCCGACTACGGCAACCCTGAGCCCTTGGACAACGGCAATTTCCAGCTTGCACTACCCGGCTATTTCGACGTCAACTTGACGACGAACTACCGCTACAACGACCGCCTCGGGGCATGGTTGACGTTCGCCAACTTGGCCAACGCGAAGTACAGCGTCTGGGGTGGCCATCCGGTGCAAGGATTCCAAGTGCTCGGCGGCGTTCAATACGCCTTCTGACGCTGTCCACATTCTTTGTGAATACCCTCGTTTTTTCGTGGAAAAATCAGGGTTTTTCAAGTGCCAAATTCCCGCGTTGGGCGGGGCCGTCCGAGTATCTTCACAGGTACAAATCATTACGATGTCAGAAGAGAACAAAAAAGCCGGCCCTTCAGGGTATGACGCCAGTCAGATCCAGGCCCTGGAAGGCATGGAGCACGTGCGCATGCGCCCCTCCATGTACATCGGCGATGTGGGGGTGCGGGGATTGCACCATTTGGTGTACGAGGTGGTGGACAACTCCATTGACGAGGCGCTGGCAGGCCATTGCGACATCATCTCTGTGGTGATCACAGAAACCAACGGCATTCGCGTGTCCGACAACGGGCGTGGCATCCCTGTTGGCATCCACGAAAAGGAAGGGGTCAGCGCACTTCAAGTCGTCATGACCAAGATTGGTGCAGGTGGCAAGTTTGACAAAGACGCCTACAAGGTCTCAGGTGGTCTGCACGGGGTCGGCGTTTCGTGTGTGAACGCGTTGTCCATCTCCTTGCGTGCCGAAGTGCACCGGGAGGGCAAGGTGTACGAGCAGGAATACTCCCGAGGCAAAGAGCTCTACGCGGTCCGCGAGATCGGCACGTCTGAGAAGCGAGGCACCACCGTGGAATTCCTGCCTGACGAAGAAATCTTCGAGACACTCGTCTACAATTACGACACCCTGGCCGACCGCATGCGCGAATTGTCCTATTTGAACCAAGGCATCACGGTCAAGTTGACCGACGAGCGCGTTCGGGACGAAGAGGGCAACCACCTCACCGAAACCTTCCACAGCACCGAGGGACTGAAAGATTTCGTGACCTACCTCGACGGCAACCGCGAGGCCATCATCCAAGACGTCATCCACGTCAGCGGTGAACGCAATGGGGTGCCTGTGGAGGTCGCCATGACCTACAACAATTCGTTCTCCGAGAACTTGTTCTCCTACGTCAACAACATCAACACCCACGAAGGGGGAACCCATTTGACGGGCTTCCGTCGCGGATTGACCAACACGTTGAAGAAATACGCAGACGGGAGCGGCATGTTGGACAAGTTGAAGTTCGACATCAGCGGAGACGACTTCCGAGAAGGCTTGACTGCGGTGGTGAGTGTGAAAGTGGCGGAGCCGCAATTCCAAGGCCAAACCAAAACCAAACTCGGCAACGCCGAAGTGAGCGCCCCCGTGAGTCAGGCGGTGAGTGACATGCTCGAAGCCTACTTGGAAGAGAACCCCAACGACGCCAAGACCATTGTGCAAAAGGTCATCCTCGCGGCGCAGGCTCGCCACGCGGCACGAAAGGCCCGGGAAATGGTCCAACGCAAGACCGTCATGGGCGGAAGCGGGCTCCCTGGGAAATTGGCGGACTGTGCTGAGAAAGATCCAGCCCTTTGCGAATTGTTCCTCGTCGAGGGAGATTCGGCAGGTGGCACCGCCAAACAAGGCCGCGACCGCATGTTCCAGGCCATCATGCCACTCCGAGGCAAGATCCTCAACGTGGAGAAGGCCATGCAGCACAAAATCTTCGACAACGAAGAGATCAAGAACATCTACACCGCCTTGGGTGTCACCGTGGGGACGGAAGAAGACGAGCGCGCACTCAATCTGGCCAAGCTTCGCTACCACAAAATTGTCATCATGTGTGATGCGGATGTGGACGGAAGTCACATCGAGACCCTCATCCTGACATTCTTGTTCCGCCACATGAAGGACCTCATCGAAAGCGGCTACGTGTACATCGCCACCCCTCCACTTTATCAGGTGAAGAAGGGCTCGCGCTCGATTTACGCGTGGAACGACGACGAGCGCGACCGCTTGATCGCCGAGTTCCGGGGCAAGAGCGGAAGCGATAGCGGCATCCACGTCCAGCGCTACAAAGGTCTTGGTGAGATGAATGCGGAACAGCTGTGGGAGACCACACTCAACCCAGAGAACCGCACCTTGCGCCAAGTCACCATCGAGAACGCTGCCGGTGCGGACCACGTCTTCTCCATGTTGATGGGCGACGATGTACCGCCACGTCGGAAGTTCATCGAGGACAACGCCAAGTACGCGAACATCGATGCCTGACCGCTTCGAGCGGATGAATGTCACTGGCATGACCTGCGGGTCCTGCGTGGCCAAAATCGAACAGGCGCTGGAGGAGCCATCCGGGGTGGAGCACGTCCATGTCGACTTGCAACAAGGCACGGTGATGGTTTCTGGGGGCGCCGCGCTTTCGCGACAAGACCTTGAGTCCGCCATACGCTCCGCTGGCTTCGACGTGGACGGAAGCCTGTTGGCCATGGACATTGACGCCAAGGTTCAGGCCTCGTCCTTCACCCCCCTGCTTGTGGCGGTGTCCCTCATCGGAATGGGCAGTTTGGCTTCGGGAGGAGCGGACGGCTTCATGGCCAAGTTCATGGGAGGGTTCTTCCTCGTCTTTGGCGGATTGAAACTCCTGGACTTGCGTGGCTTTGCGTCTGCCTACGCCAAATACGACCTGCTGGCCGCCAGGCTGCCGGCCTACGGATGGATGTACCCATTTGTGGAAGTTTCCCTCGGGTTGACCTACCTCGCCACGCCGGAATGGACTGGACTGCACGCCCTCACCTTGGTGCTGATGATCTTCTCCGCATTGGGAGTCATTCGCGCCCTGCGCCGTGGTGAGCAGTTGACTTGCGCGTGCATGGGCACCGCCTTCAACCTGCCCATGACCACCGTGACCATCGTGGAAGATCTGGGCATGGCCGCGATGGCTGGCGCCATGCTCGTTCAATTCTCAATGTGAAGCACATGTCAACTTGGAACAACAAACTTGTGTGGGTCACTGGCGCCAGCAGCGGCATCGGGAAGGCTTGCGCCGAGGCGTGGGCCCGGAAAGGGGCCAAAGTGGTGCTTTCTTCTCGCAAGCAAGATGCCCTTGAAGCTGTGGCGCAACCGCTGCGTGAAGAGGGCTGCGACGTCCATGTGGTGACCCTGGATTTGGCGAACTCGGACAGCTTGTCGGGGGTGGCAGAACTCGTGGAAGCGACCCACGGCGCAGTGGATGTGATGGTCCATTGCGGAGGCATCAGCCAACGCTCCAAGGTGCTCGACACCGGCCTCGAGGTGGACCGCAGGGTGATGGAAATCGACTACTTCGGCACGTTGACCTTGACCAAGGCATTGCTGCCCAGAATGGTCAAGCGGAAGAAGGGCCACTTTGTGGTGGTCACAAGCTTGATGGGGCTGTTCTCCTCTCCCCTCCGTTCAGGCTACTGCGGGGCCAAACACGCGTTGCACGGATTCTTCGAATCCCTGCGTGCAGAGCACCACGACGACAACGTCAAGGTGACCATGGTCTGTCCGGGGTTCATCCACACAAACATCAGCATGAATGCCGTGGTCGGCAACGGCTCACAACAAGGCACGATGGACGCCAAAACAGGCGCCGGCATGCCTCCAGAAGCTTGCGCCGCCAAAATGATCCGCGCGGTGGAACGCAACAAAGCCCAAGCGTTGATTGGCCGCACAGAACTTCTTGCGGTCTACTTGAAGCGCTTCGCGCCAGGACTGCTTCGCCGCATCATGCGTCGGGCGGCAGTCACGTGAACTCTCGCCCTTCCACGTGAAGGACTTGCGTTCGCTTCTTCAGGAACCGCAACACCAAAAACGCCAGGGTGCACACGGCCAGCCCCACTTGCCATCCAAACGTCAGATGAGATGGGTCGCCGGCCCCGGCTGAACGCACTGCGTCCAACGCAAAGTATCCCAAGACCAAGGCGTAGGTGCCGTTGTACTCCCGCTTGAGAACGTGCCGCCACGAGATGGCGTTGCCGGCCGCCGTCCATGCACTTCTGCGTGAGCCCCACCGGCCGGGCACAAAGGCGGGTACGCGCTTCGACCACTCGGCGTAGGTTGCTCCGAATTTGGCCTCCAAGAAGGCCTCCTCAGCCATGGCAATCCGCAGGTAATACATCATGTACAGCAGGGTGACCACCATGGCGAAGTCCAGCCGTCCGGTTGCCAACACCAAGCCCATCCACATGAGATAATTGCCCAAGTACAAGGGGTGACGCACCAGGCTGTACATCTCGCGGGTGTTCAACGATTCGGCCACCTGGCCTTCAGACGTGTTCCTGCCTGAGGTGCCCGGTGGGACATGCCCGATGGTTTTGGCACGGACCCAGAGCCCCAAGAGCCCCACCCCCCAGCATCCGACTTGCCACGCCTTTGCATGCGCCCAATCCGGGCACTTCCACCCCATCCAAAGTGCCGGCGGCACCAAAACCAAGGGCAGAAAGCTGCGCCAACGAAACAGCGAATTGCCACGACGGACCAGTTCGTCCTTCAACATGGGGCGCCGACTTGATGGGGGTTGTTCAACACAAGCCACGATTTGGCGGCAGCCATCAAGGGGGCCATCACCACGTCTTTCTCCAAAAAGGGCACCACCTCACGGAACGAGGTCTGCAGGCACGAAAGCGCAGGCGCCATGGCCACGTCTGGATTCCTGAAATCGCTGGCCTGGGCGGCGCACATGGCTTCAATGGCCAGGACTTGCTCGGCATGGCCAAGGACCTTCCACATTTTCAAGGCGCCGTTGGCCCCCATGCTCACATGGTCCTCTTGACCGTTGCTGCTGTCCGCGTTGTCGGCGCTCGAGGGGGTGCACAATTGTTTGTTGTGCGAGACCAAACTCGCCGCCGTGTACTGGGGAATCATGTACCCTGAATTCAAACCGGGGTCGGCCGCCAAGAAGGCCGGCAGGTCGCGCTGACCGCTCAACATCTTGAAGGTTCGCCGCTCGGACATGCTGGCCCATTCATGGACCGCCAAGGCCAGGCGGTCCATCGCCAACGCCAACGGCTGGCCGTGGAAATTGCCCCCACTTACAATCAAATCTTCTTCGGGAAACACCAACGGGTTGTCGGTCACGGCGTTCATCTCCGCCTCGAACACCGTCCTCACACCTTCCAACACATCGCGCGACGCGCCGTGGACCTGAGGCATGCACCGGAATGAATAGGGATCTTGCACGTACGACCTGGGTTGCGCAACACGCGCGCTGCCCGCAATCCAGGCTCGAATGTTGTGGGACGACAGGATTGCGCCCGCGTGGTTTCGGACCCTATGGATGGAGTGATGCATAGCGGCTTCCAAACCGTTCCAAGCTTCCAAAGACCATGCGCCCACTGCGTCGGCCCAACTGGCCAGCCGTCCGATACGTTCCAAGGCCACCATGCCCATGCCCAGCATCATTTGGGTGCCGTTGATCAGGGCAAGTCCTTCTTTGGGACCCAATTCAAGAGGTGCCCACCCCAACTCAGAGAGGGCTTCGTCAGAAGGCAATTGACGTCCGTCGGGCATGGTCACCTCGCCCAAACCAATCAGGGGCAGCACCATGTGCGCCAACGGGGCCAAATCGCCCGAGGCGCCCAACGAACCTTGCTCAGGAACCACAGGCAACACGCTGGCGTTCCAATGGTCCAACAAGCGTTGAACCGTGGACAACGCCACACCCGAATGCCCTTGGGACAAGCCCTTGACTTTGAGCAAGAGCATCATCCGCACAACCTCTTGGGGGAGCGGCTCCCCCACGCCGCAAGCGTGCGAGATTAACAAATTCCTCTGCAAGCCGCAAAGGTCTTCCACCACCGTGGTGGCCAAATCACCAAACCCCGTGTTGATGCCGTAGAGCACGTCGCCCTGGCCAGCCTTCGACGAGAGAAACGCGTGGCAAGTCTCGATCCGGGACTTCGCCTCGTCCGGCAATTCAAACGTGCATACCTCAGGGTCCAACGACCAGCAAGTATCTGCGCTCCACCAGCCCTCTGGCAGGACATCTCGGCTTTTGCTAGGGCTCCGTTCCATGCCGACAAGATACCGCGATGCGCCTATCTTGCGGGTTCAATTTTCCTACATGAGATTCTCTTCTACTTGGCTCTCGGCGACAATGGGGTTGACCCTCTGTTCGTCGCTTTCTGCCCAAAGCGAAGCTCCTCAAATCGAGTTCACCGAATTCGATTTGGACAACGGCTTGCACGTCATCCTGCACGAGGACCACGCCACCCCCTTGGTTGCCGTGACGGTTTTGTACCACGTCGGCTCCAAAAACGAAGACCCCAGCCGCACAGGGATGGCCCACTTTTTTGAGCACTTGCTCTTTGAGGGGAGCGAACACATCGGACGCGGCGAATTCGACACGTACGTTGAAAACGCGGGCGGTGTCCTCAACGCCAACACCTCCATGGACCGCACCTTCTATTACGAGCTTCTCCCTAGCAACCAGCTTGAGCTCGGATTGTGGCTCGAGTCTGAGCGCATGCTGCACGCCAAGATTGAGCAGATTGGCATCGACACACAAAACGAGGTGGTGAAAGAAGAAAAGCGCCAGCGCTACGACAACCAACCCTACGGCCAACTGCTGCCCAAGACCATGGCGGCGGCATACAAGGAGCACCCCTACCAATGGACGCCCATTGGCTCTATGGAACACTTGGACGCGGCCACACATGCCGATTTCATGGATTTCTACGAGACGTTCTACGTGCCCGAGAACGCGACCTTGAGCATCGCCGGCGACTTGAACGTCGAAGAGGCCAAGCAATTGGTCGAAGCCTACTTCGCCGACATCCCACGTGGGGGCCGCGACATTCCGCGCCCTGACATTGTGGAGCCCCTTCGCACGGCCGAAGTCCGCGACACCGTGTGGGGCAAGGACCGGTTGCCCATGGTGGTGCAGGCCTACCCCATCCCTGCCCAAGGCACCCCTGATTACTACGCGGTGGACCTCCTCAACCAAGTGTTGAGCGGCGGCGAGAGCTCTCGCCTCAACACGCGCGTGGTGGAGCAAGACCAACTGGCGTTGTACTGTGGCGCATTCAGCTTTGGCCTGGAAGACCCAGGATTGACCCTTGCGTTTGCCATGTGCAACATGGGCGTGGACCCCAACCAGGTGGAAAGTGCCATGAATGAGGAAGTCGAGCGCATGAAGGCCGAGCCCATCGGCGACCGCGAGTTGCAAAAGCTGAAGAACCAAATTGAGTTCGACGCCGCCACCGGCAACCAAAGCATGGCGGGCATCGCCGAAAGTTTGGCCAACTACCACACCTACTTCGGGGACGCCAACCTCATCAACACCGAGGTGGAGCGCTACCTCGCTGTCACCCCAGAGGACATCCAACGGGTGGCCCAGAAATACTATATGCCTGAACAGCGGGTCACCCTTTACTTTCTCTACCAAGACAACTGAGCCATGAACTGCATCCCTTCCCGAACATCCCTCGCAGGCCTCGCCCAGGTCTTGATGTTGTGGACCCTGGGCTTCACCGCTTCCGCCCAGATCGACCGAAGCCAAGCCCCGAATCCAGGCCCGGCACCGGAATTGAACATCGGCACGAGCACCGAAGTCAAGCTCGCCAACGGCATGACACTTATTGTGGTGGAAAACCACAAGACTCCGTCCGTGTACTGGAGCATGACCTTGGAATTCCAACCGTTCCAAGAAGGCGACAAGGCCGGCATGATGGACGTGGCCAGCGCCATGATGTCCAGCGGTACAGAGGCCCGTAGCAAAGCCGAAATCGCTGAGGACATTGAGTTCCTCGGGGCATCGTTCAACGCCTCCGCCACAGGGTTTTCTGCGCGTTCGTTGTCCAAGCACACCGACACTTTGCTCGAAATTGTGGCGGACGCCGTCTTGAACCCCACCTTCCCGCAAGAAGAACTGGACAAGGTGAAAACCCAAATGGGTTCCAACTTGGCCAACATCGGTACTTCACCTGGCGAAATCTCCGCCAACTTGGTGGCTGCCGTCAACTACGGCGAGCTTCACCCCTACGGCGAAGTCATGACCGAAGAAAGCCTCGAAGCCATCGCCCTAGAAGACCTTCAGGCCTACCACAGAAAGTACTTCCGCCCCAACGTCGCTTACCTCATCGCCATCGGGGACATCACCCCGGAAGAGGCGCAGGCCGAGGCCTACAAGCACTTCGGCACATGGCGGCGGAGCAATATTCCTTTCGAACGCGTGTTGCCACCTGCCATGCCCAAAGGCATGGAGGTTCACTTCGCCCCAGTGGAAGGTGCGGTCCAGA
>MDTB01236075.1_pt1 | contig 28956 bp, 30 predicted proteins | sample 811161 | NCBI WGS metagenome assembly MDTB01 (sample SAMN05326650, study PRJNA326480) | marine metagenome | isolation source: seawater | place: Mediterranean Sea | collected 2009
AATAAAAATAATAAATTATGTATTTATTATATGAAATTAAATCTTAAAAAATTTGATATTAAAAGCATCAAGTCCGATAAAGTTTGTGTTTTCATTGGAAAACGTGAAACCGGAAAAAGTTTTTTAGTAAAAGATATGCTTTATCATCATAGAAATTTACCTATAGGGACTGTTATATCTGGAACTGAAGGTGCAAATAAATTTTATGGAGATATGATTCCAGAAATGTTTATCCATGAAGAATATACTCCTCAAATAGTAAATAATGTTATGATGCGTCAAAAAAAAGTAGTAAAAAAGTGGAAAAAAGAACTTGAAGTCTATAATAAAAGTTCCATTAATCCATGGGCGTTTCTTATATTGGATGATTGTCTATACGATAATTCGTGGCTTCGTGATAAAAATATTCGTTCCTTTTTTATGAATGGTAGACATTACAAAACTCTTTTCATAATTACTATGCAATATGCATTAGGTATTACACCTAATCTGAGAACAAACATAGATTACGTTTTTATATTACGTGAAAATTACGTATCAAACAGAAAACGGTTATATGAAAATTATGCTGGCATGTTTCCATCATTTGAAATCTTCTGTCAAGTAATGGACCAATGCACCGAAGATTATCATTGTTTAGTAATAAATAATAATGCTAAAAGTAATAAGCTTGAAGACCAAGTATTTTGGTATAAAGCTTCTTCACATGAAGAATTTAAAATTTGCGAGAGGAAATTTTGGCTATATCAAGCACAAAATAAAAAAGACACTGATTCCGAAGATGAAGATGCATATGATCCTAGCATGCATCAACGAAGAGGTCCTACAATAAGAGTTAACAAGACCAGTTAGATTAGATTAGTATTTTCCAATCCGCTATTTTGATACAAAAATGGATTATCACGCTTAAACATATCAACAAAACTTGTCTCAAGATTTACGGGATTTACTTGATCTTCTATCATAGATCTTGGTATAAATCTATATTCAATAATTTTTTGATTTTGTTTTTCATTGATTTTTAGCTCCATATATCCAATAGTTAAAAATACAATTGATATTGTAAATAAAATTAACGTTAGCGATTTCATATAAATAAATTAAATATATTTAATTACCTGCGATCCCCCCATATAATTTCCATAGATTATCTTGATTCTTTATATCGAAGAAATAATTAGATACATCAAAATCATATTGTTCTTCAATAAGAGTCTTAGGAACTTCTTTGAATTTAATTTCAATATCTTTTTCTGTTTCATTTAATTTATACTTCATAATGGTATATGTTATGTAATATATTAAAAATAATAATAAAAAAAGAGCGATTGATTTCATTAATAAATAAAAAGAATTTAATTCTCGGTTACTTCTTCAACAACAGGTGGCTCGGCTTCAGTTTCAGGCTTTGATGCTAACCACGGATCAGCAACATCTAAGTTTTCTTCAATATTAGCCATGTTTTTCTTATTATCTAATTCTTGTTTCTCAAGTTCTTCTTTGGCAATCTTAGCGCGCATTTGATCCTTTTGTCTTTCTTCTTTTTCTTGTTGATACAACATATCTTTATGGACTTGATTTTTCTTGTATTCTTTAATCAATGAGTTAAGTTCCTCATTGAGATATTCTTCATTTTGGACCTTGTCGGCTTCAGGATCCCATGGTAACCATGCTCCAACAGTTCCTACGAAAACGTGAAAACTTTGATCTCTTCTTTGAAGTGACTTAGCTCGGACTTCCGCTTCTTTGTAAGTTTCATAAACACCGCGAATTTTCAAAGCTCTCATAGATGTTTTATAATCAGTTTCTTTAGCATATGATTCAGATAACTTCTCACCAGAGCGATAAATAAAATCGTTGTAGTTATCCTTAAACTGGTCGTAATTAAAATCAAACTGGAGCTTAGCCTTCTCTCTTAGCTCTTTAACAAGTTTTTTATTGATATCAACTTTTACATCATCATCGGATAAAGAGTCAAGTTCTGCTTCATCCAACTTCATTTGCTTCTTAGTAATGTGGGCTATAAGTTCATTATATTCCCTAAATTTATCGGTCATGTAATTATGGAACAAATACATTTCTTTTTGTTTAATGAATTTTTCCGGAGAAACAAAAGAAAGGCATACGTAATTTTGTCCTAAAATAGGAGTATCGTTTTCAAGAAATTCTTCTACTGGTGTATCTGCCATGATATAAATCAATTATTCTAATAATCTTTAAATGAATTTCTGACATAAAAATATTAATATATTTTATAATGATAAATCCGAGAGAATTTATAAGAAGATTAATAAAGGTTTTAATTTTATTAACTATATCATTTTTATCCCTACACAATATTAAAAAATTAAACAATGAAGATATATTAGTGACACTAAGTATCATAACAATTACTTACGTAATTTTGGATACAATGACACCATCAATAGAGATTAAACGCTCGGAATAAATTCCCATTTTAAAAAACCGCAAATATTTTTCCAGATGCGATCTTGTTCGGTTAATTTTTCTCTATCTTTAAGAAGAACAAAACATTCTATGAACTCATCAAGTTCCAATAATTCAACAAATTTTCTTAATACATAACTATATGATAAAAAGTTTTTTCGGTCTTTAGGACAAAACTTATGAAATGGCAATTGTATTTCTTTAAACATCCTTCTTAATCGCTCTTCAGTTTCTCTATTCATTACTGGTGGTGATATTCCATTGAGTTTATTAATAATATGAGGAACATGCTCATAATATTTATTTTTTTTTAATTTCTTTAAAATACCTCTGATTTTTATAGGTGTTAATATAGACATATCTGTAATTCTTTCTTTTTTCAACTCCAACAAAATTTTATCATACACCTCTTGGGGAATATCAGTTGTTTCTTTAGCTTGAAATTGTGCTAAACATTCGTTAAAATGATTAATGCGCTTATAAGAGAAGTATGTTACTTCACGCGGAGGATCTTTATAGCTTGGTTTATCACTATCTACTAATATGAATGACTCATCACCACAATTTTTACAAACAATTTTTCCTTCAGATAAATATAGTATTTTTTCTACATTGCATTTAGTGCAAATATCAATATTAAAATTATTTCCCTTTTTTATGTAGTTTGTATCCGTATTTGAAAAATATGAGTCAATAATCTTATCTTTAGTGACAATATTATCAACATCGTCATCAGGCTTTTTTGTTCCAAAATAATCCATTATTGATTTATCGTCATTTTTTCGTTTGATGTTATTGATAATGCGATTTTCTCCAGAAGCTGTTTTTTCTTTGTTTTCATAATAATCAAAAAGTAATCTACCATTATCAAGAAAATAATCAATATCATTGTTAGTATTTTTATTAATCTTTGAATTTATATCTATCAATTCATCTTTTAATTCTATTATTTGTTCTCTATTATCACTTAATTTGGTATTATCTAAAAAGTTTAATATTTCTCTTTTTCTTGTTGTTAAATATTCAATGGTTTCTTTTTGATTTGAAATATCATCAATTATTTCATTATGTTTTGCTTCTAAAGTTATTCGTTTATCATAAGTGTCTCTTTTTTTTATTTTTGTCTTAAAAGACGCCATAACATTAAATATAAATATATTTTTTTTAATCTTTAAGTGTAAACTTAAAGAAATAAAATATTGAATTTATATAAATGGGAGGAGGATTATTACAATTGGTAGCATATGGAGCTCAAGATTTATATCTAACCGGAAATCCACAAATTACTTTTTTTAAAGTAGTCTACAGACGTCATACTAATTTTGCTATCGAATCTCGTAAATTAATATTTAATGGATCACCGAATTTTGGAGATACTAACTCATGTAATATTTTAAAAGGTCCCGATCTACTTCATAAACTTTATTTAGAAGTGGAAATTAATTCAGGTAAAATAAATTGCTCGAGTAAGGATAATTTTAAGGCTTTCAGATGGTTAAATTGGTTAGGACATATCTTAATAAAAAAGGCATCATTTAATATTGGTGGGACTGAAATAGATAGACACGACGGAGAGTGGCTTCATATTTGGAATGAATTAACTCAAAAGGGGGAAAAAGCAGAAGCTTACGCTGAAATGGTTGGAAATGTGCCATATTTGACACAAATTCACACTTCTAATTATACTACTGAAACGCATAATATTTTTGACGGCACAAGCGCAGAGCATGAATTTAAACTTTATATACCGATGCAATTTTGGTTTACAAAAAGCCCGGGATTGGCATTACCATTAATAGCATTAAATCATTCAGATATCAATATTGAAGTTGAGTTTGAAATGTTAAAAAATGTTATTTGGGCTACAGAAGAAACAGTAGATTCTTTTAGAACAAATACAGGGAATGGTATATTTACAACGCTTCCCAAATTCAATAATGCATATTTTTACGCAGATTATGTATATCTAGATACTGATGAGAGAAAAAGATTCGCACAAAGCGCTCATGAATATTTAATTGAAAAAATACAAATTGGTTCAGTGCAAAGTAGTTCTAATACAACTTTAATAAATTACAATTTAAATTTCACTCACCCAGTGAAAGAATTAATATGGGTTATCAGACAAGATAATTATACTAAAGATGGATACACACAATCTCGCGCAGGAAAACAATATTACAACTATACAACTCAATTTGACTATACAGGTTTCAGCGGAACTCCAGAACCCAATTCTGGTGTAGGCATGGTTGGTGGAAGAAAACCACAAAATATATGGAATGGACTATCAAGTATTTCATTGCCGCATATCGAAGGTCTTTTTGAACCTGATTTAAGTGAAACTAATTCTACCCCAACCACTTCATGGCTAAGTGATGCCACAACGAAATTAAAATCAACTGGATCATTAGAGGACAAAAAAAAATTAGGATACGATAGAGTAAAGTATTATCATGTTAGTACTGATGCTACAAGCGGAAGTGTTGAATCATACAAAAATAAACATATAGATAGATTTTTAGGTGTTAATAACGTTCAAAACGATCAATACAATTTTACATTAGACGACACAACTCAAAATGTAGCATCACAATATTACGGAAATTGGCTATCAAGTGGAAATAAAACAAGATTACTGGATCAAGGCAAAAATCCTGTTAAAGAAGCAAAGTTAATATTGAATTCTAATGATAGAATAAGTCCACGAGATGGGTTTTATTTTAATGTAATTCAACCAATGGACCATCACACTAGCGTTCCAGCAGTAGGTATAAATACATACAGTTTTGCCTTTGAACCTGAAGATCATCAACCGTCCGGTTCTTGCAATTTTTCAAGAATAGATAATGCATCAATTGAAGTAACATTAGATAATGATATTATTACTGATGTCTCTGTCCAAATGAAAGCATATGCGGTAAGTTACAATATATTACGTATTATGAGTGGATTGGGTCAAGTTGCTTATGCTAATTAAAATAGTTATAAATAAAATTAAAATTTTTAAAAAAACATTTAGGATATTTTATCAAATGTGAATTTTTAGTATCCATTTTCATTTCACTTTCTATTTTGAATAAATACATCAAAATTTCTATATATTGTTTAACATAACAAATATAAATATTTATAGGTGAAGGAATCAAATTTATATTATAAGAAATAATACAATATTGACCGTCTTTCAGTTTAAATATAGATATTATCATATTTCTATTAATGTCCTTATTAATTTTAAAACACCAAAGCATTTTTTTCAACTCGCTATTATTATAGTCATAATTCTTGCTGAAAAGAGTTTTTTTGTATTTTTCTTTATTCAAACTCATAAAATATAATTCAATATCCTTTTTATGATTTATATTAACATTTTTATAGTTATGATGGACAAAAGATGTGTTTATTACAATAGAATCTTTATAGTTACTATCTTTTGAAAAATCTATTTCATTATCATTAAATACACTTGATACATATTCTGTCTTCATAACTTTTATAAAATAACTAATTATAATTTTTAAATATGAAATTCATTAATTATTTTATATTTCCATTTGTAATTTTATCAGTAGTATAATTTTTTACCTTACAAGAATCAAAACTACCATCATCATTAGAATATATTATTTCTTTCACATTGAATTTTTTCAATACTTTAGTGCAATGAAAACATGGCGCCGAATTCATAACATTATTTCCATTGCTAATTCTTATTATATATATTTTTAGTTTTTTTATTATTTTATTTTTATTGATATCTGAAATTTTAGTAATTTTATATTTTTTGCATATTCGATATAACAAATCTATTTCTGCATGACACGAATGACCCTCTTTACACTCAAATAATCCATTATTGGGAACGTAATAGTGATTATATCCTTTTCCTATAATTTTACCATTTATTGTGCCTATTGCACCGTGTCTATGTAAACATGGCGACTCAAGAGCACACGAATACGCATCAGACATTAATTTAAACATTATTCTACATAGTTAAGACATTGGTTATTTAAATCAAATTTTTAAAAATTGATATTTACACACCAACTATATATCCATACAATCATGGATAATCTTCTAAAAACCAAATATGGATTTGATTCATTGCGACCATTTCAACAAAAAGTTATAGATTTTGTTCTTGAAAAACCCAAGCAAGATATATTCATTTTATCTCCTACCAGTAGTGGTAAATCAATATGTTTTCAATTGCCCGCACTTTATTATCCTGGTTTGAGCGTTGTTATATGTCCTCTTAAGTCGCTTATCTACGATCAAGTGCAAGCATTAAAATCTAAAAATATTGAAGCATGTTTGATATCAGGAGACACAAAGGAAGAAATAAAGAATGAAATTATAGAAAATATAGAAAAATACAAAATACTCTATACAACACCAGAGACACTTTTATCTAATTATGAACTTCATGATACTTTGCTATCTCTTGATGAAAAAGGTCTTATTAATCGGTTTGTAATTGATGAAGCCCACTGTGTATCCAATTGGGGACATGATTTCAGACCCAAATATCTTAAACTATCGGCACTTCGAAAGGATTTTCCTAATGTTCCGATTATGGCTCTCACCGCAACAGCTACTAAGAAAGTCGTATCAAATATTACAGAAACGTTAAATCTTGTAGCTCCTAAATTCTTCACAAACAGTTTTTTCAGAGACAACTTGAATATTATTATAAAGAAAAAACCATCCGAAAAAGATACAATTAGATTTATTAATTCATCTATAAAAGAAAAATACAATGATAAAACCGGTATTATATATTGTTATAGCAGAGCTAATTGTGAAAAACTATGCATCAAACTAAAAGAGCTTAATATAAACTGTGAATATTATCATGCTGGGCTATCCAAAAAAAATAGAGAAGAAGTGCAGAGAAAATGGTTGAATGATGACATAAGAATTATCATAGCAACTATAGCTTTTGGAATGGGTATTGATAAATCAAATGTTAGATTTGTGATTCATTTTAATATGCCAACGTCACTGGAAGGATACTATCAAGAAATAGGACGGGCTGGAAGAGATGGTGCAATGTCTGATTGTATATTATTCTATAATACCCAAGATCTAGTAATCTATAAAAGACTGAAGAAAAATAAGATGAATAAGGTTTATGATTTCAATGACTTAATAAAAAATAATATTGAATGCACTCATTATTTAATATGTAGTTATTTAGGAGAATTAATACCAAAAAAATCTCCATTAGGATTTTGTGGTAAAAATTGTTCTAATTGTAAAGAACAGAACCAGTATAAATACAAGAATGTATCCAAACAAGCATATAACATTTTGAATTTTATCTATAAAAGTCCTTCATTGTCAAAAGAAATCATTGATAATCATCTAAAATTCAAGTTTGAAGATTATCATAGAATTATGCTATATTTGAAGAGTCAAAAATTCATTAAAGAAGTAGTAAAGCAAAAAGAAACACGATTATTATGTTATGAAAAATCTAAAAGTATTCTCAATAATGAAACTGATTTTAAAATCCCCGTTAAGCTTTAATGTTTTAATCTATCCATATATTCTATGGAATGTAGTATTTGTCTGGATGATATTAATAAAAAAACAATGAAAATACTTCCTTGTAAACATATTTTTCATAAAAAATGTATTAATAGATGGTTGAAAAATTCTATACAATGTCCTTTATGCAAGAGTTTCCTTGAAAATGAATTCAAAGTTCATTTCTGTAAAAATAAAAGCAAAAAAAAATTCAAATATACAAAACTTATTTTTTATGATACATTTATGAAGATAGGTAATACAGATTTTATAGATTTAAAAAAGATAGTAAAAATATTGCGTTTCAAAAATCTAATTGAATTAGTATATTTAGGTAACAGTTATTATGTATATACAAATAAATCAAATGATATATTTAATATTTTAATAGATAAAAAAAGAAAAATTAGTAATACTTAATTCTATTTATGTTTTGCCATGAAGTGCTTAAAGGTCCAGTTGGAACACCTTCTACTTGCTCTAATTCATCATTGACTTCATTTGATGACGGAACTGGAAGACCTTGGTTTTTGAATGGCATTGGGACACAAGGACGGTGAAGATCCTTAGATAATTGTTTAGTGTCAGTGCCGAAGTAAAATGGTGTGATGATATTTTCTTGAGGATCTTGACATAACCATTCCCATCTATTCCAACCCGTGCCTCTTAAATTGCATGGTGGATTGGATAGTAAGGTGTATTCGCTCTTGACAATATTGCATTCTTTAGGATGGAATTTTTTGGTTTCAGTGCATAAATTACCCGATTCATCTTCTTTGGGAATGTATTTTTTAGTAGGATCGTTACTTAATTTTCTTGTTAAGTTCAATAATTCACTATCTACATCAATCATAACATTATTTTTATCAGTGCTTACGCCGTTGCGCTGAAGGCGATAATTGGGGTCTTTTACAAAACATTCGTCGCATTGTTGGGGAGTTCCAAGTTGATATTCTAATGGACCAACAGATTCAGCTAATGAATGTTTATAACTATTGGTATCATATCTTAATCTATTTAAACTCATATAAATTATCGCAATATTTTATTTTTTACCATTCGCGTATCCACAAGATCTTTTATTAGCCATTCCACATGAAGGTTCTTGGCAATATGGAGCATCTGGTTCACCAGGTAATGGGATTGGCTTGTATCTTATAGTTTGGCAATTAGGTAAATGTGCTGGAGTAGTATCTATAGTTCTTCCAACAGTAGAACAATTGGGTTTTATTTCAATTTCTTTTTGTTGACAACTATTTAAATTTTCTGAAACAGCACACTTATTGAGGTATTTCTTGCAAGGGCAATTTGAACTTTTTCGTGTAATACCGAATAAATCAGTCTCTAAATCTACAAGATTACCTCTAATGTGACTTACATTAGCACCACCAACAAGACCTAATTGATGACGGCATTTTTGAGGATTTTCCATTTTGTGTTGATCTAATAAATAGTCAATAACGCCAACGTTTTCATTATTGTATTGAACAGTAGCGCATGAATCATATAATAAACGATTAAAACTCATATAAAATAAAAAGAGAAAATAATAATTTACTTGTGTAAATATTTCTTACGCTGAACTAAACCTTGTTTAATTTCATCATCATTAGAGCACCTAGAGAAATAGTCTATATCCTTAACTAAATCACGAGTTGGAATACCGCCTCTTACCCATTTGTTGCAATTATCTTCGGGAATAATGTGATAGTGATTCTGGACGTGTTCGCTTAATGACGGAACTAGAGGAGTAAACTGATTTTCGATGAATACACCGGCTAATGAAGAACATTGGCGACTTACACGGGTAACTTCTGGTGAGTGTAAGAATGATTCATCATCGACAAAATGGACTCCACGGCCTAAGAAAGGCATAGATTTAAATGGTCTTTCGAAAAGCTGCTTTTGATGTTTCTTTTCGCTTTTAACTTTTGAAAAAAGTGTTTTAGAATCATCATCAATATTTTTCATATTGGTTCCATTTCCATCTCGGAAATTAATAGTGGCATTTTCTGTGGCCCGTTCAATCATATTTTCTCTGTGATTATCATTATAATCTTTAAGAACATATTGGCCGGATCCCTTCGACTGAGCTATTTCAAAATCTACATAATCGCGATCTTGTCTTAAGCTAGTTAAATCATTGACTGTAAATGGTCTATGAGGAGTTAAATCTTCTTCTCCCTTAGTATCTACCATTTTTATTTTATTATCGTAGTATTTTGAACAACTTGACATTATAATATAAAAATATATTATTTTTTATACCTTTTTTATATAATACAAAATAAATAAATTAAAAATAGTTTTTATTATCTTTAAAAAGAGGTGGTTTATAACACCATTTCATGAAATTTTCTCTGGATTGAGAATCAAATGAATTTGGAGCCTTATAAAATGTCCTTAAACTCATATTATTTTTATATAAATGAGGCTGTTCGTGAAATGAATCTTTATTAATTAATTTGTCAAATTGTTTATTATATTCTTCTTGGGGCATTTGTTCTGTTTTACCCTCTTTTAGATCGGATTCCAAAATATTTCCAAATAAATTATTCTTAGAAGGAACAACATATTCATTGCTTGCTTCGCTCACTTTGCTTTCTTTTATCACATTACCATTATTAATATGTATAACATAAGTTATAATAGCTACTATTATAAGAATAAACAAATAGTTAATCTTAGCAGTCATTAACATTAATATTATTGATAAATAAATAGCAAATCTCATTAATGCATTTAATTTATCATTTTGATTCATTTCCTTAGTTGGAATAAACTCTGTCATATGGTCTTGATTTACCAAAATAGAAACGTCATCAAACCAAAACTGATTCATTTAAATATATACTATATTTTATTTTTTATTTGCCTTGCGTTCTTCTAATTTAGTTCTCAGTCTATCACGTGTAGTATTTTCAACTTGATCGCTTAATCCTGGCATGAAATTATTTAATTTGCCCATCATGGATTGCGCGTCGCTAAATAATGCTTCTTGGTCTAATTCATTGGCATCCATCTTCGTTTTAATTTTTTCACCGACTTTTGAAAAAACATTCATTAAATTACTCATATTATCTTTATTCATTAAGTTTTTCAAAAGATCAGTAGGATCAGCATTTTCATTAATATCCATATTACCAAACATTTCTTGAGGATTAAATTCTTCAGCCAATTCACTTGCGAATTTTCCTAATGAACTATTTTTAAGTTCTTCATCATCAAATAAACTATTTGCACCATCGGTATTTTTCGATAAGTTTTCCATCATGTTTCTCATTGATTCGTCAATTGAACCAAGAACTTCTTCTTTATTTAATGAATCTAACATTTCATTTACATTAGCATCAGTGCTTATAATTATATCTCCCAAAACATATAATGTTTGTATATATTTCCATATTTTTTCCTTATTAGAGGCACTTAATTCTTCAGAATCCCATATAAGCTTAAAATCTACATTTTTTAATACAAACAAAGACTCGTTAAACATTGAATCATCTTTCTTTGATAATAATGCTTTGTATGGGCGCATTTTTAACATGTATCTTTTGACATATTTGGTGTCTTCGCAATTTTCAGATGTTAACAATGGTTCATAATATTCTCTTAGGATTTCATCAAATTCATTGAAGGTTTCACAAATATTTAAAACAAATTGTTTAAGATTACTGTTAAATCTTTCTATATGAGTTAATTCAGCTGACATATAGAGTAATATATTAAAAAAAAAGAAATAAAATACCGCAAATAATTATAGTCTATCTGTAAGAGTGCATAAAGTTTGTAGATATTTCCATATTTTTTCCTTATTATCATCTGTTAAATCATTCCAAAGTTCCTTAATTTTATTTATAAAACTGGTTATTTCATCATCAACAACATCTATATTACTATAATCATTATTTAAAAAAAAAACTTCATCTTTATTATTTATATATTCTCTGTAAGGTTCACTATATGTCTTATAGATTGTAGAAGGTTTTATTGGATTGAACTGATCTAATATTCTTGCTGCTTTTTTATAATTTTTTAAATCATTATCATCTGGAAAAACCATAATACAATCATCTATTAAAGAAATAAATATTTTGTTAAAAGCCTTAGGGATAGACATAATCAATAATAATAATATTTATATAATATTAATTATTTTTTAACTCATTAAATTTAAATATTTTTAGCTTGTCCCATACCCATACTTCTTTCTTTTTCTATATCTTCCATTGTGCGTCTAGGAATTGAATTTTCGTCCATTTCTTTAACAGAAAAGTCATAATTTATAGATGCGAATCCTCCTGTGCCAACAAAACCTGCATCTTCATTATTATCAAGTGATGCAAATGTAGACATTGACGAGCTGGCAAAGTTATTATCCCAATCTCCTATATTTTGCTGTGGTTGTGGTTTCTGATTTTCTAAATAGCTTACTATATCATCATCAACAATAATTGATTTTGATTTTTGTAAATAAATAGTAGGGACAGCTTCCAAGAAAGGTGGTAACTTTATATTTTCATCATCTACACAAACAGAAACTATTTTATCTTGTAATTTATATTCTTCAATCTTTCCAAGGATTTCTTTACTATAATCACAAAAATTACTAAAAAAAATTATGTCTTTATCCATTATAAAACAACTATACAAATAAATATTACAATTTTTACCCAATAAAAAAAATTGATAATTACTTGAAAAAATAATTTATTATTATACTATAATCATGGCTTCTATTTCAAAAATCAAGCAAAACGCTCAAAGTGACGAGTTATCAATGGTTATTTCAGATGTAGACGTCAGTTTTGTCAATGCTCTAAGGAGAATTATTTTATCTGAAGTTGAAACTATCGGTTTTAATACAGATGAATATCTTAATAGTGATCTGAAAATTATAGAAAATAATACACCAGTCCATAATGAATTCATTTTACATCGTTTCGGTCTTGTTCCCGTGAACTTTCCTAATATTAACGAATTTGACTCATCTAAATATAGATTTGTGTTAAATAAAGAAAATACTGAAAACAAAATTGTTAATGTTACATCAGGTGATTTTGAAGTCTATAATACTGACATAAATGAAAAACTTGAAACTAATGATTTCTTCATGCCAGATAATCTTACTAAAGAACATATTCTTCTTTTGAAACTTAAGCAAAATGAAAAAATCCATATTGAAGGAAAAGCTTCTAAATCTTCTGGAAATAAAAATGCGCGTTTTTCACCGGTATCATGTGCTCTTTACACCTACGTTCACGATTCAGATAAATTTAAAAAGGCAGTAGCCGATGCTGGTCTTAAAACATCACAAGAAATCAATAGTTTTAAGATTGATGCTGGAGAAAGATTTTTCAAAACAAATGAAGAAGATGAACCCAATGAATTTGAATTCAAAATTGAAACATTAGGGACTATATCTAATAAAGAAATCATGAAAACATCTCTTCAAATTTTGGCTAAGAAACTATTGACATTCCGTGATAATGTATCTACAATTATAGTTGATAATGGAAATATTGATACAATGAAAATATATGAATCACTTGATACTATGAAAGCCTTCACAATTGATATCGAGAATGAAACTCACACATTGGGTAATCTACTTCAAGCACATCTGGTTCTTAATCCAGAAGTTCAATTTGTAGCTTATATGAATCCTCATCCATTAATAAAAAATATTCAAATTAAAGTAAAAGTAGAAGATATGACTACTCTTAACCTTATAATTAAAAAAACGGTAGAAAAATTAATTGAAACAATAAACAACTTCATCAAAACTATAAATACAAAGGTAAAATAACTTAATTTTTTTTATAAAATTTATAATTGATTATATAAACAATTTGTGCTGGTTCTAATGTATTTAAATAATTACTAACTACGTTTGGAGTTACGGGGCTTCTATTTTCCAGGAAAAGCTTGTGGAGATTATAAGTGTGGGGTCGGAATGGGAAATAAATCTCCTTAATATCTTTGACACTTTTCCTCACATGATAATTCATGTAGTTTTGATGGAGATTCTTAGCCATATCAGAAAATTCACTACTGAAAATATTGAATAGTTGAGTAAATTCTGGATAAAAATTCAAATATTCGCCCATTTTACCAGTCTTCAAAAGATCAAAATATAAGTATTTCATATTTCGTGTATTACCCTTCAATTGACGAGCATAATTATAATTCGGGTTTCTAATTTTAGTTCTATGTATACCATTTTTAAGAACCACTCCCTGAAATTCATAATCTTTTTTATTTACATATTCGATTAGTGCTTCAATCGAACTATTTTCTTCAAATTGATAACTTTGTGGAATAGACACATTAATATCATAAGCAATATCTTCATAAGGAATGCTTTCTACTGTATTATCTTCATTGACTTTTCCTACAAATACAAGTGTTATTTTTGGTTCACTATAACATGTCACAATCCTATTTTCTGGATGTTGCAATACGAAACTGTAAAAATATTCTGTATTCATAGCATCAATATTAAGAGCATTTGATTCTTCAAAAAGCTCATTAAACTTTTTATCAGAAAACCACTTGCAATTTGCACCAATAGAACTACGAGTGGAAATATGCCAACATTCGTTGTAATACCACATGTTAATCATTGTGCCATCAATAAATTCCTCAATCACACTATCATTAGTATAATTTAAACTATTGTATTCTTCAGTATTCATAGATTTAATAGGTGGCATGCAAATAATTTTATTTGTATTAATATCAACAATCATACCCCTACAACTTCTAACAAATTCATCATCCATTTCACTATGATTTTTTTTATATTTTATAATCCTCAACCCAAGATCTTCATAATCTTTGAAAACTAAATTAAGCGCTACCAATCGTTCCCGGTCCATGTTTGATATTTTATAATTTAAGATTATAATGTTTAAGTATCCATAAAAAATATGTTTGTATTTTATAATGTCCTCTCAAGAAAAAGAGCTTCTAGACGTGCAAGGCAACATACAATTTGCCGACGATGAAGATATAGATGCTAATGAAAATGAAGAATATGTTTTTAATGACGAAACAGTCAATTTTGAAGTTGTCGATGATGAAGATGAGTTTGTTATAGAGGAACCGGCTCAAGTTCCAGAAACCATTGATGATGAAGACTCGTCGTCAGATGAAGAATTCATTGATCCAGAAACGGTAACACCTATAGTTCAAGCGCCAACAGTAGTGAGTGAACCCGAAACAATGATAGAAATAGAACCTGTTGAAGAAGAAATAACAATAGAAGAAATGCCGGAAAATATAGTAGTTATTGAAGAAGCTCTTATTCCTGAAGATAAAGTAATTGCAACTGATAAACAACAAAGCGAAGATTTATTTAATCAACTGGTAAAGAATTCTAAATCATTAGATTCAAGAATATTGAATCATCAGAAAAAAATACTGAAAAATTTTGAATATCTTAAGAAAGCATATTCAGTATTTGATAATAATAACAATGTTGTAGATGCTAAAATAAAGGGAGATGTATTCAAACCTTACAACAGAATTCTTACTAGTTCTATGTATCATCCTATAGTAAATGAAAAAAAAAGAACATATAATGTGATTGACGATGAAGAAGAAATGGAAGAAGATGAAGGTCTGGATTTCTTTTTCTTTTTTAGTCGATTAAATGACTTAGAAAATCAATATAAAAACGGTGCAAAAAGAGAAAACTACAGTTTCTATAATCATATCAACGAATTATACAATATGCTTAATGCTTATGAGAATTTAGACGATGGTTTTTCAGAAGTTCTCAATAATGATACTGAAGTATATAGTAATACATTTACCAAGGATATAGTTTCATATGGCGGTAATATGCCAAGACTTAACAAACATAAAATGTTATCAAGCACTAAGTTTGCCGATAAGCAATATGTAGATGGCGACACAGTATCATTAGGAGGATATATACAAAAATCTAAAAACAGTTCTAAATTTTCACATATTTACAAAGGAAAACATAAACTTCACGAGCTTATGAATCAAAATACAATAGAAACCATAAATAAAGAAGAAATTAATGAAATAAGGATCAAAGGGCAATTGCAAATAGGAGATAAAGTATATCTATGTGAAAGTGGTGATTCTGATATAATTAAAGAAATCAAAGATGATAATACTATTGTTTTCGATAAAAAGGAAGTTAATCTCAAAGACATATCAATAATACCATGTGACTCTTTTGATAAATACAATGCATTTATATTTGAAAATACTGACTACAATAATTTATCAGATTATTTAGATATAATCACCCCTTCAACCAAAAATATATTGGATTCTATTGATGACGAAAAAATAAAGTCAATTATTGAAGTAGATGAATATCTTAATAAATATAATTTATCTATCGATGACATAACATTCAATAATGTAAAAACATTACTAAAGACTATTGAAAGAAATAATAAAAAAACACCAAAATATAATGTAGACTATAATAAATACAATAATACAAATAGTCAGCAAAAAAGAGATAATTTTACATTTATAAACAATAAAGCTCTTGATGACCTAAAAGAATATTATGGAGAATATCCTTATTTTAATAAGAAAAGTGATACACAAGAACAACGTTACAGATTCATTGTAAACCAAAGCGACAATGGATCATTATATTTTAAAATGATGATAAACAAAATAGAAAAAATTCTATATGAATCGAAATATGACAGGATGAATAAATTAGAAAATAAATTGATGAAATTAAAAGATAAATCAGCTGAATTAGATGGCGAATTAGGATCATTTAACTATGATAATAAAGAATGTAGTTCAAATAGAATAGTCAAAGTCTATTACAATGTAGATGATTTGGAAAATGATAATAAAAAGGAGGTAATGATTGACGAAGATAGAATGAAACACGGACAAACAGACCCATATGTAAACGAAAATGATAAGTGTATACTATTAAACCCCGATGACTCTAAGAAAATATATCAAAGAGTATCTAAAAAATGGATATTGTATAATGAAGCTCCAAATGAAGATATTTTGCAAGATGAAAGTTTCTGTGAAACAAATGGTTTAAATTTAGACAATGATAATAAAGTATTAAAATGTAAATATAGTAAAAAATATAAAAAGTGTCTTTCTATAGAATATCTAAAAAAGGACAAAATACTTGAATCAATCAATGCTTCTATTAAATACAATGAAGAAATATACGAACAACTCAGAGATCTCGATCAATATTTAGAAAATCAAAATAGGTCAATAGAACAAATGAAGACTAATATGGAACTTGAATATGCTCGCAAAATAAGACTGGAAAACCACTTTGCTAAGCTCTATAAACAAATAAAAGAAGATGTTGACGATTTATACCAAGATTTTCATGAGAAAATAGATAAATATATGGAAAATATTGCTAAATTGAGTCCTCAAGAATATTATAAATCATTAAAGAAATTAATAGAAAAATATGGTAGACGAGCTTATGAAGATGAAAATGTAAATAACATATATTGTGTTTTAGGTAAGAAAGTATTGGCTTGCAGACATAATCAATTTTTCATAGATTATTATGATAGACTTATTGACTCAGAAGAATTATCAGAAAAAATCAATTCTAAATATGGCGTATCTCATGATGGTTATGTATGGTGTAATAATTGCGGTCAGCAAATTAACTTAGAAGAATATGAAACTATTGAAGGATTTAGTGGTTCTGGAGCACGAATAGTAACTCATGAAGAAATAGATACATCCAAAAGCACTAATGTTGATAGCGATGAAAGTGAATATGTTAAAAGTATACAATCGATATTATTTGAAGGTGATGTTAATTCTATTAAAAATAATGATAATAAATTGAGTATTTTTAAGATTATAAATGTCATTGGAGAAATAATGGGAATTAAAATAAATAATAATGATTCATTAAATTCCTTAAAACAATCTACTAATGCGTGTAAAAATCTTATTAGATCACAAGAATCCTATATCGAAGCAGCTCAAAGGAAAACAAAGCGCAAATTGACTCAAAAAATGCTCGAACAAGCATACACCAACTTCTATAATAGAAATTGTATAATCTATACAAGTGCAATAACATTTATGATTCTCCAAACGTCAATTCCTGGTTACAATAACTTAAAAAATCATAAAAAATGCAATCCCAATTTGGGAGGTTACCCACTAGAAAAAGAAAATAAGCAAATGGGTATTGATTACATGACCTGCATTTTAGATATATTGAGACTTAGTGGTAATGAATGGATATACTTAAAAAAAATAAACATAAAAGAACAATTAATGACTGCTATTAATCTATTGATAAAAGATAGTAATTTCCAATATTTATATGAAAAGAAACGCCTTTCTGTTTCAAAACAAATAGAGAATAGAGAAATTAAAACCAACATTAAATGGGTATCATTCAAACCGGCATTTGATCCAATAAAAGTCACAAATAGTAATATTAGTTTGGCGAACCTAAAACCCGAAAATCTGGAACTTAGAGAAACTGAATTAGTAAGAAAACTATTAGAAAAGATAAATGAATTAATTGATAATAGCCCTATTGAAAATGCTAAATATGTTCCTACACCAGTTGATAACTTTTGTTGCTTAGAAGATGTTAATAACAATAACTATCTTAAATATTTCATAGATAAAGATCCACAAATTAAGACTATATATAACAATATTCTTAAAATTAACGATATGAAAACCAAATTTAAGAAATCTACATTGAAAATAGTAAATAAACCCAATCCCAAAGATAAGATAGAATCATTTATAAATGTTATATTTGATGACTATGATGTCAACGAAGAATATATACAAGAATTCTTTGAAACATTTATTGAAGATGGTCCATATAAAGGTAAAAAATATGTATTTGATGACTTTAATAAGTGCATATTTACTGGAATATCTAAGGATGAATTAAGATCACAAAAACACACAAAAGAAGAATTTGAAGAATTGCAGAAATATATAAAAAGAATGACTCATATCGAATTAAATCAAAAAACAATAAACTATACCAGTATAAAACTTAGTAAATTATTGGATGAAAACCAAACTCTTAATAATAATGAATTCTTGGTTGACTTAAATAATAAAATGATAGCAAAAGATAAAAATGTAGTAAGTGAATTAAATCGTGAAATTGCCATTGAAGTTAACACTATTATCAGGATATTTGATGATAAAATAAAAATAGATACACAAGAACTTAAAAATTTACTTATGTTTTTAGGAGATATGAATGCTAACTTAGAAAATAATATAAGATTAATTGGCGACAAAAATGCCACTACTGATTTCTATACTAACAAAACTAATTTGATTATTATGTTTTTAACCAATTATATTAAAGTTCCCATCAATCAAATATATAACGATTATGACTTTGCAAATACAACATCAGATAATCTTAGTGAATATGTGACCCAAAAAGAGTTTGAATTTTTAGATGAGTATAAATTCATAGAAAAAGAAGAATTACAAAGATCATTATTGGTATTGAAATCATCAACTAAAAATATCCACAAGCTGAAAGGAACAAATATTACTGGTTTATTACTACAATATATTTTTATCTATATAATCAGAATTATTGTAGAAAATGAAACATCTAATGTAGATCTTGAAAAAGAATTGGAAGAATTTGATGATATAGAAGACCTTGATATAACTAGAGAAATAGAAAAGAAACAATATGTAATATTGAAATTAATTTATGCCTTATTAATGAATATAAAATCTAAACAAGTTCTATTAGAAAAACACACAAAAGACTATATCCAAAGTGTAATAGAACAAAAATCAGAAAATGATAAAGAATCTAATTTACGATTTATCCAAGAACTGGATCGAGAAACATGGGGAACATTAAAGACAATGATTTCATTAGGTATGGATACATGGAAAAATCTTTCATCAAAACCTAAGAATATATATGCTCCAGAAACAGTAACAGAAGATTTACAATTAACAAATGAAGAAACTGAGATGGATATTAGAATTAAAGCAATAAATGATCTAGGTGCTAATTATACAGACGAACAATATAATAGTTGGAAGGAAGATAGAATAAAAAATTCTAGAGAAGATGCATTGGCTTATGCTGAACGAGATATTATGGAAGATGACGATGAATAAGCTTTTTTTTTATTTAATTATTATAAATGTTATTACTATTTATTTTGTTATGTCTAATATTATTTGTATATTTAATTATGAATACAAATAATGAAAATTTTAAAGATTATGGCGTTTTAAAACCATATGTTAGAAATTATAGATATTATGGAATAAAGGCAGAAATACATCCTTTACAAATGATAGGTCTTCTAAAGTTCTTACAGACTAAATATCCAGAATCAACTATTGAAACTAATATTACAGAGAATAATGAGTTACGAACATATAAAGATGTAAAATCTTGGATTAATCGTTTAATTTCCAAAGTGGCATGTTCTATGGCTATTGATGATATAGAAGTCATAGAAGATTTACAAGATGAAATAAAGATTAATGAGTTGAAGAAATTTCGTAAAATCCAAAATCATAATTCTTATGAAATAATTCAAGATGAATTACTACAAACAGAAATATCAGATTTACAAAGAATAAATAATTTTAAATTCGTAATTACCCTTTATAGAGAACCCGCCGAAATAGGATATATTATTTATTTGGATATATCTTATGATAAAGTTAATGCTAAATATAGTATTAACAACTACAAAGTATTAGGTATTTTAATGGAAGATCAGATTAAATTCAAAAATAAAGAACTTGATGACTCATGTTCGGTGAAAGAAGTAAATGAAGAATGTAATACACTTTTATCATATAGAAATAATTACCAGGAAAAATTGAACGATTTTAAAAATTCAATAGACCTAAATATAGCAATTGACAGAGAAAATGATCTTTTAAAATGTTTCTATAAAGATGCTCTTAATAAAACTGAATGTGAATCTTACGAACTTATAAAAAAAGAAGGCACTAATGAAACAATAAAAAAAGGTCCTGGCTTATGGGCTAAATCAAGATGCACTGTTGATGAAGAATGTCCTTTTTTCAAGGCAAATCAAAATTATCCAAATAATCGCGGAGGATGTAAACAAGATGGATATTGTGAGATGCCAGTGAATGTTAGGGCTTTAACACCGACAATTGCAGAATATAACAATCAGCCATTATGTTATAATTGTATTAGAGATGACTGTCAAGGTTTAGAATGTTTGAAGTGTTGTGAAGAACAAATGGATAAAAATAAATATCCAAATTTAGTAACTCCAGATTATATGTTTGAGAATGATAACTCTATAAGATTGGAAAATGAATCATTTTTTACCTCTATGGGATATTCACCTACTGAACCTGATTTGTAGACCTGGTATTTTTTCATATTTCCAATAATGATTCTTTTTATTTTCATAAGGTAGTAAATTACACATATTATCTTTATTAACCTTACATTCAGATTCAACATTATTAATATATCCTATTTCTTTGTAATATTTTATAGCTCCATTATGATATTTAGCATTTTTATCTATATAAAACATTTCAAGTGGTTTAAATTTACTTCCATAAGAATCTAAAAATGTATTACTAAAATTAAAATCTTGTGTTTCTAACCAATCATTATTATCCCTATTAAAATTAAGTGTTCCCAATATACCTATATCACCAAATGATCTGTTTTGATTCATCATGTAATTACGCAGATAATCTAAATTTCCATATACAGATTTTAAAAAATTAAAGATGAAGGTATCGTCTATTCTTTTATTGCATAATAAAACACAACGTGTCCCCTGTGTTTCTACATCTTGTGTTTCTATCGAATCTATTAAGTTTTCCTTTATCTTAATTAACCTTTTTGTATTGTTATAGATTTTTATCTGATTTAATATCTTATATTCTTCGTAATTAAATGGAATAAATTTAACTGGAAATATTTGGGATATATTCACTATATACGATAATTTAGGTCCCGAGATATAAAAAATAGCATTTATTTTTTTATTAATTAATAAATTGAAATTTGTATTTATAGGTTGAGATGTGTAATAGAGAATATTTTCATCTTCATTTGTTATTTGTTCGTTTGGCTCTACTTTTTTAAGATTGATATTTTTATATTTACACAATTGCTTTAATATATGTAAACTGCCACCATTTTCGTCGGAAGTTCCTAAAATAAATGGAGAATCATTTATAGTGAATCCGTTTTTAAGATCGCCAAATAAATTGATAGGGGAATCTTTTGGGACTATTAAGAAATATAATTCATCATATAAACCACATAGAAATCTTATATTTTTATATTTCTTATTATTACCAAAAGTATTATCATAATACAGATCTTCTTGACATAAACAAAGATCTATTTTATTATTTTCCAACAATTTTAAATTCTCCAATGAACCTTTCGTATATTTAATATTCATAACATTATTGTTAATATTATTTAATGCTCTACCAAAAACCTCATATGGAGTATCATGTTCTCCGGTTCCTATAATATACTCTTTCACTAATGGAGTCTCTATTTTAATACCACGTTCTTTCAAATATGAATAATTACTGTATGATTCTTTGTCTAAATAAATGTCTTTAATCTCATGATACTTATAATATATAATAGATATTACAATTATTAGAATTAGAATGTAAATCATTATTATTTAAAATATTATTTTATTTTAAATATTATATTATGACCAATGTAAATCCAACTAAAATTGCTATTATGTTATACCTAATTATGGTAGGGGGGATTTTATATACAAAACCCGAATTTGTTATGGATTCACAGGGGAATTTGAAAGAATTTGGTTTTCAAGCCCATCAAACAGTTTTACCTCTATGGTTAGTGATAGGTGGATTGGGATTTTTGTCATACATGATAACAATCATTTATTTTGTATAAGTTAATTGGATAATATTTATATTGGGATTTTTACTTGTAAATATATCTACTATAAAATCAAAATGTGGATCACAAGTATCCATAAGAATAATTAATTCTAATTTTTCATAGTTTTTATTTGTATTTAGTGAATTCAGATGTATAAACGAGCATTTATTCATAAATGTTTCCTTTAGATTTTCCAGCGTTGATTTAAAAGTGCTACAAATTCCTATATTATTGTATATTTTCAATTTATTTTTTATAAATTCTATTTTATTATTTTTGTATTGAAATTTTGAAACAAAAGTTAATGAGTTTTTTTTTATTTTTTCTCTACACAAAGGGCATTTATTAGATGTTTTTAGATTTTTAACGATACATGATTTACAAAACATATGATTACAATCTGTGATTGCTATATTATTATTAGTTATGCTTTCAAGACATATGCAACAATCATTATTTAATTTGTATTTGCTATCAAATTCATATTTGTTAATGAATTTATTATGTATATAATTCCCGGGGAAGCTATAGAAAATACTTATTTTATTATTTGGTATACCTATCATTAGTTCTTTTTCGTAATTAGTTAACGAAACTCTTTTTTTCGTTAAAGATTTAGATTTACAATTATCTAAAATAAATCTTTTAATCTTATTTTGATTATGATAATTTCTACAACATATATTTTTATTGCCTATAATTTTTTTCATTATATTTTCCATATTATCAACATTATCAATTATCAATAAATGGCATCTATGATTGAAATCTGTTATATTATGATCACTATCAAAATTAATTATGAAATCCCATTTTACACTTTTAATAACACTATCTTTTGCTTTTTGATAATATACACAATTTTTGAATAGCTCCATTAAATGTTTTGATAATTTTCTATTATTATTCAAAATTAAACATTTTTTATTCTTTTTTAAAGCATTATCAAAATAAGAAATTTTATTAATATTTTTCACTATAAATCCAGTGAAGTAAAAATTCACAATATATTTTTTGATTTTTTCATATTTATAAACTCTTCGTTCTTCAAGATCAATATAATAGTTTTTATAACAAACTATGTCTTTTGCAAAATAACCCTTTTTATTAAAAGAAAATATATTCTTATTCCTTTTTATAAACCTTAATAGATTATAGTCAAAAACAATATCATTTTTAACATAATATTCTAAATCAATATCAAGATTAATGTGTGTTTTATTATTTGAATATTCTATTTTGATTTCAACTTTGTTTTCGGGATAGTTTAATAGTTTGATAATAGGTTTGTTTTGTTTATTATATATGCAATTATTAATTAACTTTAAATTTGGATCATCTATATTTAAAACACTAAAGTTTAACAACATTTTATAAATTTAAAATTTTCAAATCTTTAAATATTCGATTATATTAATGATTGTTAAAATATTGCTGTTACTTCTTATAGTAATGACTATAATTTATTTGAGAAAAGGTGTAGAATCGTTTGAATCACATACAAAACCGTTCATATGGTTATATTGGGAAAATAAACCTGGTATTTACGAACCACCTAATTATATAAAATTATGTCACGAAACCGTTAAAAAACATTGTAGCAAAAATTTCAATGTAGTTATTTTAGATGAAATCGACGTGCATTATTATCTAAAGAATTTGAGAAAAGATATTGATAAACTTTTAATACCACAAAAAGTGGATTATATAAGACTTAAACTATTGCAAAAATACGGAGGAATATGGTTAGATAGCGACATTATTGTAATGAAAGATTTGATGCCTATAATTGATAAGATGAATGGTAATAAAGATTTTGTTGGATTTGGGTGTCATTACCGATTTTGCAATTCTACAGGTAAACCCAGGCCGGCTAATTGGGTTATGGGATCCAAAAAAGATACAAAGTTTATAAATATGTGTGTTAAGAAATGTGATAAACTATTAGATTCTAAAAAAAAACTAAAATATTTTGATCTCGGAAGAACCCTTTTATGGGAGTGTATTAAGAAAATGAAGAATGAAGATCCTAGTTGGGATTATTATCATTATGATTCAAAATGTTTGGATCGCGACAGTAAATATAAGAAAATAAGAAATAATCGTTTGATATCCGAAGAAAATATAGATGAAAATTGTCTTAGTAAAAGTTTATTTGTTCCTATATATAACACAGCTCCGGGATTTCCAGAATGGTTTAAGACTATGTCTAAAAATGAAATATTTGAAAAGGATATGTTAATATCTAAACTATTTAGGAAAAGCCTGCGTTAATAAAATTTATGATATTACAAAAATTAACCGAAGATAATATAATCAACTACGGTGACTTTAAAAGTAAAAATGGAACCAAAATGGATTTTTATATTAATGAAAATAATCTTATAGGAAATCCTCAATATATGAATTTCTTTATTAAAAATTTAAATAAAAATATCAATCATTGTATATTTGATGGTTTGATGGCTATAGATATATATGATTGGACTTTAACAGCTTCATTAAGTTCAACGTATAACTACAATAGCATTTATTTAAAGAATAGTAAAATATATGGGTCTCGTAAAATAAAAAAAATAATTGTTGTTGGACTTAAATATTCAAAAACATTAGAAAATGGAATAAAATACTTGGAAAGCCAAGGTTTTATTGTAGAAAAAATAGTATTAATATTTGAAATGACAAAAGAAACAAATACATATAACTATTTATTTAGTTATGCTACACTGATGAATTATAAACCAATCGCTCATTTCCAGAATCAACAATACTTTAATAATATTTCAAATAATCTATCATCAAATATAATAAAATATCAAACTAACAAATTTAAATATTATTCAAGAAATGGTGATAATAATTATCCTTGTTTATATTTTAATGATAAAAATATTGACTTGATAAATAATTCAACTGAGACTATGAATTTGTATTTTAAAGTTTTAAATGAATCCAATAAAAAAAATTTTTTCAATAGTATCAATAAGATAATAAAAAATGTAGACATAATAGTTTTGCATTTAATGAATGCAAAAAACAACTTGCAAATAATAAACAAAATAAGAAAAAAAATAGGAGTCATTATATATTTTGAAAATGACGATGAAGAATCAAATAAAGAATTCAATTCACTTGTGCCATTATATAAAAATCATATTATAGGAACTTTAAATAAATCCACATGTTCCAATCAATTTATTAATTTTAATACGCAAATTGAATTTATTTAGATATTGAGTCGGTTTCTTCGAGACTTCCGAATTCATTTATTGGCTCATGAAATATTCCCAATAAAAAATTAAACATACCTATAATTACCAAGAATAATCCGGAACCTAATAATAATTCATTTATACATATCATAAATATTCCCATATTAAATATCAAATAGGCGTAAACATAATAAAATGGATTTTTTATCAATATTTTATTTACTATTAATTCTTTATTTATATTCATGTAAATCATGATTGGTAGATTTGATAATATGTATATGAACCCGATTATATCATTATAATCGTTATTATTATAGATAAGGACTATATTTGATATCAATACAACAATAATACTTATAAAATTTAGCAAATTATTAATATTCACTAATTCCAACATATCTAAAAAAGAATAAACTCAAAAGTTTAAATCAAAAATAAATTAATTTGTAGTTGGAACTATTGAAGCTCTGCATAAAGGACATGTTCTGTTATCAGCTAACCAGGAATCTAAACAGTTGCTATGAAATATATGCCCACAACCATTAATCTTTCTACAAATATTGTTTTCTTCGTATGTTGTTCTGCATATACTACATGTTTCTTCACTATCGACATCCATAGTAATTAATGTTGTATTGGCATTAATTTCCGCCAAAGTGAGTCTCTCATTAGTAGTGGCGGTTTGTTGATTTGTTAGATTCATTAATGAACTAAGTAAATTTGGCGGTGGTTGAAAAAATGAAAACTCTAATGTTTCTTCAGTAGGTGCTGTTGTAGGTGGTGCGGTTGAATTAATATTTTGAAATAAGTTTTGACGTCTCGTTGGAACTCTTTGATTACTTCGGATATATTGACTTTCCATCAGGTCACATAAATAATTAAGACGATTTTGTATTAGATCAAGTCTATTATCCAATCTACTAATATTATTTATGTTAAAAGACATAATAAATGATATTTAAGGGTGTTTTATTTAAGTAATTTATAAACGATGGATTATGATAAAGGTGGTATTAGTGGATTGGTGAATCTAGGTAATACTTGCTTTATGAATACAACGATCCAATGTATGGGACATAATGAAAGATTTAGAAAATTCATTATTAATACTGATTTTCATGAAAAAGATCAAAAATTATGTTATCAGTTTAAAAGATTGCTGAAAGGATTATGGGAAAATAATTGCATAGTCAATCCAGTATCATTTTTTAAGACAATAAAAACTATTGCTAAAAAAGAAAAATTCAATATCAATTTTACCGGTTTCGCGCAAAATGATATACATGAATTTATTAATTTTATCTTAGAAATAATGGAAAGTGAAAGTGAAAGTTTTTTTAAAAAAAATTACTATGGTTCTTACAATTCGATTATAAAAGATATTGACCGTAAACAATTATCAAAAACTCAAAATAAATTTAATTCTATTTTATTGCCCTTGAAAGGGGACTCGTTGGGGGAATGCATAGAAGAATATTTGAGTGATGAATATTTGGATGATGAGAATAAATATTTGAATGAAAAAACCAATGAATATATAAATGCATATAAAAAGATAAGCTTTACTAAAATGCCTAATGAACTTATTATTTCATTAAATAGATTTACTAATCAAGGCGAAAAACTCAATCAAACTATAAGTTTTCCGTTTCAATTAAAAATTAGCAAAAAAATATATAATCTTGTAAGTATAGGAAATCATAGTGGTAATATGTTTGGGGGACATTATTATTCTTATTGTAAACATGGTGAAGAATGGTATAATTTTAATGATTCAGCAACAAGTAAAATAGACAAAACCAAACTAATTACTCCTAGCGCCTATGTTTTATTTTATTCATGTATGGAATAATTTATTTTTATATATTATTATGGAGCTTAGAAGAAATCACATATATATTTTAGCAGCATTATTAGTAATATTATCATTATATACTTATATTTATTATAGTCCCAAAAGTAAATCAAAACCTACAGAGCCTCCTATAATAGTTCCTCAGATGACAGTCGTTAATTCCACTGAGAGTCAACCTACTCAGCCCCAATCTTTATTACAAAATTTATTAAGTTCATCTGGTGCGTCAAGAGCAAGTGGTTTGGGTAGCATTGTCGCAGGAAGTTTAGGTAGTAGCTCTGGAAGTTCTTCTACATTAAATTTACCTATGAGATTTGGTGCGACTACAATTACCAGAACCCCATTATCTGGTAGAACAAGCAGCAACACTGGGACAACAACAACGCCAAGCAGATATAACGATAATTATATAGAGCTAACATTTGATGGCGATTATGATGAAATGACTAACACACAAGAACAAACTCTTAAAACTGCTATAACAAATATACTGACAGACCAGGGAATATCCTCTTCGGATTATGAGATCTTATTAAAAAATGGTTCTATAAAAGCTGAAATTAAATTTTTAGCTTCTACGCCCAGATCGTCAAGTGTAATTTCAAATATTAGTAGTTCTTTTACAGATGAAGAAACAATAGGTAATAGACAATTAACAAGTCATGAAGTTAAAACTATTTCAACCACCACAACAACTCCTTATGATAGCATGCCCGAAACAACTACAACAGTAACTCCTTATAATAGTATGCCCGGAGATAGTGCAGACGGAACAATACTTACATCGACACCATCTCCTGTTACTTCGACTACTATAGCTCCAACTTCTACTACTTCAGCTCCAACTTCTACTACTTCAGCTCTAACTTCTACTACTTCAGCTCTAACTTCTACTACTTCAGCTCCAACTTCTACTACTTCAGCTCCAACTTCTACTACTTCAGGTCCTGAATAATATTAAGATAGTGTGAATT
>MDTB01022710.1_pt1 | contig 28952 bp, 23 predicted proteins | sample 811161 | NCBI WGS metagenome assembly MDTB01 (sample SAMN05326650, study PRJNA326480) | marine metagenome | isolation source: seawater | place: Mediterranean Sea | collected 2009
ACCTGCATTAGATGTAGGAGCTTCATTATACTCGCCTTGAACACCTACAACAATGTCAGCTGTAGCTGTTGCACCATAAACGTCTGTTATCGTTAGGTGAGCCTCATAAACACCTTCTTTTCTATCAATTTCTATAACTTCACTTTCAAAAAACTCAATCCCCGTATCCCATACACCATTTCCATTCAAATCATCAAATTGTTCTACGGGAGAATATAATCCATCACCATTCCAATCAGTAAATGGTTCCGGTTCATAAGTTACTGACCATGAATATGTCAACTCATCATTCTCAGGATCAGAAGAAGACTCTGCCGTAAGTAAAATAGTAGCCTCATTAGTTGCAGGGCTTCCATCATGAGGAACTACCCAATAAGAAGTATATGCATCATAATCATTACTATCATTTAACATATTAGTTGTATATGTTGCCAAACCATCACCTACAATAATTAAATCTGCTGGATTTGGACCCAACGGACTTTGATTTTGCTCTGCATTTACAATGACACTTACAAAATCGCTGGATGATCGATGCTCAACATAACTTGGATTGCCCTTAAAGTAAGAATCTGTAACTATAAGCTCAAAAACATATACTTTCTGATTATTCCCAAATTCATTATTCACTTCAAAAGTTGCTGAATATTCTTCTGAATAAAAGCTATCAATATCTCCTGAAACTTGGTTCCAAGAATACGTTAAACTACTACCTTCAGGATCAAACCCTGAACCAGTTAGCTCAACAAAGACACTATTAGTTTCAATATCTCCATCATGCTCAACAAATACGAACTGGTCATCTCCTGCATATGCAATTGGATCAAGATTCTCATTAGTAATAGCACATGTGGATAATGCCGGTCCCTCTCCTGCATCATTAACTGCTTTAACGATAAAACAAAATTGAGTTTCGTAAGATGGCAAGCTATGTAAATAAGAAGTATCTACTATATTAATAGGGTTTTCTCCTGTATCAAAGTAAACATTATATGATTTTGCAGGATATCTTCCTCTTAATGAAGAACAGCATAATTCAGGCTCATCCCAAGATATCTCCGCAGATAAGTCTCCACCAATAGATGAAAGATTTGTTATAGTCTGAGGTGGTAAATTTCCAATTAAAATTGAAAATGGTTTTATTATATCAGAATACATTCCAAACTCAGTAACCATACCATCTTCAATTGGAATAAAATCATCATTAAGCTTCAAATACATTGGTATATTTTCAAAAGCTTCTATAAAACCATCTAAAAAATCTAGCTTAAGAATAGCATTTCCAGTTATATTAGAAAGAATCTCACCTTCCCAAATTTGCAAATTATTTGAAAGAAAGTCATAATCTTCTAACCTTATGTCTTGTGTAAAATTATTTCCAAGAACACCAGCCCAATCAGGATGCGGGAAATATAAAGATATCCAATAATTAGGACCAATAGGCGGCTCCACAACATCAGAACTTTGATCATAATCATCAGAAGCAGAACTTGAAAACCCTAAATAATTATACTGGTCAATATGGCTTTGATTCCATCCGCTTATAGAAGCAGATAATTGCATTCCAATAAAACCTCCACAATCAGAACCTACGACAGAACACCTTAAATCAGAAGGCAAAGACTGACCGTTTTCGTTTTTAGAAATTATGTAATAACAAAATTCAGAATCTGGATCCAAACCAAGTATCTGAGTCGTAGAATTACTTGTTTCTTTTATGAAATTATCATTTTGGTCATAAATTTCATACTTTAATTCTGGCCCACATACTTCTAATGAATCCCACGATAAAGAAAGCCTACAATCACCCGGATTATTTGAAAAATTTTGAACTGAAGGAATTGTATAAGAACAAGCACCTTCTTGATTGCCTTCTAAATCAAACAAATCATTTTGATTATAATTATCAGCACAAATATCAGTACATCCAGTGCAGGCCAAGTTATCGTTGCTTGAATCACTATCACATGCTCCGCATGCATCTTCATAAGAAGAACCATCACAAACTCCTGCACAATCAGCATTTGGACCTGTTATAAAACTATCATCACTTTCAACGTTTGGCGCTAAACCTGTGCTTCCACCTGCACAAATACCACATGCATCAACTAAAGCTGTTCCAGCACATATGCCTGCACAATCTACTTCAGCACCTTCAGGGTCATCACAACTACAACCATCAACAGGATACCAACAAGAACCATCGGAGGTCGTAACACTCAAATCATAATTACACGCACTAACATTCTGACATCCAAAAATATTATCTGCAATACTATTACTTTGCATAACGTATATTTCATTTTCAAGCCATCCTGGAAATTCACCATATAGAGTAACCTCTAATCCATCTTCCCAAATATCAGAATTATCACCATTAGGATCTTCTCCTTCGGATAGATCTTCATCAGAGCAATCCCCTCCATTTGAATTAGGATCATAATTACAATTACAGCCACCACTTCCATTTTCATATTGATCTGGGCATGAGTCAGAACCAAAATCAATATAAATAGCATTTGAAATATCTACATTAAGTATCGAACCATAGGTTCTATCAAAAAGTAATAAATATGGAATATCTCCTGGTTCGCAATAATTTACAGATGAGGGATCCCCATCATTACCCATAAGAGGGATAGTAGTAAATCCTGCAGAAACCTCTATCCAACCAACACAAGTCCCATCAGATAAAAAAGCACCTACTATATCACCCTTATCTTGTACTCCATTACTATTTAAATCATTAAAAGGTTCTCCAGAATCCCATTGTCCATTATTATTTAAATCTGAAAAATCCTCAAAGGCTTCTGCTAAATCGCCATTAACAGTAATGTTTTGAAGCATATAAAATGCTTGTTTTTGAGATTGGAAAAAACTCCAACCAGTCGCCTCATCAATATCTCTTGAGTGCGAAAAAGTAATTAAAATAAATAATATTTTTATAAAATTTTTTTTCATTATTTTGCCTTCCATACCGGTACATAATTTAATGCTATATAATCCATATACAACAATAAGTTAAATCTGTTTATATTTTGTTAATGTGATGTAAAGCAAAAATTACGATTAATTAAAACTTAGCTAAAGACTCGAATTAAATACCATCTCATCTTTAAAAGTGCCATCATAATTGTACCATATCCATCTACCGTAAAATGCCTCATTGCCATTTTTAGATAAGATTTTTTTTCCTTGAGACTCAATGTTTCCATTAGGGTAATAAGTAGTAATTAAACGTATTTTATTAGACTCTGAAAAGGATAACTGTTTAATAGAACCGCTAGGATAATAATTAGCAATCTCCTTTAAAACTCCATCTTGATATATTCCATCTTCTTTAATGCTTCCATTATCGCGGTAAGATGACCAAGCCCCATTTTTTCTTCCATTTTTATAATTATACTCTTCTTTTATTTTTCCATTTATATAAAAATATAATTCTTTAATTAAATCAGAGTTAACTACAATTTTTCTATAAATAGGATTATTACTAGAATTAAGCTCTGTTTCAATATACATTTTCTCACCTTTATCTGTATATGAATAAGACTTCTCTATTTTATCACTTGTCTGAAAAATATAGTCAAAACTACTAGATGCCGAGCCGCTAAATATAAAAATTATATTTAGAATGATTGAAATTGAAATAAATATTTTTTTCATAATAGTTAAAATTTAGTTTAATTGATAATCTATTTTAATTAAGTTAAGTTGTTAATGATTTACTATAAACTATGAATAATAAACTTTTTAACAATCTTTTTTTAATAATAATTCTAACTTTAATCGGTATAGGCTCTAGACTTATGCCTCACCCTCCAAATATTACAGCTGTAGGGGCTGTTGCACTTTTCCTGGGGTCTTATAGCAAAAAAAACAACTTATTTTTTTTAGTCCCTTTTGGCATTATGTTTATAAGCGATCTATCTATGTATTATTATAGAGGTACTCCATTCCCCGGCACTATTGTTTATCTTTGCTTATTAGCATATATACCCATTGGCTCATATTTAATCAGGCAAATCACAGTAAAAAATATCATCTTAAGCAGCTTATCTGGGGCAACGCTATTCTTCTTTATTACAAATTTTTCTGTTTGGATTAATAGCGGAGGAGTAGCTCCTTACACCTATAACTTTTCAGGCTTAATTAATTGCTACATAGCAGCTATACCTTTTTATGCCAACTCTGTCGCAGGTAATCTTATTTGGTGCTCATTTATATTTGGATCTTTTGAGACTTCAAAAAACTTACTATTTAAAAAATCTTTAGCAAGTAACACTAAAAAGCAATAATCTATTTTTTGCTTTTACAGCAACCTTTTGATTCAGACTTACCTGAACAAGCTTTTTTGCAACTTTTATCATCTTTTGCGCATGCTTCTTTATCACACTTTTTACCAATACAAACAGAAGAACAGTTAGTAAGAGTAATTGCTAGAACTGAAAATAAAACTATTTTAAAAAATTTCATCATACTTTGAATCCTTATTTTTATTACAAAGCCTCTTCATTAATCGAAAAGGCTTTGCATTAATTAGTTAGTAAAAACTAAAATTAAAATTAAAGAGCTACTATATTAGTAGCTTTTTCTCCTCTTTCATCTTCTTTTAATTCAAACTCAACTTTATCATTCTCATTTAATGTTTTGAATCCTTCAGACTGAATTTCTGAAAAGTGAGCGAAAACGTCTCCTCCCCCTTCTTTCTCAATAAACCCAAAACCTTTTTTATTGTTGAACCATTTAACGGTTCCTGTCATTTTACTCATTTATCTTACACCTTATTTGTTATTACTTGTTCATTTAAAAAATATAAATGAACTGTATAGATATTAATAAAAAAAAATGAAAATAAACAATTAATTATTTTTAATGAGCTGGGATGGGTGGACTCGAACCACCAACCTCCTGATTAACAGTCAGGTGCATCTGCCAATTGTGCTACATCCCAATTAAATCTGTATACAGTCCCCTAAAATTAATACAACAATACGAATATAGCTTTAAAAAAATGTAAATGGTGTGACCATTATCAAAATTAAATCTCAAAAACTTGATTATCATTTAGAATATTATAGCCTTCACTTAATACGAATTGCCTTTCTTTGCTATTTTTATTTAAAATAGGATTAGTATGATTTAAATGAGTGAAAAATATTTTTTTTGCATCTTTTTTATCTAATACAGAAAAAATTTTCATACTATCAGTTATAATTGGATGTGGTATCTTCAATATATCTCTATGACCTAATTCATTTGAGCTATAAAAAGTTCCATCGATAAAAATAATATTATTGTCCATTACAACATTTAAAATATCATTCTCCCAAAGCTTCCAATCATCAATGTCTGGAATATAAATTACCGATTTATATTTAGATTTGATGTTATACCCTACTGTTTCAGACAACTCATTTCTATGTGGCACTAAAAATGATTTTATAAAAACTGAATCTAACAACTCTAAATATCCATCAACAATTTTATTAACAATTATATTATTTGATTTAATAAGAAAACTAAAAGGAGCATTATTTTCTAGAAAAAATTTCATTCTAGGCATTGCATATACAGGGACATTTTTAACATTCAAAACTTCCGTACCCAAATTAACTAATCCAATATAATGGCCAATATGAGCGTGAGTCAAGAATATACCATTAATTTTTGGCATAAAATTTATCGATAAAAAACTTTTAATCAACTCTATCTGCTGTTTAAAATCTGGCGTTACATCTATAAGCCAGCAAGAATTATTTTCTTTATTTACAATAGCGATAGAACTTACCAGCCTAGGTTTATCAATATATTTACAACATTTTTTAAAACAACCTACTTGAGGAAAGCCTCCATCTTGTGCAGTTCCTAGGACAAGCACATATATGTTATTCATTTATAAAAGAAAGCCAAGAAATGTGTTTCTTTGAATCACCTAAAATAACACTGGAATATAATTTTTTAAGCTTTGTAGTAATTGGACCAATATCGCCTCCATTAATTTTTTGATCATCTATTGAAACAACTGGAGTAACTTCAGAGGCTGTACCTGTAAAAAAAACTTCATCAGAATTCAAAAAATCATCAATATTTAAATCTTTAATTATAACATTAATACTATTTTCTTTGCATAGATTAATAATAGTATCTCTAGTAATACCTAATAATATCGAAGAATTTTCATCATTTGTATATATAGTTCCTTCTTTAACCATAAAAATATTTTGACCTGAACCTTCTGAAACATAACCTCTATAATCAAGCAATAATCCTTCATCATAACCATTTTGCTTAGCATAATTAACAGATAACATTGAATTCATATATTGACCTGAAGCCTTAGCTTTTGTAGGCAATGATTTACAAGAAACTTTTGTCCATGGAGAAATACAAATATTAACCCCGCTTTCTAATCCTTGATCTCCCAAATATGCTCCCCAATAAAATGCAGCAATTGCTACATTAACAGGACATTTTTTAGGATTAACTCCTAATGTATCATAACCATAGAAAACTATAGGTCGAATATAGCAATCCTTTAGGTTATTTTTTTTTACAATATCAATGCAACCTTTCTCTATTATTGACTTACCATATGGAATTTTCATATCATATAAGTCAGCCGACTCAAATAATCTGTTTATATGCTCTTTTAGCTTGAATATTGCAGGCCCATAATTTTTAGTGTTATAGCATTTAATGCCTTCAAAAACACCACTACCATAATGTATTACATGCGACATTACATGCGTATTAGCATTATCCCAATCAATAATTTTATTATTGTACCATATATATTTAGAATAATCTGTCAAATCAATAACCTCTTTTTATCTAATTTTAAAATAAGTCTAATTTAAATCTTAAAAACACTAATCTAATAATTCTTTCTGCATAAAATCTTTTGAAAATTTAAATGAAGCTTGTCTAGCTATAGGATTACCACCAAAAGTAGGTCCTCTTTCTGCAAATATTCCATTAGTGCACAATGCTAATCCTATTTTTTGTAAAAGAGGAGTTGTCATTGGGATATTTAAAAAATTCATTCTAACAGCTCCATCAGAACTCATCTTTAAACGACAATCCTTAAGCTTATATCCATTTTTAACTACCTTTGGTAATGCTTCCTTATCAAAAGAATGATGTGCATTTTTATAAACTGTAACTTCTATGTCTGAACCATTATTTTTAATTTTTGAAGCTAAATCTAAACATGCCTCTGCTGGAACCCAGTCATCTAATTCACCAACAAGTAATCGAATAGGAGAATCTGAAAAATTTAATATTGTAGGCTCTACTATACATGGAGGATAATAAGATAAGTGAGCTGCAAATTTTAATTCTTTATTAATAGCATTTTTAAGAGGCATCCATGCAGAAAAAAGACTTACCCCTCCTCCTAGACTCCAACCTGAAATTGCTACTCTATTTTTATCAATCATAGGATGAACAGATAATTCTTCAAACGCTCTATAACTATCTAAAATCATCATGGCGGCAGTAACTTCTACTTGAGAACCTACAGTAGAATCAATAGACCTACTATTGAAACTTTGTAATTCAAATGTAGCAATACCCATATTTTGATACATTTCAAGATATTCTAAATGATGCGATGCCCAATTCACACTCCCTGCAATCCCTATAATCAATGGTATTTTATCACTTTCATGAATATTAGAATCAGGTATTGTCAATACACCAAATACTATCTGTTCCCCTTTATTGAAAGAACCTTCAATTATATTTTTAAATGAAAAGGGATTCGCACTTTTAAAATAAATGGTATCTTTAACCATACTGCCAAAAACAACAGAACTTAAAAAAATAATTGCTAATATCATTATTTCTCCTTTAAAACATGAAATCAATAAGAAATAAATAATCTTTAAAATTGATTTTATGCAATATTACTTTTATTAAAGTCACTACCTGTAGGATTTTGAAAAAGTTTTAAGTCAAATTGATTAATAGAAGCCAATAAATAATCAAATATATCTGACTGTATAGATTCATATTCTACCCAATTAGTATTATTAGAAAAAACATAAATTTCAATTGGAAGCCCATTCTTGCTCGGTGGTAACTGCCTTATCAGAAAGGTCATATCTTTAGATATATTAGAATTATTATTCAGATACTCTCTTATATATGCCCTATAAGTTCCTATATTAGTAAGGTTCCTAACATTTAGTAATGAACGCTCAGCATCAGATTTATTGTATTTTTTTATTTCTATCATTTTATTATTCAAATAATCTGAAAGTAAATCTATTTTTTTAAGCCTTTCAATCATATCTTCATTTAAAAATTTGATACTATTCAAATCAATGTTTATTGATCTTTTTATTCTTCTACCTCCACTATCTGTCATTCCTCTCCAATTTTTAAATGAAGAATCAAGAAGCTTGTGAGTAGGAATAACTGTTACTGTCTTATCCCAATTCTGAATTTTAATTGTATGCAAAGCAATATCTACAACTTCCCCGTCTGCTTTAAACTCCTCCGTTTCTAACCAATCACCAACCTTAAATAAATCGTTCGATGAAATCTGTACACTAGATATAAAAGATAGAATAGTATCTTTAAAAACAAGCATAAGAACAGCAGTTAATGCGCCAAGACCACTCAATAAATAAAAAGGGGATTTATTAATTAAAATAGCAACAACAATAATAAAAACTAATCCATTTATAATTAATTTAATAATTTGAATATAACTTTTAATGTTTAAACGCTTAGAATATTTACTATTTAAGTAACTCTGATTAAATGCATTTAAAACAGAATTTATAATAGTACCCATAATAACAACAAATAGCACAAAAAATATTCTATAACTTAAATTTTGAGGGCTATTGTCAATGTCTGTCATAACGTATACAACAATAAGCGGAACAGCAAAAGACAACCTATTAAAGAATCCAGTAGTAATTAATATATCATCAAATTTATTTGAAGTCATATTTAAAAATCTGAATATTACTTTCAAAACAAAAAACCTCATTATGAGGTATGATGATATGGCTAATAAGGATACAGCTAAAACAAAAAAATATTGATTAGTATATAGCTGAACAAAATATTCTATTATATATTCCATCAACATAACTTAATTACAAAACAATCATATTTTATTTAAAAATTTATTAAAAATGTTTTTTTAAATCGTTTAAAAAGATAAATTATTTGCTAGATGCATAATAAAACTTTATTAATAAAAAATGGTTCTATAGTAAGTTCTAAGCATATAATTAAAAGCGACTTATTTATAAAAAACGGCAAAATATCTAAAATTGGTATGCTAGATCATTTAAAAGCTGACCGCACTATAAATGCTTTAAACCAATATATTTTACCAGGAATTATTGACCCTCAAGTACATTTCAGAGATCCCGGACTAACTCATAAAGAAGATATTCAAACAGGTTCGATGTGCGCTGCATCTGGTGGTGTAACAACTTTCTTTGAAATGCCAAACACAAAACCTTCTACTACAACAATTGAAAAACTAAACAAAAAATATGAGGTTGCATCAAGCAAAAGCCTAGTTAATTACAGTTTTTTTCTAGGAGCAACTTCAAACAATTCTAATGAAATAAAAAAATTATCTAATAACTGCGGTTTAAAGATTTTTATGGGTAGCTCAACTGGAGATTTACTAGTTGACAATGAACAGCATTTAGAAGAAATATTTGCTGTATGTAATCGTTTGATTGCAGTACATGCTGAAGATGAAGAAATTTTAAATGAATCTGCTAAATTAATTTCAGGAACAGATTTCTCCAATCATACAAAAGCAAGACCTGTAGAAGCTGCGGTAAAAGCAACTGAGAAAGCAATAAAATATGCATTAAAATATAAAAGAAAATTACACATACTTCATCTAAGTACTGCAGAGGAAGTTAAAATAATAAGGGCTCACAAAAAAACCGGCTTAATTACTTGCGAAACCACTCCTCAACATTTACTTATGGAGGCGCCAGATATATATAAAAAAATTGGAGCTTTTGCTCAAATGAATCCACCCATCAGAGAAAAAAGACATCAAAATGAATTATGGAGAGGGTTACTTGATGGAACAATAGATTGTATCGCAACCGATCATGCTCCTCATACAATTGATGAAAAGAATTTACCTTATGGCCAAGCACCATCTGGTATGCCGGGTGTAGAAACTTCCCTAACTCTAATGTTAAATCAAGTATCAAAAGGAAATCTAAAATTAGAAAACATAGTGTCATTAATGAGCGAAAATGCAGCGAAAATTTACAACATTAAAAATAAAGGACTATTAAAAACAGGATATGATGCCGACATTGTTATTATTGATATGGAAAAAGAAAAAGTTATATCTAATAAAAACATGAAAACAAAATGCAAATGGTCAGCTTTTAATGGTAAAAAAACCAAGGGTTGGCCTATAACAACTATCGTTAACGGTGACATTGTTTATGAAAATGAAAAATTAAATATGAATGTCAGAGGATCTAAAGTGTTATTTAATTATTAATTTTTCTATTTATTTTTAACTTTATCTGGTACAACTATAGATAAAAAATCTGACCACTTCTCATCATCTTTGAAAATTCCACCTGACTCCATAGTAACAGTTGTACTTGTAATATCTTTTATACCTCTAGAAGAAACACACAAATGACTTGCCTCTAATAAAATTGCAACATCCTCAGTACCTAGAACATTCTTCAGCTCTTTAAATATTTGAACAGTCAATCTTTCTTGGACTTGAGGTCTTTTTGAAAAATAGTTAACAATACGATGAATTTTAGATAAACCAACAACTTTCCCTGAAGAAATATAACCTACATGAGCAGTACCATAAAATGGCAAAAAATGATGCTCGCAAAATGAGTAAAAAGATATATTTTTCTCCAATAGCATTTTACCATATTCAAATTTATTTTCAAATAGCATAGCCTGAGGCTTTTTATCAGGGTCAAGACCTTTAAATATTTCTTTTACATACATTTTAGCAACACGATAAGGGGTACCTTTTAAACTATCATCTGACAAATCTAATCCCATTGCAATCATTATACTTCTAAAATGTTCTTGAATGATATTAATTTTTTCTTTATCGCTTAATTCAAAAGCCTTATCTAAAAGCGTGGAATCTAAGTTCGATGAAAAATGGTTATCTCCATCTTGATTATACTTATCAATATCAGAATTCTTTTTTATAACACTTAAATCTTTACTCATAATCTTTTATAGCTTACTCATTATCTAAAATTATATTAACAACTAAAATTATATCAAGGATGTTAATTTGATTATCTTCATTTAAGTCTGATGCCCAATATTCAGAGTTTGCAGGGCTATCAATTTGAATTGCAAAATTGACAATTCTTATTATATCAGAAATATTAATAGAACCATCAAAATTAACATCTCCTTTTAAACCAATTTGAATAATATTGCCTTGACCAATAGAAGATATTTCTTGCCCATTTGTATCTGATATAATAATATCTTCAAAAGATAACATAATACTAGAATTAGTGTATATATTATCAGAAATAAAATATATTAAATTTGCAATATGAACTAATTCATTGGCAGGATACAGACAGCTATCATCTAAAGAATAAATAACTCCATTAAATTGATTGTTAACATTATTATAATTGGCATTAAAACAATCATAAGTTGAATCTAAACCAATAGGTGTTACCGCATCATTATCTGAAAGATTCACTTCAAACTGAATTCCTTTAGATTCCACCTCTGATTTTAAAAATAGTGGAACAGCTACCTCCTGTCCAAAATATCCAATAGAACTACCTAAACTTATCTCTGCTTGATAAGGAATATTGTTATACTCAGTAAGATAGAAATTCTGAACTGTAATGCCATTAATTAAAAAACTTTCATATACAGCATCAAACCCTTCAGCTTGAACTATAATATCATAGCTCTGATTATTACTAGGTGGTAAAGTAATCTCAAAGAATCCATCATTATTAGTTAACGCCTCCGCAACAAAATCATTTAAATATGAAACACTTATAGTTGCTCCTTCAATAGGTGCTAAATCTAAATCGCTAGATTCACCATAAACTATTCCTGTTAAAGCTGTCTGATAATTAAATGAACCTAAAGAAAAATTCAGCATAAAATCTTGATTAGCTAAATCTATTATAATTGTTTGTATTTGAGTTTCTGCATATGCAGTCACGCTGACTGAATATTCTCCAATTGGAATTTCTAAAGAATAAAAGCCTTGACTATTTGTTTGAGTTAAATATGACCCTTGATCTGAAATTATTGATATTTGTGCACCTTGAACTAATTCAATAGCATCGCCCCATATATAATCTACACTACCATACAACAGACTTGATTCTTGATTCTGGGTACAGTCACTTTGACAATCTTGAATAGATTCATAAAATGAATTTGAATAGTTTACTCCATTACTTTGATCAACTGTATTGCAGCCTGAAAAAAGAGTACAACCTTGACCATTCCAAGCGAAACCAAGTTCTCTTTCACATAAACCAAAATCAATATCTGATAAATCTTGACACTCAGATTGGATACTATCTAAGCATTGACCAAAATCTGAAGAATCATAGGACCAATCACAACCATTAGCTAAATCACACTCATCTGGACTTACTATATCTGAACAAATTTCAAAATCTGGATTAATATCAATGCAATCACCTCCATTAGGCATATTATTACTAAAACTCCATAAACAACCATTAGCTAAATCACACTCATCTGGATTTACTATATCTGAACAGTAAACATCATTAATATTCTGTTCAAAAAAATAGCATCCCTCTGAATCGCTCCATTCACACCCTTCTGTTCTTTGACACTCCTCAAAATTATCTATATTAAAACAATCATTCTCATCGCTAGAAAAAATATCTAAACAATTTATATCTGAATCTTCAATACAAATGTAACAATCTTCTATAATCTGATTTATTTCAATAAAATCTTGTGTTTCACAGTCTTCAGCGCATGAATTAAAATAATTAAACGGTCCAAGATTTGAGATAAACCAATCACATGCCTCAACAGCAGTATTTTGATTAAAATCAAAACTATTGGAAATTTCACAATCTGATAAACAATATAATAAGCTTTCTTCTTCACTAGATCTATAACAACCATCTTCATAGCTCCAATCACAATCATTCAATCGACATTCTTCTTGAGTTATAAAATTTGAACAATCCCAATCCTCGTTCTCCAAATCTTCCTCATCATTAGATCCATAACAATCAACTAAATTATTATCTAAATCATAAAAATCCGCATTACATCCTCCGCAATAACTAGCAACACAATCAACCGGTGTATTTAATTGACATGAATCTGCAACTTCACATGGATCTACAATACAGCTAACTAAATTTGAACATTCATCAGACATCGAAATCTCTGTAATAAGTATGGCACTACATTCAGTACAATCGATAACTTCTTCTGATATAAAAGCCTCTACAAATCTATTCAAATAAAGACTAACATCAATATCATCACTAAAAACAACAGAAGTTACTCCGAAGCCACTATCAAGCTCACTTTCTATAAAATATCTACCACATTCATCCACACACATACTAAAATCAGCAGCTCTTAAATAACCTGACATAACGTCTTGATTGAATGAAAAAGCACATAAAATCATAAAAAAGAGAGTAATTTTCTTCATATTTATACCTATTTGTTAACTAAAAATTACATAAAATATAGTTAATTTACTGTAACAATTTGTTTTCTATAAATAAAGAGGAAAAATGAAAGTTATTTGCGCAGGCTGGGGAAGAACTGGAACAAGAAGTTTAAAATATGCTCTACAAACGCTATTAAACGCACCTGCATACCATATGCAAAATATTCTACTTAATAAAAAAGATGCTAAACTCTGGTATAATATTATTTTTAAAAAACCTAACCAAATTCTTTGGGAAGATATATTTAATGGCTATGAAGCCTGCTTAGATTTTCCTAGCTGCAATTATTATAAAAAATTAATGGAAGAATACCCAGATGCAAAAGTTATCCTTACAATTAGAGATGAAGATAGTTGGATAAAAAGCTGGAATGTATTGAACAATCAAATAATTAAAAGCTTTACCTTTAGATTTATTTCAAAAATCCCATTCACTTCATTTTATCTACAAAAAAAAATACATAATGAAGCTATTTTAGGACCTCGTGGAATGTTCAAAGGGCTTAAAAACGATAATGATATTAAAAAACAATTTTTAAAATGGAATCAGTCAGTAATTGATTATGTCCCAAAAGATCGTTTATTAGTTTATCAAGTAAAAGATGGATGGAAACCTTTATGTGATTTTTTAGACTTGCCTAATCCTGACATTCCTTTCTTCCATAAAAATAAAACAAAGAACATGAAACACATGTCACGTTTTATTGGCTCTGTTTTTATAATATCAATAATAACTTTGATATTAACGATAATTTTTGCAATTTACTTTTTTAGTTTATAAAAAAGGAATTTTTATTTATGATAAAAAAATCAATCCTATCAATCTTTTTATCAGCAATTTTCTGTTACAATACAAGCTATTCTGGATTTCATTTTTCAGATGGATTTTTACTTCAAGGAAGCTATTCAAATCAAGAACAAGACGATGCTAAATCAGATGCATTTAGCTTAGGTGTTTCATACATAGGAAAAATGGAGGATTCATCCCTAAAAAATAAATCAACTAACTCAGATATTTATGAACTAAGCGGATTCTATAATAAAATAAACACAGACGATGATTTAAATATGAATCTACTCACTATTGGTTTAGGCTACTACACAAATCATTTACGATTTGGATTATCCTTTGAAACACTTGTTGATTTTTCTGGAGATATACTTAGTGAAGCTAATGCGCAAGGCCTTGACATTGATATGGATTCTGATTCTGAAATATTTTCTATTGGCTTTTACACAGAATTTGAAAATGATATAGATATTAACAAAACATCATTTAAAGTAACTGAAATTATTTTTTTAGATTTAATGAGAGTCCATGTTGAAATGAATGTAAAAACTCTAATGAATGGAATTGCTTTAACTGACCACACACAGAATGGCAATACAACTCTTATGCGTATTGGAGCTAGCTATAAAATAAATAATCTAATTTTTAGCCCACTAATTACTGCAAATGAAGATAAAGAGATGCGCTATTCAATTAGCTTAGCAATTAAACTTTAATAACTATCAATCTCTTTCATTATTTCATCTGTAACAATTCCAGAATAATCATTTGATTTTAAGTTTTCTTTTAATTGTGACAATTTTGATGCACCAATTATAACTGTGGACACATTCTTGTTTTTTAAACACCAAAGAATTGCTAATTGAGAAGGTTTAATATTTATCTCTTTTGATAAATTTACTATTTTCTCAATCTTTGAAAAATCTACTTCATTCATTGATTCAGAAAGCCATTCATAGCCCTTAACTTTAAATCTTGATTTATTAGGTATACCTTTATTGTATTTACCAGTTAATAAGCCAGAAGCCAAAGGAGACCATATCGTTGAACCGATTTTATATTTTTTAAAAATATTTTTATATTCTTTTTCAAATCTTTTTCTATGCAATATATTGTATTGAGGCTGCTCCATGGACGGACCTCGCAAATTATATTTTTCAGCATATAAAAATGCCTCTTTTATTTCGGCTGCACTCCATTCTGAAGTACCCCAATACATTATTTTACCTTGAAGTAATAAATCATTCATTGCATATACAGTCTCTATTATAGGTGTATCTGGATCTGGCCTGTGGCAGAAAAAAAGATCTAAATAATCAACCTTAAGTCTTATCAAAGCCGCATTACATGCATCATGAATATGTTTTTTAGATAGTCCTCTTTGTGTAGGAAGTTCTCCTCCCCAAAAAACCTTACTTGACAATATATAAGTATCTCTATTCCAATTAAGCTTTTTTAATATTTTACCCATCAAAATCTCTGACTCTCCGGATGCATAAGCTTCTGCATTATCAAAAAAATTAACTCCTTGGTCATACGCATAAGACATGCAATCCATAGCACTTTTCTGATTTAACTGATTAACAAAAGTAACCCAAGACCCAAAAGACAGTTCACTTACTTTTAATCCAGAGTTTCCAAGTTTTCTATATTCCATTTTTATCCTGAATGTTTATTACTTACTTTTATTCTTTGAATGTCCTTTCCATAAATCCATACTATTATATCCACCTAATATATCACCTAAAAAATCATATAGAAATCTTGGAAAAGTTGCCTTCATTAAAGGAACAAACTTTATAAAAGCTGGCTCTAAAACAAAAACTCTATTTTTACGTACAGCCTTTACAACTTTTGATGCTAATTTTTCTGCTTTTAACATTGGAATAAATGTGGGTTCTTTAACTCCATCAAACATTCCTGTATTAACATATGCAGGTGAAACTATAGTTATACCTACATGATTATTGCCGTCTTTTTTTAATTCTAAACGTAGAGATTCAGAAAAGCTACTAACAGCTGCTTTACTTGAAGCATACGTTGTACCTCCAGGCAAAGCAGTAAAGCCTGAGGCACTAGCAATGTTAATAATATGAGACTCAGGCCTATCAATCAAATCTTGTAAAAATACATGCAGCATATTAATTATACCTTGCGTATTCACATCATAAGTTAATTGATGGCAATTAATAGAAACATCTAAAAACTTTCCGCCAAAAACAACTCCAGCATTGTTAACTAATATATCAATTTTTCCAATATCAGAAAGTATCTTATTTCTTGTTTCTAAAATATCATCGTATTTTGTAACATCTAAAGCATATCCCCAACACGATACTCCTAAATTTTCAATATCCTTAATATTGGATTTGAAGTTTTTATTATCAAAAAAAGATTCATCTAAATCACATATTATAATATCAGCGCCTTGTTTAGCAAACTCAACTGCAATCTTCATGCCAATACCTTTGGCTCCACCAGTTACTAAAACTTTTTTGTTTTTTAAATTTGTCATTAATTAGCTTCCTTTTTTTATAATATTTACAATTACTCTATTATTTACTTTTTTTAGGTGTATTTGAAAAGAAAATACCTTCTACCCTTCTATTCATGTTTGAAATATTATCTTTATGGTTATATATACCTAAGAAAGCAACAAATAATCCAATAATAAAATTTACAAGACTATAAGAATTTTGGGATTTAAAAAAAAGATCAGGGTAAAAATATATAACTACAGGAAGAAGAACAAACATACAAATAGATGACATAGCAATATACTTTGTGATAAATAGTATAACTATAGTAGCAAAAATCATACAAACTCCAAAAACAGGATTTATAGCTAGGCACATACCATAAAGACAAGCTGCACCCTTCCCACCTTTAAATTTTAAAAAAACTGGGTAAATATGTCCAACAACTGACATTGAACCTGCAATTAACATTAATATTAATAAATCGGGACTCTTCCAATATAAAATTTTAATTATATAAACTGCTATAAAAGCTTTGGCAACATCTACAATCATTACAATAAGACCATTTTTCCAACCCATTACCATAACAGAATTTGAAGCGCCTGCATTACCGCTTCCTCGACCCCTAATATCAGTGCCTTTGACCCATTTAGATACAAGATATGAAGCCATAATATTACCCATAAAATAACCTATTAAAACACTTGTCAAAAAAGGTACTATATTCATTGCAATATCCTCATTTTATAAATTCATACAATTAAAAGTATTTTAAAAAATAAAAAAAGTGATGTCTCCATACTAAATAAAACCACAATAATATATCAATTAAATAAATCTTAATGCTATAACTGCAAACATTTATCATTAAGTGTTTATTTCAAGCTATTTTTTAATTTTCCAAACTGTACCATCTGGCGTATCTTCAATTTCAACATTCATTTTTCCAAGCTGCTCTCGAATTTGATCAGCTTTATCAAAATCTCTATTTTTCCTTGCTTTATTTCTAGTATCAATTAATTCATCAATTAATTCTTTATTATCTAATTTATCTATTTTTTTATAACCTAACCACTCAGCCGGATTTTTCTGGAGTATACCTAATAACTTAGAAGATGCAATTAGTTTAGACTTTATTTCTTTCTCCTTTTCAATATCACCAACTCTAGATAATTGACTAGAAAGATTGTTAATTTCTGCTAAAGCTACAGATGTATTCAAATCATCACAAAGAGCTCTAACAACTTTTTTTGATGGACAACAATTCTTGACTTCAACTATTGATTTATTTAAAACTCTATACAATCTATCAAGCACACTATGACACTGATTTATAATCTCAGAATTCCAATTTAAAGGCTGACGATAATGAGTAGATAATAAAGCTAGCCTTAAAACTTCACCGGGATATTGTTTAACCAAGTCATGAACATATAATATATTCCCTAAAGACTTAGACATTTTTTCTCCATCAAAATCAAGCAAGCCATTATGGATCCAATATTTTGCAAAATATTGAGGATTATTTTTCTGGGCATAAGCTCCACATGTTTGAGCAATCTCATTCTCATGATGAGGAAATATTAGGTCTAAACCCCCACCGTGAATATCAAAAGGTAACCCTAAGTTTTTTTCAGACATGGTAGAACATTCAAGATGCCATCCAGGGCGCCCATAACCCCATGGAGAATCCCATCCAGGCTGACTCTCATTACTAGGCTTCCAAAGCACGAAATCACCTGGATTTCTTTTTAAAGATGAAACTTCAACACGACTACCAGCAATCTGATCATTTAAGTCTCTACCTGATAAAGCACCATAAGCTGGATATGCAGAAACATCAAAAAACACATGCCCATTTTCCTCGTAAGCACAATTCTGATCAATAATCTTTTTAACAAGTTGTATCATATCTGATATATAATCAGTTGCTCTTGGTTGAAAATCAGGTTTATTAACTAACAAAGAAGCCATATCTTTATTATAAATATCTTCAAACTTTCTTGTTATATCTTTAATTGGAACGCCAGATTCATTTGCAACATTAATTATTTTATCATCAATGTCTGTTATATTTGAAACATACGTTACTTTAGTATAGAGGGTTCTTAAAAGACGTACCAGAACATCACAAACCACCGCTGGTCTAGCATTTCCTATATGAGCAAAATTATAAACAGTTGGACCACAAGCATACATTCGTACATGCTCTTTATTTATAGGAATAAACTCTTCTTTTTTATTTGTTAAGGTATTAAATATTTTTAATTCAAACATTTTTATTAAAATCCTTGTTAACGACAATTATTGATTAAAATTACTAAATCAAGCTTAAATTTAATTAAAATTTTATTCAAAACCTCAAGCCAAAATTAAATACTAATTAAATCATTTACATATTCTGCAATAGCTAGACTGCTCGTTAACCCGGGTGAGTCAATACCAATAAGATTAATAAAATTATCTAGCCCTCTATTTTTTTCATTTGATATATAAAAATCTTCGAATTCCTTTCCCTTTGCTTGAAGCTTAGGTCTGATACCGCAATAGTCTGGATTTATATCATCAGATTGAATATCCAAATAATTATTAATATTAATTAAAAAATCATTCTTTTTTGAATCTGTCATTGAGTAGTCAATATCATTAACATAATATGCGTTGGGACCAAAAGAAACATCTCCGTTTAACTGCAATACAGCATGAATGCCTAATGAAGTCTTTGAAGGGACAGGATAAATCAAACAATTTAAATTCTTGTATCTATGCGTTTTGTAGTATTCCCCTTTACAATAATGGATTTTGAAATCATCAATCCCTAACATTGAAGAAATTTTATCACTCCATAGACCGCAAGCATTAACTAATATTTTTGTACTAATTTTATCTTTATCATTTGTATCGATACTATATGCTCCATTTCTATAACTTATACTTTCAACATTGGTATTGTACGCTATAGTTCCATTTGATAGAATAAAGTTATATTCTAAACGCTGCATCAATTTATGAGAATCCATAATTCCGCTGCTTGGGACCCATAAAGCACTATCACATTTAACTCTAGGCTCAATTTCTTTAGCTTCTTTTGAAGATACTTTTTTCACACCTTTCATATGCTTATCTATACTTTTATAATATAAATAATCAATTTGCTTTATATTTCCACAATCAACTATCAACTTACCGCAATTTAAAAAAGGAATGTCATACTTTTTCATAAAACGATAAAGGAGACTATTCCCTTTAATACACAACTTACTCTTTAAACTTTTTGAAGGATAATATATTCCAGAATGAACAACTTCACTATTACGACTAGATGTATGTAGCCCAAATTTTTTCTCTTTTTCAATTAAAAGAACATTTTTAAACGAATTTGATAATTTCTCAGCAATTGCAAGACCAATTACTCCACCACCAATAATGACAACATCAAAATTAAAATTAGCAGACACACAAACCTATATTAAGTAAAAAATAATATCAAGTTTCTACTCGCAAATATTTTGACACTCTAAAAGAGAATTAAAAGGTACAATGCCTCCACAACCACCCCATATAAACATTTGGCAAGAATTTGTTTCTTGATTAAAAAAATATTTATCAAATGCAGCTAAACATTGACCTGGTTCTGGTTCTAAATAACATTGATCTGGTAAACCTAAAGAAGGATTAAGAATCATATTAACTAATAATACTATATCAAGGACACTTAAAGTTTCATCAAGATTTAAATCAGCAGCTATCAGTTGATTTGAATCTGGGCTAGCAATTTGAAGTATAAAACTGACTAACAATATGATATCTGAAACATTTATACTCCCATCATTATTTATATCTCCTATAGATTGAATTAAAGAACAAATACCCCCTCCACAATCTTCAGTACATGTCCATTCCCCATATATTTCATTACAATCGCAAAAAGAGGGAACGCATCCAGTTTGAATACATTGATATCCATCAAGACACGATTGATTAGAAGAAAAACAACCTGCAGGATTTGGCGTTGGGCAATATGCAAGCTCACATAAACCACTATTGCAAATAGCATTTCCTGGTAAATCCAAACAATCACATACACTTGATATACAATCATTCTCAAAATATTGATCAACTAAATTATCTACCTCATTTTGAAGATAATTAGAACTATTAACTGCATAATGACAGCTCCCCAAACCTTGCCCACAATCACCCCAAATAGGCGTACAGTCTGAATCATCCTCGCATGATATATAGCTTCCTGAGTGTAATTCATTATACATATTTTCAATATCCTGACAACTATTAATCTCGCACGCCTGCTCACACTCAGCAATACTTTCAAATGCAGCATCAGAATAATCTATTCCATCAATTATCCATCCACAACCAGATATAGTTCGGCAATTCCCATCTAAAAAAACTATCCCCATAAACATTTCACAATCACCAAAATATAAACCTTCCAATTCTATGCATTCTGATTCATTAAATTCTTCACAATTTGGCAATCCTTCCCAAACAGGAATACTTGTACCCTGGACTTCATCACCATTTTCATCAACACACCAACAATAACCAGTAGAAGACCAACACTGAACTGGCTCCCAACTACAATCTTCCTGACATTGAGGTATCTGACAACCAATCATATCTCCACACTGATTTAATGCTGTATTATATGCAATACAACAATTATTACTTTGATTTGGACATGCAGCACTCCATTCTGATGTTTGCCCATAACATTCTAAATCAGCAATAAGACACTCATCAAAACATGAGCCATTATTTGTAGGTTGCCAAAAACAACCCTGATCAATACATGTACCACAATCACTTAAAATGGAACAATCTCTTTCAACTAAAAAAGAAATCTGATTTGATTGTTGATCAAATAAAACAGCAATGTTATTAAAATTGTACTCATAGTAATTAACATTTACAATAATCTCATAATTTCCAGGCAATAAAGGGTCCAAAATATGCTCAATATTAAAAGACCCTATTGCAGTTAAAAAACCTTGAGCAACATCAACATCAACAATGATTTGATTGTCAACTATGTAAACAGAATAATCTGTACTAGACACTAAATTTGGAGTCTCACCAAAAACTCTAATAGTGATTTCTTCTTGTGAATTTGGATTTACTGGAGAAATCTCTGTTGTCGGATACCACCAAGAAAATAAAAAAGAGCTCAAAATTATAACCGTATATATTTTATTAAAAAAAGACATTTTAATAATATAACACTCTCCTTATTTAAAACAAAATCAGATAATTCAAATCACATTTTATGAAAATATTAATTTTTTCATATTTTAACAATTAAACCTATGAATCAAACTGCTCTTCTTCAGTACTACCAGACATAGCTGTAGTACTACTCATACCTTGCATAATTGTATTCTGCACTTTGTCAAAATATCCCGTACCAACAAAACCTTGATGCTTAGCTGATCTAAAACCATGTTTTTCATTAGCAAATTCTTTTTGCTGCATATTTGAATATGCAAACATACCATTTTCTAAATAATCTTTACTTAATTCAAACATACCAAGATTTAAATTATGCCACCCCGCAAGGGTTATAAACTGATACTTATATCCCATATCATACAATCTTTCTCTAAATTCCTTCATTGTACTATCATCTAGATTTTCTTTCCAATTAAATGATGGAGAACAGTTATATGAAAGAATCTTTCCAGGAAATTCTGCATGAATTGCATCAGCAAATTCTTTGGCTTCATCTAGATTAGGTTTTGAAGTTTCACACCAAAGCATATCAGCATATGGAGCATAAGATAATCCACGATTAATAGCTTGATCTAAGCCATTTTTAACATAATAAAAGCCTTCGGCAGACCTTCTTCCTGTAATAAACTTAGAATCTCTATCATCTATGTCTGTTGTTAATAGATTTGCAGCATTTGCATCAGTCCTTGCTATAATAAGAGTCGAAGTACCCATTACATCTGCAGCAAGTCTAGCTGATACTAATTTATTAATAGCTTCAATAGTAGGAACTAAAACTTTTCCTCCAAGATGACCACATTTTTTTGCAGAAGACAATTGATCTTCCCAATGAACTGCAGAAGCACCTGCCTTAATCATAGATTTCATTAATTCAAATGCATTTAAATTTCCTCCAAACCCAGCTTCAGCATCAGCTATTATTGGAACTAGCCAATCAATTTGACTATCATTCTGAGCCCAATGAATCTCATCAGTCCTAGTAAGTGAATTATTTATTTTTTCAACCAAATTCGGAACAGAATCTACAGGATATAAGCTTTGATCTGGATACATTGTACCTATACTATTATTATCTGCAGCAACTTGCCATCCAGAACAATAAATTGCTCTCATACCAGCTTGAACTTCTTGTATAGCTTGATTACCTGTCAAAGCCCCTAAAGCACAAACGACCTCATTTCCCATAAGCATATTCCAAAATTTTTCAGCACCTTGTTGAGCTAGCGTATATTTAATATCATTTGAACCTTTTAATTTCACTACTTCTTCAGCCTTATAAGGCCTTTTAATCCCTTCCCATCTAGGGTTTTCTGCCCAATCATTCTTTATTTTTTCTATCATTTTATCCTTATTATACATCAATCCTATCCCCCCTTTAAATAAATTTATATGCTGGTAATGTCAGAAATTCATCAAAGTCGTTTTTTTTGATCATTTCTGAAAATAGTTTTACAGCTAAATCAAATTTTCCATTTTTGTACCTACTCTCTCCAATTTCTTGTCTTATTTTAGAGCATTCATCTACAACAAAATCATTAAATTGATTTTCACAAAACGCATTTCCCTCAATGATTACATTATTATGAAGCCATTGCCATAATTGAGCTCTAGAAATCTCTGCAGTAGCAGCATCCTCCATTAAATTATATAGTGGCACACAGCCATTCCCTCTTAACCATGCTTCAACATACTGTATTCCAACTTTTATATTTTCTCTAACACCTGCATATGTAATATCGCCATCAGGAACTTTAAGAAGATCTGCTTGAACAATATCAGGATTATTAAGAACCCTATCAATCTGATTTTTATTTTGCATTACACCAAATGCATCCAATGCAATTTGACCTAATCCTGGATGAGCAATCCATGTACCATCATGCCCAGAATCTGCTTCTCTTTTCTTATCTTCTTTAACCTTATTCATAGCAATCAAATTAGCATCTTCATTGTTTTTAATTGGAATTTGTGCAGCCATGCCTCCCATTGCATGAGCGCCTCTTTTGTGACATGTGTAAATCAATAATTCTACATATGATTTTAAAAAATGTCTTTCCATTGTTACTTCAGACCGGTCAGGCAATGTGAATTTTTTATGTTTCCTGAACTTTTTAATAAAACTAAAAATGTAATCCCACCTACCGCAATTCAACCCTGCAGAATGATCTTTTAATTCATATAAAATTTCATCCATTTCAAATGCAGCTGTTATAGTCTCTATAAGAACAGTAGCTCTGATACTGCCTAAAGGAACACCAAGCTTTATCTGAGCAAAATTAAAAACATCATTCCATAGCTTTGCTTCAATATGACTTTCAAGCTTAGGAAGATAAAAATATGGACCTGATCCATTTTTTAGCAAATACTTAGCATTATGGTAAAAGTATAAAGAAAAATCGAGAAGTGATGCTGAAACTGGCTTATCATTAATCATTACATTTTTTTCTACAAGATGCCAACCTCTTGGTCTAACCATTAAAGTAGCAGTCTTTTTATTTAGTTTATAAAATTTTTGGGTTTTCGGATTTGTAAAAGTAATCGTTCTCCTTACAGCATCTCTAAGATTAATTTGTCCATCTATAATATTATTCCAGGTAGGTGAGGTAGAATCTTCAAAGTCAGCCATAAAAACCTTTACATTTGAATTAAGAGCATTGATAATCATTTTCCTATCAACTGGTCCAGTAATTTCAACACGTCGATCAAGTAAATCTTCAGGAATAGGAGCAATCCTCCATTCTGATTCTCTTATATTCTCCGTATCCTTAAGAAAATCTGGAAAAATACCACCATTTATTTTAAGTTGATTTTTTTTTCTAAGCTCTAAAAGCTCTAATCTACGGTTTTCAAATTTTTTATGAATTTCATTAAAAAAATCTATTGCTTCATCAGTTAAGATTTCTTTAAAACCAGAACTAACAGGCCCTTTTATATTGACTTTATTTTTATCAATCACACTAGAATTCATAGAAATATTCCTTTACATTATAATTATTGGTAAAAAATGCGGTGATTAAAAATAAACAGAAGTTTAGAAATTTTTTATAGTAAAATTTTTATAAAAATTTACATTGTAAATTTTACAAAAAATTAAGAAATAATATCTTTCAGTGCATTTATTAAAATATTAACATTATTTTTATTTGCAGAGTAGCCCATTAAACCAATCCTCCATATTTTTCCACTTAAAGGTCCAAGCCCTGCACCAATCTCTATATTATAATTATTAATTAATTTACTACGAATCTGAAAGTCATCAAGTCCTTTTGGAATAATAACTGAATTAAGCGATGGTAGCCTGAACTCCTTACTTACAAGCATTTCAACACCTATTTCGTTTAATTCTTGAACTAATAAATTATGAGCTTCAGCATGCCTTGATATAATATTATCTAATCCTTCATTATGAATATCTAATAAACCTTGATATATTGCATACATAGAATTGATAGGAGCCGTATGATGGTAGGTTCGTTGTTCACCTTCTAAATATTGAATAATTTGCTGCATATCTAAATAAAAATTAGGAACTTTTGTTTTTCGGTTTAATATCTTATTCATAGCTTTTTCTGAAAATGAAACTGGAGAAGCTCCTGGAGGGCATGAAAGTCCCTTTTGGGAACAACTATAAATTGCATCAATACCCCATAAATCAACATTTAGTTCTATTGTCCCTAAACTAGTAACAGCATCAACAATGAATATCGTATCTTTATTTAAAAATGAAGATATCTCTTCAACGGGATTTCTTACTCCAGTAGAAGTTTCAGCATGAACCATCGCAAGAAATTTATAACTATTTTTTTCTAGCTTTTTCTTTAATATATCTATATCTAAAGGTTTTCCCCATTCAAAAGATAATACATCAACATCAGCACCCAACCTACTACACATATCAATCATTCTTTTACCAAAGTAACCATTTTCAGGAATAAGAATTTTATCATTTTTTTCAATCATATTTACAAAACAAGACTCCATTGCAGCAGTACCTGTCCCAGAAACAGGAAGGGTTAACTTATTATTAGTTTTAAAAAGATCACGAATCATCTGCTTAACATCATCCATTATATCTAGAAAGCGTCTATCTAAATGACCTACCGTATAAGTTGATAAAGCCCTATAGACATTCGGAGATACCGTTGAAGGACCTGGCCCCATAAGTAATGTTTTATTAATATTTTTTAATTTATTAATCATTTAAACTGAAAAAATTTAATTAATTTATTAGAAAAAAATATAACCAAAAATGGCAAAAGAATACAAATCATTTAAAGAATTTTACAAATTCTATTTATCTGAACACATAAATCCAGTATGCAGAATTCTTCACTTTATAGGAACTCTAAGCGTTATTTTGATTTTTATAGGTTCTTTTTTTAATTTTAAATTATTGCTTTTGGCTCCATTTTCTGGTTATGGATTAGCATGGATAGGGCACTTTTTTTTTGAAAAAAATAAACCAGCTACATTTAAATATCCATTATATAGCTTTATAGCAGATTGGATAATGTTTAAAGATATTCTTATTAGAAAAGAATCTATTTTAAAATCCCATAAAAGAAAATAATTATCTAAATATATTTATTTAATTAACATTATCTTCTGAGTACGAATATCAGATCCAGCCATCAATTTGACAAAATATACACCACTAGAAAAATTACCTGCATCCCATTCAATATTATATCTATCTGCAGATTGCATACCTGAAACTAAATTAGCAACAACACGTCCTGAAACATCATAAACACTTAAATCTACAACCATATCATAAGGTATAGAAAAAGAAAGTGTAGTCGATGGATTAAACGGATTTGGATAAGCTGATTCTAACATTATAGACTCAGGAAGTTCTGGGGTCGAAGATAATTGAACAACGTAAACACTATTATTATTCCAACCATCAATATGATTATCTACTCTTAAATCAGTCAACTTTCCGGAAGCTATATTTAAAAGCTTAAATGCAGGAAAGCCCCCTAAATCCATATAATCTTGGGTATTCAAAGAACCTTCATTTCCCATTGCCGGAACATCCGTATAAGGGCCACTCCAAAGTCTTGCACCTACAAGAGTTTCATTATTATAAGCAAGAACCCAGCTATCTCCATCTATAAAATCTTCACTTACAGATAGAGATTCAATAAAATAAAAAGCCTGCTTAGTTGATTGAACATAACTATAATCAGAAGGAGCATTTAATAACTCTTCATGAGCCCTTTCATTAGTAGCATGAATTTGACTTTCCGGACTCTGATAACTAAACTCAATATTATCAGCATTTGATGAACGTGCAAACCAGTAACCATTCCCAGCATTGAACTTTTGTAAAGAACCTAACCAAGAATTATTAAGATTTATTGCTGCAACACCTTCACCTACAATTGCATAAACCTCATTATTTAAATTATCAGGAAGAGCGTCTAATATGTATTGAGATTCTGCAAAAGGATATGATATTAAGTTATTAGAGCTATGTAAATTGTATACAACATCACTAGAATAATTACCACAAACATCTAGATTTTGAGCTTCATTAGACTGAACCCAATAACCGCTTTTATCATCAATTGCACTTAAACTTCCATGCCAAAAACCACCTATCGGTATAGCTGCAACACCTTCACCAAGAACACTATAGATACTTGAGCTACTAAATACAGATGATACTTCTAAATCATGAGGCATAACATAAAAACTTACCAAATTATTACCCAAATTAAGGGAACGTGACATACCAACAGATGAACCAAAACAAACACCCGCACAATCCTTGTCTAAATCAAATCCATCACATACACCACAATCATCTATTACAGCTAATCCGTCACACAAACCATGACAATCATGAAAATTAGAAGTACACGCATCATCTCCATCTTGATTATTCAAAACCCAGCCATCTGGAGAAAGGATATCACAAAATTCAACAGCATCGCCTGCTCCTAATCCATCTTCATCACCATCGTAATAAAAATCTAAATACTCCGCTGCTCCACCCCATTCGCCAGAGCAATCTTGAGTACAATCATTACTTGAATCGGCATCACAAACATTACAGTTATCTAAAACACCTAATCCAAAGCAAACGCCCGCACAATCTTTAGCTGCATTTCCACCATCACAAACATCACATTCATCTAATATAGATGTTCCCCCACATAAGCCTGCACAATCTGTGTCATCTGTTATACAGTCAGGCTCAGGATCATCATTATTTAGAACCCAGCCATCTGGCAATAAAGCATCACAAAATTCTGTAGAATTTCCTGCACCTTTACCATCACCATCACTATCAAACCAATATGCATCAATTATTGCCTCACCACCCCATTCGCCAGAGCAGTCTTGAGTACAATCATTAGTCAAATCAGCGTCACAAACATCACAGTTATCTAAAACCTTATCACCACCACATGTATCTGAGCAGTCTAACACATTACCGGCACAATCACATTCACCTTCAGGAATACCTGAACCATTACATACACCACATTCATCCTCTACTAGTGAACCACCGCATACACCAGCACAATCCAGAACATTGCCTGAACAATCACAAGCACCTTCCGCAATACCTGGTCCATTACACACACCACATTCATCTAACGCTGCAGAGCCACCACATGTATCTGAGCAGTCTAACACATTACCGGCACAATCACATTCACCTTCAGGAATACCTGAACCATTACATACACCACATTCATCC
>MDTB01025262.1_pt1 | contig 28952 bp, 28 predicted proteins | sample 811161 | NCBI WGS metagenome assembly MDTB01 (sample SAMN05326650, study PRJNA326480) | marine metagenome | isolation source: seawater | place: Mediterranean Sea | collected 2009
GAAACCGACATGGCAAATAGTTTCCAAAAATATTATAAGAATTCTAAAAATAAGCTTGGAAAAAAATTGATTGAAGCGATTGAACGTGGTTTAAAATATTCGGCAAATCAGTACACTGAGGCAAAAGATTTTATGGAGCAAAGCTATAGATCTTACAGCGAGGTTTTTGAAGACTACCACGGTGTAATTACACCCTCATCAACTGGAGTTGCAGACAAAGGACTTAAGTTTACAGGAAGCCCAGAGTTTTGCACAATCTGGACCTATATGGGTTTACCAACAATTTCGTTACCTTTACTTACTGGAGAAAATAACCTACCATTAGGAGTTCAATTGGTCGGAAACAAACTTGATGACCTAAGATTTTTAGGAGTTGCTAATTGGTTAGAGAAAAATTGTAAGGATAATGAATAAAATAACAACTATAATAGGATGTGGTTTAGCTATAGCTTTCTTAATTGGATTAGCTACAACTTTGACCAGATCAATGATGATTGGTTTTATTGATGTTCTTCCGGTTTATATCCTAATGGGCTTAGTAATTTGTATGATGATTTATGAAGCCTTCTTTGAAAAAAAATAATAGTTTAGTCCCGTTCTTTCTACTTTTAATTCAACCTATTTTTATGGCCAGTAATCTTGCAATTGCTAGAGGGGCTGCATCTTATATCCCTCCATCATCCCTAGGTTTTTGGAGATGGACTTTAGTTTTTATTTTAATGGCTCCTTTTTTTTATAAACCAATAATTAAAAATTATAAACATCTTAAATCTGAGTTTTTAAAACTTTTTTTTCTTGGCTTTACCGGTTGTTGTCTTTGTAGTATTTTTCCTTACGTGGCAGGACAAACTACAACTGTTTTGAATATGTCACTAATTTATACCTCTTCCTCTATTTTTATAGTCATGCTTTCAACTTTTTTTTACAAAGAGAAAATTAATTTTTTACAGGCAATTGGATTTTTCTTTGCATTTATTGGTGTTCTTGTAGTTATTTCGAATGGTAAATTATCTACCCTTTTAAATTTAGATTTTGTCGAGGGAGACATATGGATTTTAGGCGCAGCGATATCATGGGCCTTATATTCAGTTTATGTTTTACACTGGAAATCTAAGTTTAATCTTTTTACTAAATTTACATTGATAGCTTTTTTTGGTTCTGCTTCTTTGCTTCCCTTCTATCTTTACGAGTCATTTTTTCTTGGAGAAAAATTTAATTTCGAGATTATACCTTTATTTTGGATCACAATTGCAGCAGTATCCCCCGGAATAATTGCATTTATTCTTTATAGTAAAATTCAAAAATATCTAGGAGCTTCAATTACTGGATTCACATTATATCTATTTGTTGTTTATGGTGCATTTTACGGAATATTCTTTTTTAATGAGAAACTTTTTATGTCTCATTATTTGGGGGGCGTCTTGGTTTTACTTGGTGTGTATTTTGCAAAAAAAAATTAAATATATGTTTACCTCAGTAACTATAATTTTTTTATGTTACTTGCTCGTATTAATTTTTGTATTTTTTTACCAAAGAAATCTTCTTTATCATCCATTTGAAAATAATTATAACACAGATACAGCTAATTTTTCTTATGAAGAAGTTTTCATTTCCACATCTGATGGTAAAAAATTAAAAGCCTGGTTTCATATAAAGGATCTTAAACAAAAAAAAACTTTAGTATTTTTTCATGGGAATGCTGGTGATTTAAGAAATAGAATTTATAAATTAAATTTGATTAAAAATTTTGATATAAATTTTTTGATCGTAGCCTATAGAGGTTTCAGCGGTAACGAAGGTAGTCCTACAGAAGAAGGATTATACCAGGATGCCAGAGATACATTGGATTGGCTTAATAAACAGAAAATTGAAGATAGACAAATCATTATTTATGGAGAGTCGCTTGGTACTGGCGTTTCTACTGAAATTGCACAAAACAAAAAATTTGCAGGTATTATATTAGAGTCGCCTTTTACATCAATGGTTGATGCAGGGAAACATTATTATTTTTATTTGCCAGTTTCACTTTTACTCAAAGATAGATACGAAACTATAAAAAAATTGAAAAATATTAAAATACCAATTCTAGTCATGCATGGAGAAAATGACAAAATTGTTCCGTTTCATATGGGAAAAAAAGTTTTTTTAGAAGCTAATGAACCAAAATACTCTTATTTTCCAAAAGATGATGATCATATGATGGAATATAACGAAAACCTATTAGAAGCTCTTAATAAATTTTTGAAATCAATATAACCAAAAACCTTTATTAGGATATTTTCTTTTTAGAATTACTTTGTTTATTAAAATAGACATAATAATTATTGCTGAAGTACCTAATATTACTGGAAATAATATATATTCAAATGAAACATCCGTAAATAAAACCACTAATGGATTTGACGCTGCAGGCGGATGCATGACTCTCAAATAAACCATCAAGGCTACAGCAAATCCAACAGATAAACCAAGCGAATAAAATGAAAAACCAATTGTCTCATTAAAAATTATTCCAACTAAAACAGATACCAAATGTCCAAAAAATATATTTTTTGGTTGTGAAGTCTCTAAATTATACAAAACAAATACTAAAAAAACGGTTGCTCCAAATGAAAACATTAACCATATGCCAGCAGATGTTCTAAGTGTTAAAAAGGCAAGAATACCGATAACTATTGCCGCTGATAATCCTGATATTATGGGTTCTAAATTTTTTGGGATTTTCATATTAAGCTTTTTTTGTTTTCATAGGTTTTTTTCGATTAGGATAACAAGTACTACAGATTTTACAAGTTAGACCGTAGCACTCTCTTGCTTTGCAGTACTGTCTGCCATAGAAAATTATTTGAAGATGAAGTTTATTCCAGGATTTTTTAGGAAACAATCTTTTTAGATCCTTTTCTGTTTGAATTACATTCTTGCCATTTGTTAATCCCCATCTTTGGGCAAGGCGGTGAATATGAGTATCAACAGGGAAAGCAGGTATACCAAATTTCTGAGACATTATAACACTAGCAGTCTTATGACCCACTCCATGTAAACTCTCAAGATCTTTAAAATTTTTTGGTACCTTGCCTTTATGTTTTTTTATTAATTGCCTTGATAACAAATAGACACTTTTAGCTTTATTTCTAAAAAGGCCAATACTTTTAATGAGTCTCTCAATTTTTTTTCTTCCTATTTTAACGAAATGTTCAGGTTTATAATATTTTTTGTAAATATCTTTTGTTACGTTATTCACATTTAGATCTGTTGTTTGAGCTGATAAGGTAACTGAAATTAAAAGAGTAAATGTATTTTTATGTTTTAAAGGAATAGGTGTTTTACGATAAATTTTATTTAAGATGCGTAAAACTATTTTTGCTCTATTTATTTGATTCATTGTTTTAAATTTATTTGAAATTTAAAACATTTCTCATTGTGTATAAACCTGGTTTTTTGTTTACTAACCATTTTGCAGCAGTCAATGCACCCTCTGCATATAAGGCTCTGTCAAATGACTCATGGTTTAAAGTTATTATTTCTTTTCCGTTTGAAAACCTCACTTCGTGTTCGCCAATAATCTTGCCTTTTCTAAGTGAATTAAAGTTTATTTTTTTGCCATATGGAAAAATTTTTTTATTTAAATATTTTTTTCCAATTATCTTATTTAAATCTCTATTTTTTCCTTTGGCTATTCCCTGCCCAAGCATTAAAGCAGTACCAGATGGATGATCTTTTTTTTGTTTGTGATGAACTTCGTAGATTTTACTTAAAAAACTATTTGTTAAAGATTTTGAAGCAATTTCAGTCAAATAAACTAACAGGTTTACACCAAGGCTCATATTTCCCGCTTTAAGTATTGGTATTTTTCTAGAATATTTTTTTATTAATTTTTCTTCTTTTTGAGAAAAACCTGTTGTTCCAATAACTACTTTTTTTTTTAATTTAGAGGCGATCCTTAAAACTTCTAAAGTACATTTCGGTACTGTAAAATCTATGATCACATTCACATTCTTAAATGCTCTCTTTGTATTAAGTTGAGGTATTAAGCCAGATACTTTTTTATTTACTATCCTATTTTCTGTTAAAGAAATCAATTTGAAATTTTTAGATTTCTTTGAGGATTTTATAAGTTGTTGGCCCATTCTTCCAAAGCAACCTGTAATAGCTAAATTAACTTTTTTCATTTAATTTTTCCAGAATTTTTTTGCTTTATCAAAAAAACTTCTAATTAAGGGATTTGATTTTGTATCCTCTAAATTTTTAAATTCAGTAAGCAATTCTTTTTGTTTCTTGGTTAATGAAGTTGGCACTTCAGTCAAAATTCTAATGTATAAATCTCCTGATAGATTTCTTCTCAAGATTGGCATTCCTTTTCCTTTGAGTCTTAACTGTTTTCCGCTTTGGGTTCCAGAAGGAATTTTGATTTTTGTTTTACCACCATCAATTGAAGGTACCTCAACAGTCGTTCCTAATGCAGCATCTGCTATTGAGATTGGCAATTCATAATAAAGATTTTCTTCAGCCCTTTTAAAAATATTATGAGGCTCAACTGATACGAACAAATATAGATCTCCATAAGCCCCACCTTTTGATCCAGCTTCTCCTTTACCAGCAAGCCTTATTCTTGTTCCGTCATCAACTCCCTTTGGAATTTTTACCGAAACAGACTCATTGGATTGCACTTTGCCTATTCCGTTGCAGTTATTACAGGGGCTTGTTATTTTTTCTCCCTCTCCACTGCACTCAGGACAAGTTTGTTGTATAGTAAAGAAACCTTGGCTAGATCTTACTTTTCCTTGTCCGCCGCAATAATTGCAAGTAGAAGGTTTCGAACCTGCTTTTGCACCACTTCCAGCACATGTCTTGCACTTTTTATATGTAGTGTAATTTATTTTTTTTTCAGTTCCTGTGAAAGCATCATTTAAATCAATTGAGATATCATATCTAAGATCATTTCCTCTATAATTAGATCTCCCTCTTCTTGATCTTCCTGAAGATCCAAAACCAAATTCACCTAGGTCTCCAAAAACATCTTCAAAAATATCTGAAAAGGATGAAGAAAAATCGAAATTACCAAAACCTCCTTGCCCACCAGCTCCTTGAAAAGCTGCATGACCAAATTGATCATAATTAGCTTTCCTTTTATCATCTGATAGTACGTGATAGGCTTCACTAGCTTCCTTAAATTTATCTTCTGCGCCTTTATCACCTTTATTTTTATCTGGATGAAATTTAAGCGCTAATTTTCTATAAGCTTTTTTGATTTCTTCTTTTTGGGCTGATTTGCCTACGCCTAAGACTTCGTAATAATCTCTTTTTGCCATAAGAAGCTTTGCTCCTAATAATTTGTCTTAGGCTCTTTTTTCTTTATCTTCTTTCGCGTCTACAACTTCTGCATCAACAACATTATCTTTTTCTTTATCGTTTTTTGCGTCTTTTTTATCTGGGTTTTTCTCATTAGACTTTTGTTGGTTTTTATATACTGCTTCTCCTAATTTCATAGAAGCCTGGATTAAAGCCTGCGTTTTCTTTTTAACTTCTTCAGAATCTGTTCCTTTCAAAGCATTTCTAAGATCAGATATTGATGTTTCAATTGCCTTTTTTTCAGCTTCACTAATTTTTGATCCGTGTTCTTTAAGGTTTTTTTCAACAGAGTGAATCATGGTATCTGCTTGATTTCTTGAATCTACCGACTCTCTTTTTTTCTTATCAGTCTCTTTATTTGCTTCAACTTCTTTAACCATATTATTTATTTCCTCATCTGATAGTCCACCAGATGCTTGAATTTGAATTTTTTGTTCTTTACCAGTACCTTTATCTTTAGCAGAAACATTAACTATACCGTTTGCATCAATATCAAAAGTTACCTCAATCTGAGGAACACCTCTAGGAGCAGGCGCTATTCCAACAAGTTCAAAGTTTCCTAAAATTTTATTATCTGCTGCCATCTCTCTTTCACCCTGAAGAACTCTTATAGATACTGCAGGTTGATTATCTTCAGCAGTAGAGAAAATTTGGCTCTTTTTTGTTGGTATAGTTGTGTTTTTATCAATTAGTTTTGTTGAAACTCCTCCAAGAGTTTCTATGCCCAGTGACAAAGGAGTAACATCTAAAAGCAAAACATCTTTTACGTCTCCTTGTAATACTCCTGCTTGAATAGCAGCACCCATTGCAACTACTTCATCAGGGTTTACACTTTTGTTCGGTTCCTTTCCAAAAAAATTTTTAACAGTTTCAACAATTTTTGGCATTCTAGTCATCCCACCTACAAGAACAATTTCATTTATTTCAGCTGCAGAAAATCCAGAATCTTTAAGAGCAGTTTTGCACGGCTCCAGGGTTCTTTCAATTAAACTTTCTACAAGAGCCTCAAGTTTAGCTCTCGTAAATTTTAAGTTTATGTGTTTAGGGCCTGTTTTATCAGCAGTTATAAAAGGAAGATTTATTTCTGTTTGAGCTGCAGACGATAATTCTATTTTTGCTTTTTCTGCTGCCTCTTTTAATCTTTGAAGTGCTAATTTATCACTTTTTAAATCAATGCCATTGTCTTTTTTAAATTCAGATACTAAATAATCAACTATTGTATCATCAAAATCTTCACCACCTAAAAACGTATCACCATTTGTCGATTTTACTTCAAAAACCCCGTCCCCAATTTCTAAAATTGAAACATCAAATGTACCTCCACCAAGATCATAAACAGCAATTTTCTTTCCACCTTTTTTATCTAGTCCATATGCCAATGATGCAGCAGTAGGTTCATTTATAATTCTTAAAACTTCAAGACCTGCAATTTTTCCTGCATCTTTTGTAGCTTGTCTCTGAGCATCATTAAAATATGCTGGTACTGTTATTACAGCTTTTGTAACAGGTTGCCCCAAATATTTTTCTGCTGTTTCTTTCATTTTTTGAAGAATAAATGCCGATATCTGTGATGGAGAATATTTTTTTCCTTTTGCTTCTATCCAAGCATCGTTTTTATCTGACTTAACTATTTTAAATGGAACTTTTTCTACATCTTTTTTAACAGAGTCATCATCAAAGGTTCTGCCTATTAATCTTTTAGCAGCAAAAATTGTATCATTTGGATTTGTAACAGCCTGTCTTTTTGCTGGTTGTCCAACCAATTTTTCATCTTTTTCAAGAAAGGCTACCACAGATGGTGTAGTTCTTTGCCCTTCTGCGTTCTCAATAACTTTGGCTTGCTTTCCTTCCATTATTGCTACGCAAGAATTTGTAGTGCCTAAATCTATTCCAATTACTCTACTCATGATATCTCATATATGGGTGTTATTTTCTTTTCTACAAGGTGGTATTTGCTATTTTTTCTCATTTTTATCCTTGTTTTTGTGGTCTTTTTTTTTAGATACCGCAACCATTGAGGGCCTTAGCAGTCTATCCCCAAACATATATCCCGGCTGTATTTCTTGAACAATAGTTCCAATTTCGACATTATCATCCTCTATTTCTACCATTGCTTGATGAAAATTAGGGTCAAATTTTTTATTTAAAGAATTAATTTTTTCTATCTTATTTTTTTTAAATATTGATAACAAATCTTTTTCTATAATTTCAATATTTTTTAAAAATTTACTTAAATCTTTATTATTTTTTAGATTAGGATCATTCTTTATTGAATTATGGGCTCTTTGTAAGTTATCTAAAATGGCCAAGTTTTCTCGAGCGAAACTAAAACCACCAAAATCAATTGCCTCTTTAATTTCTTTTTCAAATCTACTTCGTTGATTTTCTTGTTCAGCAAGAGACCTTAAAAGTTTATCCTCTGTATCTTTCAGTTTTTCTTCAATAGACAGTTCTTTGCTCTCATCTTTAATAGATTTAGACTCTTTATTTTCTCTATCTTCGTCATTTAAATCAGCCATAATTGCTATATAATCATAAATTATTTAATTTCTAGATGAATATGCATAAATTTAATAAAATTTTAATTGGAACTCATAATGATGGTAAATTCAAAGAGATAAGCGATTTAATACCTAAAACGATAGAAAAAGTTTCCCCTTTAAGCCTCAGTATCGAGAGTCCAGCAGAAAATGGAAAGACGTTTCTTGAAAATTCTGAAATTAAAGCTGATTTTTTTTGTAAAAAATCAAATTTAGTTACCCTTTCAGATGATTCAGGGTTGTCAATTGATTGTTTAAATGGTGAACCTGGTATTTACTCTGCTAGGTGGGCAAAAAAATATGGAAGTTTTGATAAAGCCATGGATGAAATTTTAAAAATGGTTAATAAAAAAAACAAAAATACAAATGCACAATTTATTTGTAGCCTCACAATACAATGGCCAGACGGGAAAAAAATTTCTGAAATAGGAAAAGTTAATGGAAAAATATGCCCCAAAAAAGGAGATAATGGATTTGGTTATGACCCAATATTTATTCCAGAAAACTATTCTAAGACATTTGCAGAAATGAACTATAACGAGAAGCTTCTAATTGATCATAGATTTATAGCTTATAAAAAATTAGAAAAAAAAATTAAAACTTATTTTGAATAAATTTACCCTCTTTTATTCTATAAATATTAAGATCTTGTATAACTTTATTTTCAGATATTCTAAATTTTCCAAGTTTGCCTTTAATATCTTTTTTAAAGTTAAAGTCATTAATTGATTTTATTGCACCTAAGTTTTTCCATAAATAATAAATAAGGCCAACGCTATCATAAGCTAAAATTGATATTTCATTGGGTTTGTAGTTATAAACTTTGAAAAAAGATTTATTAAAATTTCTATAATTATTTAAATTAATAGAGGGAAAATAAAAATTATTAATTGAAGTTTCCTCAAGAATTCCTTTATCAAACCATTGATTACCAGTTATTATTAAAATATCTTTGTCAGCAACATCAGTATAAGCAAGGGATGTTAGGACACTTTTTAAACTATCACCAAAATCTAAAATTATTACAGAGTCAAAATTTACTTTACCTAGTGTATATCTTTGTTTTAATTTATTTAACTCTCTGATATCTTTTAATTCTTCTGAACCTTCTAATTTTTTAACTCTAGACTCTAAATTCATTTTCCTTTGCTTATAATTTGTGAGCTTTTCAATTTGCTTAGTCAATTTTTCTGGATTTTGACTATATTTAAATTTTTTTGAATTAGGAAAATTTATTAATTTAATATTTTTTTCTATGTGTTTAGAATAATCATTTTCAGGATATAAGATTATTGTTTTTTTCTTATTCTCTTTGTTTATAAATTTTTTTATCGATATTAGTTGCGACTCAAGGTTTATACCCATCATTAAGACATTATTTTTAATGTTTGAGTCCATATTAGATAAAGATAAAAAAATTAAATTTTCGCAGCTGTACAAATCTTTTGTAGATTTAGACTCCACAGGTCCAACGACTACTTTAATTCCATCTTTTTCAAATTCTTCGCAAGCCTTCTTTATTTTTTTATTTTCGGACCCAGAGTCTTTTGGGTATATTTTTATATTTGAATCATCAATATCGTGTAAAGCTAGATTTATTGAATATAAAATTTCTTCACCAAAACCTTTTAGCTCTCCTGAGAAAGGAGCCAAAACTCCTATTTTAAGAAAATTCTTATCTTTATTTTCTAATGCAAAAATAAAACTATTAAAACTAATTAATAAATAAGATAAAAGTATCTTAGTAATATATTTCATAAAGTTATGAATGATTTCTTACCAGGTTTATATATTGTTTCAACTCCAATAGGTAATCTAGAGGATATTACATTAAGAGCTTTAAATGTACTAAAAAATTCTAATATAATTTTATGTGAGGATACAAGAAGATCATTAAAATTATTAAACCATTATAAAATTAAACAAAAACTTGTTTCTTATCATAAGTTTAACGAAAAAAAATCTTTAGCACCTATAATTCAATCAATTCAAAACGGCAAAGTAATCTCGCTAATCTCGGATGCTGGAACACCTATTTTATCAGATCCTGGCTTAATACTTTTAAAAGAGTGTATTAAAAAAAAAATAAAAATCTTTCCAATTCCCGGTGTATCAGCAATAACAACCGCTGTTAGTATTTCCGCTTTTGATGAAAAATATTTCTTCTATGGTTTTTTACCAAAAAAAGAAAAAGAATTAATCAGAATTATGGAAGAGTTAAAGAATTATAATTTTAATATTGTCTTTTTTATTCCCGCTATAAAAATTAACTTTTATATTAAATTTTTTAAGAAATACTTTTTAAATAGAAAAATTCTAATTGCTAAAGAAATGACTAAATTGTATGAACATTTTTACAGGGAAGATCTTAAAAATTTTGAAGGTTTTAAAAACAAAATTAAAGGAGAATTGACAGTCGTATTATCAAAAAGTGAGGTAAAAAATAATTCTTCCAGTAATGAAATTAATGAAAATATCCTCAGGAAAGAAGTGATTGAATATTTAAAAAGATATTCACTTAAAGATGTGGTAAAACTGATTTCAGAAAAAAACAAATTACCTAAAAAAAAAGTATATGATTTATGCTTAAAAATAAAAAAATAAATTTAATTTTTTCTAAATTAACCTTATTTTTATTTATACTAAATTCTTGTGTAGGAAGTTCATCAGTAGGTGTTTTTGGTTCAGGGGTAAGTATTGCTTTTGATCCCAGAACAGTTGGCATGCAAATTGATGACTCAATAATGCAAAAAAATTTAATGGCTCGATTAGCACTATCTGAAAAAAAATACTTACTCTCAGTAAGCGTAAAAGTTTTAGATGGAAATATATTTTTATCTGGCAAAGTCGAGGAACCTGAAGAAAAATTAAAAATTACTAAAATGGCCTGGGAAACCAAGGGAACAAGGTCCGTTAAGAGTGCAATAACAATTAAAGGCGAAACAAACTTTAAAAATACTGCTATGGATATTTTGATTACATCTCAATTAAGAACTGCATTTATTTTTAACAAACTTATTAAGGCAACCAACTATAATATCGATACTATTAATGAAAATGTTTATATTTTTGGAATTTCAATGACTTCTGATGAAAAAAAAGAAGTCATTAAAGAAGCTAATGAAATTTATGGAGTTAAAAAAGTAATTCCAAGTATTATATTAGTTGAAGACTTAAGTAGAAATAAAAATTAATTATTTTTTCTATTTTTATAATCAATAATTTCAGCAGAATATGCTGCTACAGATGCTAGGTTAAGTATGTCATTTGCAGATGACCTAAGTGGTGCAATTTCAATAGGCAGTCCTAATCCAATTAACAGAGGTCCAATCATTTTTGCTCCACCAATTGTTTTCATAAGCTTTGTTGATATAGCTGCGCTATGAAGAGCTGGCATTATTAATATATTTGCATTACCAACAATTTTCGAAAAAGGATATGTTTCTTTATATTTTGGATTTAAAGCTACATCTGGCTGCATCTCACCATCAAAATCAAAATCAACTTTTTTGCTTTTAAGAATTTCTATGGCTTCTCTCACATGTTTTGTGTTCCTGGACGAAGGTTTTCCAAATGTAGAATGAGACAAAAATGCTACTTTTGGTTCAAAACCAAACAACTTTGCAACTCTAACACTTGATGTTGCGATTTTTATTAAATCATCTGCAGTTGGGAAATCGTTTACTTGTGTATCGGCAATAAAAATAGTTTTTTTTGATGTGATAAGCATATTTAATCCGAATAAAATCTCCCCAGTTCTAGCCTCAACAACTTTTTTGAGACTTTCAATAGAAGCAGCATAATGTCTTATATTTCCTGTAACCATTGCGTCAGCATCACCACAATCAACCATTGATGAACCCCAAATTATTCTATCGTTTCTTATCAGTCTATCCACATCTCTCTCTAAAAGACCTTGTCTTTGCAATTTGGTATATAATTTTTTTGTATACTGTTCCCTTTTTTCTTTATCGGTTGAATTAACAATTTTAATTTTATAATCCTCATCTAATCCAATTTCTTTTAATTGTTCTTTAACTCTTTTTTCATTTCCAATGACAATCGGCGTTCCTAAGTTACTGTTTTTAAATGCAATTGCTGCTTTTAACATGTTCTCATCTTCACCTTCAGCAAACACAACGGTTTTAGGATTTTTTTTAATTTGCGAATTAATCCCCTGCATTATAGACATGGAAGGATCAAGTCTATTGGCCAATTGATCTTTATAAGTTTCAATATTAGAAATTTTCTTTCTTGCTACACCGCTTTTCATTGCAGCTTCAGCTACAGCTGCTGGAATTCTGCTAATCAATCTTGGATCAAAAGTTGATGGTATAATATATTCTTTTCCATAATGAGGCCTATCTCCTCCATAAGCATTAACTACTTCATCAGGCACCTCTTCCCGAGCAAGGGTCGCAATTGCTTTTGCAGCTGCTATTTTCATTTCTTCATTAATTTCTTTTGCTCTTACATCGAGAGCTCCTCTAAATATATAAGGAAATCCGATTAGGTTATTAACTTGATTAGGATAATCAGATCTTCCAGTAGCAACAATTGCATCTGATCTCACCTCATCGACTAATTCTGGCTTTATTTCTGGATCGGGGTTTGCACATGCGAATATTATCGGATTTTTTGCCATAGATTTTACCATTTCGGGGGTTAAAACATTTTTTGCAGATAACCCTAAAAAAACATCAGCATCTTTTATGGCATCTTTAAGGGTTCTTAGTTTTGTTTCCGCAGCGTATGCTGATTTAAAATGGTCTATATTATCTCTACCTTTATAGATTATACCTTTTCTATCAAGCATAATTATATTTTGAGTCTTTATGCCAATACTTTTAAAAAGATTTGCACATGCTAACGCGGATGCTCCTGCTCCATTTACAACAACTTTTACATCTCCAGGTTTTTTATTCGAAATATCTAATGCATTAATTAATGCAGCGGAAGTAATTATTGCAGTACCATGTTGATCATCGTGAAAAATGGGAATATCTAAACTTTCTCTAAGTTTTTTTTTCTATTATAAAACAGTCTGGTGCAGCTATATCCTCCAAGTTTATTCCACCAAAACTATTTCCTATATTTTGTATGCATTTAATTATTTCATCTGAATTTTTATTATCTATCTCAATATCAATTGCATCTATGTCGGCAAATCTTTTAAACAAAACAGCTTTCCCTTCCATAACAGGTTTTGAAGCCAGTGCCCCAAGATCACCCAATCCTAAAATTGCAGATCCATTACTTATAACTGCAACCAAATTACCTTTACTAGTATATTCATAAGCTGCATCTGGATTTTTAGAAATCTCTTTGACTGGCACAGCTACACCCGGAGAATACGCTAAAGACAGGTCTCTCTTAGTTGTTAAAGATTTTGATGAAATTATCTCAATTTTGCCAGACTTTCCTCTATTATGAAAATCTAATGCCTCTTTATCAGTGTAATGATCAATTTTTGATTTTTTTGTCATTAAGTATTTAGTATGTAATATAAATGATATTAAATCACTAATAATTTGTCTTAATTATGAATTTATTGTCTTCAACAACAGTTTTTGGTTTTTATACTTTGTTAAGCAGGGTTTTAGGATATTTAAGGGATATTTTAATAGCAATATTTCTGGGCACAAGCATTTATGCAGATGCTTTTTTTGTTGCTTTTAGACTTCCAAATACATTTAGAAGATTATTTGCAGAAGGAACATTTAATGCAGCTTTTATTCCAAGTTATACGGATGCAAAAATTAAAGGTGAAGACTTAGGTAAAAAGTTTGCCAACGAGGTTTTTGGCTTACTTTTAATATTCTTAATTTTTTTAATTATAGTAATTGAAATTTTTACACCTTTCTTAGTTTATATAATTGCCCCAGGATTTTATGAAAATTCGTATAAATTTAATTTGGCTGTAGAATTTACAAGAATAACTTTTCCATTTTTACTTTTTGTTAGCTTGTCTTCATTATTATCTGGTATTTTAAATACAAACAATAAATTCGCTGCAGCTGCTGCAGCACCTATAATTCTAAATATTATTCTAATTTTTTTTCTTTTAATTTCAGTCTACTACGATCTTAATATTGCTAAGAATTTATCAATTGGTGTAACCCTTGCTGGAATATTGCAGTTTATAGCTTTGATAATTTTTACCAGGAAATTTTATTTTCCCTCAATTCAAATTATATTTAAATTTAATTATAGAATAAAAAAGTTTTTTAAAAAACTATTGCCAAGTATATTTTCCTCTGGAATAACTCAAATAAATATTTTAGTGGGAACTATAATTGCATCTTTCCAATCAGGAGCAGTTTCTTATTTGTATTATGCTGATAGAGTTTATCAAATCAACCTGGCTATTGCTGGAATTGCAGTAGGTACTGTTGCATTGCCCGCACTTTCAAAAAGTATAAAATCAAATGATCAAAAATCTGTAAACCAAATACAAAATAGATCAGTAGAATTATCTTTGTTACTTTCAATTCCAGCAACATTTGGATTATTAATAGCTTCAAGGCAAATTATAAATAGTTTGTTTGGTTATGGATCTTTTCAAATTGAAGATGTTATTTTTACTTCTTTAGCACTAACTTTTTTTTCAATCGGGGTTCCTGCATTTGCTCTGATAAAGGTATTATCAAACTTTTATTTTGCAAGAGATAATACAAAGTTACCTTTTTATATATCTTTTCTAAGCATGGTACTTAACATTCTTATTAGCGTCTCTCTATTTAAAAAATATGGTTTTATAATTATACCAATCGCAACATCGATCTCCACTTGGGTAGCTGTTTTTATTTATATTGTTTTACTTACTAGAAGTGGATTAATTAATTTTGAAAACAAATATTTACTTAATTTTTTTAAAATTTTAATTGCTACAATTCTCATGTGTATTTTTCTTTATTTTAGTTTAGATTATTTTGAGGATAAGTTTGATTACTATTACAAATTTAAATTAATTTATTTATTAATTGTTGTAGGCTTATCGGTAACAGTATATCTTTTTTTTGCAAAACTTTTTGGGTTATTTAATCTTAAAAGTTATAAATTAATATGAGTAAAAACCACAAGGAAATAGTATTTTCAGGTGTTCAGCCAACAGGAAATCTGCATCTTGGAAATTATTTAGGAGCAATAAAAAATTTCGTTGCTTTACAAAAAAAAAAGAACTGTATTTATTGCGTTGTTGATCTTCACGCAATAACAGTTTTTCAAGAACCAAAAATTTTAAAAAATAATATTTTGGAAACAGTTGCAGCCTTTGTAGCATGTGGTTTAGATTTTAAAAAAAATATTATTTTTAATCAATCTTCGGTTAGTGGTCATGCCGAATTAGCCTGGATTTTGAATTGTGTATCAAGGGTTGGTTGGATGAATCGAATGACCCAGTTTAAGGAGAAAGCGGGTACTAATAAAGAGAATGCTAGCGTAGGTCTGTATGTTTACCCAAATCTTATGGCAGCAGATATACTTTTGTATAAGGCTACCCATGTTCCCGTTGGCGATGATCAAAAGCAACATTTAGAGTTATCAAGAGATATAGCGCAAAAATTTAACAATGATTTTAAATGCAAAGACTTTTTTCCAATACCTGAACCATTAATTCAAAAAAATTTTTCAAGAGTAATGAGTTTAAGGGATGGTAAAAAGAAGATGAGCAAATCTGAGGAGTCAGATTACTCTAGAATTAATCTAAGCGATAACTCAGATGAAATAATTAAAAAAATAAAAAAAGCAAAAACAGACTCTTTGCCAATACCAGATAAAATTGAACATTTAAAAGAGAGACCCGAAGCAATTAATTTGTTAAGCATCTACTCTTCCTTAAAAAATACTAATTTAAAAACAACTTTAGAGGAAATGGCCGGAAAGGATTTTTCAAAATTTAAAGAGAAACTTTCGGAAATGTTGATTGATACTATTTGTCCTATAGGAAAAAAAATAAAAGAATTAAATAATGATAAGGGTTTATTGCAAAGTATTCTCAAAGATGGCTCTAATAAAGCCAAGAAAATAGCAGATGAAAATTTAAGCAAGGTAAAAGAAATTGTGGGATTTATTTAACAATTTTTCTATGGTAAAATTTGAAAATGATACAAACTGAAAATACACCAAATCCTAATGCACTGAAGTTTACTTCTAATCAAAGATTTTCTGATGTTGGTGTCAAAGAATTCCAAAAAAAAGATATTAAAGAAATAAAAAATATTTTTATTAAGAATTTGCTTAATTTTGATGGAGTTGAATTAGTATTAGTTTCAGAAAATTTCATAAGTGTTAAAAAATCTGAAAATGTAAAATGGGATATTTTGAAACCATCTATTATATCTTCAATAAACGATTATTTTGAAAAAAATGAAAAACCAGTTTTAACACAAAAACAGGAAGAACCTATAAAACAAGAGGAAGAAAATAATACAGTTAAAGAAATCAAAGAAGTACTTGATAACAAAATTAGACCTGCCGTTGCAAAAGATGGGGGAGATATTAAATTTGTATCTTTCAAAGATGGCACTGTTAAATTAGAACTACGTGGAAGTTGTTCAGGGTGCCCAAGCTCTATGATGACTTTGAAAAATGGTGTACAAAATCTTTTGCGTCACTACGTTAAAGAAGTAAAAAATGTAGAAGCTATATAATTATATGAAGGGAAAACAAATACCTTACATAGATCAATTGTTACAGTTAGGAAAGCTGTACAAAATAGATGAAATCAAATTTTACGCTAAATCTAAAAAACAACTTACGACATCTCAACTTGAGTTAATTTTATTAAAAAATAAAATAAGATTACCTGAACAAAGTTACAACAAAAAGAAAATTGCTGAAATTAAATTCAAAGAACAAGTTACCACAAATATTTTGATAACACTTTGTCTAATTGCTTTTATGGTAAGTATTATATCGGTTAGACCATTTATAAAATCATTTACAAGCGATATAAAATTTACATATGTAGCTAAAGAGTATAAATCGAATTTCAAAAAAAATTCTTTTGATGGCCAAACCAAAGCCCTACCCAAATCTTCTAAAAAAGATAAGGATAGCGAAGATTATATAAGTTTGGATACTAAATTAACTTTAAAAATATTTGAAAATTTGGAATACGATTTAAAAAACATAAGATTAGGCCAAGCAGTCAAACCTGTTTACTTAAGAAAACTGCCAAAAGATCTTAAAAAAATGAAAAGTACTCAGAAAAAAAAGGATACTTTTATAAAAATTATAATGCCTTTAATTTTAAGTGAAAATAACAACATATTAGAAAACAGAAAAAAATTGTTTAAAATTTTAACAAAACAGTCGAATACGATGGGTGAAAAAGTTTGGTTAAAAAGAAGATTTAAAGAATACCAAATAGAAAAAGAGGATATAGCTGAGCTTAAATTACGAATGGATATTGTTCCAACTTCTATTGCAATTGCACAGGCAGCCAAAGAAAGTGGTTGGGGTACTTCAAGATTTGCTTTAGAGGGAAACGCAATGTATGGACAATGGACTTGGGATAAGGATGGCATTGAGCCAACAAACAAAGATACTAATCAGGAACACAAAATTCTTAGATTTCCTATGCTACAATCATCAGTTAAAGCATATATGAGAAATTTAAATACTCACAGAGGTTATAGAGAATTTAGAAATCAAAGAGCTGACTTAAGGAAAACTAATAAAAATATTTCTGGATTAGATCTAGTAAAATATTTGTATAATTATGCGGAGACAGGTTCAGAATATGTAAAAATTTTAAGAAAAATTATAACGCAAAATGATCTAACAGATTTTGACAATTCAGTTTTGATGAACTCTGAGAGATCAGGTTATTTAACTTTATAAATTTTAAAGGTCAGCTATAACAAACTGTATTCCAAGCCAACGCCAATACCCGCCTTCTTCCCACAAAGAGCAATTTATTCTACCCCTTTCTGTTGTAAACTTTCCATCTAAAATTATTTTTAATTGGTTTTTTTTATGAAAATGTAATTTTGATTTTCTCCATCTATCCTGCTCATTTGAGTAACAATTTATATTTTCAATATTAGGACCATTTTCAAAAAAATAAATATTCACTTCTGGAGGATTATTATTTTCTTTAATATACTTTTCTAACGGAGTAATTTTTTTATATGGAAAAGGAATTGTTTTTAAAAGTCTTTTAAATCTTTTTATTTCTCCATACTTCTCATTTATTGGAAATCTTGGTAATTCATATTTATTTTTAGTTTTATCCATTACACCTGAATGTTGACCAAAAGCATATATAAAACCAAGATCACTTAAAATTCCTTTAAACGACTCGCGATATTCTCCAAAGGGATAAGCAAAAATTTTTGTATCATAGTTTAATTTTTCTTTTAAAATTCGTTTAGCTTCTTTGATATCTTTTCTAAAATTTTCATCTGATTTATCTACAAGGTAGCCGTGCGAGTGACTATGGTTACCAATATATACAAAATCATATTTTGAAATTTCTTTTATTTCAGACCAATTCATATAGCCACTAGCACCAACTGTCTCTGTATTTATGAAAATAATAAAAGGAATTTTATCCTTTTTTAAAATTGGCCATGCTTTTTTATAAAACGAAGAAAATCCATCATCAATTGTAAGTAAAACTTTTTTATCAGAATTATTTTGTGTTATAGAGTTTTTAAATTCTTGAAATGAAATCATTCTAAAGCCTGACTCTTTTATTAAATTTATATGAGATTTAAAATCTTCTATTTTTATATTTGTTGAAGGATACTTGTTTTCATCAAATCGATGGTACATTATAGATATAATCCCATTATCTTTAATAGTATTGACCGAAGAAAAAGAATTGTTTGTTATAATCAAAAAAATTATAAGTATACACGTGATTAAAGATTTTTTAATAATAAATTTCACAGGCAAAAATGACTCTATTGGTTTAAGAGTAAATAATAATTTTTTTGTTAAAAAACTTCAAATGAATTTAAAAAATAATTCACTTATTGTGAATAATATTTTTAATTTTACCTCAAAGAAAAAGGCTACTATTAATGGCCAATTTTCTGTAATAGTTAATATCGGACCCGGAAGTTTTTCGGGTGTAAGAATATCTCTAGCGATTGCAAAAGGAATGAAATTAGCTCGAGGAGTTAAAATATATGGGTATCAGGGTTCAGATTTACCTAAATTCGACCTTAAAAATATAGAATTATTGTTTAAAAAAAACTTAATAGAAAATAATTTGATTAAACCACTATATTTAAGTTAAATTAACTTATCTTATGAGTAAAATTGAAGAAAAATGCAAACAAAAAGGTGTCAGGCTAACTGATCAAAGAAAAATCATTGCGAAAGTAATATCAGATTCAAAAGAAACTTATGGATCGAAGGATCATCCTGACGTAGACGAATTACATAAGAGAGCAACGGTAATTGATAAAAAAATTAGTATAGCAACAGTTTACAGAACCATTAAATTGTTTGAGGAGTCCGGAATTTTAATCCGTCATGACTTCAAGGAGGGAAAGTCCAGATATGAACCGACTACTGACGAACACCACAATCATTTGATTGATATAAACACTGGAGAAATAGTAGAATTTGTTGATAAAGAAGTTGAAGATCTTCAAAAAAAAATCGCTGAAAAATTAGGATATAAATTAGTAGATCATAAATTAGAATTGTACGGAACTAAAACTAAAAAGAATTAATATTTTGCCTAAAAAATTTTTCATTAAAACCTTTGGCTGTCAAATGAACGAATATGACAGTAATAGAATTGCTGATTTATTTAAATCAAGTGGGTATTTACAAAGTTTAAATATTCAAGATACAAATTTTTATGTTTTAAATACATGCCATATAAGAGAAAAATCTACCGAAAAAGTATATTCAGATATTGGAAGACTTAAAAAAAATTATAGAAATAAATCTAAACCTATTGTTCTTGTAACCGGATGTGTTGCACAAGCAGAAAACCAGGAAATGTTAAAAAGGGAACCTTATATTGATGCAGTTGTTGGTCCCCAATCTTATCATGATATTCCAAAAATTTTAAAAAACTTGGATAAAAATACTAAAAAATTTAACCTAACAGATTTTGATGTAATCGAAAAATTTGACAAATTAAATCTTGTTAAAAATTCAAATTCAAATATCTCAGCATTTATAACAATCCAGGAAGGCTGTGATAAATTTTGTAACTTTTGTGTAGTACCCTATACAAGAGGGGCAGAATACTCACGATCACCAAAAGATATAATTTTAGAAGCAAATGATTTAGTTAAAAATGGAGCGAGAGAAATAACTTTACTAGGTCAAAATGTGAATGCATATAAGTTTATAGATGGCAAAAAAGAAATTAGACTATCTAACTTAATTAATAGACTTTCAAAAATAGAGGAATTAAAAAGAATTAGGTACACCACATCACACCCAAAAGATATGACACAAGATTTAATAAAGTGTTATAAAAATTCGAACAAATTGATGCCTTTTTTACATCTACCAGTTCAAAGTGGCTCTGATAGAATTTTAAACAGTATGAATAGAAAACATACTAATGCTGAATATTTAAGTATAATTAATAAATTATTAAAAATAAATCCGGAAATTAAGTTCTCAAGTGACTTCATGGTTGGATATCCTGGGGAAACGGAAAAAGATTTTAATGAAACTATCTCACTAATAAAAAAGGTTAATTTTATCAACTCATACTCTTTTATATACAGCTCAAGACCAGGTACCCCTGCATCGAATTTAGAAATGATTGATAAAGAAATTCAAAAAAAAAGATTAGTAGTTTTACAAAATTTGCTTCACAAAATTCAAATGAATAAAAATAAAAAAGAGATTGGAAAAATTAAAGAGGTTTTAGTTGAAAATAGAATGAAAAATAGGAATCAATATTTTGGACGTACCAGAGATTTAACTCCAGTTATTTTAAGCCAATCAAAGGATTCTGATATTGGAAAAATTTTAAATGTTAAAATAGAAGAATGTAATCAAAACTCGTTGTTTGGGAGAAGAAAGATTGCGGAAAGCGAAGCGGCAGCTTAATGTTAGAAGCAAAAAATTTAAATAAAGAAATTTCAATTAAAAAAATTGACAGTACTACCTCAAATATAAAAATTTTTAATAATGATATTTTAGCTGCAATAGTTGGTGAATTTAATAAGAACCTTATCAAAATTGAAAAGCTCACAGAAACTAAGATTTTCTTTAGAGGCAATTCTATTACAGTCAAGGGCCAAAAAGATTCAATTTTGACAGTTTCTAACTCATTAATTTTTTTAGTGAATAAATTTCTTGTTACTGGCTCCATAGAGGATAATGATATAAATTACTCTGTAAAAAAGGGTGATGATTTGGAAAGAACTGGAAAAAATAAAAATAATATTAGGTCATTAGATCAAGTAATAAAAACTCCAAGGAGATCTGTAATTCCAAAATCTGAAAAACAATCAAAGTATTTAAAAGCTTTATTGAATGAAGATATCGTCATCTCCTTGGGTCCTGCAGGAACTGGGAAAAGTTATTTAGCAGTTTCTGTAGCTGTTAATATGTTGATGGAAAAAAAAGTAGAAAAAGTAATTTTATCTCGTCCAGCTGTTGAAGCTGGTGAGAGATTAGGTTTTTTACCAGGTGACATGAAAGAAAAGGTCGATCCCTACTTAAGACCACTTTATGACGCGCTATATGATTTATTTGGATATGAAAAAGTTCAAAGGAAAATCGAGTCTGGGGAAATAGAAATTGCCCCACTCGCCTTTATGAGAGGAAGAACTTTAAAAAATTCCTTTGCAATTTTAGATGAGGCACAAAATGCTTCATTAACACAAATTAAAATGTTTTTAACGAGAATTGGAGAAAATTCAAAAATAGTTGTAAATGGAGACCCATCACAAATCGATTTAATGAATAAAAACCATTCTGGATTAATTCAATCAACAAAAATTTTAAAGAATGTGAAAGAGATCAAATGTATTGAATTAGATCACACAGATGTTGTAAGGCATCCATTAGTATCAAAAATTATTCAAGCCTATCAACAAAAAACTGATGATAAAAATTGATGTTTTTGTCAAAGATAGAAATTGGAGAAAATACATATCCAATCCTAAAAGACACCTTAAAAGCAGATTAAAATATATCAATAACTCCATTCAGTTTATTAAAAATAATAAAATAAATTTCTCTATTTTATTGGCAGGAAGCAATGAAATAAAAAGATTAAATAAAAAATTTAGAAAAAAGGATAAAATAACTGATGTTTTATCATTTCCTAATTATAAAAACTTAAATTTAAAAAAAATAAAAAAAAAAGATATTTATTTGGGCGATTTAATTTTGAATTTTTACAAAATAGATAAAAAAAATTTTAAAAAAGAATTTGATAAACTTTGGATACATGGCTTTCTCCATCTTTTGGGCCACAAGCATTACAAAAATAATGATTATTATAAAATGCACAAACTTGAAAAAAAAATACTTACTAAAATAGAGAATAATTAATGTTAAGTTTTTTCAATAAAAGATTTTTTATAATTTTTTTATTTCCAATTCTTTTGGGAGGCATTACAGTTTTTAGTTTTCAACCATACAATCTTTTCTTTATTAATTTTTTATCTCTTCCTTTGTTATTTTTCATAATTATTTATGTAAAAAAAAAAATCAAAGAGCATTTATATAAAAAAACCCTTTTTAAAAAATTTATTTATTTTAGGTACATCATATGGTTTTGGTTTCTTCTTTTTTGGCATTTATTGGATTGCACATTCTTTAACATTTGATGAAACTTTTAAATTTCTAATACCATTCAGTCTAATCCTGATTCCTTTATTCTTATCTTTATTCTTTTCCTTGCCAATAGTTCTTGTAGGTAATTTTTGTGAAAAAAATTTATCCTCAATATTTTTGTTGAGTTCAGTTTTTTCACTTTCTGATTTTGTAAGAAGCAAAATTCTTACAGGTTTTCCCTGGAATATTTGGAGTTATAGTTTTTCTTGGTCATTAGAAAATTTACAAATCTTATATAAAATTGGCTTCTTTTCTTTCAACATATTAGTTATTACAATTTTTTTTATGCCTACTATATTGTTTTTCAAGAACAATTATAAATATTATATTCTATCTTTTTTTTTAATTTTAATTTTTTCGAATTATTTTTACGGGTCATATAAACTTAACTCTTATGAAAGTAATTCCAATTTAAATGGAATAAATTTTAAAATCATATCAGCTGGGATGAATTTGAATGAATTTAAAGATGATATAAAGACTGCATCTAAATTAATAAAATATAGTGAACCTGACAAAAATAAAAAGACAATTTTTATTTGGCCAGAAGGTATTTTTTTATCAGAAAACTTTAATAAAAAAAAAGATATACAAGAATTGTTTGCAAATAACTTTTCTCAAAATCATTTAATAATATTTGGCGCAAATACATCTCAGGATGGTTCCTTTAAAAAAAAATATTTTAACAGCATGATTTTTTCTGACAAAAATTTAAATTTTATATCTAAGTATGATAAAAGAAAATTAGTACCGTTTGGTGAATTTTTACCTTTTGAGAGTTTTTTAAAATCTATTGGATTAAAAAAAATTACACCTGGTTACTCGTCATTTTCAAAAGGTAAGAAAAATTCATTAATAAGTATAGATTTTGATAAAAAAAATATTAATTTTTTAAGTTTAATTTGTTATGAAATAATTTTTCCAGGTCTGGAAGAAGATTATAGTAAATTCAATTTTATTATAAATATTTCAGAAGATGCTTGGTTTGGAGAAAGTATAGGTCCCCACCAGCATTTTGCTAAAGCTATTTTCAGATCAATAGAGTCGGGGGTATATACTATAAGATCAGCAAATAAGGGAATTAGTGCATTTATTAATCCACAAGGAAAAATTTTAAAAAATTTACAACCAAATGAAATAGGAAATATAGAATTAAGACTGCCAATAATTGAAGAAACGAAAAAACAATTTAAAAAAGATTTGATATTTTTGTTTCTTTTAATTACATATATTCTCACATTTTTTGTATTAAGAAAATTTAAACTTTAATGAATTTTAAAAACTATCTTTTTACTAGTGAGTCAGTATCAGAAGGACATCCTGATAAAGTTTGTGATCGAATTTCTGATATGGTTGTCGATACATATATTTCAAAGGATTCTTTTTCAAGAGTTGCATGTGAAACACTAGCAACTACTAACAAAGTTGTTTTAGCTGGAGAAACAAGAGGACCAGAAATAAAAAAAAATGATCTAATAGAAAAAGTTCGTAATTGTATTAAAGATATAGGTTATGAGCAAAAAGGTTTTCACTGGAAGAATTGCAATATCGACGTAAATCTTCACTCTCAGTCATCTGATATAGCTATGGGCGTTGATTCAAAGGGCAATAAAGACGAAGGAGCAGGTGATCAAGGTATTATGTTTGGTTATGCTTGTGATGAAACTGACGTTTTAATGCCGGCGCCAATCTATTTCTCTCATAAAATTTTAGAACTTATGGCATTAGATAGAAAAAATGGAAAAGCAAATAAACTGGAACCTGACTCAAAAAGCCAAGTCACTTTAATGTATGAAAATGGAATACCAGTAAAAGTTACAGCAGTAGTAATTTCTACCCAGCATTCAGCAGACGTTACTCAAAAACAAGTAAAGGAAATTGTCAGGCCGTATTTAGAGAAAGCAATTCCTAAAAATTTATTATCCGATCTTAAAGATGAAGATTTTTATGTAAATCCAACTGGCCAATTTATTATTGGTGGTCCAGATGGTGATGCAGGTTTGACGGGAAGAAAAATTATAGTTGATACTTATGGTGGGGCGGCACGTCATGGTGGCGGAGCATTTTCTGGTAAGGACCCAAGTAAAGTTGACAGATCTGCTGCTTACGCAGCAAGGTATGTTGCAAAAAATGTAGTTGCCTCTAAAATTTCAAAAAAATGTGAAATACAACTTTCATATGCTATTGGCGTGTCAAAACCATTGTCTATTTATGTTAACCTTTTTGATGGTGACTCTGAAAAAGAAAAGCATGTAGAAAATTTGATTAAAGATAACTTTGATTTAAGCCCAAGGGGCATTAGAGAAATGTTAAACTTAAATCGACCTATTTACGAGTGCACAGCAGCCTACGGTCATTTTGGCAGAAAACCTGGATCAGATGGCACTTTTTCTTGGGAAAATACTGACAAAGTATCAATTTTTAAAAAGTAATTCTTGAAAAAAATATAAATTTAAATTAAAAATTATTTAAAATTACCTGTAAGTCAAAATGGGCTTTTGCCCATTTTTTTTTAGGTGAAAGGAAAAATGCTTAATAGAGGTTTAGATAAACAAGAATTGTTAAGAATAGTAGATTCGGTAGCAAACGAAAAGTCTATAGACAAAGAATTGATATTAGATTCCATGGAAACAGCCATTCAAAGAGCTGCTTACAGTAAATTTGGTTTTGAAACTGCAATAGAGGCAAAAATTAATAGAGAGGATGGAACTATTAAAATTCAGAAAGTTCTTGAAATTGTTGAAAATGTTGAAGACCCAGTGAAACAAATAACTTTAAAGGATGCTGGGGCAATAAATAAAGAAAATAAAAAATTAAAAGTTGGAGATAAAATTTACGAAGAATTACCCCAAATTGATTTTGGAAGAATAGCAGCACAAAGTGCTAAACAGGTTATTTCGCAAAAAGTAAGAGAAGCTGAAAAGAATAGACAATATGAGGATTTCAAGGATAAACAAGGCCAGATTGTTAGTGGAATTATCAAAAGAGCCGAATACGGAAATGTTATAGTTGATCTCGGTAGAGCAGAAGGAATTATAAGAAAAGAGGAATTAATACAAAGAGAAATATTAAAAAATGGAGATAGAGTAAAAGCTTTTTGCTTTGAGGTTAAACAAGATACCAAAGGTCATCAAATTTTTCTTTCACGTGCTCATCCTCAATTTTTAGCTAGATTATTTTTTCAGGAAGTACCAGAAATATACGAAGGTGTTATCGAAATAAAATCTGTTGCTAGAGATTCAGGAAGTAGAGCAAAAATATGCGTTAATTCTAAAGATTCTTCATTAGATCCAGTTGGCGCATGTGTTGGAATGAGGGGAAGTAGAGTTCAAACTGTAGTAAATGAATTACAAGGAGAAAAAATAGATATAATTAAATGGACAGAAGATTTACCCACACTTGTTGCAGAATCTCTTTCACCAGCAGAAATACAAAAAGTATTAATTGACGAAGAGAATAAGAGAATCGAAGTTATCTTAACAGAAGAAAATTTAAGTAAAGCAATTGGCCGAAGAGGTCAAAACGTAAGACTAGCGTCGAAGCTAATTAATTATGAAATAGATATACTTACCGATCAAGAAGATTCAGAAAGAAGACAAAAAGAGTTTAAGGAAAGAACAGAGCTTTTTGTAAAAGGTTTAGAAGTAGACGAAACACTTGGGCAGCTTTTGGTTTCTGAAAATTTTCAAAATATTGAGGAAATATCACAATCTAATATTGATAATATGACTAGAATCGAGGGTATTGAAGAGTCAACTGCTAAAGAATTAATTGAAAGAGCTAAAGAATTTTTAGAGAAAGAAAAACTAGAAATTTCTCAAAAATTAAAAAAATTAGGCGTTGAAGACTCACTTATTAAACTTGAAGGTATGACACAGGGTATGCTTGTAGTACTAGGAGAAAAAAATATTAAAAAGCTCAAAGATTTTGCTGAATTATCCTCAGACGAATTAGTTGGTGGGATGGATGAAGTTAAAGGTAAAAGAATAAAAATAGACGGATATCTTGAGGAGTTTAATTTAACAAAACAAGAGGCAGATAACCTAATAATGAATGCAAGAAAAATTGTGTTCGCTGATTAATTTATGCAAAAAGATAAAGGTAAAAAAAAAACATTAACAATATCAAGTTCATTTAATAAGAAATTCAATCCAAGTTCTTACGGAAAAACCACAAAAAAATCATATATTGTAGAAAAGAAAAAAAGTCCAAAAGCACCATTTAAACAAAATAGAAATTGGTCTAACCCTTCAAACACAAAGAGTGGCCCAAATAACAGAAATCTCAATAGAAAATATGTTGAACAACAGGCAACCAAAAGATTTATTCGACCAGAGAAAAAGGACGAGAATATAAAAAACAAAGAAAAAGCAGATAACAGAAACAAGGATTATCAGTCAAAAAGGCAATCTAAGCTTACAATATCAACTGCTATGAATGTTGAGGAATTTGAAATTAAACAAAGAAGTTTGGCCTCAGTAAAAAGAGCTAGACTTAAAGAAAAGAAAAATATTAATGATGATACTAAAAAAGAATTCAAAAAAGTAATAAGAGAAGTTAAAATTCCACAACAAATAACTATACAAGAATTATCAAACAGGATGGCTGAGCAATCAGCAAATATAATTAAGTTTTTATTAAATATGGGAGTTAAAGCGACAATTAATCATTCTATAGATAAAGACACCGCAGAATACATTGTGAAAGAGTTTGGTCACACTCCTGTTTTAGAAAAAGCTCCTACAAAAATATCAAACAAAACCTCTATAAGTAATGGAAAAGACTTAGTTCATAGACCGCCAATAGTAACTATTATGGGACATGTAGATCATGGAAAAACATCTTTACTGGACGCTTTAAGAAGTACAAATGTAGTATCAGGTGAGCATGGAGGTATAACTCAACATATAGGAGCCTATCAAGTTGGCGATAGCAATAATAAAATAATAACTTTTATAGACACTCCTGGTCACGCAGCTTTTACTGAAATGAGAGCTAGAGGTTCAAAGATAACTGATATTGTAGTACTGGTTATTGCAGCAGACGACGGAGTTAAACCACAAACTGTAGAAGCAATACAACACTCAAAAGCAGCCAAAGTCCCAATAATTGTTGCTATAAACAAGTGTGATTTACCTAATTCTAACATTGTTAAGATTAAAAATGATTTGATGAGATATGAGTTGGTAGCAGAAGATTTAAGCGGAGACACCTTATTTGTAGAAGTATCTGCTATTAAAAAAACTAATTTAGATAAACTAAAAGAAACTATTTTATTACAATCAGATATTTTGGATCTCAAAGCATCTAAGGAGGGTAATGCAAAAGGAGTAGTTCTAGAATCTAAAATTGATAAGGGAAAAGGGCCTGTTTCAACAATACTAATTACAGAAGGAAAATTAAAAAAGGGAGACCATTTTGTTTGTGGTAAAACCTTAGGAAAAATTCGTGCCATGTTGGATTACAAAGGAATTAATGTAAATGAAGCTTATCCGTCCACACCAGTTGAAATTTTAGGTATGCACGAATCAGCAAATGCCGGCGATGAATTTACGGTTGTTGAAAATGAGGATGAAGCAAAAAAAATAAATGATTTCGAGAAATCTGGAACAAATGGAAATCAAAATTTAATTTCACAAGATAATACTAAGCTTTTTGATAAAAAAAATCTTAAAGAAGAACTAAATATTATATTAAAGTCTGATGTTCAAGGATCTAGCGAAGCTCTAAGAAATTCAATCGAAAATATTAATCACGCCGAAGTCAGTCCAAAAATTATTTTATCTGATATTGGAATGATTAATGAAACTGATATTTCTTTAGCTAAAGCCTCAAGTGCGGTCGTGATTGGTTTTAATGTAAAACCAAATAAAGAAGCAAAGAAATTAGCAGAAGACCAAAAGGTTAGAATTGAATATTTCAATGTAATTTATAAAGCAATAGAATACGTAGAAAAATCGCTTTCAGGTTTACTAGAGCCAGAAAGAAAAGAAAAAATAGAAGGCACAGCTGAAATACTAAGAATTTTTAAACTTTCAAAATCTGGTAAAGTAGCTGGTTCAAAAGTTACGGATGGTGAGATAAAAAATAACTCAAAAGCTAGAATAATAAGAGACGGCAAAGTCATATACGATGGTGAAATAGCAAGTATTTTTAGAGAAAAAAATGCTGCTAAAGAAGTAAAAAGCGGACTTGAATGCGGTATTACATTTAAAAATTTTTTAGATTTTAAAGAAAAAGACATGATCGAATCTTACAAAGTTGATATGATTGAAAGACAAA
>MDTB01228938.1_pt1 | contig 28951 bp, 31 predicted proteins | sample 811161 | NCBI WGS metagenome assembly MDTB01 (sample SAMN05326650, study PRJNA326480) | marine metagenome | isolation source: seawater | place: Mediterranean Sea | collected 2009
ATTGTAAAAACAATGAAATTTTTTTTTTTTCTTTAATTAAATTTAACTTATTTTTTAGATCTAAAAGTGATTTAGCGGGTAAAACTCCAAATGTAACATGCATTGAGCCTTCTGGAAATATTTTCAATTGATCTTTAGTTAATTCAGCGTATTCAATATAAGGAGTTTGCATTGAAAGAGAATGAAGAAAGGTTGATGAGGTTGTTATCCCAATTGTTAAAAAAGATAATTTTGCCATTGAGGATGGATGTAATTTTGTAAATATAATGTTATCTTTTTTTAAGCTTTTAATTTTATAATACTTATCTAAGTATTTTTCTTTTATTACTGGATGAATTCTTATTAGAAAAGTGACATTCTTAAATTTGTTATCACAAATTTCTAGTATTTTAATCAACCTGTTTTCTAGCCATTGATCAGTTTTATTAGCCCATCTCCCAAAATATTTATTGATATGTATGGAAATTGTTTTGGATTTTATAATTTTTTTTTTTTTATTTTTGCATTCTACTGAAAAGTATCTTAAAGAATTTTTTGAAATAAAATCCTTAAATTCCTCGTAAAAAATAGGATAACCCACCAAGGTGAATTCATTAATTCCTCTTTTTTTATAGTATTCAATGTTAACTTTAGAAAACAAAAGCATTTTACAGCCTTTTTGTTGTTCTATTTTTTTTTCTAGTATTTTTCCTTCTTTTCTCAATTTTCCATTTGGAAAATAATATCGCCTGAGACATTCCTCAAAGGTACTGATAGATCCAGGAATAACAAAATTATTTCCACCAAAAAAATAATTTACTTTGGCAATGGTTTTCTCAAAAAATCCTGAGTAACTTCTTGAAAAAATATTATTTTTTAAAGTTAGACAAAAGAAAAGCAATAGGAAGAGTTTATAAATTTTAAAGAATAGCTTATTAAAATTAAAAAGTTTAATAAACTTAGAACTTTTCTTTAGTAAATCAAAGATTTCTTTGTTTTCCGTAAGTTCCTCAAACACTTGTTTATTATCAAAAATAATTAAATTAGTTCTTCCAGATTTTTTCTTTATTTTATAAAAAATAGGCGTGATAATATCGAATGCACCTATTCTCTGAGGAAAAAGAAAGATATTCATTATTACTTAGGAATTGGAGTAAATAACTTTTTATCTAGTGGTTGAACATCATCTGTCTTAGTTCCAAAAATACAACTCTCACAAATAAGGTTTTTTAGATCTTTATTTAAATGTTTTTTTCTTAGGTTATTCATTATTTTACCGTTCCATGCTTTACTTAAATTAAGTTTTTTTAGGTCATAAGAAGCAAGGTAATTTTGGTAATCTTCGCAACATGCGGTCAAGTAACCTTCAGATGAAATATGAACTCTATTAAAAATCATACTACAAGGAAGTTTATAATTTCTTGAAACAATTTTTCCTTTTTTATCTTTATTGTCTAAATAACCAATTTGATTATTAGTACCGTATAATAAAAATTCATCTACATGATCTTTCAATAAATTAGATAGTGAGTTGTAGCTTTTTTCACTATCCTTAGTAGCAACAAAACTAACGGCTAGATGACAATTAACTTTTATTTTTTTAATAAGTTTTGAAACAAATCTAACTCTGTGGATTACTTTATCAAAATCATCCTTACCGTGTATCTTTCTGTAGGTTTCTTTTGTTCCAGCATTAATTGAAAACTTAATACTTGATAGACCAGAGTTTTTTACTAAGTCTTCCCAAAAGTCATCATCTCTGAGTGAGCCATTAGTAGTTAAGTATAAATACTCAAAACCAATTTTTTTTGCTATGGCAATCCTTTCAGTTATATTTTGAACTAAAAGTGGTTCTCCAGTTCCGTAGAATCCAACCTCTTTAATTCCCATATCAAAGGCTTCTTCAAGTATCTTTGACATAAGATTTATGTCAATAACAGCTGGTTTTCTTAAAGATTTTGGGTTAAAACAAAAGTTGCACTTATGATTACAAGCATTAGTTAATTCAATTAATATATTTTTTGGAATAGCATCATCAATCCCCTTAATGGGCTGATCATATTGTTTTATTCTTCTTTCCTCTAATAGACTCATAAGATTTTTTAGTTAAATATTAACAAAATTGAATTATATACCTCTACTAAAAAACATGAAACAGATTTTTCATTTATTAAAGAGTTTATAAATTTTACCTTTTTCTCAATTAAATTCAAAGATCTTCCAAGTATTTAGAGATATCATGATTATTTTCGTTCATATAAACAGATTTCCTTCCAAATATGACAAGAGATTCTTTTTTTTCAATGGATGCTGGAAAACACTTAAACAGATATTTTGTATCCGAATCAATAAATATTTTATAGTTCAGATTTTTACAATCTTCAGCGGTTCCATAAGGTAGACAAAAAAAATTATTTTTTTTTCCTATGAATTCTTCCAGACGCTTTTTTGCTAAAATAATTTCATGCTTTAAAAAATTTATACTAAATTTTTTAGAAAAAGACGGGTGTGAATAAGTATGACATGCAATGAATTGGTTGTTTTTGGAAATAGTTTTTAAATCATTTTTAGATAAAAAGATTTTCTCGAATAAGTGAGGAAATTTCTTATTGAGGTAATCATTTAATAACTCACTTATTTCTATGGCAATATTATGATCAAGTTCAACTTTGAAGAAATTTTTAATTTCTTTTATTTTTTCTTTTATATCTGTGTTTTGATTAAATTTTTTTATTATTCCAAATTTTTTTAAGAATTCTTTTAATAACTTTTCTGATTTTTTTAATCTTAGTAAAGCTAGAGAGTAATGAATAATTACTGGTGGGCAGGGATTATGATCTAAAAGACAAACCGGTATAAAAAATAAAGCTTTTAACTTAAACTCTAACAAGATAGGTAGAACTGTATCAATATGATCTTTAAGTCCGTCATCAAAAGTTAACAAAACATCTCCTTTTTGTGCTTTTGAAATATCTTCAGGAGAAATTATATTAAAATTTTCTTTAAGAAATTTAATTTGTTTATAAAAATTTTCTTTTGTTGGACCAAGTATACTTTCTTGAATTTTTTTTTCACTATCCTTGATGTAATGATATGTCAGTATCTTTAAATTTTCCATTTTTTCATAAATAAAAAAAAAATTTAGATCTTTGGTTTTATAATTTTTTGGTTTATTTACTTTATCCTTAGTAAATAGGGTGACCCTCTAATACTTACTTTAAAATCAAAATTACTATTTTTTTTTAGAAACTCATTAATGGCTCTTCGCGCACCTGGAAAACCTTCATTTTTAGATAATCTTTTATCAACAATGTAGTCGTCAATTACAACTATCCCACCAATTGAAACTTTTTTCCAGAGATTATTCAAAGGTGATAAAACCGAATCATATAAATCACCATCAAGATGAAGAATTGAGATTTTTTTTACCTTCAATTTCTCAGTTGTTTTATCAAAAAAGCCTTTTATTATATTCATTTCTTTTGAATCTTTTGAATCTAATTCAGCTAATGAAATTATTTTCTTTAAAGATTTAACAGAATATTTAAATTGTTTATTTGGGCTTTCACTCCATTCCCCTTTTTTCGGGTTTCTACTGGATTTATCAAATTTATGAGGTGACGGAAAACCCTCGAAACTGTCAAGTGCGAAAACCTTTCGGGTAAACTTTGGGTTCATCATTTTTTTAAGTCTATTAATTGCTAAAATTGTAATCAAACTTCGTCCTCGTCCAACACCACACTCAACTATATCGCCTTTAATATCATCAATAATTTCAAAAAAAGTCCACCAATAAATAACATTAAGGACATTACTGGAGTTAAAACAATGATAATAATCGTTCACATCCTGAGGATGTCGCGTCTGCTTGAATAATTCATGAATTTTCATAATATTAAATGATTTTTAGACTAAATTAATATTAGTTAGTTTTATCAAATTATTAAAAAATGAATTGATAATAGGATGATACCATTAAATTTTTATTCAACATATTTATCATAATTATACAGTGGAATATATATATATTAATTTTCTTTAGTGGCAAAACATAAAATAATTTTTTTACTTTTATCAACACAGCTTTCAAGTGAATAAAGCCATTTAATATTAAACTTGTTTAATGTAAGCATTTTTCTATAGTTGTGTTGGTAAAGACCAGATGATTTTTTAAATTCAAAGAGTTTTTTTCCTTCACTTTGATCAATTAAACTATTCGCTGCAAATATAAGATCACAATTATTATTATAAATTATTTTTAATAAATCCTTTAAATCATTTGGACTAAGATGACTAAAAACTAAATTAGAAAAAACTAAATTTACCATCTTAAGGTTACTTTTAAAATTATTCACTATTGTTAATTTTTTGTGTTTTTTTATTATTAAATTAACTTTAGATTTAATCTTTTTATTTTTGTAAATTGGATCGTAGCAGTAAATTTTATTTATTGATTTTGTTTTTGATAATCTAATAGAGTTATCCAAAAACCCAGAGCCAAAATCTAAAATATTTTTATAATGATTAATTTCGTTCATTTCAGTTAAGATATAATGATATGGTTGCTGGTTAGGAGATTTTTTATTTTTTAAAATTAGATTTAAAGAAGTTAAAATTTTTTTTTCTGAGTTTTTAAGAATAACTTTTTTATGTTTACCAAAAAGATTCCTAATTTTATCAGATATCATTCTAATCATTGAAAAATTTAATTTTAGTTTTTTAGTTTTTTTGTGCAATAACTCTAAGTCTTAGTCCCAAATTATTTTTAAGTATCATTTTTTCAAGATTGTGTGTTTTCTTTTTAAAAAAATTTCGTATTTCATTTGGAATATATTCCATTGAATTAATGTCAATATATGGATCATAAAATTGTAAGTATCTTCCAATGTTTGGGATCCCAGTAAGAACGGTATCATGAAGTAAGATTTTAAAATTTAGTTGTTTAAGAAAATAGTTTAATGATTCCATTGAAAAAAAGATCATATGCTCTTTTCCATCAAATGTAACTGATTTATCTCTTAGAATCATATTATATAGGCTGTACATATTTGGAACTATTAATGATATCAAACCTTTATTTTTAAGTAATTCTCTACATCTCACCATAGATTCTAAAGGGTTGGTAAGATGCTCAAAAACACCTAACGCTGTAATAATATCAAAAGAATTTTTTTTTAGATTTTTAGAAAAAATGTTTTCTTGAAAAACATTAATATTATTTTTAATACAAAAATCATATCCAACTTTGCTAAGTTCTAAGCCGTGAGTATTGAAGTTATTTTTTTTGGCAACTTCAAGAAACTGACCAATCCCACATCCAATATCAAGTAAACTGCCTTTTTTCTTATAATTTTTTATTTTTTTTATTAAGTCATTATAATAATCAGACCTCCACTTAGACTTTCTTTCTTTCAACATAATACTGTGCCACATATCAGTGGTTTTCTCTGCTTTAGATTTTTTACCAGAATAAAAATTTTCAACTAATTCATTTTTTACTTGTGGGTTGGTGTAAACTAATCCGCATTTTTTGCACCTGACGAATGTATATCCTCTTTTTACAAAAATTTTTTCATACTTTTTCGTTTTACAGGATGGACAAGAAATTATTCTCGAAAACTTTTTTGACAGAAGACCTGTTTTTGGATCAATTAATCTTTTCAATTCTCGTTCTTGCTGCGCAAAATAACTTATTCTTAATCTATCAACTTGACTCATTTAATTATTTTACCATCTTTCATAAAAATAGAAATATCAGAATAATCTAGGACATTTTGGCTATGAGAAATTAATAATATGATTTTATTTGATTTAATTCTTTTTAAAAGACTTAAAATATTATTTTCACTTTTTTTATCAATTGCATTGGTCGATTCATCGAAAATTATGACATCACTTTTTTTTAATAGAGCTCTTATTATTGATAATCTTTGGATCTGGCCTCCGCTTAAATTAGTATTATCCTCATTAATCATATAATCGTAATTAAGATTAAGGCTCTCAAAAATACTCAATGCGTTAACTTCCTTTAACTTTTTTTTTAAAGTTACTAAGGATGGGTTCCTTGCTCCTAGTTGAAGGTTTTCAAGTATAGTGGAGTTAAAAAAGAACGATTTTTGAGGTATATATGAGACTGATATTTTTTCTTTATAATAGTTAATTTCTCTATTATCAATTTTTATACTACCTTGATTTGCCTGGGCTAAACCAGATAATATTTCAACTAATGTCGATTTTCCTGATCCATTCTCTCCTTTCAAACCATAGATTTTATTTTTTTTTAAAACTAAGTTTATTGGACCGAGTTTAAAATTTTTATTTTTGTTATAAGAAAATTTGATATTTTTTAATTCAATTGTATCCTTTAATCTAAAGATTTTTTTTACATCGAAGTTTTTTAGTTCTAAGTGATCTTTAATAAGATCATAGGCTTTACTATTAAACTGTATGGCAAAAAGTGATTTTAAAAAATTGTCTACTCTAGGTGTAAGACGATAAAATACTACTGCAAGAAAAATCAGTTCTTCAATAAGGTTCTTATTATTAAAATTTGTGTCAATTTGAAAAATCACAAATAAGACTAAAAAAATTATTAATGTAACTTCTAATATTTGCTTAGGAAAAATATTAATAATTCGAAATTTAATAATAATATTTTTTATACGCACATTATTTTTGTAAATATCTTTGACAACAAAGGACAAGTAGTCATAAATTTTTATTTCTTTGATTGATTTTAGTGTTTGTTGTAACAATGAGAAAAATTTATTAATTTCAAGTACTCTTTTTGTACCAATATTTTTTATTTTTTTTTTAAAAATTATGAAGAAAAAGAGATAACTAACGATTGATAAACTTATAATTAATATTGAATAAGAAGATGAATTAAATATTAAAAAGGTAGAAAGAACTAAAATAATTATTAGTTCTGAAAAGATTGTAATGAGGTTATTTACTGTGCCATGAACTAAAGTACTTAAATGATTATATAAAACACTAAATAGACTACTACTTTTATTAGAACCTAAAAAAATTGAGTCTTGATTAATGTAGTTTTTTAGTAATTTTTTTCTTAAGTCTGCTTCTAAAGAAATTAAAAAATTGTTATTTATATATTCTTGAACTATAACAAAAGAGTTTCTAAAGAGTATTATAATAATTGTACAAATTCCTAAAAGATAAATTACTTGATTATAATTCAGGTTATCTAGTTTAAAAAAGTTTAAGTATTTTATAATGTTATCTATATTTCCTGAAGAAACTGTATTTAGGAAAAAGAAAATAGAGCTTATCCCAATTATTTCTATTATGGAAAAAATCAGAAAAAAAATTACTATGAGAAGAACTTTCAATTTAAAGTTCTTATCTAGTATAGAGAGTACTTCTTTGCTAATATTGAGGAGCATTAATTTGGTCTAATAAAATTTCTACAACATGCTGATGAGTTTTGTTAATAGATTCATTGGTATATCCACCAATGTGTGGAGTAATTAATAAGTTATCGTTTTCGCAAGCATAATTTATTATGTTTTGGTTTATAACATTACCATATTCAAAATTTATAACATCTAAAGCTGCACCTGCAATTTTTTTATTTTTTAATATTTCAATGAGTGCATGTTCATCAATTAGATCACCACGTGAGGTATTAATAAGAAAACTATTTTTTTTAAGATTTATAAGAACCTTTTTAGATATTATTTTTTTATTTTTTTCATTACTAGGTATATGTATTGTAAATATGTCAGATATTTTTGCTAACTCCTGAAGACTTTTTACTTGAGTTGAATTTTTGAAACTAGCTTTTACATATGGGTCATAAAAGTAGGTTTTCATTCCAAAGGCATTCCCAATCTTTTTTACAATTCTTCCAATTCTTCCATAACCAACAATTCCAAGATTTTTATCAAAAAGTTCACTACCCAAAAACTTTTTTCTATTCCAGTTTTTCCTTTTAACATCGTTATTCGCTAAAGAAATTTTTCTTACGAGATTTAAGATTAAAGCAAAAGTATGTTCGGCTGTCGCTGGTATATTTTTTAAAAAAGAAGTTTTACCCTTTAAAGAAATAACTTTTATTTTTTTTTTTTGAAGATAATTAATATTAAGATGATTTAGTCCAGTGGTAGGAGAAAGAATAAACTCTAGTTTTCTTGCTTGATTAATAATTTGTATGTCAATTTTAATTGATAAGCCAATTATAATAATATTATATGAGGCAATCACTTTCTTGAGACTTTCATAATCTAGATTTAAGAAGTCGGTCTTTCCAAGTTTTCTAATTTTTTTTTTTGTTTCCTCAGATAAATTTTCAGACTCTGTGACTAATACTTTATTTTTTTTCATTTAAAAAACTCTCTGCAACTAACCAATCGAATTTATTATTAATATTTATAAAGAAATTTTCATTAATAATTAGTGCTTTAGCTTTTTTCCCAAAAAAAGAATTCTGTTTGATTAACACTTCTGTTCTAAATGAATAAAGATATCCATCGCGTTGATATGCTGGTGGTAGCTTTGATACTCCAACATTCTCGATTTCTTCCTCACAATAGTTTAGCACTTTTCCATTTCTGATTTTTTTTATTCTGTTTGGATGAAAAAAATCAACTTTTCTATATGTAGTTACAGAGTCACACTCAGTTTCCTGAAAAATATTTAGTGCATCATTAATTAAATTTTTTGGTCTAAATGGGCATGTTGGTTGAAGTAAAAAAATTCTTTCGATATTTTCATTTTTATTTAAACTTTGAACAACATGCTTCACCACATCAAATGTTGTTGACTCATCTCCTGCTAATTCCATAGGTCTCTTTATTGTTTCAACATTAAAGTTTTTGGAAAAATTTATAATTTCATCACAGTCCGACGAAATTATAACTTTATCTAAATTAGATGATAAAGCATTTTCTATGCTATATTGAATTAATGGTTGATTTCCTAAAACCTTAAGATTTTTTTTTTTAATCCTTTTGGAACCTTTTCTAGCTGGAATTAAACCTATGTTAATCACTTTTTTGACCCCAGACTAAAAAGGCTTGGCCAAACTTTTCTTCACAAAGCCAAGGATTACTGGTATTAAAAAACTTTCTAATTTTTAATGCTACTACAAAAATATTTGTCAAAAAAAACTCAATAAATTTATTATTAAGTGAAAAAGGAAAGTCAATTGAATGTGAAATCATTGGAAGTGGATATATTCCTGAAGCTTTCAAATTATATACTCTAAGGTCTCGAAGAATTCTTTCGTATTCTTTAATTGAGCTGTTTGATCTGTATACCTGAGGTTTTGGTTTGTTTTCTTTTGGTTTTTTTAGAATCTTAAGAAATGAATTTAACCAATGCCAATTTTTTTGAACATTTGGAATATTGTCAGGAACAACATACATAAGAAACAAACCGTCTTTTTCTAATAAATTAATTTGTGATTTTATTGCTTTTTTAAGTTCTGGTATGTGCTCTAATAAACCTATCGAAAAACAAACATTAAATTTTTCTTTTAACTTTATATCAACAGCATCAGAAATACAAAAATTTGCTTTAAGGTTTCTTTCCAAAAAAATTTTCTTAGCTACTTTGATCACAGTTGGAGAGTTGTCAAGAAGTGTACAATTCCATCCATCATTAGCAAAATATAACGACATATTCCCTCTCCCACAACCAAGTTCTATACATTTATTTTTTTTTATACCAAGATCATCTATTATCCTCTTGAAGGTTAACCAGTTGTTAAGGAAAGATAACTGAACTTGATTTTTTGGTTTACCTGCTGTCCAATGAACATAAGAAGTTTCTTTTCTGTCAGCACTCCACCATTTTACTTTTTTATTCATTTTTTAAATAAAATAACGATTTGTTAATATTTAGATCAGCAGTAACCAAAATATTATGAATTTTAACAGCTGCATTTCCGTCTCCATAAAGTTTTGATTTTTTATAGATCCCATGTTTGATTTGTTTTAAGATTGCCTTTTTAATTTTCTCTATATTATGCGGAACATTGATAATATTTTCTCCGAATTCTCTATCAATTTGTCTATTTCCAATATTTATTGCAGGTAAGCCCAAGAATGCACCTTCTCTTATTGCAGAACTTGAATTGCCTATAAGACATTTGGAGTTAAAAATTACTTTATGGTATGCATCTACTGGTAAGTGTCTTAATAATCTTAAAGGAAAATTAGGGTTATTCTCTCTAAAAACTCTAATTGCCTTAGAAGTTTGATCATTCCCTGCATCCGCATTAGGCCACAAAATAATCGTAGCCATATTCAGCATTTTGATAGCTTCCAAAGTTATTTTCATTTGAGTTCCTGCCTCTTCATATTCGGTAGTAACTGGATGTTGTAGTAGTACAATATATTCTTTTTTTAAGTCGATAAATTTTCCAGTCCCACCATATTTTTTCCAAAAATTAGTTGGAATATTTAAACTCTTTTCTATTAAATCAAGTGATGGACAGCCAGTATTCCAAACTTTGTTTTTGTTTTCACCCATTTTAATAATGAATTCTTTTGATCTTTCAGTTGATGGAAAGTGAAGGTTAGCCAACTTTGTAATTGAATGTCTTACACTTTCATCAATTGATCCTGTAGATTCACCTCCTTGAGTATGGGCAAGACAAATATTCATATATCTTGCTGTGATCGCAGTAGCTAATGTTTCATATCTATCAGCTATAGTTAAAACAATGTCTGGTTTAATATTATTAAAAATGGTTGAAAGTTCAATCATGGCAAGACCAGTTGATTTTACCATGGCTTCAGGTGTTTCTCCCTCTAAAAGGCATTGCATTGTTGCAACAGGTTTAAATCCGTCTTTTTTTATAATATCGACTACTTTTCCAAATCTGTATAAAAGAGCAGAGGCTCCAACTATAAGTTGCAGTTCTAATTTTTTACTTTTTTTTATTTCGAGGAGTAAAGACTTTATTCTAGCATAGTTTGCTCTGCTATTAACAATAACACAAATTTTTCTAAGCTTACTCATTTTCAAAATCTTTAATATTTAATAATTTATTTGTTTTAACATTTTTTTTTAGTTTTTTTCCAACTATCAAATTTAGTTTATTGGGGGGAATTCCAGTGCCTGGTTTTTTCAGAGTTAAGTCATTTTTTCCAACTATATTTCCCTTTTTTAAAGATTTATTTAAAGACAAACTTCTAAAAAAAATTTTTCTGTAGCTACTTAATTCTTTTACCAATTTATTTTTATTGACTTTATTATTAACAGTAATATTCAGAAATTTTGCTGCGTTTGCAATCTCACCTAATTGGGAAAAAGTTATTGAGGATGAGGAATCTGGATTTGATATACTTTTATCGAATGAAATGTGAACTTCAATTAAATTTGCTCCTAGTGCAATGGCAGAAATAGCTGAGTAAATATTACCAGAGTGGTCTGAAAGACCAACTGGACATTTATATCTTAATTTAAATTCATTAATTAAATTTAAACCAACTTTTTCAGGCGGGGTGGGATATAGACTTGTGCATTGAAAAATAGCAAAAGGGTTAGAACTTTTTATTTTTTTTGTAATATCGTCTATTTCTGAAATTTTTGCTAAACCAGTACTTATAAGAATTGGTTTTTTAGTCTTTTTTAAATAATCAAACATATCATGAAAAAGAATTTCACCTGAACCAATTTTGAATGCTTTTATGTTAAAGTTTTCTAAAATTTCAGCAGCTTTAATTGAAAATGGGGTGCAAAGGAAAATTATTTTTTTTTTTTACAATGATTTATGATTTCATTCCATTCCTCAATTTTAAAGGATGTTTTTTCCCAGTATTCATATCTTGATTTGTATTGAGAAGAAATTCTTATTCTAAATTTTTCATCTATTGTTGACTCTTCAGATGCTATATGCATTTGAAATTTAACAGCATCTGCTCCAAATTTAGCAGCAGCATCAATAAATGAATGTGCAATATTCAAAGAACCCATGTGAGCCAATCCAATTTCTGCGATAATAAATGTCTTTGAATTATTTGAAATTAATTTATTGGCTATTTTAAAGGTTTGCATAAAAAAATATTATGGTAGGATATTGCATTTATGTCAAAAACATTAAATTTAGCAAGTTTTTTCTTACTTTTTATCATTGTCTTTGTTGTCATAATAATGTCACCATCTCTTTTTTCTTCTGTTCAGCCGGATAGTTCAAGTTACCAAAATTTTCATTCATATAGAACAGCAATTTATCCAAATATCATTTTTTTTTTAGATTATTTTGGTGTAGATATTATTTTTTTTCAAAAATTTTTATTTTCCCTAAGTGTTTGTTTTTTTCTCAATTCATTTGTCAAAGTAAATATTTTTTTTCCAATATTATTGATCCTCGTGATTTTTAATTTATTTTATACATCGTTTTCAAACTCGATTTTGACAGAGTCTCTTTTTTTTTCATTTATAAATTTTGCTTTAGCTATTCTTTTGAGTAAGAAAAGTAATATTTTCTTAACAATACTACTTGGCATCTTTGTTGGATTAATAATCACAATTAAGCCGGTAGGCTTTGCTATTGCTATTCCTATAATTATTTTTTATATTTTAAAATTTTATAAAAGTGCAAATAATAAAATCATAACCTTTATTTTATTTTTATCCTTAATAATTTTTATAGAAAATAGGCTTTTTTTCTTAAAACATGATAAGAGAAATTCAGTTTTAGACAGTGTTGTTACTGGCAAATTAATAACATTAGCGTCAAATAAAAATTTTCAGGTTGATAAATATCCAAGTGAAATCAGAGAATTGGTTAATGAAGCTAAATCAGACTTTAGTAAAGTTGACTTATATCTTTCAAAAATTAAAAACCCATTATTAAGGGCTGAATTAAGGGCTGATTATGAGGTAATAGCACAATACCAATATTTAGAGTACAAATTTAATGATGATAAAAAATCAATTATCGAAGATATTATTCAAGAAAACTATATTGATTATTTTTTTGAAATAATACGAAACAATTTTTTTGAATATTTAAAACTTTCAACATCTCACTACATTGGAATGTGGTCATCAGGAAACAAAACAATAAATTTCTTAGAAAAAGAAGTAAATAACAACAAACCACCTTTTTTTGATTTACTTCAAAATTCCTCTAATAAAGTAGAGTATGTTGATATAAGATTATTAAAACTTACAAGTCTTTATTTTATAATATTATTTTTTACGCTTATTTTTTTTACGTTTCAAATAATTTCAAATAGAAAATCATTTTCTCCTGACTTTATTTTTATAGTTTTTATGATTCAGTTTTATTTAATCTGTGTGTCACTTTCCAATGTTGCAACTATAAGGTATCTAATGCCAATATATCCTTATTTGCTTTATTTAAATTATATATATTTTTCACGTCTAACTTTTTTTAATTTAAAAATTTAATATTATGTGTGGAGTCGCCGGTTTTCAAATTTTAAAAGATAGGAACAATTTAAATTTTAATTGTCTGGAAAGAATTAATAACGTGATAAGACATAGAGGACCTGACAACTCAGGTTATTGGAAGTCTGAATTAAATAATGTTTTCTTAGCTCACCAAAGATTATCAATAATTGACTTATCATCCTCAGCATCTCAGCCTATGATATCAAACAATAAAAGGTATATTATTTCTTTTAACGGTGAAATTTACAATTACAGAGATTTAATAAACAAAAATAAAGTTCTTTTTCAGAAAAAAAATATAAATTCTGATACTAGAGTTTTATTAGAACTAATTTCATTTTATGGAGTTCAGAAAACTGCAAAGATGATCGATGGAATGTTTGCATTTTGCGTCTGGGATAAAGAAGACAAAGTTTTTCATTTGGTAAGGGATAGGTTTGGTGAGAAACCTCTTTTTTATTATTTAGGTAAGGACGAATTTATTTTTGGTTCCGAAATAAAAGTAATATCAGAATTTTTCTCCCCAAAAAAATTGCAAGTTAATAACAACGCTTTTAATTTTTTTTTTTCATTAGGATATATTCCAGGACCTATCACAGTATATGAAAATGTTTTCAAAGTTTTACCGTCTGAAATTATTACAATTAAAAAAGGTAAAATTATTAATAAACAAAAGTATTGGTCTAGGAAAAACGACAAATTTAGTGATAAAACTTCTGTCGACGAAGTAAAAAATTCTTTAGAAAGTTCTGTTGAAAGTATGATGGTGGCTGATGTTGAAGTTGGTTGCTTCTTATCTGGAGGAATAGATTCCTCTATTGTTGCATCGATAATGCAAAAAAAATCAAAAAGAAGAATAAAAACTTTTTCAATTGGTTTTAAGGAGAGAGAGTACGATGAATCTAAATATGCTAGTGAAATTGCTAAATATTTAAAAACTGATCACCATGAAATGATTTTGTCAATAGATGATCTATTAAATAAAGTAAGTTTGATCTCGAAAGTTTATGATGAGCCTTTTGGGGATTCTTCATGTCTTCCAACTTTATTAGTTAGTGAATTTGCTAATAAGCATGTAAAAGTTTGTTTATCTGGTGACGGAGGAGATGAAATTTTTTTAGGTTATAATAGATACAAAGTTGCTCAAAGTTTTGAAAAACTTATTTTTTCAAGGTCAATTTTAAAAAAATTATTCACCAAATTTTTAAAAATGTTTCCTTTAGGGTTTTATGATTTTATAAGTTACCCGGTATCTAAGGCATTTGGTCTTCAAGCACTATCTCATAGAGTTCAGAAAATAATAAACATTCTTGATTCAGATAATTATGTAGATTTTTATGCAAGATTGAATTCAATGGATGTTAAATTAATAACTTTTTTGATTAATGAATTTCAAAAATATGTAACATATTTAGATCAAAAAAATTTTATTGAAGTAATTCAATTTTTTGACCTGGAATATTATTTACCCAATGATATTTTAGTAAAAGTCGATAGAGCAAGTATGAATAATTCTTTAGAAGTAAGGTCTCCTTTTTTAGATCACAAATTATTTGAGAAAGTGATTAATATCCCTATTCCTAGAAAATTAGTAGGAGGTGTAACAAAGAGTATTTTGAAGGATATATTATCTAGTTATGTTCCTAAACATTTATTCGATAGACCCAAAATGGGTTTTGCAATTCCTCTAAATAGGTGGATTTTTTCTAAAGAGTTAAAGACTTCAATTGATGACGTAATCTATGAAACCAAGTGGGAAAATTGCAAAATTAACAAAAAAGTAATTATTAACACCTGGGATAGATTTAAAAAATATAAATTTTGTCCTCCATCATTGATATGGAACTATTATGTTGCAGGTATGTGGATAAATCAAAGAGTTTAATAATGGAAATTTATAATGGTATTGATCTTCTTTCAATAGATAGAATTGAGAAAATATATAAAAAATATGGAAAAAAATTCCTAAAAAAAATTTTTTCAATTTCAGAGATTAACGAATTTGGAAATTTAAAGATATCTATAGAGAAGAAAATTGAAAAAATTGCTAGTTCTTTTTCTGCTAAAGAATCTTTGAGTAAAGCTATAGGAACAGGCATTTCAGATAATGTACGCTTCAAAGATATTCAAATATTTAGGGATAAATTAGGCAAACCAGAGATTTTACTTAAAAATAACACTTTAAAGTTTTTAATGTTGAAAAAAAAATCATATAAAAATTTCAGAATTTCTCTTTCAATCACAAACGAGAAAAATTGTGTCATTACATCTGTTGTGATATTGTTCTTTTAAAATGCGAAAAATTTTAATTATTCTTGGTTCGCTAGATTTGGGAGGTACCGAAAAACAACTTTTTAAAATTCTAAAAAAGATTGATAAAGATTTTGATATACATTTAGCGTTAGTCTGGAAAAAAGGTAAACTTTACAAAGACTTTAAAAACCTGAACATAAAAATTTATAAGACTTTTGAAAGAAAAAAATATAATTCAAAACTACTAGGGATCATGAGTGAACTATGGGGATTGAAAAAAAAAATATCACCTAAAATAATACATTATTATTTACCTCATGCATACCTAATTGGCGGTTTTCTCTCAATTTTTAAGGATAAAATAACTTTTTTTATGTCTAGAAGGTCAATGAATAATTATCAAAAAAAAATTTTTGCCATTAAATTTATTGAAATTTTTCTTCATAAAAAAATGGATTTAATTATTGGTAATTCTAGTAAAGTTATTGATCAATTAGTCAACGAAGAATTTGTAAAAAAAGAAAAGTGTTTATTAATTTATAATGGAGTTGAAAAACAAAAATTTATTAAAAGAAGAAAAAAAAGAGTTGTTAATATAATAATGCTTGCAAACTTTATCTCTTATAAAAATCACCGTATGGCTATAGAAGCATTTTCATTGTTAGATAAAACTTTAAATTGGAGATTAAGTTTAATCGGAAATCATACCGATAAGAAATTAGTTTACTCATTAATAAATTTAACAATAAAACTTAAATTAAAAAAACAGGTTCTTTTTGTTGGACAAATAGAAAATATTAATTCGTATCTTAAAAAAGCTGATATTGGAATTTTAAGCTCAAATGAGGAAGGTTTTTCAAATTCATTATTAGAATACATGAGTTTTTCTCTTCCAGTTATTGCAACTGATGTAGGGGGAAATTCAGATTTAATAAGTGAAAATTCTGATGGTTTTCTGGTAAAACAAAATGATGCTATGAATTTCTCTCAAAAATTACATAGGCTTATTAGTGATTATGATCTAAGAATAAAGCTTGGAAAAAATGGTAATAGAAAAATTAATGATAAATTTGATATTATAAAATGTGCTAATACATATAAGAAGTTATATAAATCTATGTAGAGTTTTTGAGTGCATTAATTTCATAACCAACCATTTCTTCAACAAGTTTTTTAAAGGAAATTTTTGGCTCCCAACCAAGTTCTTTCTTTGCTTTTGAAAAGTCCCCTCTTAAATAATCGACTTCAGATGGACGAAAATACCTTTCGTCTACCTTTACTAAAGTTTCACCAGTTTTTCGATTTTTTCCAACCTCTTCAATTCCTTTACCATACCAGTCGATTTCTACATCAACAAAAGAAAAGGCTAGTTCAACAAAATCTTTCACTGAGTATGTTTTACTTGTAGCAAGAACAAAATCGTCTGACTTTTTATGCTGTAAAATTAACCACATACCCTCAACAAAATCTTTTGCGTGTCCCCAATCTCTTTTTGCGTTTAAGTTTCCTAAATGTAAAAACTTTTGTTTTTTATAGACTATTCCAGCAATAGCTCTAGCAATTTTTCTGGATACAAATGTTTCACCCCTAATTGAACTTTCATGGTTAAAAAGAATTCCATTTGATGCGAACATATTATAGGCCTCCCTGTAATTTTTTGTAATCCAATAAGAATATAATTTAGCAACACCATATGGACTCCTGGGATAAAAAGGTGTTTTCTCATTTTGTATTTTATGTTGAACTTTGCCATATAATTCAGATGTAGATGCTTGATAGAATTTGATATTATTCTCAAAGCCTAATAATCTTATGCCTTCTAATAATCTTAATGTTCCTAATGCGTCAGCATTTGCAGTATATTCAGGTGTTTCAAAACTCACAGCCACATGACTTTGAGCGGCTAAGTTGTAAATTTCTGTTGGTTTGATTTCTTTCATAAGGCGAATTAGATTTGTTGCATCAGTCATATCACCATAATGAAGAAAAAAATTAGTTTTAGATTCCTTTGGATCTTTATATAAATGATCAATTCTCCCTGTATTAAATGATGAGGATCTTCTTTTAATCCCATGGACTTCATAATTTTTTTTCAGTAAAAAATCAGACAAAAAAGCACCATCTTGACCAGTAACACCTGTTATGAGAGCTATTTTTTTCAATTGAAACCTACTTTATTTTCTCAAAAGAGTAATGTTATCTAGATACCATTTATAGTAAAGTTTTAAACCATTTTGTAAATTATATTTAGGACTCCAACCTAATTTTTTTATTTTAGAAGAATCTAATAATTTTCTTTTTAATCCATCAGGCTTTGACTTATCAAAAATAACTTTCCCTTTGTAACCAATTGTTTGTTTTATAAGTAAAGCAAAGTTTTTTATTGAGATTTCAAGACCTGAGCCAACATTAATCGGTTCTATAGAGTTATAACTTTTTGCTAAAAATATACATGCATTGGCTAAATCATCAACATACATAAACTCTCTGAGCGGAGTCCCACTTCCCCAAACTATTACACTGGTAGCTTCTCTAATTTTTGCTTCGTGGAATCTATTAAGTAATGCAGCAGGAACATGACCATTTTTATCATCAAAATTGTCCATTGGACCAAATAAATTAGTTGGCATAATTGAGATGAAGTTACAGTTATGCTGAATTTTAAATGCTTGACAAAGTTTAATGGCTGATATTTTTGCTAATGAATACCACTGATTTGTGCTTTCAAGCTCTCCAGTTAAAAGTGAATCTTCACAAAATGGCTGTTTAGCTTTTTTAGGGTAAATACATGAGGAGCCAAGGTATATTAGTTTTTCAACATTAATAAGTTTTGCAGCATTTATTACATTAAAGGAAATCATAATATTGTCATATAAAAAATCTTTAGGATAATTCATATTAGCAAAGATACCGCCAACCTTAGCTGCCGCTAAAAAGATTACTTGAGGTTTTTTTTTTTTCATCCACCTTAAAACATCAAGTTGCGATCTCAAGTCAACATCTTTTCTCTCGCATATTTGTATTTTACAATTTAACCCTTTTAATTTTCTGACAATTGCATTTCCAACCATTCCATTATGGCCAACAACCCAGATGCGTTTATTTTTAAGTGTATAATTAATTCTTTTTTCTTCCATATTTATCTTCGATTCTTATTATATCATCTTCACCTAGGTATTTTCCTGTCTGAATCTCAACTAATTTTAGAGTCTTGTTAGTTTTATTTTCAAGACGATGAACTTCTTTGATGTCAATAAAGGTTGATTGGTTTGTATTTAAATCAAATGTTTTTTTTCCTTTAGTAACAGTTGCTTTACCTTCAACAACAATCCAATGTTCTGACCTTTTATTATGATACTGTAAGGAAATTTTATTTCTTGGATAAATTATTAAAATTTTAATTTGAAAACCTCCTTCAGTATGTATGTTCTTAAATTCTCCCCAAGGTCTAAAAACATGCTTATGAGTTTCTGTAGATGGATCTTTTTTTTTCTTTAACTCGTTAATTATATCTTTTATTTCATTGTTGTTATTCTTGTTTTTATTCATTATTAGACTTATGTCGTCTTCTTCAATTATTATGAGATCATTGAGATTAATGCCTATTATTTTTTTTTCAGGTTTTGATGACCAGACTAGTGAGTTGCAAACATTCTTTAAAATTAGATTTTTATGATTAGAATAGTTATTTTTTTTATCTTTTACTGAGTTGTCCCACACTCCTTCCCATGAACCTATATCACTCCACTTAATATCTGTGATAGTAATTGTACCATTTTTTGTTTTTTCCATTAACCCTTTATCTATCGATTGATTTGGGAGTAATTTGAATTTTTTTTCTGAAAATGAAATAAATTCAAATACTTTTTTTTTTTTCAAATAAATTTCATAAACCTGTTTATAGGTTTTAGGGGCATATATTTTAATTTCCTCTAAAAAAGTCTTTACTGAAAAAAAAAAAATTCCAGAATTCCAAAAGTATGATTTTGACTTAAAAAGAGTATTTGCTTTTTGTTGATTTGGTTTTTCTAAAAAACTTTCAATTAAACTTGAGTTTTTTAAAATTTTTTTTTTTTTGGTTTTATATAACCAAATTGTGTGGATGGATGTGTTGGTTTGATTCCGAATGTATTAATATAACCACTTTCTACTAAAGAACAGGATTCTAATATATTATTTATTAATTTCTTACTATTTTTAATAATTTGGTCAGCTGGAACAAGCAGTATTTTAGCATTCTTATTTAAATCCTGAATTTCAAGTACGCTTAATATTGCTGATACCAGCGTATTTTTAGATAATGGTTCTAAAATAATCGACCGATATTTTATCTTATAATTATCAAGAAAATTTTTTAAAAGAAAACGGTGCTCGTAATTTCCAATTAATGTAGAATCGTAGAAATTTATATTTAAAAACCTTTTAACTGTTTCAATGAATAGAGGATCACGAGAATTGATAGTCATAAATTGTTTAGGATAACTTTTTCTTGAAGCTGGCCAAAGTCTGGTTCCGTAACCACCACACATTATCACAGGATAAATTTTCTCTTTCATTTATTTTTCAAGATTAAAAACATATTATATCATTTAATTTTTACTAAAACACATTGAATCTAATATTATAAGAAAAATTTAAGTAATTAATATTTATTATTAGACCTATCCTTTTTATTTTAAAATTGAGAAATTGTTTAATTGACTTACACATAAATAAATAAGATTATCAAGTTATGGATATAAATAAATTAATTAGAAGTGTCCAAGTATCAGCAGTCCTGTTAATTTTTTTTGGTGCTGTTGTAGGCTTTGCGATTGAGGTTTTTAATATGATTAATATTAAAAAAGTTGAATTAGCAGATTTACTATTACTATTCATTTATGTAGAAGTTATGGGAATGATTAGAGTTTACTTACTTCAAGAAGAAATAAGAATTACTTATCCATTAATCATTGCTATAACAGCAATCTCACGTTTAATAATTCTTCAAAAAAAAGACTTAGATCCCTCAATTTTAATTTATGAATCATTAGCTATTTTAATTCTTGCCTTGGCAATAATAGTATTAAGGCTACGATATCTAAATGTCCTTAAACCAAAAAAAGGCTCTAAATAATTATTTATGAAATATTTAAAGCTTAAAAGTTTATTGATCATAAATAGCTTTTTTTTTATTTTTTTTTTTATTTTTTTTTTATTTTTTCCAGAGTCTGATATCTATTTTTCAAGTCTTTTCTATGAAAATAACAAATTCATTTCAGAAAAAATTATTTTTATAAAAAGTCTTAGAACTTTTTTAAAAGATTTAATGGTCTTAATACCCATAGTTGCACTGATTATTTTATTTGTGAATTTTCTTAAAAAAAAAAAAATCTAAAACATTCCTAAATTTAAGAGTCAAGTTGTCCTTATTAGGTTTAATAATTGGTCCCATTATAGGTTCAGGAATAATAGCTAATTGGTATTTCAAAGATCAATGGGGTAGGGCAAGGCCAGTCCATATTACCGAGTTTGGAGGTGACAAATATTTTACGCAAGCTTTCGTAAAGTCAAATCAATGTGAAAAAAATTGTTCTTGGATAAGTGGAGAATCATCAGCAGCGTTTTCTTTTTTTGTTGGAACACTAATTTTAAAAAATCCTTTATTCTTTTTTCTTAATTTAGTTTTTGGAATTATTGTTAGTTTTTGTAGAATTTCAATGGGAGGGCATTTTTTGAGTGATAATCTATTTGCTTTATTTTTTATGGTTTACCTTGCAATAGCTTTTAAATATTTAGTTATAAAGAAAAGAAAAAAAATATAATTGAAAAATATGCTTAATATTTTAGTTATTACTGATTACAAATTGAGTAGCCTTAACCAATGTAATTCAATCATTAATGAGTTAAAAAAAACCTTAAAAAAAAAATTAATCATAAAATATATGAAGGTTGAACTTGGCTTGATTGGTTATTTGCCAAACATCTTAATTTACTTTTTTTTAAGGATTAAATATCTATTTAAGTTACCTCAAAAAATTGATTTTATAATTTCGTGTGGAAGAATATCTGCTCCGTTTAATTTAGTATTTAAAAAAATTAACTCTGCTAAAAATTGTCATATTTTAAACCCTTATTTTAGAAAAAGTGAATTTAATAAAATCATAATTCCAAAACATGATATTAAAAAAAAAATTGATGAAAATGTAATTACAACATTTGGAACTTTAGTTGACTTAACAAAATTTAAAAAAGAAAGCAGCAGAGTTTATAAATATTTAGATAAAAAAAAAAAAAAAATATCTTTTTTTGTTGGAGGGAACGGTAAAAGTTCAAAAATTGTGTTCAAAGAACTTGAGAGTACAATAGAAAAACTAAATTTGTTATCCAAGGAATTTGAGGTCATTTATTGTTTTTCAAGAAGAACCCCAAGTTACATCAAGAACATGATTATGCAAAAAGCTTCTAAAAATAATCATTTTTTTCCAAAAAAAGAAGTTAATCCATATTGGTTACTATTAAATATCTCTGAATATATATTTGTTACTGCTGATTCCATCAGTATGATTTCAGACTCTCTTTCTACTGGAAAAAAAGTTTACATTGTGCCTATAAAAAAAATAAAAACAAAAATAAAAAAGTTTACTAAAATAATATTAGAAAAAAAAATGGCAAAAGTATCCAACGGTAAGCTTGAAAATTGGAAATATAAAAAACTTTGTGAATCAAATAAGGTTTGTAAAAAAATAATTAAAGCTTTACAACTTTAATTTTTCCACCTGTCATGAACCCATATCCACTGTTCTGGATGTTTAATGATCCATTTCTCAATAATTTTGTTTAAATAAAGCATAATTCTCTCTTCGGAGCCTAATTTTTTTAAAAAACTATATTGTATAGGTTTAAAATATTCTATTTTATATTTTATACCTTTTTCTCTAATACATAATGCAGGAACAATTTGGCATTTAAATTTGAGAGCGAACTTAGCAATTGCCGGTGCTGTCATTGCTATTTTATTAAAAAAACTTACAGGTAAACCATCATTCATTTTTTGATCGATAAGCATTCCAAGGTTTTCTTTATTCTTTAATGCTTTAATACATTCTTTAGCACCTTCTGCCCCTTTTTTAATAAGTTTTACCCCGTACTTAAATCTTATTTTTTTTAGTAAGTCATCTGCAAATTTATTATTTAAGGCTCTGTAAATAAAATTAATTTTAAATCCATTTTGTGTCAATGGATGAGATGACAACTCCCAGTTACCAATGTGTGCTGAAAAATAAATACAATTTTTATCCTCTTTGAGTGGGTCTAATAAATTATTGATTCCAATTATTTTTAAGTTACGGTTTTTATAAATTTTGATTTTGTAAAGATGGGGATATTCACCAATAACTCTTCCAAAATGATACCACATTTTTCTTAAAATTTTTTTTTTTTCTACTTTACTTTTTTTAGGAAAAACTAAATTTAGGTTCTTCATTCCTATCAAATTTCTTTTAGAGAAAAGTCCATAGCTCCAGACTAAAATTCCTCCTAGATAGGATGAGAGGTTTAATCCTATTATTCTAGAAATAAAATAAAAAAATAATATTAAAAAGAACTCAATTTTATTTTTCATGTTCGTTTGTTATTTTCAACAATGAGACCATTATCTTATGATAATTATTGAAGGTGAGTTTATATTATTTTTCTTTATGAACATGGGACATTTTTTTAAGGTTGTGAAAAATAATTTTTCTGATTTCATAGAGGCATTTTCAATTAATGTGACTTTTTCATTGTCATTAATTCCATTAGAAATTAGCTTTGACACGATTGAACTAATTTGTCCTATTCCCATGTATATAATAATTTTACCTTTATTTTCACAAATTTGCTTATAGTTTACTTCTCTATTTTTTTTTATAATAATTTTATGACCTGTTATTAAATTACAAAAATTACTTTTGTTGAAAAAGCTAGATTGAGATTTTTTCAGAGAAGCCTGCGAGGATGTGATTCCAGAAAATACTTCAGTTTTAATTTTATTTTTTTTTAAAAAGTTTATTTCTTGGCTTATTCTACTGAAAAAACTAACATCTCCCCCTTTGAGTCTAAGAACTTTTTTATTTTTTTTTGAATATTTTAGTAACCATTCATTTATTTCTGACTGGGTACATGATTTTTTTTCTTTTTCTTTTCCTGCATAAATTAGTTTTACATTAGGCTTACAAAAATCAAGAATTTTTTTATTTACAAGTGCATCAAAAATTACTACATCAGCTAGGCTTAGAATATATTTTAATTTAAGAGTTATAAGACTTGAAGATCCTGGTCCAGCACTGGCTAATATAACTGTTCCTTTTTTAAATTTAATGTTGGATTGATTAAAGTTTATGTTCACAATAAGATTGTAGAAAGTTTTTTATGTATAATACAATTTATTTAGATAAAGTTAATGTTCATTTTGAAGAAAAAAAAATTTTAGATGATATTTCCTTCGAAGTAAGGCCGAATATTCCTAAATGTATTGTAGGTAAAGGTCTATCAGGTAAAAGTACTGTACTTAAATCTATAATAGGCTTGATAAAAATTTCTAGTGGTGAAATTAAAATTAATAATATATCCGTTGGGGATAAAAAAGAATTCAATGAAGTAGTTAAATCAATAGGAATGGTTTTTGAAAAAGATGCTCTTTTTGATAGTATGAAAGTATGGGAAAATATAATGTTTAAAAGTTTAAATAATAACAATTCTTTTCTTATTAAAGAATCTCAAAAGCTTTTAAAAAAAGTTGGTTTAAATGTAAATGATGCCTTTTTGTATCCCTCTGAGTTGTCAGGTGGAATGAGAAAAAGAGTTGCTATAGCAAGAGCAATTTCACATAAACCTAAATTTCTATTGTTGGATGAACCAACTGCTGGTTTAGATCCAGTTAAAACAAATATGATTTTTAATATTATTTCAAATCTGTGTGAAGAGTTTAACATTACAATGTTGGCAGTGTCTTCGGATGTAAAAAGTGCATTAAAATATTTTAAAGAGTTTATTGTGATTGACGAAGCAAAAATGCATTGGCAAGGCTCGAAAAAGGAATTTTTAAAAAAACCGACCTCTCTTATTAAAGATCTACTGTAGGTTTACTATTTTCTAATTAACTCGGCGCATCCAGCAGTTGCGTCAATACCTGATTCAACGTAACATGCGCTTATTTTGTTTTTAGCTAAAAGTTTTCCCATGTTATAACCTCTACTGTTAGACGCTACCCAAGTGATTGTCTTATTGTCAGGGTGGATTACTCCGAAAAAATTTTTTGTACCATCCGTGTAAGAGAAAGTGCCTTTAAAACGCCTTTCATCTTGTTCAAGAATTTCAACTTTCTTCTCCCATGACCTGTAACCTCTTTGATCTGATACTGTTTTATTAATCCCAACCCAAGTTCCAACTAAATTAGGGATATTAGAAACATCAGACTTACCAGAGGTGCTAGAAAAAATTAATGCAGAAAAAATTATATGGATAAATAATCTCATACATTTATTATTGTAATTTATTATAAAATTTCAACATATGATTCAAAATTTTTCATCCTTATACTTAAATAAAAAGCAGTTTTTAATTTTTTTAATGGGTATATCAAGTGGTATTCCTCTTTATTTAGTACTATCTACTCTCTTTATTTGGCTTACTAGGGAAAATATAGATATTTCAACAATAGGTTTATTTGCATTAACTCAAATTCCATGGACAGTTAAATTTTTATGGGCTCCTTTGATAGATAATTTTAAAATACCAATTTTGTTTAATATTGTTGGTCATAGGAAGTCTTGGCTTTTTGTTATTCAGTTTTTTCTTATATTTTCTATATTTTTTTTAGGCTTTAGTGACCCTGCTAAGCATATTGAATTAACAGCTTTTTTTGCTTTGTTAGTTTCTTTTTTTTCAGCTTCACAAGATATCGTTATTGATAGTTATAGAATAGAAATATTAGATGATAACTCACAAGGTGCTGGTGCTGCAGTAACACAATTTGGTTACAGAATAGGTGGAATACTTGCTGGTGCTGGGTCACTTTATCTTAAGTACTATTTTACTTGGAGTATAGTTTTCTTAATAGTTGGTTTTATAATTTTTTTTTTAGGATTATTAATTTTATTTATTCCTATTAAAAAAGATCATTTAAAAAAAAAAAAAAGTGAAAAAAATTTTCTTAAACCTTTTTATGAGTTTTTATTCCGCCACACAGCTATCAAAGTTTTTCTAATTTTAATTTTTATATTTTCTTTTAAATTTGGTGATGTGATTGCTGGAGTTATGGCAAACCCATTTTATGTTAAAATTGGATTTTCCAACATTGAAATTGCTAATGCAAGTAAGGTTTTTGGAGTATTGATGACTATTATTGGTGTTTTTTTGGGTGGATTCTTTGTGAAGAAAGTAGGTGTAATACGTGCTTTAATTATCTCTGGTTTCTTCCAGGTATTATCAAACCTCTTGTATGTATTATTAAATTTAGTTGGACCAGAAATTTTTTATCTTTATGTTACCGTTGCAGGTGAAAATTTTTCTGGTGGTTTAGGGTCAGCGGCTTTTGTAGCATATTTATCAGCTTTATGTAATAAAAACTACACTGGCACCCAATATGCTCTTTTATCTTCAATTATGGGCTTGGCGAGGACAGTTTTGTCATCTCCTTCTGGTTATTTGGTTGAATCATTTGGCTGGACTAATTTTTTTGTGTTATCAACTTTTCTTGGAATTCCAGCAATTTTAGTTTTATTTTGGATGAATAAAAGCTTTCATTTAGAAATGCAAAAGTCTAAGTAATGATTTCTTTGAATTCCTCCAGCTCAACAAGTGGCTTAAAACTATTCATTTGATTGAAAAAATTTTGAATTGAAGGAAATTTATCTAAGAATTTGTTATCTATTTGGTCGAGTCTACCACAATAAAACCAATATATGACTCTCCAAGCCACAATATCTGCCATACTAAATTTATCGTTGAAAAATTTTTTGTTCATAGAATTTTGGTCAAATAATTTTTCTAAGTAAGAAAACCAGATTAAAAGGTCATTTTCAATAAACTCCTCTCTTAATCTTTTAGATTTTTTTAAATCCTTATCTCTCATGGCTGCTCTAATTGACGGTGCAATTTTGTTGGTTATTTCATTAGACCAATCTAAAACTTGATCGATAACAAGTGCCTTCAGCTTGTTGTCATCATAAAGTTTTGATTGTATTGCACAAAATCTTGCAAGAGAGTGGGTTTGGCCGTATTGTTTGTTCTCAATAATCATAACGGGTAGCTGCCCAAATGGAAAATTTTGCTTTTCTTTCTGCCATTCCTGTCTTTTAATTCTTTTGTACTCATAAGGAATTCCTGAATATCCAAGACTAAGCCTTAAAATATCCACACGCCAAAAATTGAAGTCAAAATATACTAGCTTTATCATAATCAAGTTTATTTTTCTGCAAATGCCTTTTCAATCACAAAGCCACCCTGAACTTTCGTAGAACCCTCTAACGAACCTAGTTTTTCAAAAATGGTTTTAATCTCAAAAGTCATTTCTTCAGAACCACATATCATTATTCTATCCTCTTTAGGGTTAAATTCTTCAACTTCTATAGCAGTCCACAATTTTTTTTCATTTATCCATTTAGTTATTCTACCCTGGCGTGGCCATTCATCTCTTGTAACAGTGTTAAAATAAATGAAATTTCCTCTGGTAACTTCTGAATACACATCATCTTTGTTAAGGTTATTCAGCATATCTTTATAAGCTAACTCTTTAGCAGTTCTTACTCCATGAACTAGTATTACTTTTTTAAATTTCTCGTAAGTTTCAGGATCCCTAGAAATACTCATAAAAGGAGCTAGTCCAGTTCCAGTTGATAACATGAAGAGATTTCGGCCTGGAAGTAAGTAATCACAAACTAATGTTCCAGTTGGTTTTGAGTTAATTAAAATTTCATCACCAATTGTGATATGTTGAAGTTTACTTGTTAAGGGACCGTTGGGGACTTTAATGGATAAAAACTCGAGATGATCCTCATGATTTGGACTTACAACCGAGTAGGCCCTTAAAAGAGGCTTCCCATCTATTTCTAATCCTATCATAGCAAACTCACCATTCTTGAATCTGAAACCCATATTTCTTGTGGTTTTGAAACTAAATGTTTTGTCAGTCCAATGATGAATACTTAAGACTTTTTCTTTTAATAACGCCATAGATTGAATTTTTAAAAAAACTTCATAAGGATTGAAACTATGATATAAACATTTATCTATAGGATTTTTTTAAAAATGACAAGTATAAATATAAGAAAACTTTCTCATTCAGAAATGGATTTGTATAGAAAACCACTTCTTCCAAAAACTTGGAGTTGTTTTCCGGTTGATAAAGATATTGATACTCAAATGCTTAGAAAAATATTACAAAAAGATCTTGATAAAATTAGATCTGGAGCCGAGAAAGATCCTTTCTCAAATTCTATTACAATGTTAGCTTTGGATATTTCTAGAAGATTAGAAAAAAATTTACTTAACTATTCTGCTTTAGAGGCTTTAATCCAGAGATTAGCGGTTGGTTCTCTTGGCTTTAGGGCCGATCGTTTGAAAAGTTATATGGGAAGTGTTAGTGAAGAGGAAAACAGTAAATCTATATATAGAACCATAAAATCACTTGCTTTTAAAAAAAACCAAAAAATTTCATTTAACGAATTTAATAAGAAGTTGCAAAAAGAGACTTTTGGAATTGTTCTAACTGCTCACCCCACATTTGGAATGACACACCAAATTATGATTAATTTGGCTAAGTTGGCAACAAATAAAAATGAAAAAGGAAAAAAAATTAGTGATCCAGAATTAAAATCAATTATTAAGGATATTTTTAAAACTGAACAAAAACCTGAAAAAAATATATCTTTAGATTTTGAACATGAGCTTTCAATCATTGCCTTAAAAAATTTACATCAAGCCTTAAAAAGCTTTTTTAAAATTGTTTTAAATGTATCAAAAGAGATTTTCCCAAAAGAATATTTTGAGATTATGCCTCAAGTCTTTAGATTACATACCTGGGTTGGTTATGATGTAGATGGAAGGGGTGATATTTCGTGGAGCAACACCTTTTCAAAAAGGCTTAAAGTTAAATTAGAGCAATTAATTGAGTATGAAGAAAGTATCAAAGGAATTTTAAAAAATTCCAAAGATAAAGAACTTACAAAAAAAATAAATGTTTTTCATAAAAAAATTTCTGAATCAATTTTAACAAATAAAAAGATTCTTAAATATTTTTCTGATCCAGGTTTTTTGGATAATGTTGAAGATGTAAAATATATTTCGAACTTTTTATTTAAGAATA
>MDTB01060322.1_pt1 | contig 28947 bp, 34 predicted proteins | sample 811161 | NCBI WGS metagenome assembly MDTB01 (sample SAMN05326650, study PRJNA326480) | marine metagenome | isolation source: seawater | place: Mediterranean Sea | collected 2009
ACCCAAGAAGTTCGTGATGTTCACAGATGGTTGGCCTTTTGATTCGTGGGGTGATGAGCACTACTGCGACACTATATTCTTGATCAACAATCCATATGAGAGAGACATCGAGGCTCCTTTCGGAATGACGGTACAATACAATGACTAATGACACAAAAATACTTTACATCTCAACTGCAATATTCATACTTTGGATAGTGTGGGCAACCATAGGATACTACAATGGATAAGCAACTTCTATCATTGTTGTGGGAAACATTCAAAGATTGGTTCTTGAATGAAGTATCAATATCCATAATGAGTTTTGGATTATTGTTCATAGCACTATGGAGTTACTTGAAATGACAGATGCAATATTAAGAGCCTCATTGATAATGATATTAATACTACTAATAATGAACTGGATGTTGTAATGCAGATGTTTCCAAACAGTAACCCGTACACAGGTAAACAGGAAAAGGTAAAGAATATACGTAACTGGATGATTGACACTGCTACTGTTCTTTTTGATGACAACCACAACGACTTACGTGCTCTACCTAAAACTGTGAGATTGCAGGTGCTAGTGGTTTTGAGTTTTGTATGGAGTACAGTATTCACAGTTTATTTCTTCTCAATAGCAACTATGCTTTGGGGTTGGGTAGGACTTGTCGTAGGACACCTAGGTATTATATTCGCGATGTATTACACATTCAAACAGTTTCATAGAAAACCGTACACTATGAAACCCAACAAGGAAGAACCACCAATGTACGACGATGTGTGGGGAGCATAATGAAAAATAAATTTATAGATCCAAAAAACAAACACACGGTAGGAACAAGTTGGTTGAACCTAGGTAACCACGTATTGGTTGCTGGTTTCATTGCTTGTATTCTTTTCGTGATATATGCGAGTTACTAATGAGTAAATGGGTAGTAGGAGTTATGATACTTGTGGTGATCGCCATGTTCTGGAAAGGCGTTGAAGTCCTTGGTCCAAGCAACACCAACAAGGACATACTGTACGAAGGACCAAAGAAAACAGTCAAAGAAAGATGGGACGCGGCATACGAATGGATGAAGGAGAAGCGTGAAAATCAATCCAAATAATTTCTTCAAGAGAGAACTAGACATATTACCACCACACTTCGTTAACACCGTGGTAAAGGCACACGAGGCCGATGTGGAGAAGATGAGAAAGTGGATCTACGAGAACTGCACAGGCAGGTATTCAATTACCAAAGATGTCAAGTACGAGGGAGACAACTCGAGGTCATGCACAGTGATAGGTTTTGAGAATCCCGGGGACCTCACGCTGTTCGCATTGAGTGGTGTCGCTCAAATAAATCAAAACTAACCGTTGCACTCCATAATTAATTTTAGTATAATATACGTATATTAATACCAATTGCAATTAGGAGAAAAACAAATGGCAACTAAGAAGAAAAACTTGAAAAAGTCAGCCAAGACACCTAAGGCCACAGCGACGGCTCAACCTCAGGAACAGGCACAGGCTCCACAACCGGATCCAACTGCTTTATCAATCGGCGACTTAAAGAATCTTTCTACCATTCTCGACGTGGCATCCACAAGGGGTGCTTTCAAGGCCAACGAGATGCAGGGAGTAGGATTCTTGTACAACAAACTACAGGCGTTCTTGGCCAAAGTGGCACCAGAACAAAAACCTGAAGAAGCGAAAGCGGAAGCACCAGCGACCGCGGAGGGAAAATAAAATGGCGACACTAATGAACGTAAACAATCAAGCAATGCCAATGGGAGACAACACCGGACAGGCCGGTGATGGCCAAACAGGTCCAAAGAGACACTTCAAACACATCGGAGAGTTAGCGGACGAGTCAAAGGCAAAAGTGATAATCATGTACAGAACAGTTCCAGGCGAAGCAGACAACTGCTTGGTGGTAGGGACAAAGTTCTTACCTGACCAATACCACAACGCTTTGATGAAGGCCGTGGAATCAGAAGGTGGCCAGGAAGCGGATGAATTTGCGGACTTCGCCAGCAGGCAGACATTCCCAGATGGGACCAACATGTTGGCAATGCTTCACAACGACAACTACATCAAGAAGTTCAAGACCAAGGAGATAATGGTCACCTACGGAGCAACAGAGGACGGAAGGATACTGTTGAACAAGTTGAACGAGATGATAGCGAAGGAGAAAGGCATCTCTGTAAAAGAGATGGCCAGTGACCCAGAAGCGGCCGCAGAAACACCGGCGAAGAAAACTACTAAGAAGGCGGATGCCAAAAAAACAGCCGCCAAAGAATAAGACTTGGGTACAGTTGACACAAGGTTTTGTCAAGGAATGGCCGGAGGTTTTGGAAGGACTACAGTTCCAGAACATGCCGGTCAAGTACCTATTATGGATTGATATAATACTAAAAAACAATATCACAATACACTACGACATAGCGAAGGAACTCAAAGTCAAGAAACAAGACACCATCGCCAAATTCCTAAAACAAACAATAGAACAAAACTATCTTAAGATAAAAAGCGTTGACATGAAGTTTGACATCCCAAGATTGAAAAAGGACATGGAATCGAAGACTTCGTTGTTAATGGCTAAGGCTTTTAGAAAGTAAATCTAAATTTTTTGCTACAGCGATTGCGTTGTCTACGTCAGATACGGGCGTCCTTTTCTCTTTCACACACTCGACAAATTCTATCAATTCATTGCGTAATGGGTTAGATGGCACATGATACTCTTCAACACTTGGCTCATAGTTCATCCTGTCACCGTTCCATATATTGGTCGTAAGTCGTACTGTCTTTGCTTCTTCATCCCAGAAGATCATACCCTTTGTGCCTACTATCGCAGTGGTACGTACTTTCTCAGGGTAATACCAACTCAAGTTTAATTTCACAGGCACACGATTGCACGTCAACGTGAACTCGTCCCTATCATTCTGTACCTGTCCACTGAATTTGTTTCCGGTGTGTTTGATGTTTTGGAAATCATGTGTGCCCAACCAATAGTGTATAATACTGACATCGTGGGGCGCCAAACTATGTACAGTGCTTATCTTGGTCTGGAACCTGCCCCAGTTGAGTCTGTTCATTTCTATGTGTTGCACATCACCTATCTGTGGTAGCAGTTCTTTGATCTTGTGTACCCTGTCATTATACAGGAATATGTGGCCCACCATCAAAGTCTGTTCACGTAGGAAACTTTTTATTATGCAACACTCTGTACACGTGAGCGAAAGTGGTTTCTCAACGTACACATTTTTATTTTGTTGTAACAACTTTATCGTCTGTGAGTGATGATCCCAGGCAGGTGTTGCCAGTATCACATTGTCGTATCTGATGTCCTTCAGATCCTTACCTTGCTTGATGTCTATGATTTCAATCTCGTCTACTCCAGGTATTGTTTCCAATTCCGCTTTCAACTTTGATCCCCAATATCCTGCACCCACTAAACTAACTTGCATAGAACTCCTTTATTGCGTTTATAACGTAATCTTGATGATGTTCCGGCAGGGTGTGATAGCAAGGCAGACTCAATATGTTGTCACACACGTGTTCCGTCCTCGGAAGAGATGTTCCATCGGCGAATGCCTTTGCCCTGTGCGTAGGGTGTCTGTAGTGTATGTTGGTGGCTATGCCTTTATCTTTTAGGTATGCTTGTAGTTGGTCACGTGTGCCCTCCGGTGTCTCTATCACGTACACGTAGTAGGAGTGTTTTGACCATGGTGCCTCCAAAGGACATGTTACTGTATCATACAGATGTTTTGTGTATCTCCTACATATTTCCCTCTTCTTGTCTAGCCATTCATCGATCTTTTTCAGTTTCGCCTGTATAATGACAGCCTGTAGATTATCTATCCTTGCGTTATAGCCAACAGTGTCGTACTCAAATTTTGTCTTACGTCCATGATCTCTATACATCCTCACTTTGTCTATGAGTTCTTTGGATCCTGTAACAGCACCCGCGTCACCCATCGCTCCTAGATTTTTCACAGGATTGAAACTGAAACAAGTTAGATCTACTAGACTTCCAACTTTGTTACCTTTGTATTCTGCACCAAAACTCTGAGCGGCATCTTCAATCACTTTTACATCATATTCTTTGGCAAACTTGTTGATCTTATCTATGTCCGGTGTTTGCCCATACAAATCCACAAATAGGATTGCCTTCAAATCACGTGGGGCGAATTCTTTAGCACCAGTGATTGCCCTCATCTGCGCTGTGTCCAAATGATAGAATTCGTCGATGTCAACATATATTGGCGTCGCACCAACATTCACTATCGCCTCCGTGGTCGAAACAAATGTGTGCCCGACTGTCATTACCTGGTGTCCCTCTCCTATCCCCAAAGCTCGTAAGGCACAGACCAATGCATTGGTTCCTGATCCTATGCTGGCACAGTCATCTGCACCCGTGTAATCACATATGGCTCTTTCGAACTTGTCCACCGTTGGTCCAGTAATGAAATCCGATCTTGATATGATGTCTTTGATAGCAAGATCGATGTCAGTTTGTACTTCCTCGTATTGAGGGTACAAGTCCACAAAAGGTATTTTAATATTTTGATTCATAATATTTTTTTAGCCATTCAAAATCATAAGATTTCATAAGTTCATTATAATTTGCTTTGTGTTCATCGAAATAGTTTTTTGCATCGTTGGCACCCTTATGTACCCAATCCGCGTTATCGCCAACTCCCATTGTGAGCCATTTCTTCAATCGGAATCTTCCCTCCACCGTCATTTTAGCCTGTAGCAACTTGATCACTTCCCTGAACGCTGTACGCCAAGCAAGCCATGGTGTCTCATTGAAGTGATTGATAGCACTCAGGATTGGCACCACTTCGTGTGCACCTGACAGTGTGAAATCTAATCCTGGATCGGTGGTCTGCATTACGATTTGTTTATTGTAGAGAAGCACTGCACCGTGTCCGTACTCAAGATCATTGACTGGATTCTTGCAGTGGAAAATATAATGACAAGGATTCTTTAACCTGTCTGGCTGGAAATCAAACTTGAAACTTTTTACAATCTCAAGTTTTGGAAACACAGCAAAGAAATAATCAGTCTCACTCATGTTTGCCGCCACCATGTATGCAAGTGTTTGGCCCGCCACATCCTTACACCACTTGGCCCTAGGAAACCTTGCTTTCAATTCGTTGTATCTCTGTTCTGCACTCGGTTCATCATAAGATATGAAGACTATGTCCATCGGTTTGACATCATACTCTAAATCATAATTTACAATCCGATCTATGTCATAAAACTGTTTTAGATCTTCCCGGTGCGGCACCAACATTATATCATTGGTTTTGCCCCATGTGTACAATTTTACATCCTCCCAAAAACTCGGAAAGTAATTAGGGATAGTATTTGGATCGAGGTCCTTGTTGTGTAACCATTTGTAGTAGGCTGGTTCATTGTCTTTGTATGCTGTGTAGGGATCTCGGAGTTTAAACTGACATTTAGGTATCCAATTTTGGAAAAGATTCGGATGCGAATGGTAGTTGATATCCTTGAAATCACGTAGAAACTTGAGGTCTTGTATTTGCTTTTTCAATGCGGCAGTTGGTATAAGAAATACATTGCCTTCTTTGTTTGTGCCACCAAGTGGGTGCGTGTTGTACCAAACGTGTATTTGATCCTTCTCATGCTGTTCTGGAATGTAGTCCTTGTCGATGGTCTTCAGATCCATGAAGTCTGCGAAGAACCAAAAGTATTCTGTGCGTATGTCATCTATCACTGACCTAAGTACGGTGAGATAACTTTCAACGAATGGTACCTGCCTGGTGTTGGCAAATGGAGATGGCCAGTGTTTAGTGTGTTTAAACCTTACCTGTATACTGTCGAATCCAGTCATAGTAACTTTCAAGTCCTTGCCTTAGAGTGAACTGCGGTTCATATTCTAAAAGATCTCGTGCCCTTCGTATGTCCAATGTGCCTCTCATCGGATACAGTTTGTGCATTCCTACATCTTTGATATCAGAGTCACTACCAGTGATTTCAATTATGGTCTCTGCCAGCGTCCTTAGGCTTGCGGCGTTGCCAGCCGTGATGTTGAAACTGGTGTTTGCAACATCGGACGTTGCGGCTTTTATTATGCCATAAGCGGCATCTTGCCTATATGTGAAATCAACTTTGTTCTCCCCGTTGTGAAGTTCTATTGTTTCATTGTTCATTGCTTTGTGAAAGAACTTTGAGACGACCCTGTCTGGCAGGTCCCCAGGACCATACACACCACTTGGCCTTACGATATTGTAGTTGAGTCCATCTCGCTTGGCGAATAATTTTGTTAGCCTTTCGCCTGTAAGTTTTGCCTCGCCATAAATGTTCTGTGGCTTTGTGTTTGATTCTTCCCTTGTACCGTCTACGAAATCTCCATAGATCATGCTACTGCTTATATAGACAAATTTCTTTGTGTTGAACTTACTTGCGTGCCATAATAGATTTGTTGTTGTCCCAATCACCTTAGGTATTCCGTTGACAGGATCCTGATCAACTATCTTTGCTCTGGGGTATGTCGCTAGATGTATAACGACATCAGGATGGTACCTGAAAACTTTGAGACAAACCATAGGATCTAATATGTCACCCTTTACCACCGTGACATTTCTGTTGAGCCAATTCCGCGTCCGCCAAGCAATAAGTTTATTCAACGCCACCCTGGACAGTATTCCGTATGTGTCTTCATTGTCCACACACGTAATGGTGTGTCCGTCATTTGAAAGTTTCTCAATAATTTTGGTTCCAATGAATCCAAGTCCGCCTGTGATTAAAAATTTCATCCTAGTACCTTTACTCCATATTTGTTGCTAAATGCTTTACCATCTTCCCTGTCATTCACTATTGGTTGTCCTTTGATGTTCAAACTGGTGTTCAAAAGTATTGGACAACCTGTCTGTCGTTTCCATTCTGTGAGCAGTGCATGGAACCCTGGATTGTCTGTTTTTCTCACCGTTTGAACCCTAGATGTGTGATCATGATGTATTATGGCAGGAAAGTCTTTACCATGCGTACACGCCGCTGTAAATTGCATATAAGGTGTGTTTTTGACTGCTTTAGGGAGTTCAAAATACTCGTTTACATCCTCTTCTAGTATGGCAGGAGCAAACGGTCTGAACTTCTGTCTCTTCTTGATACTGTTTACCAAATCTTTTATTTCAGGTCCCCTAGGGTCTGCCAACAGTGATCTATTACCGAGTGCCCTAGGCCCAAACTCCCCCCTTCCACTTGCAACTCCCACCATCTTGTTTTCCTTCAATTCTTTGATCAATGCATCAACCGGATACTCACCTTCTATGTCGCGTCCCAGGAATGGGTGTTTCCAATCTATCTGTTTACTTTCAGAAGCCGCTATGCACCCTATACTGGATCCTGCATCACCTGGATTTGGAATTATCCAAATCTTTTCAAACAGTCCTAAATTTGCAAGTGTTCTGTTTGCCGCACAATTTAAAGCAACTCCGCCAGCATATACTAAATTTTTGTTTCCAAAACTTGCATACTTACTGGCAAGTATCCAAAGATCTGTGAGACATTCTTCTGTGACTGCTTGAACACTGGCCGCCAAATCCATTACATCCGCATCAGGTTTCCAATTACCTATTCCTTTATGTAAATTGCGTTTTAATTTAAAAGGCTTACGCACAACAAAATCTTTATAAATGTCATCTTTATAAATTGGCTTGCCGTATGCACTCATGCCCATCAAGATGTATTCTTCCTCGGCAGGTTTTAGTCCGCAACGTTGAGTAAATGCGGAATATAATATTCCTATACTTGACGGATACTTTGTAGTGTTAAATTGTTGGATTGACTTTTGATTGTATCCTTTTGATATAGATATTGTGTCCCACTCACCAATAGCGTCCACTGTTAGAATGACTGCGTCTTTGAATCCAGATGTAAAGTAACCTGCCGCGGCATGGGAGGCATGGTGCTTGACATATTGATCAATTTTTAAACCAAATTGTTTTAGGTGATACTCGGGCATTTCCTTTCTATCAAATGCCACTTTAAATTGTGTTGCGTAACACTGTCTTGTTTTTTTCAGCAGTGGTTTTTCATAGTAAACAATTTTATCAATTGGACCATAAGATAATGCTTCGTTTACAATATCCCAATTCAAATAATGATCATTTTTAATTTTTGAATATCGTTCACTGTGTGCGGCCCATAATATTTTTCCGGGTCCTTTCTTGTCGAACTCAACGACAGCCATGGCGGCATCGTGATTCATGCAGTTTATTCCTAATATCCTCATACGTTAATCTCCCATAACATTGTCCAGTTGCTAGATATGTAGTCAATACCTGTCTCTTCATTTAAATCTCCAAGCATGTCAATTATTGGCAATGCTGTGCAAGATGAAAACACAGTATCACAACCTGGATCAAACTCTAGAACTTGCTTTTTTAATTCATTCTGATTCATTCTTCCTATTTCTATATCATTCGAATAATTTAAAAACTTATGATTTACAATCCTGTATCCTTTTTGTTCAAACCAGTGCTTGATTATACTGCTTATATCTTCTGTATAGGCAGTCAAAAGAGATAATTCTTTTTTTCCATTGTCTTTCAACCAGTTGTCTGCAGAAGTAAGTGGGTTCATCAACCCAGGGAGGTTGTCCTCACCTATAACTGCTGTGCCTGATGTGCATCCAAAAACATACTTGTCCATCTGCATAGGAAATCTTGTCTTAGCATCCTCCACCTGTCCTGCGAGTGCAGATAAACTTTTCTCCGTTATTGGATTCTCAAAAATTATCCTTGTTGTGAACACATCATGTTTACAATGTCTATGAAAGTCTTTTTCGATAGTGATGTCCGTTGATAGTGATATAAGTCCTATGTTCATCTACCAATCTCCCAACCTATCACAACACCATAGTTCTCTTCGCCGTTGTGCTTTTCGTATGCTGGAGACACAAACAATCCTCCTGCCTTGTATCTCACCATGGGCAATATGTCCTCTGACTTGTATCCTGTCACCAATCCTAATTCTAAAATCCAGTATTCATCCAATTCGAATTCTCTGCCTACGTATGTGCTGATCCTGTCCTCGGAGTTGTAATACACACCTGCTATCTTGTTGTCCGCTGTGCACCTTGCATGTGGATGAATGTTGTTGTAATTGGCCTCAAGGCCCACGTGCATAGACACTGCTAAAAATAATCCTAGGCAACTCATTTAACTCTGAGAAATCCTTTGGCTTTCACAAGTGCTGTTTCCCAATCTTCTAATGAGATGTCGTACTCAAAATTCTGTGTTGTCTCGTTGACCTGCAATTCTTTTGCACCATTCTTTACATGAAAGTTCCTGGCCATTTTAGTAAGTGGCGATAGAGTCACCAATCTAGTAAGGTGATTGGACTTTTTCACCATCTTGTAGACCTCGTTCACTATGGCACGTCCTCCACCTTTTTTCTTTGCCCATACCGTGTATGCTATCGCTATTGATCCCTGTACCCCTGCCCTGTGTACGGATTGTAGGGCGGCATCATGACTCATCATCTCCATCTCTTCCACTGTCTTTGGTACTTCGTTCGTGAACGCAAAACACATTATGGCTGATATCTCTCCAACATCATCTTTCAGTCCATATATCTTCCTACCATATGATTGCCTGAACTGTAAATCTAATTCTGGTCGAACAGGATCTTCCTTGACATCGATGTAGGGCAACTCTACAAGTTCGTACTTTGATTCTTTGATCTTCTGTTTGGTGTATGCTTCTAAACTTTTGTAATTTTTATTTGTGTATGACTGCAACTGGGAAAATTTTTCCATCAGTCCAGTCATCGACGGATGCTCTTTCCATCTTTCTAGGGTTTCTTTCAGTTTCTCCTTATTGAGTATTTCCATTTCCTATTTGTAAATGAATGGGTCTTTCTTTTTTAACTCTTTCAATCTTTTACGATATGCAATCTCTTGTTTGATTTTTGATATCATGTTCTTAATCCATTTTATCATCTTTTATCTCCTATTCTGTCGCCGGAGACATTCCATTTAATATCTCCTATAAGTTTATTAAAAGTTGGTAACATTAATTTTACAGCATCTCGGTGCGCTCCGTCAAGTGGATGAGTTGTGCCACGTGGGTAATCTTCTAACAACGTCCATTGATTGAAACCCATCATTCTCTCTCCAAAACTGAACCACTTAGAAGTGTCGAGTTCGGTAAAAAGATCCCGAAGGAAACTGTCTTTGTCCTTGTGGGGATCCATCTCTTCATAGAAAAGGCTGTTGTCTGCCAGGGTGAACATGTAAGGAATACCCTTTTTCTCCAGGATGTTCTGTAACCAAATAATACTCTTCCAACTCAAATACACTTCATGATATTGGTTGGCGGCGTGCTTGTAAATCGCTTCGGCAAAATACTTCACGCCAGTTTCCCTAAGCAGATCTTGTCGTGTTCTCCATTCTTCTTGTTGGGTCTCTGAATTAGCAAGTGTCCTGAATGCCTCTTCGTTTCCGGCGTTTGTGTCCCATGGCGATAGGCTGGCCCATCTCGTGTCTTCTAACAACTTGTGCCTCGGCATTGCCCAATCATATCTTGACAGGAAACTCCACATGACAACAACACCTTTGACATCAGGATTACGTTTGATCGCACTGAACACCCTCCTGGCAATCGCGCTGTTGCCTATGCCACCCTTGGCCGTGCAAACATAATCACTCTCGAAATACTGTGAAAGGTGATAGGCCCAGGTTTTGTGCGACGGCTGAATACCATCAACATCATCACTCAACTCATTGCCCAGCGTAAAACTACATCCGCCCACTATTAATTTTTTACTCATATATTCCTACAACCTTATTTAGGTCAGGGAAAACGTCGCTGAAATTTTCTTCCCTTACCTTGTCTATGGGTTTTATTTTGTTGGTAAGTGCTGACTTCCAATCCTTCAATCGGAATTCAACGTTGCCATTTAGGTAATCTATTGCCGTCTGTATTTCATTTTTATACACTGGACTCTTCGATAGTTTTGCTATTATTTGTTGTTTCAATTCTGTTGGGATCTGTTGAATGTCAAACTCCACCGGATGGTGAAGGATGTTGATGTACCAAAAATCCGGATTCCACTCTTTGACTGTGAGGGCCAACTCATCGATGTTCCATATGTTGAAGAAATTCAATGTGGTGCAAACCTGTGTAGAGAGATTGTTCATACCCGATGACATAAATTTTTTGATATTCGAATCCACCTCTGTCCACACGGCAGGATGCCTCTGGTACTCGAATCTTTTGCCTATGTCGTCAATACTGAATGCTATCTCAATACGTTTGAAGTGAGGCCAGATTTCTTTTACCGCTTCTTCTGGATAATGGGTGCCATTTGTATTGTAATGCACTTCTATATTTTTTGCCGCCCCTGCTTCCACGCACCTACGTAAAATTGAAAACTGTTCCTTTATCATCAACGGTTCACCGCCTGTGATCTCGAAGAACCTAATCGAATGTATGTGCTTCTCAAGGTCTTCATAAAATTTGTTCTTTTGCCTTGGCCATAGACCGTCTTTGTTGAACTTCGTCCAGTGTTTCTTCCTGGTTGGATCAATCTTGATCATGTCATTCGTCCATTGTGAGCTGGAGTGTGGCGAACATATCCTGCATTTAAGGTTGCAGATATTCCCCAATTTGAGATCTATGAACCTTGGTTCTACCACGTTGTTTTTGACCTGCGAATGGCCTATATCTCCGGCCTTCAGCCACATGTGTTGCCTCTTCGATGTCTTACCGACTGCTTCTTCTTTCCAGCAACTGCTACACGCATTTGGTTTCTCTCCATTAAGGAACTGCTGTCGTAACTCTTCCATGGTGGTTGAATTCATAACCTCTGTGATGGAGTGTTTTGTGGTAGTGAATCTTTCTCCGTTTTTGTCCTTCAATACATCTCTGTACAGACAACAAGGCTTGTACATGCCGTCCGGACGGGTTTCTACGCTGGTCCATGGCAAATGACAAATGTTGCTTTTTATATACTTTTCCACCATTCCAGTATCCTCTGATCTCCAACCAATATATCTTCTATATTTTGTTTTCGTATGTTGTCCAAATACAGTTGCCTTTTCTTTCCACGTGCTGTTGGCACAAATGTTTTTCTGTTTTTTAGATTTTTCAACACATCGATCAGAGACATTTGTTTTGACGTGGCCAACGGTTCCATGTATTCGAGAGCCTCGTCGATGAGTTCGTGGAGCAGTCCTTTTGGGAGAGACAGTGGACTTAATATTTCGTCGTTGCTGAAAGTAAACATTACCTTTGTCAAAACTTCTGTGTTAAGTTCTCGGCTGAGGTCGAACATGTTCTTAAGTTCCAACATACCAGGCATTGTGATTGTGAAATCTAATCTCATTTGCCTAGGATTTGTTGACACTGCTAATCCTTCCTTAAAATTACGCAACCATTTTGAGTAATCCAGGCCATCACGTATGTATTCTGCAATTTTGCCTGTGCCATCCATCGATGCACATATCTGCCAGTCATTGAAATGCTTCAAAAGATCATAAAGGTTAGACTGGCCAAATGTCGTCCTGCTTAGGTTTGTGTTGTATCTCACATATACCTCGTTTGCGAAACCTAACTCAATAATCCTCTCCATGGCTTTCCAATGCATCTCCCACATTAATGGCTCGCCACCACACCAATATATTTCTCTTACCTGTTTGGTTTCAATGGCATCAATGAACTCCTGTACGATCTGTGTGTCTTGGAATTTTTTTATCTGTTCCCTTAGGGGAGATGCCATCCATGGTTTTGATTCAGCACTCCAGTCTTGGTTCTTCCTCGTTTCCGCTTCCCAACTACTGCTTAACATGTCGCCACACATCCTACACTTAAAGTTGCATAAATTGTTGAACCTATAATCAAAACTTATCGTTGGCATATCTGTTGCACCGCTGGCATCTGTTCTTTCAAATGCTTCGTCTATCTTGTGCCTGAACAGTCTATTCCAATATGACCTGTACACATTGGTGTTTAACAATTTGTGATCACAAACTTCACACTCACTGAGTTCTTCTCCTGCCATCATACGTAATCTGACACTTTTCATGTGATCAGAGTTCCAATGTTCTTTCAAAGTCAAAGGTTTGTATTGTTTGGCATCATTTCCGGTATCTATGTACTGCTTGAAACTCTGCGCAGGCTCCCTGGATGCACAGCACAATCTACGTTCGGTCTGTGGCGATAGATAGGTGTGAGTCCATGGCGCCATGCAGAAAGTTTTATTTCCTTCGCTAGGCTTGATTCTTTTCATAATTCTCAAATAGTTCTTTCCATTCAGGAAACACTTCAACAAAATTTTCATTTCGAACAGCATCGTACTTCCTGGTATTCTCGAAAAACAAAGGTAACCATTTTGACTTGTCGCGTCTCCACATCCAGTCCAAAGCAGATTGATATCCTTTTGAAGCACGAGTCAGTGGATCCTTGTCTTTTAACCAATCCATGTGCTTTTCGTATTTTTCTTGCACTTTTGCTTTGTATTCTTCTGGCAAAAGGTCCATCCTCTGCCAGGTAGGATTTTGTAGGAGATTGAAATTAAAGTCGGCAGGTTTGATAAGTCCTTGCTCCACCCAACTTTTATGAAAATCCACTACATGTAAAGCATTGGGCAGTCCAACAGTGGCCGAAATGTAGAAATCAACATTAGGGCACACTTGCATCATACGTTTCCTGTTCTCAACTGTTTCTTCCCATACAGTGCCTTTTCTCATGAGCTCACCCCTCTTGCCCTCAGCGTCCAGACTGGCACCTATCGAGACAGAATTAAATTTATTCCACAACTCAAAGACGTCTATGTCTTTGAACTTTGTCCTACTGAAATTTGTGTTATAGATCAATCTCACGTGATACATCTTTCTCTTGTCTAACTCTTTAAGTATACGGTAATGCTCTTCCATTATAATAGGTTCACCGCCTGCAAAATAAAACTGCTCTGTGTGTTCAAACTGGTCTAACATCTGTTTCCACAAATCATCAGTGCTCCTGCCTACCCTCATAATCTTGGCGTGTGGAGGTGGGGCACCATTTATTTTCTTGTGATCCTCATACCAATTAGAGCTGAACCAGGTGCCACAACTCCTGCAGGCCATGTTGCAAAGGTTTGAGAACCTGATGTCCCAGTACTTCATCACAAAATCTGCACTGCCGTCAGGTAGGGTGTTGTCCACTAGGGGTATGTTGTGTCCAAAGTGTTTGTTTGAACTCATACGCAAACTGAAGAAACCTGATTGCTCTTGGTCATAGCATTTCGCACATTCCTTGCTTTTTGTTCCCTGAAGCATGTTGGATCTCATCTTTTTCATGGCGGGACCGTTAAACACTGTCTCTAGGCTGTCCTTGTTCAGATTCCCTACAGGATACTTGTCAAATGCAAAACAACAAGGATATGCCCTGCCGTCTGGATATGCGTGGAGATGCATCCATGGAAGTATACAAAAAGTGTCACTATCCAGCAACAACTCTTTCTCCCTAGGAGTCATGTCCTTTATTTTTAATTTTTCAGGCTCTTTTGCCCCGTACTCATATGCCACGGTACCATTCTCCTATTATTGGGAAAGTCTTTTCAAAACTCTTTCCTGTCCTTTCGTCATATTGACTGTAAAACCTTTTGAAATCTTCTTGCAATTTACTCTGTTCGGCCGCACCCGCATGCGGTGTTTTTACAACATCCAAGTAGTCTATAAGTCTTTGTGTTTGATTTACTTCCATGTGTTCAAGGTATTTTTCATTGTTATTTAAAAACTTTACCAAGTCACCTTTAAATTTATTCCTTAAGTCATCTGGTAACACAAGTGGCGATTGAAAACTCGGAAAACGAAGGATGTTCAACGTGTAGTTGATGCTAGGTCCATATACTTTTCCCGCACCTTTGAACCAGATTATTTTTTCCAAAAACTCCGGTAGTGATTCTAAACACAATGCATTTATAGTTGCCATGTTGTGTATCTCAGATGGTACCTTATCTACCATCATGTGAAGTATCTGACTGTGCCAATCTGTGTAATTCAATCCATCTCTGATGTATTCTGCCTGCCGAAAGGTCGCTTCACAACTAGTGTATAGATGAAAATTATTAAAGTTTTTCAGTTTATCCTTGAATCGGTCAATGATACTTTGCTTTGCCCCCAAATTTGAATTTATTGCTATACGCATATTTGGATTCATTTTATCACCCTGCGTCTGTATCCAGTCTAACAACCGCCATAAGTTTGGTGACATCATTGGTTCCCCACCAGTGATACGTAACTCGTCTAGGCTTTTGTGTAGGTCAGTCTCCCACCATTTGTAGAAAGCCTCAACGTAAGGATTACTTTCATCCTTCTTGTATGGTTCGGCGCTCTCATGACTATGCGTGTAATGATTCCTTCCGTCAGACGTAAGGCCCTTATAAGGTCCTTGTTGCTTAATGTTGTTGGCCCATGTCGAACTAAATGCAGGATTACAATAAGTGCAGGCAAACTGACAGGTTCGATCGAATGCTATTTCTAGAGTCTTAAGATTCCAATCAGCGTCATGACTAGATCTGTGAGCTTCTTCCAGTGATTCGTTTGAAAATATTTTCGACTTATATACCCTATCACTGATGGCGTCTCTACCTATGTCCTCGATCTTCCAGCAGTACTCACATCCTTTCGGTCTTTCACCGTTCTGCATCTGCCTACGCTGTTCCTTTTTCTGCTTCGTGTTATGTATTGCACTTGGATTTGTTTTTATCTCTTCTAAATCGATCTTGTGGGGTAACGGATGATGACAACTTGTGGTCATCCCTGATCCCAACCAAATTGTGGCGTTGTACCACTTTGCACCACAGAAACTAGAACTCTTTGTGTCTAGTATTTTCCTTTTATATTCAAGATCGTCCATCTATTCCTCTGAAATAATTCTTTAGTTTGTTGTATTCGTCTTCTGGGCAGAGTGTATCACTCTTGAACATGATGTCCTTTACCCAATGGTAGTGTGCTATGGGCGGTGGATGGGATTCACCGGGGATATAATATTCTTTGTAATTATCCTCTGCAAACTCCCATAGTCCTTGTTTGTCTTGGTAGAACAGGAATTTATTCCAATCTATTTGATTGTACAATGCTTGTTCACTATTGCTATGGAAATTATCATGTAAAACATGCCTGTTGAACACCATCATTGTATATCCTATGCCTTTTTTGTCTAAGAACATCTGCGTTCTGTGTATGTTTTCCAAAGTCCGATAATATTGATGTTGTTCATTCCAGAAATGTCTCATGTGGTATTCGTGTTTGTCTTCTAGCCTGTGGCCGCCAAACCAGGTGCTCCATTTGAAATCCTCGTCCCATACTCTATAAGTGATCCTGCCATCTAAATGGTCAACGCCCTCGTCCAGGGTAATGACTTCGTACCTGTCAGTTGCTGACCACATGATGTAAATGTGATCTATTTCTTTGTACTTCATCGCGCTGTTTATAACCGCCCTTGCTATCGTTTCATTGCCCGAAGCCGATCTTCCTTTGTTTTCCATGGTCGTTCCACCGTTGAACCAGGGCACAAACTTGGGCCAACATGGCCATTTGTAACGGGTAAAACTACAACCGTGTGCTATGGTCCTATGCATTTCTACATTCCTCCCAGAACTCTTCCATCTCAGGGAACGTGTTCAAGAACCTTGTGATGCGCCTGCGATCGTGTTCGTTGAAAAAAGCGTAAAAGTTTTTTTTATTTTGCGAACTTGCGTCCGCGTTTTCGCGCCAGTAAGCGAGATTCCTCTGCATCTTCTGGATCTCGAAGTCCTTGAATATGTGTAGTCCGTTCTGCTCGCCGGAGTTCGCCTGCATGTACTTTATGTTGTCCTCGTGTATGGCCTGATAACTCTCTGGCAATAACGTTATCTGTTGCCATGCCGGTTGTCTCAGCAGTGGCACGTCAAACCACACCCGCTGGTATGTCTTTGAGTAACGCTTACGCAGTTCCAGTATCTTCTCCAACAACCTGTCCATGCTTGTCACACTGAGGTTGTTGTAGGTGCATATGAAAGTGATGCTGTTTCGTGCTGGTATCCGATCAAGGAACTCCTCAACGTTGGCCATCATGTAGTCGAAGTCAAGCCCGTCTCGTATGTACTCCGCCCGGTGTCCGAATGCGTCCACTGACACGAACTGCATCATGTGTTCAACCTTCTCCTGCAAACAGATCTCCTGTGCCATCTTGAAATACTTCTCCTTCAACTTCTTGTCTGGCGGACACATGTTGCTGGTGACGTTTAGGTGTAGGTCATCCTTGGGATGGTCTATGATGTACTGGAACACCTTGTACGTGTTGACGTCCATCATGGGCTCTCCCCCGGTCATACGGAAGTGCTTGAGGTTCTTGTACAGCGTGGGCCACCACTTCCAGAAGGCAGTCACGTAGGGATTTGGATCCCTGTTGGGTATGGGTCTGCGACTGCCCTGGAAGTGTTCTGGTGCGTTGTGTGGTGGCTCAGTGGGGTACTCTCCGTACACGCCCATCTCCTTGGCCCATGAAGTGGAGAACTGTGGAGAACAGTAACTGCACCTGAAGTTACAGGCGTTGCTGAAGTTGACCTCCACGTACCTCGGCATCCAACGTTCGTCCATGGGATTCTTCCTGATCGCATCGAAGTCCTGCATGGCCCATGGCTCTCCGGAACGGTAGTGCCTGTCTGACATCTCGCCCGTGTTCTCTATGTTCCAGCAGTAACTACAGCCATCAGGTTTCTCGCCCGCCAACATCTGTTTACGCTGTTCTAGTTTCTCCATGGTGTTGTGTAGGGCCGCGGGGTTGTCCTTGAGTTTATTGTAGTCGATCTTGTGCAGGGGCGGATGGTAGCACGAGTTTGTCAGTCCCGTTGGTAGGTGAAGTGACACTTGGTTCCACTTGGCCAGGCACATGGTCGGTGAGACTTCTTTGAGTTGCTCACGTGCCTTCAGTGCGTCAGACTTGTAATCACTTGTACTCAAGATCTTGTACTCCTCTGTTCACGTGTTTTGGCATACAGAACTTGAAGAACCTGCTGTCATCGGGACTGAAATCCGCTACTGGTATGTCCAGTTGTTGACGCAGACTCTCACCATAGGCCAGCATCTCGGAATCTATGTCATGATTTTCAATGAACTCCAGATACATTTGTTCCATCTTATCGAGGTGTCTGACCGACAAGTGGTCCTCGCCTGCGATCACGGTCTGGTAACAACCAACACGGGCTCCCATCATTGAGTATATGCCGTACTCGACGTCCGCTCCCACGCTCATCCAAGTGGACAGTATCTTGAGATTTATCGGCCATATCTTTTCCCTGAACATTTCCGGTTTTATCGGCTTTCCCTTGTTGAGGCACATCTTGACTCCCTCACGATATCCTGCCGTGAATGCCTGTTGTTTCGTATCGTTGATCACAGTGGTGCTGTAGCAGTTATGTAAATTTGCATGTGGTACTCCCCAACAGAAATCTACCTGGTTCTCCACTGTGACCGCATTCTCGTGGGTCCGCATGCCATGACACGTGTCCTTCGACCAGCCAACGATCCCACCGTTGCCATATACTAATCCGTTGACGCTGTTCCTGGCCCTCCATCTGTGCACCGCTTTGCGATCTGTGATGCTCCAATCCAGTGTTTCCAACAGGAACTTCTCGTCAATTATGTTATCACCGTCTATGCTTATGAAGAAATCGGTCTCCGAAACGTCCGCCGCGGCCTTGTGTGCTGAATCAAATCCAACTACGCCATCGACACGCTTGGCCCAGGGTACCTTGTTCTTGAGATCCGCCCAGTTTTTCTCCTTGTTTGGCTCCCTGAAACTGATGTAGACAAAATCAAGATCGCTTATTCGTATTCTATCAGCCATGCTTCTCCGTCCTTCACTATCCCATTTGGCCAGTGGATATCTCCCTGCTCGAAACTGTAGCCCTTCACTGCGTTTTTCAATACTGGATGCCGTGTCTTTGCCTTGGGTTTTGGCTTCAGCAGTATCTCTGGTCCAAACTTTGCAGGTTTTATCATGTAGTTTTCTTCACCGTTCCGCATTATTTCAAGTTTTTTTTGAAGGCCCACTTGATACTGCTTACCCTCTATTGTAACGAAGTGTTTCTTTTTCTTTAGCGGTGGAAGACCTTTTAATGCTTCAAGTAGTTCTGACATTCAACTCCTTGTCATGATAATGCCATACCCTTGATACCCTGTGAGGTCCCAAGTAAATTTTCTGTCCTTCCCTGTTTGGGTATAGGTAGTTGTTATGATCCCTTATGTGTGCAAGTCCATTGATGGCGGGTTTGTGGTGTATGAATTTGAACCATGGATAGTCTATCAATTTCTCACAAGTAGGATCAATGATCCTGTATGCCAATGCATAAACCAAATCTGTGCTTGGATATTCGTCATGACAATTTATCAACATGGTCTTCTTTACATCATTCCAGTTCCTCACTAGAGATTCTGCCATCCGAAAGAATCTCTGCGCCCATCGGCTCTTACGGAAATACATAAGTCCGTTATATATGTTTGGCAAATTGTTATTAACGAACAATCTTCGGTACGCCTTATCTTTGATTGTTTGATCTTTGTAGTTTTTACAGTCGACTGAAAACACGAGATCATGTTGCCATAAATGATACCACCACCAATTTGTATGGTCATTCCACAACATGTCACTTTCTAATTTGATTGTGTGTGTGAAAGGACTGAGTTGAAATGCCTTGAACTCATTGGCCCATTTGATGTCGTGCTTCTCACTTTCGTCAGTGTCCAATACCTTGACGTAGTCGATCGATTTGTGTTCGAACTTGCTGTTGTTATCCGTTACAACACAAATTTGACTTTGTGGCTCCCACAATTTTATACTCTCCGCCAGCCTTATTGAAAGTTTTACATAATCTGTGGCACTGTTGTTCTGTGCGAACCATAGGAAACCTTTAGACATCCGCTACCTCTTTGTTGAGCACATGCACGTCCTGGTTTCTGATGTAATTGATTTGGTCTCCTTGTTGCCATGCCAATCCATCAGTTTCTACTTTGACAATTTTGCAGTCAGGCGGCAGGGTGGCCAAATTCAAAGGCAGAGTGTCGTAATCCATGAAACCGTTTGCCTGTTGCAACGCTATCGCAAAAGCGTAGTCATTCCTGAATCTTCTATCAGTTACCCTATACAGATCCATGAAATATTGATAAAATTGCTTGATGTATTTGATCATGTCAAATATACGCTTGGCCTGTTTGCCTTTTCTAAAGACAAAAACCGTTGCCCAAGTCATATCTATCATGCTGAACCTCCGGTGATAAAAACTTTTCCTGTCTGATAGGTCGAAAGCATTTTTAGAGATCAAAAAGTGGTACTTGGTTTCAACAAACTGTCTGAGATTGTCAGTGAATGGGAAATAATCTATGTCCATCACGAGTGTCACATCATAGGGCGACAACTCATATGCCATGTGCCTATCGACGTTACGCCAATCTTTACCCTCTTTTTTATTACCCAACTCCGGCTCTATGAACTTGTAATTTACAAATCCTAGATGTTGCAAATTACGGAATGTTTCAAAGTTCGTGACGACTGTTATTTCCAAACCAAGATTTTTCTTTATAAGGTTAACACAACGCTCCAGTATCTTGTGATATTTGTGATCCACTGTGTCAAAGCAGAATAACAATACGCCTTTTTTCATCAATCACCCCTTTTTTCAAATGTTTTACTCATTTGATGGTATGAACTAATGGCTTCTTGATTCCTCTCAATTAAAATTTTTAGAAAATGTTCAGGATCTTTGATTTCAACAGGATTTCTGTTTGTGTCTAGAACAAATAATGGCGAGTGTGTCTCACTCAAAGTTTTCACCAGTCCTATAGTCTCCGCGTCAGCACGGAATATGTGCTCCTCGTACACCAAAACCAAACGCGAATTGGCCTTCTCCAATGCGTTACGTTTTGCAACTGCTATGTTGTAAGATAAATCAGATTGTCTTTTTAATTCGCGAATGTCCATACCACAATTATACAATAATTATGGTGAAGAATCAACCTGGTAAAATTATTATGATTGTGTGTTTGATACTTCCGCGTTCGAATTTACTTGGATGGCCGCCGCAAGTCCCTGAGCGTTGCTAGGGTGTACTTCAATCAATGCCAAAGTCATCTGCGGTGCTTCATTTGGGTTGGCCGGCACACCATCAACGTTTGGTGATGTGAAAGTGTCATCGCCCGCTGGGTCTTCGGATACCATCTTAACTGTCAAAGTGACCGCTGAGCCCACTGCGGCATTAAGTTTGGCAGATATCTCGACTGTGTTTGATGTGTAACCTGAGTTGTCCGATGTCAATTTCAATAATACTGTGTAACCTGTGCCCAGGTCGTGGAAACCATTTGCCAGACCATTGGTCGTCGTAGTCTCACCTGAACCCGATCTCGTGGTTGAGTGTGCGGCAAGGTCTAAGTTGCCGATTGCTGTGGTTGTAAGGTCATCAAAAACTGTGTCCTTGGAGCCGTCAATTCCTGTAACACAACTAGGGTCTATCCTGATCTTACCTCCTGCGTTGAAGAAGTGTCTCATCGTGTCCGCATTGGCAAATGTCACTGATCTTTCAATTGTAGAACTTGAATTCCAAGTTGAGGAATTCGTGCTTGATCCTACCGCGTTATTGGTAGTGGCAGTTGCAGATGTGCAACCACCCGCAACAGAGGCCGCCAATGTGGCTAGGTCAGTCGCTACTGCTGACTTGATCTGTATTGTGTCACCTGATGTAACCTGTGTCCTGGCAGTCAATGAGTCATTTGTGTGATTTCCAATGTTGTCTAAACCTGTTAAAAGTGAATTCCACTGAGATGCTGTGATTGTCGTCTGGTCTGCTGATACTTCGGCTATGTGCGTTTGGCCCAACCCATACACGCCTGAACCTGTTCCTGCGAAATGATTATATCCAAATGGATCTGAACTGCTGTTTACAAAAGTATTGTACTGCGCCGCTGTTATGCTATCACCTGATACATATGCCATGTTATTTAACTCCTATCACACATTCTGTTAATGCTGTTTCTTTGTTGTATTTATGCTTGATCAACCTTCCAAGGGTATTAAAAGCGGTACATTCGTCCATGTGGGCCACTTTGGCTTCGCCATTTCCCGCTGATACTATACGATCTCCCGCTTTGCCTGTGCCCTGCAATTTCACCCATACCCTTCCTTTGAGTGCTATCATGGGATGAGTAGCGTTATCACCGGCCTCTGCATTCATTAAAAATGCTGGATTCTGTGAAACAACACCAAACACTGCATCTGATAGTTCATCATTGCACTTCGTGACCTCAGAATGACCACCTAAAATCATCACATCGCCCACTTCTGTCTCACAATCCGCCTCATACCTTTCTGCAAGGTCGGCATATTGTGCAGATGTTGATGTTGCGTGTACCACATTAGCCCTGATGTCCACCAGCGTTGGTGCTTCTAGTTCCGAGTCACCGTCTGCACCCTTGAACGCGGTCCAGGCGCCTCCAGCATTGCCGTGTATGGTCGTCCCATCGTCTGCGAATGTCTCGTCCCAAACCCAATAAAGGTTCTGTTCAGTGGCTGAAGAAGTCTCGCCCCTGTTCACTTTCAAGCCTGTATAATTTGGCATTCCTGCGTTGCTGGATATGTTCCTGTTCAATTCTATGATGTTGTCTTCAACCGTCAACGTTGAAGTGTTGATGACTGTGCTTGTGCCGTCCACTGTGAGGTTACCAACCACTAGGTCCTCTATCCTTCCCGTTGAACCTTTGATCCTTAATGCTTCTTTTGTTGTGCCGTTGTCATTCACTGTGAAGATAATGTCCTTGTCCTGCGTCGTCTGTGCTATTGTGAAGTCATCACTCGACAACGACATGGTGATGTCTGATCCTGCACCTATTGTCAATCCAGTGTCGTTTAATATTCCCAGTGAACCTGTTGAGGTGTCATTTGCATTTGATCTAAGATAATTTGCCGCCGCAACGCCGCCCAGTGAATCAGAATCAGTTGCTGTGCCTCTGAACTTGGCACTCGATACTGTTGATGACAGTTGTATACCTTGTGCAATTGAAGTGAAACCTGCTGAAATCAGTGCCGCTCCCAGTGTTTCCGTAGAACTTGGAGTGAACGCAAGGTTAGAAACCACACCTACAACCGTGTCATTTGTGACCAACTTCAATATCGATCTCTTGACACCTGTGTTGTCTTCCGGTGTCTCTGTGATGACCTGTGTGACACCCGAACCCGCAACCGTTGTTGGACCTATCAGCGTCCACGCTGAACCAGTGTACACGTATAGTTGTGTATTGGTCGTGTCAAACCACATATCACCAAGCACTGCGTTTGTTGGTGCACTGGCAGAGTTTGATGTGGATCCAACCGGTTTGAATTTTGAACCAGTGTATACGTTCAACTGGTTGTTTGTCTTGTCATACCACAACTGTCCTTGTACCTTGTTTGAAGGGGCCGACGTATTGTTGAAATTTTCTAGGAGTTTAATGAGGTTCTCATTGAGTTTCTCACCAAACCCAGCATAACCTTTTCCGATCAGTGTCAGGTCCGTCGTGGCAACATCAATGGTTCCGTCCGCTAGTGTGACCAATAATGTTCCAAATGTGTTGTTTATCTTGTATGCCATTTACTATCTAATTCGAATCGTGATCCCTTATCTCCACCAACCAACTCACATCACCAACGATCTTTATAAGTGCGTGTGCAAGTAGAGGATCAACCCTCTCCTGTAGGTGTGCATTTTCAGAATCAGTCAGGACTTCGTTGACGTCTATGCTGTTGATATAATCTGCCACTTCTTGTTTGGTTGCCATTCGGTACTCCTTGTGCTTATTTATTTGCTTTTTGTTGTTGAACGAATACTTATTTTACCCACAAAGTAACAGATCGGTTCCAATACCTTCCTGTATATCCTGCCTTTTAGATGGATCTTGCCCCTCATCTCCTGCCTGATATCAAGTGTTCGATGTTTTGCTATGTGTTCCAGTGTGTGTTTTACGAATTTGTTGATCCTGCCAGGTCGTTTGGCAAATGCCACCAACGGCAAGAATATGGCGTGGTATCCAACCTCATATTCCTTAGGCAGACCCAAAGAATGCTTCAACCAGATCTTCTGCCTGAAACTTCCAAAGCCGTACGAGTCATTCATCATTGTACACACCACTTTCCTGCTGACACCAGTGTCTGTGTCGGATCTGCTGTATCCCGAATCGGTGTGTGGGTTGTATGTCCAAAAACTACTCCTTGGTTTTGGTGGTATGAAAGGATCATCGTCATTCTGTGGCGGGATTGTCAACGCAGTCGGTACGCCGCCTGATCCCTCTGAGCCTGATGTTGATCCACCGTCAGTATTTCCAAATGCATTGGCATTACCAAAAAATTGTATGTCATTGGTGAATATGGCCTTCCACACTCCTCCGACCTTGTAATATCCATGTGTTATCGTCTTCCATGTGCCTGAAACCTTGTACTTGATGTCATTTATAGTCTTCCATACTCCTCCCACCTTGACTTTTGATTCCGAAGATACGTTGAATAATAGCACTGCTCTGCCGTTGCCACCAGATGCACCCCTTACACCGCCCTTGGCAGTGCCTGCCGTGTAGTATGAACTTCCTGTGCCTCCCGGATTTGTGCCTGAACCGTTGTCTTCTGATCCCCCCGCGGGGACTAGATTAGATCCAGAGTTTCCGGCAAAACCACCGGCATCACCCGTGGCTCCTGAACCACCCTTGCCTCCGTCGGCTCCGCCACCACCGGCTCCACCGCCACCACCGTTTCCGCTGTGGCCTGCACCGTTCTCTCCCAGTGTGCCTGGTGTGTTTGATGTTGCTGAGTTTGTGTTGATACCTGCACCGCCACGTGATGAATAACCTGTTCCACCACCGCCACCGCCGCCTCCGGCTATGGCTAATTTGATGTTGTCAATGGCCTCTCCTGATTCGAATAATGTTACTGTAGTGGCTCCTCCGCCGCCACCTCCCGAACCCGATACGTTCACTGGTCCTGACTGGCCGCCAACGCCTCCTGAATACTGAGTTAGGCTCTGTCCGTTCCTACCACCATTTGCATTACGGGCCAGTTCTCCAGCCTTGCCTCCGCCTCCTACGGCTACACCGATTGATTTGACGCCAGCGTATGATGAAATATCAAGATCAGTGACTGTGACATAGTGTCCTGCGGCACCGTCTGCACCATCACCAGCACTGTCCGGGCCACCTGGGCCACCAGCGCCTCCCCATAGGTGCATGGTCACGCTGTTTGCGCCTGCCGGTAATTCTGCTAGTTGTACTTGTCCTGAATAGTCAAAAATTTTTGTTACTATTGGCATAAGGTTAAGCCTCCCTTACGAACCAAAAGTCTCCGTCGCTTCCATCACCGCCAGTTGGTTGTGCGGTTGAAACTGTTTTTTCTGATCCACCCCACTCGTTACTTAGAGTGGCCACCGCACCTATCGTTGGCACGTTTGCGTTGGACGTGTCCGTGTACGTGATAGATCCAACTGCGCCAAGGGTCATTGAAGTTGCTTTTACATTTCCGCCCGCTGTGGTTTTCAAAACTTTGCCTTTGTTGGCATCACCATCTGCTGTGGCGTCCGCATCTCTGATAACTTGTGAGTATGAACCGGAACTCAATCCCGCGGACCAATATCCCTCAGAAGTGTCATAGAACAATCTTGCTTCTACTCCACCGTTCTGTTCTACTATTAATCCACCATCTACGTCAGTGTTTTGACCTTCGTTGAGTCCTATAAATGCATCAACATACGTAGACACGTCAACGCTTGACTTGTCATATGATCCACTGATTGTTAGATTTCCTGTGATCGTCACATCACCTGTCAATGCTATTGCACCTGTGCTACCTGTGAATGAAAGTGGAGTCTTTGTAACACCACCGTCGTTGATGGTGAAACTCAAATCCCGATCCTGTGACGTCTGTGCAAATGTCACGTTGTTGCTTGCCACTGAAATTGATAACTCTTGCGAGTCACCTATTATGACTCCTGTGTCGTTGTCTACTGTCAGTGCACCTGTGGTAGTGTCTGAAGCATCTGCCCTTAGGAAGTTACCACCGGCGATCACTGTCGCCGACGTATTAGTTGTGCCTGATACATCTATGTTTGCGGCCTGTGTGTTTGTTCCTTCAAAAACCGCACCCAAGGTGCTGTTTAATGTGATACCTGCCTTGATAGTTGCAAAACCTGTCTGTGTCTCACTCGGAGTGAAGGTTTCTTTGGAAAGGATGGCCACCCTTGTGTTGCCTGTATACATCGATGAAACAACTTTGTTTCCTCCTGAACTGGCAAGGGTCTCAATCTTCCAACCAGACAGAGTCTGTCCTGAACTATAGACTGGACCTACTAGAAGAAATTCTGATCCTGTGTACACGTACAGTTGATCATCATCGGTATCATGCCAAAGGTCTCCTGCTGATGGAGATGTTGGCGCAGTTGCCTGTGACTTTGCCCCACCTGATGGTTTGAAACTTGTTCCGTCGTACACTTTTATTTGATTGTTAGACGAATCGAACCAAAGTTCACCTTTGATAGGTGACGCGGGTGCTGATGTCGAACTGGAATTCTCTAATAATTTTATAAGGTTCTCGTTTAGTAATTCACCAAAACCGGAATAACTCTTACCAAAGAGTGTCAAACTGGTTGAATTATCTATCGTGCCATCTGTGATTGTGGCAACAACTGTTCCGTCTGTCTTGTTAATTGTGTATGCCATATACCTATATTTACAGCCTTCCTACCACTATATTAATTGAGCCTATTTCACTAGAATCATAACTTTCTAGTGCTTTGCCAATGACTGATCCAACCACAGGAGCGTTGCCTTTTGTTGCCACGCCCGGCTGTATTGAAGATGTCACAAGCATGTCACCTTTTTCAATAATGCCATGCACTTTGCATTTTACTTTTCCAATAAGTGCAACTGGTTGTCCTACTCCATGACTGTTCATTAAATGCGCAGGATTTTCACTGATTACGCCAGCGACTCTTGTGTCCATGTCCGTACTTGAACTAGTGACTTCTTTTTCACCTCCAAACACCAATACTGTGCCGACCTCATAGTCTTGGTCTGTCTCATATACCTCTGCCAAGTCAGCGTATTGTGCCGATGTGGCTTTTGCGTGAACAGTGTTGTATTTTTTACTACTTGAACCTATATCATAACTTGTCGTGGTATCTGGTAAAATTGCTTTTGTTGTCAAAGTGCCTCCCATCGTGAGAGTACCTACTGAACTTGCGCCCGATCCTGTGATATTTCCTGTAACATCTCCTGTCAACGGTCCTGCGAATGCCGTAGATGTTGTTGTTCCTGATATTTCTAATTTTGTGCTAGGTGTGGCTGTGCCTATACCTACCCTAGATTCAGAGCCATCAATCGTCATTACAGTGGTAGTCGCACCACCATCATTGACTTTGAACGTGATGTCTGTGTCTTGTGTGTTGTTTGATATGATACCACCGGAAGCATCAACAGTAACAGTGACGTCACTGTCACTACCAACAATCAGACCACCGTCATTGGCTATCGACACAGTTCCTGAAGTGGTGTCATTAACATTTGATCTTAGGTAGTTGGCCGCCGCAACACCTCCGAGAGCGTCAGCGTCCGTGGCCGTGCCTTGAAATTTGTTGTCGGAAATAGCAGTGGAAAGGGTGATACCTTTCTTGACAGACGAGAATCCTGATATAGAAACTTTTGGGGTGAACTCGTCCTCAGATATTATTGCTATTAAGTTACCATCATTGAAAAGTTTTGTAATGTTTTGTGTGGCGTCACCCGAATCAAGTATTGTGTCAAAAGTGAATCCACTTGTAGTTCCTGTTGCACTTGGCGGACCTATTAACACAGATGAGGTTCCGTTGTAGAAGTAAAGTTGTCCCGTATCCGAATCTATCCAGAGATCACCTTGTGTCAATCCAGAAGGTGCCGCTGATTGGTATGGTACGTTTCCGCCGGCAGGTACAAATGACGACCCAGAGTACACTTTTAATCTGTTGTTGGTACTGTCATACCATAGTTGTCCACTGATTGGTTTTGTGGGTGCGGAACTGTTAGAAAAATTTTCTAATAGGTGTAAAAAGTTCTCCGCAATTGATTCACCATAACCAGCATATCCCTTACCAATAAATGAAAGATCCGTTTGTGTGTTAACGACACCGTCTTGAACCGTGTACGAGTTCGGTGATGCTGAACTATTGCTTTTGTTTACTGTATATGCCATCTACTAGTATCCTGTGTTACCACCTGATGTTGTTCCACTCACTGTGTTTGAAGTTGATAAAGAAGTAGAACTAGTTTCAGTGAATGTTGTCAAACTTTGAATTCTTAATGTGTAATCTATCTGTATAAGTCTGTTCAGGGATTTCTGTACCGGATGGAATATCACGTGCGTCAAAAGTTTGTTTGTGGAACCGTTTTCTGTCCCTTCCCAACTCTTTAATCCCAGTTCATCAAACACGTAGTCACCATTGAAGTTGGTGGTGTTATCGAACGCCGCTTGTCCTGTTGGCTCACCGTAGTCCAACGTACAAGTCACAACGATGTCAGTGTATTTGTTTCCTGCTGTGTGTCTGACTTCCATCTTGTTTCTTGTGGTGTCTTTGTTAGTGGCAGAGTTGTCATCTACTACTTTGTAATAAGTTTGATTGTACAGTGTGGCGTTTGTACCCGTTGAGTTTGGTGTTAGGTAAGTGATCACTCCCGTTGGATCTACACTTGTACCTCCATTTCCGAACGCCATCTCATGGACAAAACCTGTTGTTTTGTTAGCCAGAGAATTGGCCAAGGCCTGAGACATGTTCTCGTAGTGTATCGCATTTCTTTTGTCCACGATAACTTCACCTGTCTCTGGGTCAAAAATCTTTATGTGCCCCGTCATCATAACACCAGTGTTATCCTGAGGCTTCTTGTTCTCTTCTTTTGATTCTGTTGGTTTGTTGTCCTGTGTCATCTAGTGTATTTATTCAGGT
>MDTB01133683.1_pt1 | contig 28937 bp, 29 predicted proteins | sample 811161 | NCBI WGS metagenome assembly MDTB01 (sample SAMN05326650, study PRJNA326480) | marine metagenome | isolation source: seawater | place: Mediterranean Sea | collected 2009
AGATAATTGTTGTAAAGATAATTGTTGTAAAGATAATTGTTGTAAAGATAATTGTTGTAAAGATAATTGTTGTAAAGATAAATGGTGTAAGAATGAGTTTGGTAATGATGATTATTTATTTAGATAAATTGTTTATAATGTAAAACGAGTTAAAATATATTCCCAAATAAAAATTATAAATAATCTTAGTTAAATATAAGATGTAAAAAATATTATATATATATATATATATATGTTTTTAATATTTTCTGATTTAGTTGATTTTGCTAAAAATGTATCTTATCATTATTCCCTTTTGAAAGGGTTTTATGTTGCACAAGGAATGTCTAAACATATAAAAACATTTTACGCTACAACGGGAACAAGTGGTAAATATAATAATGTTGATTTAATAAATTATAAAGAAATTGACGACAATTTTATAAATAAAATAAATTATATATTAATTGGTAGAGAGTCTATTTTTAAAGATATAATTGAAAATGTACCTTCATTTAAAGATATTTTATTAAAAGAGAATAGAAAACAATTGATAGGAATAAAGTCGGATAGTTCTGTATGGATATCTTCATACAATAATATAAGTCAAAAATTAAAAAATATTAAAATGTTTGATTTTATTCATAAATATATTGACATTGTGTATGTTCAAAATAAAATTTTTAAAACAAGAGAAAAACATCTTTATACAAAAAATGGTAAAAGTATTTTAAATAAAATATTTATTTCACCAATGGGTATACCAAATTTAATACCAAAACAAATTGAGAATAATCCATATGATATAAATCATTCATATTGTGTAAATGATTTTACAAAATTAAAATCAGGATTAGCATTACTTCCATTATGTTATACAGAAAAAAATAGAAATTATCTTCAAAAAAAATATCAAAAAAATTTCAATAATTTTAATAAAAAAAAAACAATAATTGTATATATTGGTAGAATAAAAATGGATGGTGGAAAAATATTATATTTAATGAGAGATATTATGTTAAAATTAGGTGATAATTATGAATTACATATTTTTCCTGGAAGATTCAGATTACCAGATTGCTCTGTTGATGTTTTTTCACCAAAATGGCCTATTAATCTTCAAATATTAAGAGATTCTATTTTTTATAGAAATAATAATGTTATTATTCATTTCCCATTTAATGGGAAAAACGAAAATAAAAATGCATATTATCAATATGCTGACATAGGTATCGATTTTTCACAATTTAGACCACGTAATATAGTATCATCACCAGAGAATGCTAAATTATTAGAATATTGTTATTTTGGTTTAAAAGTAGTTGCAGAAAAAAATATTAATAATTCACATTTAATAGAAGATTGTGAAAATGGAATTTTATTAGAAAATGTAGCAAGTGTAAATGATTACGTAAATGCTATAAAAAAAATAAATGAAATTAAAATAAATAAGGAATATACTATAAAAAAAACAATAGAAAATAATAATTGGGATCTAATATCACTTAATATATTAAATAATTTTAAAAATTTAAAATAAATTTAACCCTCAGTATATATATATATATAAATATATATATATATATATTATGAAATTAATTATTCCATTAGGAGGTTTAGGAACAAGATATAAAAAATTTAATTATAATTTACCTAAATCTTTAGTTAATGCTGCAGGTAAACCTATATTATATTGGCTACTTGATAATTTAAATTTCTCAAAAATAAATCAAATTATAATACCATACAATAAAGAATTAGATAATTATAGATTTGAATCAGTTATAAAAAATAAATACAATAATTTAAATTTTTTATTTTTAAAATTGAACTATGACACAGAAGGTGCTGCTCAAACTATTTTAGAAGGTTTGAACATAATAGAGGATGGTGATTCACCTATTATATGTTTAGATGGAGATAATTTTTATTTAGAAGACATACTTTCAAGATGGGATGGTGAAAATACAATCTTTACATTTAATGACTATAATGCTGAACCTATATATTCTTATATTAAAATTAATAATGATAATAATGTTTCTGATATTGTTGAAAAAAAAAAAATTTCAAATCAAGCTTGTACTGGGGCATATGCTTTTTCTTCTTGGAAATTATTAAAAAAATATTGTAAAATTATTATAAATAATAATATTAGACAAAAAAATGAATTTTATACATCAAATGTTATTAAAGAAATGATTAAAAATAATATTAATTTTATTAATATTAATATTAAAAAAGAAAACTATATTTGTTTAGGAACACCTTTTCATCTTAGATTATTCTGTAATAATATTCCGAAAATTAATGCTTTAACAAATAAAGAATTTTTTTCAAAAAAAAGATATTGTTTTGATTTAGATAATACATTAGTTACATTCCCTAAAATACGAGGAGATTATACAACTGTTGATCCAATTATTAAAAATATATCTTTTTTAAAATATTTGAAAAAAATAGGAAATTACATTATTATTTATACTGCAAGAAGAATGAAAACTTTTAATGGTAATTTAGGTAAATTAAATAAAGATATTTGTAAAATTACTTTTGATACATTAGATAAATTTGAAATACCTTATGATGAAATATATTTTGGAAAACCATATGCAGATTTTTATATTGATGATTTGGCAATTTCTTCATATGATAATCTTGAAAAAAAATTAGGGTTTTATTCTTCTAATATTAATCCTAGAGATTTTAATGAAATTAAATCTAATAGTATAAATACTTATAGAAAAACATCATCAGACTTATCAGGTGAAATTTTTTATTATAATAATATTCCAAATGAAATAAAAGATATGTTCCCTGTTTTAATTGATTATGATAAAAATCACAAATGGTATGAAATGGAAGGAATTAATGGTATACCAATTAATAAATTATACTTATCACAAGAATTAACTCCTGAATTACTTATTCATATTTATGGATCTATAAAAAGAATTCATTCATGTAAAATTAAAAAAGAAAATATAAATATTTATTCAAATTATTCAAATAAAATAAAAAAAAGATACAACGAGTATGATTACTCTAAATTTAAAAACTCCGAAAAAATTTATAATGAATTAATATTATATTTTAAAAATTACGAAAATAATTGTATGGGAAAACAATCTTTAATTCATGGTGATCCTGTATTTACTAATATTTTAGTAAATTCTTTAGGAAAAATAAAATTTATTGATATGAGAGGGAAAGTTGGTGAAATTATTAGTAATAATGGTGACCAATTTTATGATTGGGCAAAAATATATCAATCAATTATTGGATATGATGAAATATTGGAAGATATAAGTTTACCAAATTATTATAAAAACAATATTATTAATCATTTTGAATCTTGGATAATTAATGAATTTAATGAAGATATTTTATTAATAATTAAAAATATTACAAAATCTCTTTTATTTAGTCTAATACCTTTACATAATAATGATAAATGTTATAAATATTATGATTTAATTAACACTATTTAAATAAATATAATTTTATTAAATTATATTTATCCATTACCATTATTACCATTATTACCATTAATTTGATTATTTTTAAAATCATTAGTATCATTAGTATCATTAGTATTATTATTTTTATCATTATTTGTATCATTATTTATATCTTCTTTATCAATATCATTTGTTATAAACATATATTTTATCTCTTTTAATTTATTAATATTTATACATATACAATTATTTTTTTTATATTTTTCTAATAATGATAAATTAAATTTATATTCTTTTTTTGGAACTTCATTATTAATAGAAATTTTTACTTTATATTTTATTTTAACTTTCATATAGGCATTATAATTCAAAAAGGTTTGCCTCATATAATAATTATATATATATTATGATAAATAATAAGTGTTTTATGCCACCCTATATAAGAATATATATATATATATTATTTTTTCAATAAGATTATTTTCTAAACTTATTTATTTATATTTATTGAATGTTGATTGTGCTAATTTGTAAAAAACTTTTTTTCTATATATCTGATTTTTTTCATTTTTTGCATAAAAACTATTATCATATTTTATACTATTATCTTTATTATATACACATAATAATTCTTTTATATTCATATGATATCCACCACATCTTTCTAAACACCACCACATTTCTGCAACATCAGTACAACATTTAAGCCATTCATTATTATGATCTTTTAAATAATCTTCATGTATACTTTTTAATAAATATGATTTACATGTACGGAGGTGTTGTGTTATAAATTTACCATACTTTCTATAACTATTCGTTTTTATTACATATTTAGGATATTCACGCTCACCACCTATTTTGTTATTAACACCATTGAAATTATAAATAAACATACCATAAGTCATTTCTATATTGTGTTTATAATAACACTTATTTAAAATATTCAATACATTATCATTATATAACCAATCATCACCATCTAATAAAATAGCTATTTCATCATCATCACACAAATTATAACCAATATATCTTGAATAAGCCTGATATTTTCTTTCATCATTTTTTAATAAAGTACATTTTGATTCTATTTTATTTAGTTTTATATATTTTTGTACATTCAAATAGGTATCATCACTAGAATTATCATCAATATAGATAATTCTCCATTTTTTATATTTCTGAATTAATATACTATCCAAATTTTTTTTAAGCCATTCTGTACAGTTATAAGAAGGAATAATAAACACAAATTTATTATTTATATGTAAATTTAATTTAATGTTATAATCATTAATATCCCATTTAAGTCTTTTGAACATTGTTATATTATCACGTTTGGACTGATTATCACTATCACTTAAATCAGCCACTAATAAATTAGGATATAATATTATAGATTTTAAAGAATTATCACAAATTATTTTCCAGATCAATAAATCAATTGGATATTTATATTTAGATATATCTTTTAAATTATCATAAATTAATTTAATTGATTTTTTATTAATTATGAAACTAAAAGTACCATAATGCCATAAATATTTTTTTTTTTGAATTTCATAATAGTTTTGTTTTTTTAATTTGTCTAAAGTACTATTATCCCATCTTTGCTGATTTGCTCCTAAATAAATTATATCATAATCTGAATTAAATATATATTTATAATCTTTAATTAAATCTCCGAATTTTTTATGAAAACATACATCATCCTCTAAAATTAAACAACTATAATCAATCTTATCTTTTTTTTCTTCTAAAATATTTTTAAATAATATTCTATACGTTAATAATAATCCCATAGCTCCACAGCTATTTATTAGATATCTATTATTTACATCAGATACAGTATTATTTTGTGATAATTTATATTTATTATAAATTAATTTATTTTTACATAAATGACCATCAACTGCATTGAATACATTATATTCATCCTCTATTATATTCTCTTTTTTTAATTTTTCTTTTGTTTTATATAATCTATCTTTTCTTCTTTCTAAATTAATTATGAATATATCATTAATATTTAACATTTTTTTTATACAATTATTATTTTTATAATTTATATTTCTATTATATTCTATTATATGTTTAATTATTCGATTACGATATTTTTGTTTATAAAAAACATCTTTATTTTTTAAATGTAAGTTTGATAAACTATTATCACAATTATAAATATATAAAATTTCATCTATTTTTTTAAATTTACCATTACAATTCTCTAAACACCATACTGTCTCTGCAATATCTGTACAACATTTTAACCAATCACCATTATGATCTTTTAAAAATGATTCGGGTATTTTTTTTAATAAATTAATTTTAAATGTCCTTAAATGAATAGGACATGACCATTTTATATATCTAAACTTATTTTCTAAAACTATATTTTTGTTAAATAAAGGAAGATGTCTAGAATTTATTATTTTATTATTTTTTAAAACTTTATGAGAACCATAAGTCATCATTAAATCATTTTTATTATATATATTATTTAATTTAATTAATACATTATAATCATACAACCAATCATCTCCATCTAACATAATTGCTATTTCATTATCACTAGACATATTATATGCTATATATCTATTATAAGCTTGATGCATTTGTTTTTTATTTTTAATTATTTTACATAAATTATTTTTACCACAAATATTGATATAATTTTTTACTAATTTGTATGTATTATCAGTTGATGCATCATCAATATAAATTAAACGCCATTCCTTATAATTTTGATTAAATATTGAAGTTAAATTTTTTTTATAATATAATTCATTATTATAAGAAGGGACTATAAATACGAACTCATTATTCATATATTTATATAATATATTATCATTATTATTATTATTGTTAGAGATGCTTTTTTATTACATTTATCAAATAAATAAATTAAATAATATTTTAATTTAAATAAATTAAAATATTATTTATTAATATATGAACATAAATAAAAAAATATTAGTTACAGGATGTGCAGGATTTATAGGAAGTCATTTATGTGAAAAATTATTAAAAGAAGGATATAAAATTTATGGTATAGATAATATAAATGATTATTATAATAAAAATCAAAAACATAATAACTTAAAAATATTAGAAGAATATAATAATTTTATATTTAAAAAAGATGACATTGTAACAACAAATATTATTAATGATATAAAACCAAATATAGTGGTTAATATAGCAGCAATGGCTGGTGTAAGATACAGTATTAAAAATCCAAATATTTATATGAGAGTAAATATCGAAGGACAAATAAATTTATTAAAACAATCTGTAGATAATGATGTTAAATTATTTGTATACGCATCTAGTAGTAGTGTTTATGGCTTAAATAAAAAGGTTCCTTTTTCTGAAAGTGATGAAATTAAAACATTTAATAGTCCATATGCCGCATCAAAAAGATCTGGAGAATTAATGGCACAATTATATAATCAATTATATGGATTAAAAACTATTGGTCTCCGTTTTTTTACTGTATATGGGCCTAGAGGTAGGCCAGATATGGCCCCTTTTAAATTTTTATCAAAAATTTCCAAAGGTGAAAAAATTGATAAATATGGTAATGGTGAAAGCTATAGAGATTACACATATATTGATGATATTGTATCAGGAATATATAATGCTATTCAAAATAAAAAAAATAAAACATGTGAAATTTATAATTTAGGAAATACAAAAACTATTTCATTAAATGAATTTATAAAAACATGTGAAGAAGTTACTGGTAAAAAAGCTATATTTAATAAATTACCTGATCAAAAAGGAGATGTTCCATTTACATATTCAGATATTACAAAAGCAAAAAAGGATCTTGATTATGATCCAAAAATTAATTTTAAAGATGGTTTGAAAAAAATGTATATTTGGTTAAAAAATAATAATAAACAAAAATTAATTTTAAAGATGGTTTGAAAAAAATGTATATTTGGTTAAAAAATAATAATAAATAAAATGATTATTTTTTAAAATAATCAATTTATTATTGTTTAATAAAACAATTATCATGATCGTCTCTCATCTCATTCCTCTCTTCGATTACTGCATCTAAAACTTTATTTGGTACATCTTTTTCATTCATATATCTTAATAATGCATTTGTATCTTTTGGAAAACATAAACCTCCATAACTTAATTTTCCATCTGGTCCAGGTACATCTGTATGCATAGGATTAATCCATTTATTTTTTAACATTAAATCTTTTACTTTATTATAATCTGAATTATTTTTTTGACATAATAAATATAATTCATTAAAGAATTGAATTTTTACAGAATAAAAACAATTTACAAAACTTTTCATAGATTCTGACTCAATACTATTACATAATGATATTGATGCGAAAGGATAATATTTTTTATAAAATTTTCTTAAAATATTCAAATCTTCATCAGAACAATTATATCCTTTTCCCAATACAACATGATCTTGATTATGAAAATCTTCAAAAGCAGTTCTGGCAGTTAAAAATTCCGGATTATGAATAATTTTTAAATTATATTTTAAAGATAAATTGTCTGTCGTTTCTGGTTCTACTGTACTTTTTAAAACAACACACCCCTTATAATTATTTTCTTTTAATTTTTCACATACTGAATCTATTGCTTTTTTATCATATTTATTTTCTTCATATGAAAAAGGAGTTGGTAATGCTAAAAAACATATACTTGAATTTAAACATTCATTAAATGAACCTATTCCACCATTCTTATATTTATCATAACCAGATAAGTTTTTCACCCCTTTTAATTCAAAACTTTTATACATTGCACTACCTACAAAACCTAAACCAATTATAGAAACCATTTATAATATTTATAAATATATAATAATATATAAAGGATAGAAAAAACTTTTTAAAAACTGTTTAAAAACTTTTTTATATATATATATATATATGATTAATAAAACTGTTTTATTAACAGGAGGATGTGGTTTCATAGGATCCAACATTGCAGAATATTTATTAAAAAATAATGTTAAATATGTTAGAATATTGGATAATTTATCAACTGGTAAAAAAAACAATATACAAAATTTACTTGATAAATATGATAATTTAGAATTTACATATGGAGATATATCAAATTTAGAAACATGTAGAAAAGCAATGAATAATATTGATGTTATATGTCATCAGGCCGCATTAGGATCAGTACCACGATCAATTAATGACCCTTTATCTTCACATATATCTAATGTTAATGGATTTTTAAATATATTAATAGCTGCAAAAGAAAATAATATAAAAAGAGTAGTATATGCTTCTTCTTCATCTGTTTATGGAGATCATCCAGTTTTACCTAAAGTTGAACAAAATACAGGAAATTTATTATCCCCATATGCTGCCACAAAAGCAATAGATGAAATTTATGGATATGTATTTACAAAATGTTATAATATGGAATGTATTGGATTAAGGTATTTTAACATCTTCGGACCTAAACAAGATCCAAATGGAGCTTATGCTGCAGTAATTCCTAAATTTATTAATTTAATGAAAAATAACAAAAGACCTACAATTAATGGTGTAGGTGATTTCTCAAGAGATTTCACATATGTAGAAAATGCAATACAAGCGAATGTAAAAGCATTATTTACTGAAAATAAAGAATGTTTTGGTGAAGCATTTAATATAGGTGTAGAAGGACGAGTAACTATCTTAGACCTTTTTAAAGTTATAAAAGAACATTTACAAATTGATATGGAACCAATAATTGGTGAAAAAAGACCAGGTGATATCCCACATTCAAATGCTGATGTTTCAAAAGCAAAAAAATTATTAGAATATTCACCAGAAGTTTTATTCTCAGAAGGTATTAAAAAAACACTAGAATATTACCTTAATAATTAATAATATAAACATATTTATATAAATATGTTTATATTTGTGAAATTATAAAAAAATTGAAATATTTATAGCTTATTAATTCAATTAGATTTTAATATATTAATAATTACTAATATATCATAATATCAAAAAAAAATAATATAATGGATTCTATTTTATCAGAAAAAGAAGCAAAAGAACAAATAGCAAAAATTAATACAAAATGTGAAACTGATAAATTTATAGTAGCTTTACTAGGTAAAGCTCATCGTGAAATACATGCACAATATAGTGATAAATGGGTAAAGACTTTCTCTACAGAAAATAAGTGTGACCCTAAAAATATAGATGAATTTAATAATTTTTTATCAAAATATATTATAAAATCATTAAAAGAAGAAAAAACACTTATACTTATAATTGCGGGACACGGATGTAATTCCAAAGATAATTATAAAATGATGTTTGATGAATATGGTGAAAAATTTAGAATTGAAACTGATAAAATAACTGAAGGAATAAAAGATTTACGAAAACGATGTCCAAAATTTAAGTGTGTTGGTTTAATACAAGCATGTTATTCTAATTATTTTGATATATCATGTTTTGATGCATCAATCACTTTAGGAAATGGAGTATCACGTTGGAATCTATTACTGAAATCATTTCTTGATTCTATTAACAAAGAACAATTTACTTTGGGTGAAATTTTTATAAATTTAACAAAGCACCTTGAAGCTACATCTGCCTGGGGGATAATGGAACAAGATGATTTAGATTTAAAAAATGCTAAAATTAATAATAATTATTCATTTATACAAAATTTATCTGAATAATTAATTTATTTTATCATTTATTAATTCTTTTAATAAATTATATTCTTCATTAACTACTTTTTCTTCAGAAATATTATTATTTAATATTTTTAGTAAATTGTTATATTGATCTTTATCACCCCAATCATAATCATTAATTAATTCAACTAATTTATCTGCACTATCATCATATTCATTTGAATAAGATAATGCTTTGCTATATAATTTACCTGCTTTATTAATATCTTTATTAACATTTAAACCATCCTTGTACCAATTACCTAAAAGAATTAAATTTTCAGAAAAATTATGATGATCTTCTTCTTCTACATTTTGTGTTTCTTTTATTAATTTTATACCTTTTTCTTTATCTTTAGCTACTACAATTCCTTCTAAATAAAAATTACCAATATAATATTTAACAATAATATTATCATTCATTTTATTTTCAAACCAATTAAATATTTTAGAAGATTCATCTTCGGTAAACTCATCATAATTATCTTCATAATAATCTAATAATTCTTTTAAAATATTATTTTTATTTTTTATTTTATCAAATGTTTCAATATATCTATGAAAATCCTCTTTATTTGAACAATATATATATTCATCAGTCATTTCATTATCATCTTGTATTTTTAGTGGAATTTCTTCATAATTATATATACCATCACATGCTTGTTTATAAATATAAACCATAGTACTCCTTAATTTTATTATTTCTTCACTATCTATATTTTTTAAAAATTCAAAACACTCTTTAGCATTTTTTAAAAAATAACCTTGCTTTTCTTTGTTTACTGTAGATAAATGACAATATGTTTTTCCTACATTAAACATTTCAATATAATCTTTTGAATCATAAGCATTTTCAAAGTCTTTTTTTAATTTTATATCAAAGTTTATCAAAATATTACTACTCATATATTATTATATTTATATGAATAATCTTTATGTATTAATTTATTTAAATTATAATATAAACTATCTTTTATTATAATATTTTTATTTACATTATTTCTTTTCCAACATTCATTCCATAAATGAACACAAAACCATCTTTTATCTATTTTAATTTTATTTGGTAAATTTATGTCTAAAACATCTTTGTAACTAATCGGACAAAAATAGAAATAAGGTCTAACATATTTTTTTAATTTAAATTTAATTACACCTAATTTTACTATTTTAGGACCAATTGATCCCCACTTTAGTTTCTTATCATTCTTTCTTTTTAAACATTCATTATAACAATAATAAGCAAAATCTGATTTTATAGGACATTTTATAATACCAGCATTTATCATTTGTCTATTCTTATGAGGATTTAAATATAATTTATTTGATTTTATTATGTATTTATCCTCTTCAGATGAAAATACATAATCACTTTTAAAATTTAAATATTTTAAACAAATCATATCCATATCTACCCAATACCCACCTTTATCGTATAATAATTTATATCTAAATAAGTTTGAAAACGCACTAACACTCATATTACTCTTTCCATCAATAGTTGATGATTTTTTGTAATAAAAAATATCTTTTTTTGGTAATATTTCATTACCATCTTTAATTATACAACCATTTGGAATATTATTTATTTTATCATAAGTATATAAATGAAATTCATGACCATTTGATATAAATGATTTAATACATAACTCTTCCATAAAACTTAAATTATCACCAATCCATAAACTTTGAACAATTTTGTTATCTAATAATTCTTCCTTATTATATTTCATTAAATCATAATTTTCTAAATTCCAATTATTTATTTTTGAATATTCTTTCATATCTTTAGATTCTGATATATTACTATTACTAACATCAGAAATTATTAAGTTTTCATAAATAACGTAAGATTTTTTTATTTTTTGAATTTTATTTAGTAATAAATCTATTGGATAATGTATTCCGTTTATACCTTTACTTAATATTTTTATTAAATAATTATAAATATTTTCATTAATCCCATATGCATAGGTCCCTCTACTTTTATTTGCTAAATAAAAAGGTTTTTTTTTTTAAAACATCATTAACACCATTTCTTTGACCACAACCTAAATAAATTAAATTCCAATTTTTAGGTATGTCCTCTAATATATTTATATATTTATCTATTTGTTTATGAAATATTATATCATCTTCTAATATTAGAATTTTTTTATATCCTAATTCTTTAGCTTCCTTTATTATGTTTAAATGACTTAATAAACATGCATGTTCTTTTATTGTAAATCTTTTATGATATATTTTAAATTTTTGTCCTATTTTTTTATAATCAACCGCTTTAATTTTTTTATATATAATATTTCTTTTACTTAAATGTATATGTATATTATTTAATCTATTTTTACTTCTTTCTAAATTTATTAAATATATTTTATCAAAAAATATATTTAAATAATTATTCTTTTTTTCCATTGATTAAATATAAAATATATCAATAAATTAATATATTTTATATTTAATAATTATTCAACAGTAACAACTTTAGCTAAATTCCTTGGAAAATCTGGATTTATACCTTTATTTAATGATAATTCATAAGCTAAAAATTGTAAAGGAATAATTGATAATAAATGTGAATAAGTATTATTTTTTTTAATATAAATTAAATTTTCCCTCTTTAATTCTTTATTATCTGTTATTGTTATAACTTTTGCATATCTTGATTTAATTTCTTCATAAACATTTCTCATTTTTAAATTGTAATTATTTATTGGATCAATTAGTATTATTGGAAATCCTTTATCTAATAATCCAAATGGTCCATGTTTTAAACCACTCCCTGAATATCCTTCTGCATGTATGTAAGATATCTCTTTTATTTTTAAAGACCCTTCCCTAGCAATAGCTTCACACTCTCCTTTTCCTAATAAAAATACACTTGGTCTATTATCAAATAATCTAACTAATTTTTTACATTTTTTTTTGGAATTTTCTATAGTTTCATCTATATCTAAATATAATCTTCTCAAATCTTTAATATATCTTAGCCTTTTATTATTATTAATATTTTTTTGTTGTGAGAACCAAATAGCCATCATTGATAATATTATACATTGTGATGTAAATGCTTTAGTACTCGCAACTCCTACTTCTCTACCTGCATTTAAATAACAACCACAATTAACTTCTCTAGCAATCATCGAATCTACAACATTAATTACTCCAATTAAAAAATGATCACCATCTTTAGCTATATCTATACATCTATGTAAATCTTTTGTTTCACCAGATTGTGATAATAAAATAAAACACGTATTTCCTATTTTTGGTATATCTTTTTCAGTAAATTCTGCACCATCAAAAACTTGAACACTATTAAAAATACATAAATCTTTAAAATAATGTACTCCTAATAAACCAGAATGGTATGAAGTTCCACACCCTAAAAATATTATATTATCTATTCTCTTTAATATTTCAACATTATCATTTAAACCTCCTAATTTTACTTTATTATTATCTAGAAGCCTTCCACCAAAACTAATAGCTCTTTTAGATGATTCTACCTGATCATGTATTTCTTTTAATGTCCAATGCTCAAATGGACTTGGAGTCAATGATTCATTCATAATATTTATTTTATGATTTGTATATACTTTTTTTGTTGACATTTTAATAATTTCATTTTCTAATTTTAATACGCATATATCATTATTTTCCAAACAAATATATGAGTTTACATTACCACAAAAACCACTTTGTTCAGATGACAAAAATGCATTATTATCATTTAGTCCAACTAATAATGGACTACCATGTCTTACTGCAAATATTTTATTTGGATAATCTTTACACAATATACATAGTGCATAAGTTCCTTCTAGAATTTTTGTTGATTGTTCTATTGATTTATTTAAATCTTTATTTTTTGAATAATAATATGATATTAAATTTACTATTACTTCAGTATCAGTTTGAGACTTGAAAATATAATTTTTTTTTAATAAAAATTCTTTTAATTCTAAAAAATTCTCAATTATTCCATTATGAACTAATATTATTCTATTATACATATCATAATGAGGATGTGAATTAATATCAGTCTTAGGACCATGAGTCGCCCATCTTGTATGACCAATACCTACAGTCATTTCTTCTTTTATATTTTTAAAGGATTTTTTTAATTCAATTAATGCATTTGCATTTTCTTTAGAAGCACATTTATTATTAATAAAATCTTTACCATCTGATACACATATTCCTGCAGAATCATATCCTCTATTTTGAAGTTGTTTTAATCCATTAAATAAATTTTTAAATGCATTTTTATTTCCTATAAATGCAATAATCCCACACATAATAATATATATATTTATTATTTAAATAATAATGGGTGTTAGATCATTGTAATATTATAATATTTTTTATAATATAGATATAAATGAATAATATTGTAATAAGAAATATTCATAATGATGATATTAATAAAAATATTATAAATTTATTAAACCAATTATCTAATACACAAAATATTCAAAAGCATTTGTTCTTACAATTTATTAAAACATTAAATAACAATCATCAAATTATTGTGATTGAAGACACTCTAAACAATAATATTGTAGGAATTGGAACTATTCTAATTGAACAAAAAATTATTCATAACATGGGTAAAGTTGCACATATTGAAGATATTGTTATTGACAAAAATTATAGAAAACGTGGGCTCGCTAATAATTTATTAAATAAATTAAAAAATATTGCTATTAATAATAAATGTTATAAAATAATTCTTAATTGTAATGAAAATTTAAAAATGTTTTATAATAAAAATGGATTTACACAAAAAAATATTCAAATGGCTATTTATTTTTGATTATTATAAAAATCCTTTAGAATATTATTAAATTTATCATTTATATCATGTATATCATTATATACATATACATTTTTTAAATTATATATTTCCTGTAAATTATTATCTATTAAAAATTTTAAATTATATCCTATACCATATGATATACTTGATGTTAATCTATTTTTATAATAACATTCATTTCTTTTATATGAAATTAAAGGTATTATAGAATAAACATTAGTAAATTCTTTATGATAATCTATAAAATTTAAATTATTCTTAAATTTTATTTTATCTCTAAAATTTATTAATTCTTTTGGAAAATCCCCATAACCAATTAATTTTATAATATATTTATATTTATAATTTATTTCTAATATTCTTTTTAATAAATTATAATCTCTTTTTTTATTATCTAAACATCCTTGTATACAAAATATAGGAATATCACTTGTTACTTTTTTATCCATGAATGGTAATATATCTGCATATAAATAATTGTTATTATTAAGTGGTGTCAAATAATAAATATTTTTATATTTTAATAAATTCTTATTTACTCTGTGTGAAATGTAATAATGCTTATTATCATTTATAATTTTATTTATATTACCATCAAATGAACAATCTATTATAAAATCATATATAATATGATTTTTTTTAAATAATATCTTTATATGTGGATATTTTTTTATAATATATTTAAAAAATGATTTATTTGAAATATTAATTTTCAAATAAATATTACATTCTCTCACCAATTTACCAATTATTAATTTATATTTTAATATTATAGTCTCTATAATTTCATAATGAAATCTATATTTATTTAATATTAAAATATTCATTATATTATATTTACAATATATTTATATTATAAATATAAGTTTTTTTTACTTTTAAAAAATAGTATTATCTAATAAATTTCTATCAGAAATAGATGGGTCTAATATAGTATCATCAGTATAAGTTCTTTTAATAAGAAGATGATATGTATTATCTAAAGGAATAATTTCTTCATCATCATTATTTTTTTTAATAATATCTTCATAATAATAATCATTTTTTAAATTATCGTTAATTTTGTCTTTCTTTTTATAATATTTATTATGAAAATCTACATCTGATTTTACTTCTTTAATATCTTCTTCAACTATATCATTTTCATGATTTTCTGTTGCTTTATTATTAGGTGCAATCATTATTGTTTTTTCAGCTAATTCTGTAGCATTTAGTGGCTCGCCGATAAAATTTTTCGCAAATTCTATTTCTTTTCTAGACATCTCTGAGTTAAATTTTTTCCATTGTGAATTTGGATATTTCTTTTGATATTTATCAAAAGAAATTGATCTCGGTTTTCTTAACAATCGTGAATTACTTTTATTTTTTAAATCTTTACGAACTGGTGATGTTGGTGCAGAACCAGAATCTGTTCGCAATCTTTGTGCGAGTGGTTGTTTTATTTTAATCAAATATTCTTCTGTTATTTTACTTGGGCTTTTAACATTTAAACCTTCAACTTCAAAATATTTACTTCTTTCATAACCTATATTTTCCAATATATATAATCTTTTATTTTTTTCTATATGCATTAATTCATCTTTAATTAACCTTATTAAATTTGTATATTTATTCTCACTATTATATTTATCATATATATATATTAATAGATCAATAATCTTTTTAATTATTTTATCTTTAGATGGATCCTTGTCATTATGAAAATAACAACAAATCTTATTATTACAACTAGATTTAGTACATGATTGTTTTTTAAATGTATTATAAAACATGATATATATTAAAGAATTTATATCATCCTCTTCCGGATTAGAATCATGGTAATAACGACATAAACATTGTGTATTTTTTGACTTGCATATACCTTCTTTTTTACATTTACGTATTTTAAAATGTAAAAGATCAAATATATCATAATTATTAATCATATAATTTTTTAAATGTATTTTATAATCATAAAACGAGTCTTTAATAATATGATCAGTTATTAAATCTATCATTTCATATCTAATTTGTTCTGATAACTTAAAATCACTAATATATTTTAGACCTGTAGAATTTTTTGCTAACCATTTTTTATTTTTTAAATTATCTATATTATCCAATCCTCTATCATATTTATCAAAATTAAAAATAATTGGTTTTTTAAATTCTAAATAATCATGAGGAGGATTAAATTCTGTTTCATTAAATTCATTTTCATCAAATATTAATTTTAAATTATTCCTTGAATTTGGAGAAGATTTTGAAATATATTTTGGAGATTTGCGACTATTCATTTTTTCTAGACCTACACTATTCGGCCTTTTATAATTTATATCTCTTTTTCTTTTATTTGATGAAGAATATAACTGATCTTCACTGTTAAATTTAAATAATTCAGGGTTAGTTTTAAATCTTATATTATCTGTATTATAATTCCAATTTAACTTTCGATTTGGAATAGGCGTTGTACTTGGTGTGCTTTTTTTTGGATTACATATTGAACCGAATAGTCCCTCTTCATTCTCCAAAAATTTAGTATAGATTGATATTGAATCCATTAATTTATAAATTTACTAATTTATAACTTTTTTATATAAAAATATAAAGTAAGAGATGTATAGAATATTCATTAAAAATTATAAATAATTATTTTTTCAATTTTTTACTATATATATATATATATATAGTAATATGTTAAATATAGTAGTATCATTGACAGTAACAAAAGAAAATATTAATCATATAGATAAAACAATAGAATCTATCAAAAATCAGACTGTTAAACCCAATAATATATATTTAACAATTCCTGATTATTCTAATAATAAATATAAACGAATTCAAATACCAAAAAAAATTTTAAATGATAAAAAAATAGTAATAATTAAATATAAAAAAGATTATAAAAAATTATTAAATATACTAGGACCTTTACTAATGATAAATGATGATAATACAATTATTATAACTATAAACAAAAATATTTACTCGAAATATTTAGTAGAAGATTTAATAAATCTTCACAAAAAAAATCCAGACTCTGCTATAGGGTATAGTGGTTATATTTTTGGCCAATACCCTTATTATTATTGTAAAATTGAAGATAACAAAAATTATTTTCCATTTTATTCTACCAAAGTAAGAAATGAAAATGGAATGAATGTTGATGTATTGAATAATGATATTTGTATATTATTTAAAAGATCTTTTTTCCCAAAATATGAACCTTTTGATGAATTATTAAAATATTCGGATATAGATGAAACATTACAAAATATTAATAGCAATATGTTAATTTCAGGATATTTAAGTAAAAAAAATATTAAAAGGATTGTATTTAAAAATAAAAGAGAAATTATATCAAACTATTTAATTAATAATTATAATTTTATAACCGAATTTACAAATATATATTCAGCTTTTCATAAATTAAAAAAAAATGGTATGTTTAATGATAATTTAACTTGTGAAAAATACTATAAAACATTCACATTTTTTTTATTTATGTCTATTATATTTATTATATTTTGTATATCAACATATATTTCTATAAATAGAAAATAATTTTTCTTATTATTTTTTATAAGACGCTGATAATATCCCTCCACCAATATGTAATTCTCGATTTGAACATGCATTTATAATTGTATCTGCATCACTATTATTATAAAAAGTTAAAAATGAAAAACTATTATTATTCTTTTCTCTTGAATATATACGTTTTATTCTTTTTTTAAATTTATGTGAAGGTAACATATACTGGTCATTGTTTCCTTTTTTATTATTTAAATAATCATTAATTTTTAAATAAATTTCTTCTTCTTCAACATATGCAGGATACCCTGATAAATATAAAACACAATTATCTTCTTCGCTAGTCATACTTCTTTTTGGAGGACAATATATATTTAAATCATTTTTTGATTCTGTTGGAATAAATTCCGTTTTTTTAGCTTTATATTCCTCATTTTCTTTTGATAATATTTTTAATTTCTGTTTTTCTATACTTTTTTTAAATAATATACTATGTTTTGATTCTATATAAATATCTTCTGTAGTATGTTCAGTTACACCCATATTACCTATCAATGCCTTTCCAAACTTTTTTATATTTTTTCTTTTTAATATTTTCTTATCTTCTATTTTAGATAAACATAAATCAAATGAAATTATTAATTTTGAATTTTGTAAATTAGATTTCTTTTTTATTTCAATACATAATTTATATTTATTTAATTTATCTTCTTTCTTCAATAAATTTGTTAATATTCTGTCTGATATTCTTTTTATCGGTGATTTGTCTGATAATTTATTAAATAATAAAAATGATTTTATTTCATCATAGTTCACATATTCTGTATAAATTATTTTTGGCAGTGTGTTTAATAATTCGTTATTTTTATGTTTTTTAATTATGTCTATAATTTCTTTTGTAATATTATTTAATTCAATATAATAAAATATACTTAATTTATTATTTAATATTTCGAATATAACATTATCTTTCTCTTTATAATCATTTACAAGATCTTTTAAACTTTTAAAATTTTCTCTTATCCATAACACATTAAATGGTTCAGAACGATAATTTAATTTATTTCCTTCTTTATTTAAAATATTTTTTATAGTTGTTTTATAAAAAATAGTCATCTTAATATATTACTTTATATATTATCTATTTTTTATATACTTATATAATTAATAATATATGTATATATATATAATATAAAATGGTAATTGATTTTAAAAAAAATAATGTATTAGATATTGGTAAAAATAATGAATTTTACCTTGTAATATTCAAAGATCAAATGCGCACATATAATCATATTATTAAAGGTAGTAAATTTGAAATATTAAATTTTCTTATTAAAAATTGTAATATATACAATCTTAGAAACAATGTACCAGAAAATTTAACTTCTAATGAATATGTTGACTATGTAATTAATATAATTAAAAAAAGAAATGACAATAAACAATTCAGTAATGCGTTTTTTTTTGCAGATGGTCAATATAATTATATATTTCATGAATTAAATAAAATAAATAATAATATACAAACAAAAAAAAAAACATGCCTTATATTATAATTAATTATATTACATTAAATTAAATATTATGAATATAATAAATATAATAGAAGAATCTCCAAATAAAAAATATATAAAATTTAATGAAGTAATCGGACAAGGATCATATAAAATTGTAAACAAAGGGCTAGATACATATACCGGATGTGAAATAGCATGGAATACTATTAATACATCATCATTATCTGAAAAAGATAAAAAAAGAATTATTGAAGAAATAGAAATATTAAAAGAATGTTCTAATAAAAATATTAATATATTAAATATGTTTAATTATTGGTATAATGAAGAATTACAAAATGTTATTATAATTACACAATTTTGTCCTTCTGGAAATATTAGAAATTTTATTTGTAAAATAAAAAAAATAAGAATAAATATAATTGTTAAATGGTTAAAACAAATATTAAGTGCTATTGGTTTTTTACATTCCAAAAAAATTATTCATAGAGATATTAAATTAACAAATATTTTTTTAAATAATGGAAATGCTATTTTAGGAGATATGGGATTAGCTAAAAAACAAAAAGAACTTACGTTTTCTCCACTAGGTACACCAGAATATATGGCACCAGAAATTTATAATGAAAAATATAATGAAAAAATAGATATTTATTCATTCGGACTGTGTATATTAGAAATAATGACTGGTGAAATACCATATAATGAATTCTCAAATGTTACACAGATATGGAAAGCTGTTACTAATAATATTAAACCGAAAAGTTTACTAAAAATAAGTGATCTTGATACTCTTAATATAATTAACAAATGCATTAATTTTAATTCAAATAAAAGACCTTCTATTAAATATATACTAAAATCAGAATTTATAAATAAAAATGATAATAATTATGATTATATTAATTATAATAATAAAAATATAATTAATAATGATACATTAAATGATTTAAATAAAGTTGATAAATAAATTCAGGGTAATAAAATGAATACAATATATAATAATTATATAATATATATATATATATAAATGGTTGTTTTAGAATATGTATGGTTAGATCATAATTCAAACTTTAGATCAAAAACAAAAGTAACAAATAAAGATATAAATGATATAAAAGATATTCCTATGTGGAATTATGATGGTAGTTCTACACAACAAGCACCAGGTAATGATTCTGAAGTTTATATAAAACCAGTGGCAGTATACAAAGACCCTTTTAGAAGAAATATTGAAAATAGTTTTGTTGTATTATGCGACACTTGGTTACCAAATGGTGATCCGCATCCTGACAACACAAGAGTTCATGCTGAACAAATATTTAATAATCAAATAGTTTTAAATGAAAAACCGTTATTTGGTATTGAACAAGAATTTTTTTTTAATAATGCATTAACAAATAAACCATTAGGATTCCCAAAAGATGGATACCCTAATCCACAAGGACAATATTATTGCGGTGTTGGAGCAAATAATTGTCATGGTAGGAATATCGCAGAATCTATACTTGAAAATTCATTATATTGTAAATTAAATATAACAGGACTTAATTTTGAAGTAGCACCTGGTCAATGTGAATTCCAATTATGTGATTATGGTATAAAAGCATCAGATGATCTATTATTCCTTAGATATATTATGGTTAGAACTGCCGAAAATTATAATGTGAAAATTGATTTACATCCAAAACCAATAAAAGGTGATTGGAATGGATCTGGATGCCATACTAATTATAGTACAAAATCAATGAGAGAAGAAGGGGGATTAAATATTATATTAGATGCAATAGAAAAGTTAAAAGATAAACACAGTGAACATATTAAAGTTTATGGTATAGATAATGATCAACGATTAACTGGTGAACATGAAACAGCATCAATTAATGATTTCTCATATGGTGTCGCCGACAGAGGATCATCAATTAGAATTCCTAGATTTACAGATAAAGATGGTAGAGGATATATGGAAGATAGAAGACCAGCAAGTAATATGGATCCTTATATTGTAACTTCAAAAATTGTTGAAACAACTTTATTATAAATATATAAAATAAAAATAATATTTTATTATTATTTTATATATATATATATATATGAGTAATTCATTTAAATTATATCATCAATTATTACCAACTATTGTTTTATTAACACTCATATTGTTTTTAATATTTTTTTATCTATTAATAAATTATTATCGTACTAAATCAAAAAAAAAAGAAAACGTATATGAACTAACTTTATATGAAAAAAAAAATATTGAGACAACTATTCTTAAAAAAGTATTGAAAGTATGTAATAAATTAAATATACCATGTTTTTTGTCTTCAGGTACATGTCTTGGTTATTATAGAAATAATGATTTTATTGATTATGACTATGACATAGATATTGGAATTCCAATTGATAAATATAATAAAAATATTATTCCTGAAATGATTAAAGAAGGATTTATTCATTATAGAACATTAGGTGACATTAAGACTGGATTAGAAGAATCTTTTAGATTACCTAATACAAAATTAGGACCTTATGCAAAGATTGATATATTTCCACATTATATTGAGGAAATAAATAATAAGAAATACTATTGTTGGTATTCATATAAATACCCTAAATTTAAAGAAAAAATCAAATATAGAGTTCCTTATTTTAAATTAAAAAAAATAAAATTTAAAAATATGGATGTTTTAGTTCCTGATCCTACTGAAAAATATTTAATTAATCATTATGGTGATGATTGGATGATACCAAAAAAACAAGGTATAGATTATAGTTACCATTCTTCTCCTGTAAGTATTGTTAAATAAATATTATAATTATAATTTTTATTAAACAGTAGTTTCATTTTTTAATTTCATTTCCAACTCATTTATTATCTCTATTTTTGTTTGTTTATTTTCTAAATTATCCATTAATTGCCAAATCCATATATTACCCAGTGTAAAATAAATAAACCAAACATTATGACTACCTTTACCAAATCCATATTTAAAATACATTGAAAATAAAATTGTAACTATTGTAGCAGTTGCTACTCTTTTATCTAATGAATTTATATGATGATAAAGAACTGTAACTATTACATTAAATAATAACCTAATTAATAACGAACCTCTCCATATTCCTATTGTATTACCTTCTTGACTTATTAATAATTCTGCTGTACCAAAACTCATTGCTACAATTAATATACTATATACTATCGCTGGTACCATTTTATTATCTTTACTCCCTATTAATATATCTACATTATCTTCTAAAAATTTAACCATTATATATATATATATATAAATATATTAAATTTATAATAAATTTATTAAAATTATTAAATAATAATTATTATTTAAATAATAATTATTATTTATGTCTTCCAGGGTTTACTCCTTATCCATGATACAAGTATCCATTTGACACCTTTTAATGGCGGAGATCCCATATGTAATGAACAACTATCTGTTGTATGATTAAAAAGTAAATTTTTCCATATTATAAATTTACCTTTTATTGCACTTATATGACTACCATGATTAGGAAATATAGTTGCCCCTCCTTCTTCTACTGTATTTAAATATAATATACATGAAGCAACTCTTCGTCCTAATTTTTTTCTGTTATCCAAACATTTTAACATCTCACTGTTTTTTTCACTAGGTAAATTTTCACAATTAAATGTATCATAATGAGAATCATAATAGTCTCCTTTTTCATATTTTAAAATAGAAAAAGGTTCTTGATACTCAACAGGATAACCACTAATAATAGCTATTTTTTCTGATAAATCTCTTAATATTAGATTATCCATAATCTTTTTTTTACTTAAAAAATAATTTCTACTTGTTCTAACATTACTAGTTTTTGCTGAAGCAATACCAACTTCACTTCTAGTTAAATTATCTTTTGAAATTGTTATAATATAATCACATTCTTTATCTGTAATAAAATTATTAATTATATTTACCTTAAACTCATCTTTATGTAATTTACAATCATTTCTATATTGATCACCATTCCACCATAATTCTATTGATTTTTTTTTATTACTTTTATTGAGTATTAATTTATTATAAAATATAGATATACTCTGTATAATACAAATTATTAAAATAAATCTTATAAAATAATTAACATATCTTTCTGCAACAACATCATTCATTATATCTTAAACTAATATAAAATTTACTTATAAATAAATCTATAAAAAATTTTATATTTATATACAAAAAATTTGTATATAAATATAAAATAGATTAGGATAAAATTATATAAAAAAAAATATATATATATAAATATAAAAATGGGTAATTGTATTGAATATTATAATAAATATCAATTAAATAAATTTACTAAAGATTCTATACCATTTTATAATCTAAATAATAAAAAATTCTTATGTAAAGTGGTTGATATATATGATGGAGATACATGTACTATTATTTTTAAAAATAATAGAAAATTTCAAAAATATAAAGTAAGAATGAATGGTTACGATAGCCCAGAAATGAAACCGAATAAAAATATTAAAAATAGAAGTACAATTATTAAAAATGCGAAAAATGCAAAATTAGCTCTCTCAAATATGATTTTAAATAAAATTGTAACAATTGAATGTGGTCCATGGGATAAATATGGAAGGTTGCTAGGTACAATATATATTAAATATAATAATAAACAACTAAATATTAATAAATGGATGATTGAGAATAATTATGGATATGTATATAATGGGGGCAAAAAAAAATGATAAATGATAAAATATTAAATAATTAAATTTATTATTTATTTATTTAATAATTATAAATTAAATACTAATTATACTTGATGAACCAGGATTGTGTAATTCTCTCATAAAACTTTTAATTTTATTAATCATTTTTCTTAAAATATCTTTATTTTTTAAAAAATCATTATCACAATTTAAAATTAATAAATTTATATTTTTATTCTTTAATAACCATTCTTCATGTGCTTTATGAATTTTATTTAAATAATCTAATTTTATTGCTGTCTCTTCATCTCTATCTCTTTTCTTTATTCTTTCATGAGCAACTTTAGGATTACAGCGTAAATATATTATATTTACTTTTTTATTTATACAAAAATATTTATTATATAAATCATTCCATTTATTGTATATTGCCCATTCTATATCAGATAAAAAATTATCATCTCTTAATATTTTGGCAAATACATGTTTATCAGATTCCATACATCTATCTGATATTATAAATTTTTTTTTGGTATTTAATAATCTATCAACAATTAATTCCATACGGGTTATAAATGCTAAATTTTGAAATGTATAAGACCATCTATCTTTATCTTTATAAAATTTATCCAAAATATTTTCATTATTTTTATCTTTCATATTTTGCCATATAGTTACAGGTTCTTGTAAAAATTCAGTATTTTTTAATTCTCTTTTTAATTCTTCTACTAAACTTGATTTACCAACTCCAATGTTGCCATCAATAGATATTAAAAATGGTACTTTTTTTTTTCTATAATTTAAATAAGCATTGAGAGTAAGAATAAATAATCCGATTAATAATATTATAGTTAACATTTTATTATATATATATTAATTATTTAATTATCTTTTTTTTAAATATTTATTTTTCAATTTTTCTTATTAACTGACCATCATTCCCTTTCTTTTTGTCAAAAAATAAAGTACCAAAGTTTATTTTTTTACGCATTTCTCTTATTTTATCTGAGGTATCAATTATATAGCTTACATATTTTTTATCATTCAATACTTTTTCTATAGCTGGTACGAACTGTTTTTTCCGCGAAACAAATCCATCCAAATAAAGTAAATTATTTATAACTTTATCATTATTAAATGCTTTTTTAGCTATATTTTTTTCAAGATCATCACAAATAAATAAAATTGTATTTTTTTTTACAATATCAACTACTGATAAAAATATAAAATCTAATTTATTATCTTTTTTTATTGCACGACATTCTTTTAATAATTTATCTTTTTTTTTTAATAATAATGGAACTGCTTCTGTTATACATTCTAAAGTTGCCCATCCAAATACACCATTATCATTAGGAAAAGTAAACTCTTTTTGATCACCTAATACTAATTCTGGAATAGAATACAACTCCATCATTTTACTTTTCGCTCTAAATTGTTCTTGTGCATAAATGTCTATATCTTCTATACCACATATATTAGCTAAATAACTTATTGCCATTTTATCATATTTCGTTGTAGTGACAGATTTTAAATTTAATGTATCGCTCAATATTGCACTTAATAAAATACCAGAAATATTTTTTGGTATTTCTATTAAATCTTTTATATATGTATAAGCAAGAATACTTGACATACAACCCCAAGGACGAATATCACATAATATTGGTACACTTGTTTTAATCTCTATTTTATGATGATCAATAACTCCTACTATTTGATCATTATTTATACATTTGGGCGTTTGATCTTTTGAACTATGATCAACTAGACAAATTTTTTTTTTTGATAAATCTTTTACAGAATCTATTAAAATTAAATCATCTTCTTTATAACCCCATTTCTTTAATGCCCATTTTATTTCAGTATTTAATTTATTCTGTGATTTACATGCAATTCCCGAAAATAAATGAGCAGCGCCAATAGCACCCGCAATTGAATCTAAATCTGTTTTTAAATGACCTACAAATAAACAATCATGTAATATATCTTTTTTCCAATTACTTTTTATAATATCAGAACTTTCTCTTTTCTTTTTTTCTAATATTTTTTCTACTATTTTTTTATTATCATTCACTGATCTTTTCATTACTGAATAAATTTCTTTTATATGTTTTTTACCCCCACCTTCATGTTTTATTAAAGTATAATGTTTACTCATTATATATATATATATATATATATATAATATATAAATATATAATATGAATAATATATATCAGTAAGTCTATTCTTCATTTTTTTTCTTTAAGACTTATTCCAGTTTTCTATGAAGAAAATAAAAAATATATAATAAAAAATAATATTAATTTAGACCCTAAGAAAAGATTATGTTATTTTTGTAATAAAGAAAATTCAAAATTTATTTGCCCAATAAGTAAAATAAATAATAAAAAAGATTATGATTATTATTTAGATTGTAGTCAATATATTTGTAAGGAAGATTTTGGAAAAATGATTTGTTCTATAAAAAAAGAAACTGAATGAATAAATAAATTAATTATTATTAGTATTAATAATTAAATATATTAAATTTATTATTATATATATATATATATATATTATATATAATGTCTGCACTAATTCACTTATTACATAACAAAAGTATGCATACATATAAAATATTTCTTAAACCGAAAACAACAAGATCCGGTAATTTAGGAGTTATTAATTTGGCTAGAATGTTATACTCTGATACAAGACATTATAATTTATTTGGTAAGAATGTTAGTTCTACTAATGTTCCAGATGGTTTTAAACACTATACTATAACCAATATATCAGAATTATTTGATATAATATGTGGTTCATCACCATCTGCTACATTTACATATTGTTATAGATCTAAAGGTCGATTATATTTATGTAAAACAATTGGAAAAGAGGATGATGAAAAATGTAAACACGCATACTTATGTAATAAATTACAAGGTATAGTTGCCTCAGGAGTTATAAAGTTTTCAAAAAATAAGGATACCTATAAAATTTATATAGACAATATGTCTGGGACATATAAAACCCAAGATTCTGATTTAGATATAATTAAAGAAGATTTTGAAAATTCGTTTACTGATATAAATATAGAACTATTAAAATCACCCAATATTGATCAACTATCAAATAAACAATATTGTAATATAATGACTAGTGAATCTATTAATTATGACGAGCTGTGTAACTTATCAACATCTTTTGAAAGATATAAAAAAAATAGATTAGAAAGAAAAAAAAAAAAATCGCATTTAATTTTTTGTGCAGTTTTATTTTTAATTATTGTATTTATAATTTTTTTTCATTATAGTCTGTATATATAATATATACATTATATTAATTAAATTAAAAATATATAAATATATTTTTTTATTTTTTCTTTATTTTCTTCTTTTTTTTTAAATTTGGACAATTATGAGAATCCATACTTGAATGTTGACTACAAAAAAGTTTATTACAATAATCACACTTTATTGGTAAATAATCTTGTCTATTACAAAAATAACACATTTTACCTAAATCACTGAATTCCATTAATTATACTTCATATTATATTTTTATACATGAGTCTAAAAATAATATAACAATATTATATATTACTATGGTTAAAAAATGTAATAATAATCAAATATTAGTAAAAAGAAAAAGTAATAATAAAAATACATCATATTGTAAAAAAGATATAGGTAAAAAAGGGAAGGGTCCTAAAACATTGCCTCCTATATCAGATGATATATCATTAAGTAGATATGGTTATTCTTTATCTAAAAGTGATAAAAAAAGAAAAACTTCCCTTAATAAAGCATCAAAAAAACATGGTACCTTGACTGTATTAAGAAGAATAAATCTAATTAGAAATTACTCAAAAGCACAAAAAAAAAATTATAAAGTTTTATCAGAAGATTTAGAATATACAAAAAAAAAGTATAAAAAAGAAAAAACAAAAAAAAAAAAAACTAAGAAAACTAATAAAAGAAGAACTACTAAAAGAAGAACTACTAAAAGAAAAACTACTAAAAGAAAAACTACTAAAAGAAAAACTACTAAAAGAAAAACTACTAAAAGAAAAACTACTAAAAGAAGACCAACCCAAAAAAAAACTTAGTAAGTAAACAAAATAATTAATTTATTTTATTTATTAAATATATAAATGAATTTTTTTTTTAAAATATTATTTTTTATATCAATAATGATTATAATAATGGATTATTATAAAAAATATATAAAGTATAAAGAGAAATATATTAATTTAAAA
>MDTB01226090.1_pt1 | contig 28922 bp, 26 predicted proteins | sample 811161 | NCBI WGS metagenome assembly MDTB01 (sample SAMN05326650, study PRJNA326480) | marine metagenome | isolation source: seawater | place: Mediterranean Sea | collected 2009
ATCCAAGTTTCTGCCGCCAATGCAATCGCGCCTACGCGAATCCGGCCTAGCTCGCCGCCAGCTAACAGCCGCGCATCGTCATTAAACGCACCCATGGCGGCAATGATTTGTTCTGCCCGATTGAACAGCGTGCGGGCTGAATCGGTTGGTTCAACAGAGCGGGTCGTGCGGTGAAACAAACGCATCTGCAATTGTTGCTCCAAACGCTGAATGTTTTTCGTTACCGTACTTTGGGAGATGCTGAGACGCTCGGCTGCAATACGAAAACTTCGATGCTGGTAAACGGCCACAAAGTGATGCAAAAGCCTTATCTCGCTCATGAGCGTTACGCCTACATTATTTCTAGATCAGCAATAATAAATCGTTATTAATGCGATAACATGCATAAAAAAGGGTTTGGGCTATGGGGCAACGGGTCATGAATAGCAGAGCGTTTCGTCGGGTGGGCAGCTTTGCTTACTTAGACGATGCAGATAGATGGCTAACTGCCCAGATCCAACCACGTTTCAAATTCGGCTTTATCGGCTGCGGCATGATGGGTATCGAGCATATGCATAATGCTTTGCTATCTGGCAGCGGCAGCGTTTCTGGGATATTTGATCCCGCCGCGAAAAGCATCAGTCATGCGCAAAAGGTGTTAGCAAAAATTCAGCCGCAGCTAACGCCAAAGGTTTACTCAAGCCTCCGTGAAGCTTGTCAGGACCCGGCCACCGACGCTTTGATTATCGCCACACCCAATTACACTCACTTAGAAGTTATGCGGGCGGTTAGCCAATGCGGCAAAGCGATTTTCCTTGAAAAACCCATCGCTACCACGATCGATGACGCCGCAGAAATATGCCGGTTAGCGGGCGATCATCCCAATGTCGTCCGCATTGGGCTGCAGTATCGCCACAAGGCTATTTATGCAGAGGCCATCAAGGAAGTATTCACTCAGCGCAGCGTCGGTGCGGTCAAAAGCATCAACATGCTCGAACACCGCTTTCCCTTTCTCGACAAAGTAGGTCAGTGGAACAAGTTTGATGTACATACCGGCGGCACCTTGGTCGAGAAGTGCTGCCACTACTTTGATTTGATCAATCTATTTGCTGGGTCAAGAGCCGGGCAAGTATTTGCCGTAGGCAGTCAGGCGGTCAACTTCCATGATTTTTCTCGCGCGACGAAACAAGCTGACGGTTTGGATCAGGCCCATGCGATCATCAACTACAGTAATGGGGTCATCGGTGCTTTTTCTCTTAGCATGTTTGTGCATGGCGCCTGTGAAGAACTGATTATCTGTGGTGACGAAGGACGTTTGCAGGTGTCAGAACAAGCGCAGCTAGGCGATGGGAATGCAAATCGGCTGGAACTTTGGGCCGGTGAAAATGGCGCATCGAAAGTGTCGGCCCCCACTTATCCGGCATACATTGCCAAGGCCGGGCACCATGGCTCTACGTACTTTGAGCACTTAGATTTCATTGAAGATTTGACAACTGGCATATACCGCGGACCGAGCCTTGGCGAAGCCTTTTACTCCATCGCGGTGGCTACAGCAGCCCAGCGCTCTATCAGCGAAGGCGCTGCTATCGATATGGCCGATGTTGTCCCTAGCGACTTTGACCCGCAAGAATATTGCCCAGAGCAAATCTGAATACCCCCAATCGAAGTTAACCCAAATCATGGAGCAGTAGATGCAGAATTTAGTCGATGTCAGGCCCCGTTCCTTGGGCCCCTCCCATCAGCTCGGTGCGCTGGGTTATGGTTGCTGGCGCTTGGTCAACATGGCGCTGGCAGATGCTCAAGCACGCATCGAATGCGCCTTGGCTAACGGCATGAATTTGATTGATACCGCTGATGTTTATGGGTTGGACTGGGGCGGCACGGCCTTTGGCTCTGCCGAAGAGCTGCTTGGCCAAGTGCTCAACGCCGCTCCCGGTTTGCGCGAGCAAATGGTGCTAGCTTCCAAGGGCGGCATCATTCCTGGGGTGCCCTACGATTCGGCCTACCTAGAGACGGCATGCGACGATTCGTTGCGGCGTTTGGGCGTTGAACAATTGGACCTGTATCAGATCCATCGCCCCGATATGCTCACCCATCCCGAAGAAACCGCGCGAGTGCTAGAAAATCTTCAAGCCAGCGGCAAAGTGGTAGAGGTAGGGGTATCCAATTACACCCCGGCACAAACTCAAGCGTTGTCCGCGTTTATGTCTGATGGTCTGGCGAGCCAACAGTTCGAGTACTCGGCGGTTCATTTAAATGCACTGTTCGATGGAACCATGGACAGCTGCATGCAACACCAACATTTAACCTTGGCTTGGAGCCCGCTGGGCGGTGGCAGGTTGGCGGACCCAAGTCAGTTGCCAGCAGAGCTTGCAAGCACTCTTGACGAGTTGGCTCAGCGCGAGGGTGTCGATCTGGCTACGCTCGCCTTGGCTTTTACCTTGGCGCATCCAGCCCGGCCCATAGCGTTAGTTGGCAGCATCAATTTGCAGCGCATCGCCGAAGCGAAGGCGGCCCTAAGCGTTAGTCTAAGTCGTACGGATGTTTATCGAATTATCCAGGCTTCTATGGGTGTACCACTACCATGAGCTGTGAAGTCAGCTGGTTTGCCGCGCTATGCGATGATGACTATGAGTACCTGGGCGTTCACGATGCGGCGCTCAAATCGTCGTGGCCCCACTGTAAATCGATAACCCAGCGCAGCGACAGGTTGGGCTACGACAGCATTCTATTGCCATCTGGCTATCAGTTAGGCATTGATTCAATAGCCTTCGCTAGCGGCATGGCTGCGTTAACAGAACAAATTCGTCTGCTGGTGGCAATGCGTTGTGGTGAATTATGGGTGCCGCAGATGGCCAGACAGTTGGCTACGCTGGATCAAATGTTAGGGGGGCGGCTAGCGGTAAATATCATTTCGTCGGACATTCCGGGTGCAACGCTGCCCTCGGAGCCGCGCTATCAGCGCACCCGTGAAACCATGCACGCGCTCAGAGCATTGCTTAATGGTGAAGAGGTTAGTGCGCGCGGTGAGTTCGTTAATTTTGATCTGCCTGCGCCCAATGCTCGCACCGTTAGTGGTCAATCCCCGCTGTTTTACTTTGGCGGCTTGTCTGAGCCAGCTCGCGCTGTGGCGGCAGAATGTGCTGACGTATTTCTTATGTGGCCGGACAGGTTCGAGGTGGTGCAACGTTTGCTCGCGGATATGCGCGCTCGTGCCGGTCAATATGATCGTACTTTGCGGTTTGGTTATCGCGTGCACGTAATCGTGCGCGAGAGTGAAAATGCGGCGATAGATGCGTCACGCCAGTTGCTGTCAAAATTAGCCGCTGACGAGGGTGTGAAAATTCGCGCGCAATCTCTCGACAGCCAGTCTGTGGGGGTAAAAGCCCAAGGCGTGCTGCGCGAAGAAGCCGACTCAGATGGCTTTGCCGAGGCGAATCTTTGGACCGGCATTGGCCGCGCTCGCAGCGGATGTGGTGCGGCTATCGTTGGTGATCCAGACCAGGTGCGCGACAAACTCAAGGCCTATATGGACCTAGGTATCGACGCGTTTATTTTGTCGGGATATCCACACCTGGAAGAATGTGATTTATTTGCCGAATATGTGCTGCCGCAATTGGACCATGGTTTGTTGGCATAGTCTTATGTGCTGTCTGCAGGCGGCCAGATTAGCAGTTGTTAAAAGCGGAGATCTTGAGGAGGAAAGGCAGGTCTATGGCAAATCTTGAAACATTTCGGCGCGAAACCCGCGACTGGCTAGCAGACAATTGCCCCCAATCAATGCGCACTCGCATGGTGTCAGGTGAGGAAGTCAACGGCGGCCATAAGCGGCGTAGTTCCAACCCAGATGCATATGTATGGTTGCAGCGCATGGTAGAAAAGGGCTGGACGGTGCCGACTTGGCCGGTGGAATACGGGGGCGCCGACCTGACCGTAGAAGAATTGTTAGTTCTGCTTGAAGAGTTGCAGCGCATTCAAGCCCGCCCGCCCTTAGGTGGCATGGGGGCTACCATGATCGGGCCCACCTTGCTTGAATATGGCACTGCGGAACAAAAGCAGCGCCACCTACCAGCCATCGCCAGAGGCGAATTGGCCTGGTGTCAGGGTTATAGCGAACCAGGGGCCGGCTCCGATTTGGCTGGTCTGCAAACCTTCGCTGAAGACAGAGGCGATCACTTTGAGGTTAATGGCGCAAAAATCTGGACCTCTGGGGCAAACCATGCTGATTGGATGTTTTGTTTGGTGCGAACCAACCGCGATGCTCCCAAGCACGAAGGCATCAGCTTTTTGTTGTTCTCCATGGACAGCCCTGGGGTGACTACCAAACCCATCACCCTGTTAAACGGTCAATCGCCCTTTTGTCAGACTTTCTTCGACAGCTTGCGCGTTCCGAAGGAAGATCTTGTTGGCAAACTCAACCAGGGGTGGACCGTTGGCAAACGTCTGCTTCAGCATGAACGATCTGGTTTAGCCGCGCTGGCTAGTGCTGATATGGCAGGGCCGCTTGAGCGCATCAAACCGTCACTGCCACTGAATCAACTGCCCAGCCAATATGCCGCTGGTGATGGGCATAGCCTAGAGCCAGGTTTGCGTCGCGATCTAATTCAAAACGAAATGCTTAAGCGGGCGTTTGTTCTTACCCAGCAGCGCATGGTCGAAGAGTCCAGCGCCAATACACCCGGCGCGGCTACCTCAATTTTTAAATACGTTGAGGCCAACTACGTGAAAGAACAATTAGAGCTGCAACTGCGGATTCGCGGTACGCAGGGGCTGGGGTGGCAGGGCGATAGCTTTTCACAAGAGGAACTGTCTATGTGCCGTCTTTGGCTGGAAGCTAAGTCGATTTCAATTGCTGGTGGTTCGAACGAAATTCAGCTAAATATTATCGCCAAGCGGGTGCTGGGTTTGCCCGATTAGGCCAGCGTTTGCTGAATGGCCGGCAACTGGCCCAAGCGAGCGACATAGATTCAATGGGATATCCAGGGGAGCGATATGCAAGAAGTAGTGAAAGGCCCGTTATGGGCGGCAAGAAACTGGTCCGCTGACGAAGGCGAAGGCAGCATCCACGACGACGATACTGCGGCCAAGCTTGGCTTTCGTGGTGGTACTGTGGCGGGCGATGTGCATATGAATCAGTTTCCGCCAGTGTTGCTTAAGATTTTTGGCAATGAGTGGTTTGAACGCGGCCATCTGTCTCTGAGCTTTAAAAACGCCACTATCGATATGGAACGAGTGCAGGTATTCGCCGAGCACCGCGCTCCAGGCTCTGATCAAGTGAAAGTTTGGATGGAGCGCGAAGACGGGCTGTTAGTCTCCACCGGCACCGCCGGTGTTGGTGATCGCGGCAACGCTGAGCTGCGCCAGAAAGACTATCGCCCCTGTGACCCAAGCCAACTGCGTATTCTAAATCGTGTTGAACCAGGCATGTCATTAGGCGAATACGACATACATACCTCACCCAGCAAACAATTTGAGCGCTATGACAACAACCTTATTAGCGACGCACTGCCGTGGTTTCGCAAGCCGACTCCATGGGGCGATCCGGTAGCAGCTCCTTGCACCGTGATCGAATATCTCTGGGGCGTGCCCATGGAAGCGCTGCGCCCTTACGTTGGCGAATCGGTGGGGTTATTTGGTGCCATTGAGATCAGTTTCGACAATGGACCGCTGCTCATGAACCACGACTATCACATGAAAAGCAAAGTGTTGTGCGTTGGTGAAAGTCCGCAAACAGAATTCATTTGGTATGAAACCGAAGCTTTCAATGCCAACAACCAGCGGGTTGCTACCATGCTGATGCAATCCCGCGCCATGAAGGTTTCATCGCCCGAGTATCAAGATTAACGCGCACCAATGGGCTGTCCTGCTGATTGGGTCGGGCCAGGTAGTTAGTGGTTAGATCGGTAGCGCTACCCTGTGTTGACTGCGTCAAGCAGCGGCGGATTTTGTTCGGCCTGCACTCATATAACGGCGCGCGGCCAAGTTCTCTCAAGCGGTCTGCGGGATCCTTAGCTCTAACAAGATACATTGCTCGATGTAAATTCCTGGCTCGGAACTCAGGTCGAGTTAATCGCCAGCGCAACGTTCTTAGCGTGAACCGCTTCATGCTCTAATCGATCAGAATGTCAATTGTGGTAGATCATGGTTAAGCTGGCGTATGAAAACTGTTACTCAACCGACGCCTCAGGGCCCTCATCTATCTGCGCCAAACAGGCCGCCAGAGTCCGATCCGCTGTATGGATGGGTGATGGTATTTGCGGTGTTCACCCTAAGCGGCTTGGCTTTCGGCATGTTGGGTTCTATTTCAGTATTTTTGAAACCCCTGGCATTGGAGTTTGGTTGGACCAGGGGTGAGACCTCGTTCGGCTATACCGTTCTATCGTTTTCCTCTGCCTTATTCGGCGTGCTCTGGGGTTACGTCGCGGATAAGTACGGTACGCGTTGGTTCGGCTTCATCGCGGCCTTCGCTATGTCCGCCTCGCTTTACGCTTTAAGTGGTCAGCAAAGCATCTATCAGTTTTACGGCTTCTACTTTCTCTTCGGTGCCTTCGGCAATGCCATGGTGACCTCGCCCTTGTTCGCTAATGTCGGCTTCTGGTTCCAGTACAAGCCAGGCCTAGCCCTTGGCGTGACCGCATCTGGCGGCGCTGTAGGACAGGGCTTAATACCGTATTTGTGCGCTCTCGGGCTTGAGCAATATGGTTGGCAAACCACCTATATGCTCTGCGCTGCTGCGTACTTGGCCATTGCGCTGCCTATCGCTACGTTGATTCGCGAGTCGCCATCGGGCGAGTTGCTGCGCACAAGCGATGCGGTTGAGCCGAGAGATTCTCCGTTATCAGAGCGTGAAGTCATCATATGGATCAGCGTAGCCATTGTATTCTGCTGCAATTGCATGGCCGTGCCCATCGTGCACTTGGTACCGTTGCTCACAGATGCAGGCAGGTCACTAGATGAAGCCACATCTATCTTTATGCTGCTGATGTTCAGCGGTGCCTTTGGCCGAGTGCTGGGCGGCAAGCTCGGCGACACCATCGGCGCGCTACCTGGCTATATTGTTATGTCGGTTGGGCAAACCATCTCGGTTTATTGGTTCGCCTATTTCCAATCCGATGTGTCGCTATATCTATTGGCGATATTCTTCGGCTTCACCTATTCCGGGGTTATGTCGGCTATCTTGGTCTGTACCCGCATGATGGTGTCAGTGCGGTTCGGTGCTCGAGCTATGGGCATCACCTCATTTTTTGGCTGGTTAGGCATGGGTGCTGGAGGCTTTTTCGGAGGATATTTATACGACCTTACCGGTAGTTATCAAAGCTCCTTTATGTTCGCAGCCGCAGTTGGTGGCATCAATCTGGTGGTGCTGTTGCTGTTCTATATGCGCATTAATCAACAGCAAGCTCTGCAGCCAGTTTGAGCCCTCTCTTTTTCGCTTGAGCGGCGTATCTCCTAGCGTCGGTTAAGCAAAATCCGTCATCCGTCCATCCTAAAACCCGCACCCTTCGTCGAGCGTGGTGATAGGTCTCTTCGCCTCCGTGAGCAATATAGCGCCTGTCTATCAGTCCGCCAAATTTGTCCAGATTCGACGACGTAATTTAAGCGTCGAGCATTAGTATATTTAGGAGACAACCATGAAGCTTCTTGCCAACGACACGCTGGTCGCTCAACTCAACCCCAATACTAATTATTCAGTTAGCGCGGTGCCGGCCACTCGATACGCGGTGATTGATGAGCCCCGGGAGTCATTGGACTTTGGCGCGCTTGAGCAGACTAATGCCACCGACAAGCCCGTCAGTTAGACGGTTTGGGGGCAACCTGTTAAGACGTCGGCGTTGCGAAGTGCGCCTGGAGGTGGATGCTGGCATCGTTAGCGACGCCGAAGTCTGTTGGAATGACTGAGTAGCAGTTGCTGTCTAGCAACTGATTGCTGATGGCGATGGCGTTACGTTTGAGCCCTTCAAAGGTTGCGCCGAGCTTGCGCGCCACCGCGTTGCTGGCGTGATTATCAGGCAATACGATGATTTCGATACGCCGAAAACCCAGTTTGTCAAAGGCAAAATGTAACACCTGTTGCGCCGCCCAGGCGGTAATGCCAAGCCCAAGATCAGATACGGCTACCCAATAGCCTAAGTTGCCGGTCTTTGGTAGAGAACCCGTTTTACGCACAGCCACTGATCCCGCAATGCGACCGCTTTTGATGTGTTCGATCAAGAAGCGATAGTCCTGGTCCGCGCGCCATTCCTGGCGGCTGCTGGCTACCCATGCCTGAGCGTCTTTAAGGCTGTAATCGTCATTGCACCAGGGCAGCCACGGTGATAGGTGCGGCACTGAACTGGTAACAGCGCTGTGCAATGGCTCGGCATGGTGGGCTAAGAAAGGCGTGACGACGTACTGACTGGCTAAGTTCATATGACAGCTTGTATTGGTTTGCCGGCTTGCGGTTACGAAGTTTTAATCAATCAGCGCATGCGCGAAAAATAAAGGGTACCCCAAACAGTCTGAAGAAAGCGCATCAGATTAATGCGCTAGGGTCATGGCCCGGGGCGGACGAACGACAATTTCAGCTAGATTCACGTCGATAGGCTGGGATACCGCATACAAAACCGCTTTGGCTATGTCGTTAGGGTCCGACAATAGCTGTTTTGCTCGCTCAGTTAGCTTGATTAGGACCTCTTCAGGAAGATGCTGACCTGCATCCACAGGCGTATGTTCCATGCCCGCGATTTGGGTAATTTTTTGCACAAACTCTTGATCAAAGTTACGCCCAAAGTTGGTAGCGGTAGCTCCGGGCATAACGTTGGTGACGCGAATGGTGTCGTTTTCTAGCTCGTCACGCAGGCTGGCAGAAATCACATTTACCGCATGCTTAGTAGCGCCGTAAACGCCAGAGTTGGAGCGCTGAGCTGATACCGAAGATATGTTCACGATATGGCCCTCGGCAGCGCATTGGCGCATCGCAGCGACAGCCGCCTGACAACCCACTAATACAGCAAGTACGTTGGTTTCTAACATGATGCGCCAGTGCTCGGGGTCGCCGTCCATGATTTTCGCGGGGTGCTCCAACCCAGCGTTATTCACCATGATGTCAAGGCGTCCGGTGTGTTGCAGCGCCGTGCTTATCAAGCCCTGAGCAAAGGTTACGTCACAGATGTCACCTGCGACCACTTCGGCTTTGCCCCCCGCTTTTTCGATCAAGGCTTTGCTGGCCAGCATGGGTGGGGTTTTTCTGCCGGTGAGGTAAACAAAAGCGCCTGCGCAACCGAGCTGTTCAGCAATAGCGCGCCCGATGCCGCTGGATGCGCCAGTTACGATAGCGGTTTTTCCGGCCTGATTTGCTGATTGGACTGTTGCTTCACTCATAGGGTTTCCTTTTCGCTTCGATGCGTGTGGAGTAGATATGCGCAGATAAAGGCAGCTAACCGATTTAGGATCAGTCTTTTAACCGGCTTAAGATGAGTCTTACGTTTGCCCAGCGATCTGTCAATTTGACAAAAACTTATCAATTTGTCAAAGACGTGAGGGCTATTTGCGGCGTTGCCGGGGCGTGTTCAGGCGATGCCATGTGGCACCTGCAAATAGGCCATGAGCAGGCCGCTGCAATTGGGCACCTCGCTATGCGGGCCAGGCGGTGATGAGCACCTTGGGGTGTACTTTCAGCGGCACTTTCATGCAAGGTGGTCGCGCCTGTTAGCGAGGGGTTGGCAGGTACATGGTTAGAGGAACCGCCGCAATGTCTATTTCGCGTCCTGAGCATCCGCGTCCTGAGCATCCGCGTCCACAGCTGTATCGCCCGGCCTGGCAAAGTCTCAATGGCCCATGGAATTTCATCGTTGATGCTGGCGATAGTGGCTTGCAGCAAAAGTGGCCAACTAGCCCAGCTGCTATCGATCAGCCTATTACCGTGCCGTTTTGTCCTGAGAGCGCGTTATCTGGCGTCGGCCGCACTGATTTTATGCCTGTAGTTTGGTACCACCGAAAGTTCAGCGTGCCCGAGGCTTGGTCAGGACAACGACTGTTGCTGCATTTCGGTGGCGTGGATTGGTCGTGCCGGGTTTGGCTAAACGGCAAAGAAGTAGGTCAGCATCAAGGTGGCTGTGTTTCGTTTAGCCTGGATATTACCGAGGCGGCGACTCAGCAGAACGATCTGGTGCTGCGGGTTGAAGACGATGTGCGTTCTGGACTGCAGCCGGCTGGCAAGCAAAGTGTGCGTTTTGAGTCGTTTGCCGCCAGCTACACTCGAACGACCGGTATTTGGCAAAGCGTTTGGCTAGAGGCGGTGCCTCAAGCACGCATTGACTCGCTGCAGATTCTGCCTGATTGGCATGCAGGCCAGTTTGTTATCGTGCCGCGTTTTGCCGGTTTGTTTGCTAATAACTCTAGTTTCGAGGCAGATAGCGGTGCTCCCGGTTCTTATCAGTTGCGCTGCGTGGCGCTATCAGGCGGACAGCCGGTGGCCAGCGCAACGTCTCACGCCGCAGACGGTGTACCGCTGACACTCGCGCTGAGCGACCCCCATGCCTGGTCACCAGCCGACCCGCACTTATACGACCTGCATTTTGAGTTGATTGCATGCTCGGACTCATTGGCGGCTGAGAAAGTGCTCGATAGGGTGGAGAGCTACGCAGGCTTGCGCCACTTCGGCATTCAAGGCAATCGTTTTACTCTGAATGGCCAGCCGTTGTTTTTGCGCTTGGTGCTCGACCAAGGCTTTTATCCGGAGGGCCTTTGGACAGCACCGTCAGATGCAGCGCTGCGCGCAGACATCGAACGCGCGCAGGCTTTGGGTTTCAACGGTGCCCGGTTGCATCAAAAAGTGTTTGAAGAACGTTTTCACTACTGGGCCGACCGCCTGGGCTATTTGACTTGGGGCGAGTTTGCCGACTGGGGGATGGAGGGCATGAATTTTTTTCCGCCGCGAGAAGACGCTGTGCATCAAGGGCGGGCGCTAGACAATCATTTGCGTGAATGGTGCGAGGTGGTTGAACGGGATCGTAACCACCCGTCGATTGTCGTGTGGACACCTTTTAACGAGGCTAATCGTCGCAAGGGGCGTGAACACTTGTACGACCAAGCTTTGACTAAGGCGTATGCAGTAACTAAGGCGCTCGACCCGACCCGACCGGTGCACGATGCCAGCGGTTGGACCCACGTGCAGACGGATGTGTATAGCGTGCATGACTACGAGCAAGACCCCGAGACGTTTCGCGCCACATTCGCCTATGGGCCCTGCGACATTGCCGATGTTCGCATTATGTTTGGCGGCGAGGCCGGTGCCGACTACGCGGGCCAGCCTTATGTAGTCGATGAATATGGTGGCACTTGGTGGAAGGATGATGCTGACAAGCAAGGTAGCTGGGGCTATGGCGAACGCCCGAGCAGCGCGGAAGAAGCGCTGCAGCGCATTGAGGCGCTGACCCAAGTATTGCTTGAACATCCGCAGATCGCTGGATTTTGTTATACCCAGCTGACGGACATAGAACAGGAAGAAAACGGCCTTTACACCTATGACAGGCAGTTGAAATTTGATGCCCAGCGTTTACGTCGGGCTTTTGCCGGCAGGGCGGCGATTGAAACAGTTCGCTGACGTCATGGCCATTCGAGACTGAGTTAAACGTCGGGCGAAAATTTTAGGTTTTTGGTAGCTGTCAGGTCGCGACCTCGTTAATCGGGCGGTACAATTTTGCGATAGATGCACAACGTGGGAAACAATAAGTCGTGTCACGCAGTCTTAGAGATCAATTAGTCCAAGCCGGTCTGGCCAGCAGTGCTCAAGCCAAGAAAGCTGAAAGAGCTCAGCGTGCGGAAGAAAATGCCAGTCGTCAGAATAAGGCCAAAAGCCAGAGTAAGAGCCAGGGTAAGAATAAGGCTCATAGCCAGGAAGGGGTTGCTGCCAACAAACAGTCCCAAGCCAATGGGCCAGGGGCAGGCGAAAACCTTAGCCCGGCGCAACAGGCCCAGGCCAGAGCACGTCAGTTGAAGGCAGAAAAGGCAGCCATCCAAAAAGCACAGGCGAAGGTGCGCAACGAAAAGAGTCAAGCTAAGGCGGTGCAGGCGCAAGTTCGACAGATTATCGCGCAAAACGATCAGCGCACCTCGGTCAGCGATGAAGACGCGGTGCCCTATAACTTTGTGCACGGCAAAAAAATCAAAAAAATATACGTCACCAAGGCCCAGCAAGAGGCCCTTAGCAGCGGCCGGTTGGTGGTAGTGAATAACAACGGCATATATCACTTTGTTGATGAAAAAGCCGCCAAACAGATTGAGCAGCGTGACCCAAAGCGGATCATCGTCGCCCATGGCGCCGATACTAAGAACGAGCCCAGTGCTGATGACGAATACTACGCCAAGTTTGTGGTGCCAGATGATCTAGACTGGTAGCGTGATACTTGTTCAGCAAAGCTCCTGATCTTGTTGATTTGGAGCATTTAGGGAGAGGGCGATATGACCGACGCAGCACAAAAGCCAGGTAACAAGTATCTTCAGGGCAACTACGCTCCAGTGACAGAAATGGTCACTGAGACAAATCTCGAGGTGGTCGGGGAAATTCCCAAAGACTTAGCAGGTCTGATGGTGCGCAATGGCCCAAATCCGATGGAATCGCCAGACGCCAAGACCCATCACTGGTTTATGGGCCAGGGCATGCTGCACGGGGTTAGACTCGATTCAGGCAAGGCACTTTGGTACAAAAATAGGCTGGTATCGGCCAACGGCTCGCAGCCAAATACTCACGTTATTTCACACGCTAACAAGATCTATGCGCTTGTCGAAGCCGGTGGTGCACCGGTAGAGGTCGACCCGGATCTCAACAGCGTCGAGGCGAAACCCTTTTTTGGCACCCTCAATACGGGCTTTACCGCGCATACGAAATTTGATGCTGATAGCGGTGAGCTGCACGCCATGTGCTACGACTATGCCAATCAGTTTGAATCGATCAATTATGTAGTGATCGGTGCTGATGGGAGGCACAAGAAAACTCGCGCCATTGACTTGCCCAGTCGCACGATGCTGCACGAGTGCGGCATCACTGAAAACTACGCGTTGGTATTTGACCTGTCGGTAACCTTCAGCCTAGATCTCCTTGGTAAGGGGTATTTTCCGTTTGCATGGAACGATGAACATCAGGCACGCATAGGCCTGGTTGATCGACACGATGACAGTAAGGAGGTTCGCTGGATTAACGTCGACCCTTGCTACTTCTTCCACATTGTTAATGCCTATGAAGATGGCCAGGGCAAGCTGGTCTTGGACGCTATGAACTACCAGCGTTTTTTCGATAAGGACCGTAATGGCCCCTTCAGTGAAGCGCCGCCGATGCCTACTCGTTGGGTGATTGATCTAAACTCGGGTGGTGTCACGCGACAGCAGTGGGATGACCGTGCGGCAGAGTTTCCACGCATTCACCCTGATCTCGATGGCAAGCAGCAACGCTTCGGTTATGCCCAGTCGATCGGCTCCTCGGCGTCGCCAACGTTTGACTCACTGATCAAGTACGACTTCGTAAACAACAGCACAGATTCGTATCGTTGGTCGCCGGAACAGCGCGGCGCAGAGCCGGTGTTCGTGCCCGCAGAAAATGCTCGCAGTGAAGATCAGGGGTACTTGCTGTCCTATGTTTATGACCGAACCGAAGATAAGAGCGATCTTATGATTATCAATGCTCAGGATGTTTCGGCTGGACCTGTGGCGCAGATTAAGCTGCCAACGCGGGTGCCGTTTGGTTTTCATGGCAGTTGGGTCAATATGTAATGACCCCAGGCCGCGCAAGCGGCATCTTGATTAACAAAGCAACTTTTAGCGAAAAGAGCACGACTATGAGCGAAGCGCCATCCCAGGTAGAGAAACCTAGCACGATCAGTATGCCAAGTGCGGCCGGAGCGAACTCTAAAAAGCCTATTCCGTCCGCTTACGATGTGAACATAGAAGAAATCCTGCCGGTAAATCCTCGCCTGTTCAGCGAAAATCGTTGGAAGGAATACTTTCAGCGGTTACGTGATGAAGATCCCGTGCACTTTAACCAGACCGATCTAGCCGGCCGCTTCTGGTCGTTAACGCGTTATGAAGACATTAAGAGGGTAGATACCGACTGGCAAAACTTCAGTTCAGCGCATGGCATTGTTCTCGGCTTTCCAATCGATGCTGAGCTACCAGAGGGGATCCTGAACATCAGCACGTTTATCGCTATGGACCCACCAACCCATGACGTGCAGCGTAAAACCGTAGCGGGTTCGGTAGCCCCAGCCAACTTGGGCAATATGGAACCCTTGATTCGTGAACGTACCTGCCAGGTGCTGGATAGCCTGCCTGAAGGTGAAACCTTTGATTGGGTCGATATGGTGTCTATCGAGCTAACCACCATGATGCTAGCCACCTTGTTTGACTTCCCGTTTGAAGATCGTCGTAAGCTGACTCGCTGGTCTGATATCACGTTCGCAATTCCGCAACCCGGTGGTGTGGTCGAATCGACGGAGCAGCGTCGAGAAGAACTGCTTGAGTGTTTAGAATATTTCAACCGTCTCAAAGCCGAGCGCTTGGCTAATCCCGGCAGCGATTTGGTGTCCATGATGGCCCACGGCAAAGACACCAAGGACTTACCGCCCATGGAGTATCTGGGCAATTTATTGCTGCTGATCGTCGGCGGCAACGATACGACGCGAAACAGCATGACGGGCAGCGTGTACGGGCTGAACAAATTTCCAGAGCAGTTCGATAAGTTGGTTGCCAGGCCAGAGTTGATTAGCTCTATGGTGGCAGAAATCATTCGCTGGCAGACGCCGCTCGCCTATATGCGCCGCACCGCGAATCGCGATATTGAACTGGGCGGCAAACAGATCCTCAAGGGCGATCAGTTGCTCATGTGGTATGCGTCGGGTAACCGCGATGCCAGTGTGTTTGATAATGCTGATGAGATCGACATAGAGCGCGCCAATAGCCGCGCCCATCTGTCCTTCGGTTTCGGCATTCATCGCTGCATGGGCAATCGGTTGGCAGAACTGCAGCTGCGCATACTGTGGGAAGAAATTTTACAGCGCTTTGAAAAAATCGAAGTGCTCGAAGAACCCAGCAGAACATTCTCGTCGTTCGTTAAGGGCTATACCCATATGCCAGTGCGAGTGACGCGGAAGAAGCAGTAGCTTGTAAGCAAATTGGCTAACAGCATAGCTGCCTAGCTAAAGGCACATTAGCGAAAGGCACATTGGTTAAAGGCACAAGCAGCTCGCCAAGTAGCAGGCGAGCTGCCCATCACACGGGCCGGTCTAGGCGTTGGAGTACATGGTTACCACGCAAGCTCCGCCCAAGCCCAGATTGTGTTGCAGTGCATGGGTTGCACCCTCGACTTGACGAGGGCCAGCGTCGCCGCGCAGCTGCCACACTAGTTCAGTGCATTGAGCCAAACCAGTGGCTCCCAGCGGGTGGCCCTTGGACAGCAGGCCGCCGGAAGGATTCGTCACGACGCGGCCACCATAAGTATTGTCACCATCCCAGATGAATTTTTCTGCAGTGCCCTCTGCGGTCAAACCAAGGGCTTCATAGGTGAGCAATTCATTGGCGGTAAAGCAATCGTGAAGCTCTACCACTTGTACATCTTCTGGGCCAACGCCGGCCTGTTCGTATACTTGCTCGGCAGCACTCTTTGCCATATCTACCCCAACGAGCTTGCGCAACGAGTGCGCCTCAAGCGTGCTGGTGTAATCGGTGGTCATGGCTTGACCTTTGATGGTAATGGCGTTGTTGAGGCCATGTTTGGCAGCAAACGCTTCACTGCAAATTACCGCGGCGGCGGCACCACAGGTGGGTGGGCAGCACTGGTAGCGCGTCAGCGGTCCGTAGATGTGCGGCGAGGCCATGATCTCTTCAACGCTGAGCAGGTTTTTGAACACGGCATAAGGATTATTGGCCGCATGAATTCTCGCCTTGGCAGAAATTTTTGCGAAAGTTTCGTCCTTGGTGCCAAATTCATCGGCGTACTCTTTACCCGCGCCACCAAAGTATTGCGCTGCATCTGGGGCGTTACGGTCCACGCCTTGCAAGCTCTTGCGCTCCTTGAAAAAGCGCTTAAGCGGGCTTGGGCGATCACTGAAGGCTGCGCCCAGAGCGCCAGGGTTCATCTGCTCAAAACCCAGGGCCAGAGCGCACTCCACAACACCAGCTTCCACTGCCTGGCGAGCAAGGAACAGAGCTGAAGAGCCTGTTGCACAGTTGTTGTTGACGTTGACCATGGGGATGCCGGTCATGCCTAGACCATAGAGCGCTGCCTGTCCGGCAGTAGAGTCGCCATACACATAGCCCACGTAGGCTTGTCCGATGTCACTGTATGACAGGCCGGCATCTTCAATGGCCAGACGCGCTGCAGTTTCACCCATAACCGGATAGTCATCACTGGCACCAGGCTTGGTGAAAGGGATCATGCCCACGCCTGCGACTTTAACCTTGCTCATAGTTCTCTCCTCGACTAACTAATGTTTTGCTTTATTGGTCGAATGTTAGCAAAGAAGGCGAGGATGTTGCGTGTTAGATTTGCGCCGTGGGCCGACCCCGAAATTGAGGGGGACAAGGATGCAGAGGACAGGCTGCCCACATGTGGCGAGGCGGGTGGTCAGCTTCAGCAAGACCGATCCAAGTAACATCGATTAGCAGTAGGAACCGCGCCAATGCAGAGTTTCGATAAGTCAGCGAACATTTTAGGTGACCTGGCGCCGGCAGATTTCCTGCTGCACCATTGGCAGCGCCAACCGCTGCTGATTAGAGGCGCGCTGCCAGAGGTTAAGTCGCCGATTAGCGCCGATGAGTTGGCCGGACTGTCCTTGGAAGAAGAGGTAGAGTCGCGGATCGTTATGGAGCGGGGCGCTGATGGACCTTGGTCAGTGCAGCGCGGGCCGTTTGCACCCGAGCTTTACCAACAGTTGCCTGAGCGCGATTGGACGTTGTTGGTGCAAGCCGTAGACCTATGGGTTCCAGAAGTAAAAGAACTGTTAGATCTATTCGATTTTTTACCGCGCTGGCGTTTGGACGACATCATGATCAGCTATGCCTGTGCGGGTGGCAGCGTCGGCCCGCATTTTGATCAATACGACGTGTTCTTGCTACAGGTCGAAGGGCAACGGCGCTGGCAGATTGGTGATGCTTGCACCAGCGCGACGCCGTTGCTAGCGGATACCGAGCTGAGCATCATCGATAATTTCGAGCCGCGCCAGGAATGGCTGCTGAGTCCGGGCGACATGCTCTACTTGCCTCCAGGTATTGGTCACTGGGGGGTGGCGGAAACCGAGTGCTTGACCTATTCCGTTGGGTTTCGCTCGCCCACAGTGGCAGACATGCTAGGCGACCTGGCGGTAGAACTTCTGACCCAGGGCCATAGGCAACATTATCGTGATCCGCCACTGACCCCAGCGATGGCGGGCGATGTCATTCACGGCGACTTCATCCATCAGGCTAAGGCGCAAATGTTTGAGCTGCTCAACAACGATGCGCTGATCGAAGACTGGTTTGCACGATTTATGACCGCCCCTAAGTACCCCGATCTGGAAGAGCAAACGGAAGAAGAGCGACATGCGAGCATTCGTGGTCGGCGCTACTTCAACGGTGATGCAGCAGATTAAGTTCAATAGACGCCAACAAACGGATAGCTCGTGCTCATAACACTCGGCGAATGACACGCATATCGCCCAGGGGAAGAATCTTGTTAAGTTAGGGCCGAATCAGACAGACCATGACCCTATGAGTAAAGCAACCAACAAAAAACGCTGTGTCGTTGTGATGTACGACACCCTGTGCCGGCACTTTATGCCGTCCTACGGCAATGAGTGGATAAAGGCGCCGAATTTCGAGCGCCTTGCAAAGCGTTCGGTGCAGTTCGAGAATTTTTACGTGGGATCTATGCCGTGCATGCCTGCGCGGCGAGAAATGCATACTGGACGCTATAACTTTCTGCATCGTTCGTGGGGACCGTTGGAGCCGTTTGATGATTCAATGCCAGAAATTCTTACTCGTCATGGCGTGCACTCGCACAAGGTCACCGACCACCAGCACTATTGGGAAGACGGCGGCGCTACCTACCATCAGCGCTACACAACATTTGATCTGGTGCGCGGTCATGAGGGTGATAAATGGATTGGTGATGTAGAGAAGCTGCGAGACCCTAAGTACGGAGCTGACCGCTGGCCTGAGCAGCAGCGCCTGGCCTTTCAAAAACAAGACAACATTAATCGTGAGCATATGACTCGCGCCGAGTTGCAGCCTCAGCACATTACGTTTGATCTGGGTTTAGAGTTCATAGAGCGCAACAAAGATGCTGATCGCTGGTTTCTGCAGATTGAAACCTTTGACCCGCATGAACCGTTTTTTACTCAGGCTGAATTTCAAGATCTGTATCCCCACGAATACGCCGGCCCGCCCTTTGACTGGCCGCCCTATCGAGAAGTTAGGGAAGATGCGCAGACGGTTGAGCACATGCGCTATATGTATGCGGCGCTGGTGAGCTTCTGTGATCAGCAATTGGGCCGAGTGCTGGATGCCTTTGACAAATATGATCTGTGGGATGACACCATGCTATTGGTGAATACCGACCACGGTTTTTTAATGGGCGAACACGATTGGTGGGCCAAGGTGGTGACGCCGTTTTTTCAGGAGGTGGCGCATATTCCGTTTTGGGCATATGACCCGCGCACACCGGACAAAGTAAATGAAAAGCGCGACGCGCTGGCCCAGACCATTGATCTGGCGCCAACTATTTTGCAGTACTTCGATATTCCATTGACCGAGGACATTCAAGGACAGTCAATTGCTGGGGCTATCGCCGATGACAGCCATGACCGACAGGCTAGCCTTTATGGGGTTATGGGCGGGCAGGTGAATGTAACCGATGGGCGCTATGTGTATATGCGTGGCAACACCAGCCCCGACAATCAGCCGCTGTATGAATACACGTTAATGCCATCACATATGCGCCGCATGTTCGCTCCCGGTGAGCTGCGCGATTGGCAGAGATCGGACGGGTTTTCGTTTATGAAGGGCTGCAAGGTGATGCAAATTCCAACACGGACACCGCAGTTCTTTTTAACAAACGATAACCCTATGGGGCGAGGCCGCACGAGCACACTGTTATTCGACGTGCAGACCGATCCAGGTCAAACCATGCCCTTGGATGATCCTGAAATAGAAGTCCGCATGGTCAAACTTATGCTGCTGGAAATGGCGAGGAACGAATGTCCGCCGGAGCAGTATCAGCGGCTGGGTCTGCCTGAGCCGCAACGTTTAGATAAGGGCCATAGCGACAAGCAAATTCAGCTGCCAGATGAGGCAGCAATGCGTGCTGCCTGTGTGCTGCGCAGTGCTAAGGGCCAGCAAAGCAAGCACTTTGCTGGTAACGGTTTTCCTAAGATGCCCTTTCAAGGCATTGCCTGGGAAGGGGAAAAAACATTAAGCGAAGCAGCTTTTCCCAACAATTTGCGTCTGCGCCCGGGCTATGCATTCGCGCCATCTAGTGCACCAGACAGCGCGTCTGATGAATGAGATTTGCGACGTCAGCCATAGTTGAGGCGATACTTCGTGAGTAAAGGTCAAGATCCAAATGCGAACATATTCGGGTTAGCATTTGCGCAAGGGAAACAGCGTCAGCTTAGGTGGCGCGGCAATTTGTGTTTAGAAGGAGAATAGAATGTTGAAGCTACATTTCGCACCGAATTCCAGGGCTGGAAGAATCGTTTGGCTGCTAGAAGAGCTGGATTTGCCCTATGACCTGAACCGAATGGATTTTCATCCTAAAGATCTTAAGTCTGATGAGCACCGTGCGCGTCATCCGCTGGGCCGAGTGCCGGTGTTAGACGACGGTGATATTAGTATTTTTGAGTCTGGCGCGATTGTTGAGTACGTGTTGGAGCGGCATAAAAATGGTGGTTTAAAGCCTGCCGTCGATGCGGCGGAATTTCCTCAGTATTTACAGTGGTACCACTACTGTGAAGGCATGGTCATGCCGCCAATCAACACGATCGTGGTGCAGACCATTTTATTGCCCCCAGAGCGTCGCGACGAAACTGTGCTGGGTCAGGCGCAAAAGCTGCTTACCCGTGCAATGGCGCCGATAGAAGAAGCTCTAGCCGGTAAGGACTATCTGATCGGCGATTTTTCCGCCGCGGACATCATGCTTGGCCATTCGGTGTATATGAGTAACCGTAGTGGCTGCGTGACCGATGAAATGACCAACATTAAGGCTTATATCCAGCGGATTGAAGCGCGCCCAGCTTTCCAAACGGCTATGAGTGCATAGCCTGATGAAAGCATAGTCCGGCCGGCTTGGCCCAGAGCGTATGCTCAGTACTAGGCAAAGCGCTAGGCAAAGCGCTAGGCAAAGTAGCAGGTGAAGTGCTTAGTGAAGTATTGGGCAAAGTATCAGGCGTAAGGTGAGTCAATATTGCGACCATAAGGAGACGCGGATGAGTACGAATCAAGATCAGATCGAATATTGGAATGAACGCGCAGGCAATACTTGGGCCGAACTCCAAGATCGCTTAGACACCATGCTCGCTCCGCTTACAGCGGCAGGATTGGCAGCGGCTAATGTGCAGGCCAGTGAACGCGTATTAGATGTGGGGTGTGGCTGCGGTGACACCAGCGTCGCTTTGGCAAATCAAGGTGCTAAGGTGGTCGGAGTAGATGTGTCGGGGCCAATGCTGGCACGAGCGCGTGAGCGTTCCCAGGCCGTAGAGTTCATTCAGGCCGACGCGGCCGAGCATGCTCCTAGCCAGCCCTACGATGTCATCTTTTCGCGCTTTGGCGTGATGTTTTTTAACGATCCCTTCGCTGCCTTTAGCCAGCTATATAAAACGTTGAATGCTGATGGACGAATGCTTTTCGTTTGCTGGCAGCCGCCTAGCAATAATCCATGGATGGCCATTGCCGGGCGCGCGATTCAACCGTTTATGCCGCCACCCGATGCGCCTGCAAATCCTCGCGCCCCCGGGCCTTTCGCCTTTGCTGAACCTGCCTATGTAGAGGAAATTCTCACCGGTGCGGGCTTTCAAGATATCAGCATAGAAAGTTTTCAATGTGATTTGAAAATAGCCGACACGCTACCGGATGCAGTGCAGTTTCAAACTCGAATTGGACCTGCTGCAAGAGCGGTGGCCGAGTTGGCGGGGGACGAGCGCGACGCTGCATTAAATGCAGTAGGCGAGGCTTTTCGTCCCTATCTGACCGATCAGGGCATCTCGCTGGGAGCCAGTGTTTGGTTGGTCAGTGCTAAGGCCTGAGCGCAAGCATAAGCCCAAAGCTTAACTTGAAGCTCACAGTCCGCTTATCTGCGGCGAGGTTTGACCTCGCTGGCGGGTAGGGTGCAAATACGCTGCATGCGCGTGACGCTGCCGTCGACGTACTCCCAGACCAAATGATCGCTGTCCAGATAGCGCCGCACTAGCTGCGGGCCCCAACCGAAGGCGTAGAAGTTCAGAATGTCGTCTTGCCAGATCATGCTTGCCGACGTGCGCATACAGTAATCTTTGCCGCCCAGGGTAAAGGTGACGCTGCCGTTAGTATCGTCGGTGTTATAGCCAAGGGTGCTGTTTGGCCCGTAGTCATGAATAACGCCAGCGGTTGTAACCACAGTGCGGGCGCCGCATTGCTCAATGCGTTCGACATGGTGCCCGTCTACCGCCTTCCATAAGCCGCGAATGTCCTGGACACCCGCAATCAATGGCTCAGTGCACTGGGCCAAAATCGGTAAGGGGAAGTGGTCGTAAGCGCAGCCGGGTGTATTGCCCTTGGGGATGTCCGCTGCGATTTTGCCGCTGCTGTCAAGCAGCGGTAGGGCACAGTAGTTGATCGTGCTGCCATCTCCAGCCAGAGTTTCCGGTGCCGTAGTGTTTGGCGGGCGTGCCGAGAAAAACGCGAAGGCAAGCAGCAACAGCAAAATGCAGGTCATGCTAACGCCAAGCCAGCTTAGAACTCGTACCAGTTTCATTATCATGACTCAGTTGTTCCAGATAACGCTCTCAGAGTCGCCTTCAGGAATCTGATTCAGCGGGTAATCTATTGGGATCGGGTTTGCCATCAAATACGGCCAAAGTGGATCGACCATCTGCGCGTCAAGCTGATACAACGTTTGCGCCAGCTCTTGGCGTTTTCCAGGATTGCTCGCCGCTAAGTTGGTCTGTTCAGTAGGGTCTTCATTCAAATTGAACAGCCAGGTTTGTCCAGTTTGCTCTAACAACTGTAATTTCCACCCGGCTTGCTGCACTACCTTATATTCGCCGCTGCGCCAAAACAGTGGCCGTTCGAGTTTTTGTTGCGGGCTTTGCAAGGCGTAGTCGAGGATGTTTATGCCGTCGATGATGCGATCATCGGGCAGGGCAACGCCTGCGGCACTAGCAAGGGTGGCAAACAGATCGATATGCGCGACTGCAGATTTGTACTCACTGCCGGCGGGAATTTTTTCAGGCCAACGAATAAAGTATGGGGTATGAATGCCGCCCTCAAAGAATGTTAGTTTCCAGCCGCGATAAGGCTGATTGATATCGTTCAAGCCAATGTAGTGGGCGCCACCATTGTCTGAGGTGAAGACGACGATAGTGTTGTCAGCAATGCCGTTTTGTTCCAGCGCCTCCAAAACTTGTCCTATGCCGCGGTCAAGGCCGCGAATCATTGCTGCGTATGTACGCTCGGTATGGTCACTGATATGAGCAAGCGCGTCGTAGTCTGACTTTTCTGCCTGCAGCGGGGTATGCGGGGCAGTGTAGGCCAGGTACATAAAGAACGGTCGGTTGCGGTTGGCTTCGATAGCCTGAACCGCTTCGCGGCTCAGATAATCGGTGACGTGAGAGTCGGGCTTAAAGCGGCTACCTTCATTAAACTGCACCGAATACGATAAGTTGGCCCAAAGAAACTTATCAATCGGATCAAAGTCCTGCATCGAGTTGACGACATTTTCGTCATCGATGGGTAGGTACAGCCCGGCGCCCAGCAATATGCCAAGAAATTCGTCAAAGCCCTGATCGTTTGGGCGTTTACCTGGGCCTGTGCCCAAGTGCCATTTGCCGATGGCCATGGAGTGGTAGCCGTTGTTTTTTAGCAGATCGGCCAGAGTTATCTCTGAATTGGGCAAACCAATTAGATCTTGCTCCGGATAGCCCTCGGCATTTTGGCTCTGGAAAGACTCGCCACCCACAAAGCGCGAGAAAAGTGGATCAGCTTCGGTAAATTCGAAGCCTACTCGAGTTGGATAACGCCCTGTTAGCAGCGATGCGCGCGAAGGTGAGCAGGTGCCGTTGCCAGCATAACCGTTAGGGAAGTGCATGCCTTGAGCGGCAATGCTATCAATGCTGGGCGTTGGCACGCTGCCTGCGGCCAAACCGCCGCCATAAAAAGTGACATCGTTAAAGCCCAGATCGTCGACTACGATCATAATGATATTCGGAGCCTGTAGCTGTTGTGGTCGTTCTGTCGGGCCGGGTTGCCAGTTAACTGGCACGTTTTCGCCTATCGGGCTGGTAACAGCGCTGATTAGTCCAGGCAGGTAATACCAATAATTAGCGGCCACAAAGGCCAAGCCAGCGACGGCGACTAGGGCGGTAACGATTTTCTTCATGGGCGGTAGTCCTAGCCTTGGTTGGCTTGAATAAACTCAGTGATGATCTGGCACAGCTGCTCGGGCTGATCTTCCTGGATAAAGTGGCCGGCGCCTTTTACCAAAGTATGCGGTTGGCCTTTAGCGCCAGGCACTCGTTGTAAAAACGCTGCGTCGCCACCCTTGGAAACTGGGTCGCTATCGCCAAAGGCGCATAGAAACGGTTTGTCGAATTTGTCGAAGAACTCCCAGGCTAACCGTTGGGCTTCGAGCGACGGGTCGGTAGGTAACGTGGGCACCTGGCTGGGCATGGCCCGAGGCCCCATCATATAGCTGCTGTCTGGATACGGTGCTTCATAAGCACGCGCTACGGCGGAACGCAGCGGTGACTTAAAGCCCAGCGCATAACTGGCGAAATCTAGCAGGCGCAGGGCTGGATTGCGGTTTTCTACGGACATACTCATCATCAGCCATAGCGGTAAGGTCTCCGTCTCCCAGCAAAATTTTTGCCAGTAAGCGAAAGCACTCGGGCCGGTACCTGGAATGGTTTTTAGGGCCTTGCTCATTTGCAACAGGGTTGGTGTTTTTGCGTTGGCGCGAAATTCTTCGATTTGCTGCACGGTTTCTGCGGCAACATGCGGAGCATAGGGAAGGCCTGTATTGGAAATGACAGCCCGATCGAAGCGCTGTGGATGGTCGACGATCATGCGCAGGCCAATAAGTCCGCCCCAATCTTGGCCAAAAAACGTAAGGCCGTGAAAGTCGTTAATGGATAGCCATTGGCCCAGCCAATCCACTTGGCGCTGATAACTGTAGTCTTCTCTGCTCGCTGGCTTATCAGATTTGCCGTAGCCCGGCAGGTCTGGAGCGATGACCCGTATGCCCTGGGCGGTGAGAAGAGGAATCATCTTACGATACAAATAGCTCCATACCGGTTGCCCGTGCATGGACAAAAGAATGGGACCGTCTCTGGGACCCTCGTCTAGGTGATGGATGCGCAGCGCGCTGCCATCGTTGGTTTGCACCGTGGTGTAGTTGGGGGCAAAGGGATAGTCCTTAAGGTTGGCAAAGCACTCGTCAGGGGTACGCAGGATTTTCATGATGGAGTCGAGACTATCGAGTTTTAGGGTGGCGTCACCCTAGCTCCTGGTCTAATTTAATGCAAAGCATTATTTTTTGGAAAACAGAATGTCACGAATTCAATTGATTTGGCTGAGCGTCGGTGTGATTTACGCGGCGTTCTTCGGTTGGTACACGTCGTCGCAAGGGCCACTAAGCGGCGAAGAAATCGAGCGCTATATGGACTTCTTCGAGTCCTCCGATCGCGATCCGCAGGCGCTGGCAAACGTGCGGCGTTTCTTGGAGGGAGATACTGGGGATGATTTCGCCATGCTTAACGTGTTGGATTTCTATGATCGCCCGTTGCAGTTGCCGGGCGTTGCGCCTACCGATAGCAGCTATGACGTAATGGACAAATACGCCCAGCACATGATGCCGGCGCTGCTTGCCCGCGCGAGTCATCCGGTGTTCCTTGGCACTGCGGTGAGCGAGGCTCTTGAACTGCATAATACGCCGGGTATGGCGCGCTGGGACCAGGGTGCGATTGTGCGTTACCGTAGTCGTCGTGATTTGATGGAAATTGTCATTGATCCGGCTTTCTCCCAGCCCCATGACTTCAAGCTGGCATCGTTGCAAAAAACCATGGCCTACCCTTTAGACCCATGGTTTCAGTTGGGTGATCCGCGCCTGGTGCTGGCATTGTTGCTGATAGTGCTGGCTTTGGGTTTGACGCTCAAAGAAGTGTTGCGTCGGCACGCTGCCCGTTAGCTCGAAGCACGCATAGCGACGGCCTGGGGAGGCTATCCATCTCTCTGCCAAATGCTCTGTCAGTAGCTCTGTCAGTAGCTTTGCAAATAGCTCTGTAAATAGTTGTGTCAGTTACTCTGCTAGAGGATGCGTAGCGTCGATTAGCGCCTGTGTCCGGGCCGACAAAGCGGCGCTTAACAAGCCGACCAAGGCATCTACCAGTCTACTGAGGAACAAATCAGCGTCTTGGCCGTTCAGTCCGTGATCTTGCTTTGCTAAATAAAACATCGACGATGCGCAAAGGCGTACGGCTGCGTCCATGCGGTGATGAAAGGCTTGCCGGTCCAGATGAGGCAGACGCTCCCTCAGCATCGTCACCATGGCATGATCGGTTGGCGCTCCATTCGCCAAGCTGTTGATCAGCGACCAGGGGGATGCCTCGGTCATTAAGGGTAGGGATGAGAATGCTCGGATGAAGAACAAGAATTCTTCATCTTGTCTTGCCAAATGCACCACAGGCATCACCATCAAATCACAAAGCTGCTGCAGGGTGGGTGTCGGTGAATATCTAAGCAGGGCCTCGGTCATTGATTCGCGCTGACGTTTTATCAATTCAAAGCGCTCGGCCTGAATTGCTTCGATTAATCCCGTTAGATTGCTGAAGTGGTATTGCAGAGCCGATTCATTTTTTTGCCCGGCTTCGGCGACTATGCTGCGGATCGAAATGTTTTCGATGCCATGCTTTGCAATTAGTCGCTCCGCTGCACGCATGATGGCGATCTGAGTAGCACGACTGCGGGATTGTTGAGTTTCTATCGTGGCGTCCTTGGTAACTGTTTAGCGAACTACGGGAAAGCTTGACTATAGCATTTGCCCATTATCGCGTGGCAACTGCAGCGCGCGTTAGGTTGCGCGGCGACGTTGATAAATTGTTAGAATCAGCAGCGGTTATGGTTTCTTTAACTACCAGGTGTACTTGATTATGAGCGAACAGGCATTGTCTATCCCATATGGCAGCAGCGACCCACAGTTAGATCCAGCCCTAAGGCAGGCAATTATGGCCGCGGTGGATAATTTGTTCGCCGAGCAGCTAACGTTCACAGAAGAGCTGGTTCGTTACCCCTCCGTTCGCGGGCAAGAGGGAAATTGCCAGGATTTCATCCATGATGCGCTGGCTCAGCGCGGTTATGCCATGGACCGCTGGACCATTGATGAAAAAGTCATTTCGCATCACCCAGGGTTTTCTCCAGTGAGCGTGTCTTATGATCAGGCAGTCAATGTAGTGGGCACGCATCGGCCGCAGCAGCAGGCGGGCAGATCGCTAATCTTGAACGGGCACGTTGATGTGGTGCCGGTGGGCCCGCTGGATCTTTGGGATGCTCCACCGTTTGAGCCATCGCGAGATGCTACAGGCGAGTGGTTGTATGGGCGTGGTGCTGGGGACATGAAAGCGGGTTTGGCGGCGAACATTTATGCCTTAGATGCACTCAAGTCGCTGGGTTATCAGCCCGCTGCACCCGTGTATTTGCAGTCGGTGACGGAAGAAGAGTGTACGGGTAATGGTGCCTTGGCTGCGTTGGTCAGAGGTTATCAGGCCGATGCGGCGATCATTACAGAACCTATGAATGAGACCTTAACTCGCGCCAGCGTTGGCGTGATCTGGTTTCGTGTGCATGTACTCGGCCATCCCGTGCATGTGGCCACCGCAGGCACCGGGGCCAATGCCATTGATGCGGCTGCCTTTCTGATTCAGTCATTGAAAGACTTTGAAAGCCAGCGTAATGCGCTGAAGGTCAATCATCCTGAGTTTGCCGAACTGGCAAAACCCATCAATGTGAATGTGGGCAAAATTGAAGGCGGCGATTGGGCAAGTTCTGTGCCGGCCTGGTGCTCTTTCGATGTGCGAACGGCGTTGTATCCAGGAGAGGATGCTCAAGAGCAGGCCAGAGCCATTGAAAATTTTCTGCGCGAAGCGTCAGGGTCGCATCCTTTTTTATCCAACAATCCGCCTGAGGTTGAGTTTAATGGCTTTATGGCCGAGGGCTTCGAACTTAAGCCGGGCTCAGATGCCGAGAACTTACTTGCCTACACTCATGAAGCAGTACGCCAGCAAGCGCTAGAGGCTTATCCTTCGCTCGCTTATCTAGATGCCCGGGTGTTTGCGCTGTACGCCGACACACCTTGCCTGGTGTATGGGCCAACTTCGGACAATATTCATGGTTTCAACGAGCGGGTAAACATCGAGTCGATACGCCGGGTCACCCAGACGGTGGCGCTGTTTGTGGCCATGTGGTGCGGTCTGGAGCAGGTGCAGGACTCTGCCTAGAGATGCGGCGACGCAGCAAAGGCGAAAGCGCTCGCGTTATTGCTCGACAAAAAATGCTGGGATAAACGCGCCAATGAACATCGTTATAAGCTGGATCACTTCTATGCTGGGCCGCGCCAGCAAGATGGCACCGATTACTATGGTTGTGCTGATAATAGCGACGATTTTGTGCTTTTGGCTGCGGCCACGGGTCTTGTGCATGCAAATTCTACCTATAAATAACGTATATACATAGTATATATTATTTGACCCTGTTTGATGCAAGGGGTGTTCGGACCAGCGGTAGTTTGTGAGTAGGCTGAGGTCTTACATCAACATCAGCTTCGACAGTCTAAATTGCCCAGCCGTTTACCTTAAAGGCGCTTTGTCGCTTAGCCCAAGGCGCAGTTGGCCAAGAATTTCGTAGGCGGAATCGCTCACCATTAAATGCGACTGAATCGTCAATAAGTCTCGGAGCACGCGCTGTAAAGGGCTGTCAGACATCACCGCTGCACCCCCGGCGTAACGAAACAGGTTAGTGGCCACGGCGATGGCCTCGTCTGTACACAGTACCGACACCGCACGCGCCTCGGCTTGAAGTGCCGCCGGGGCTTCGGTTTTTGCGCTGTGCGCCGCATCGTACAAACGCTCTAGTGCATCGGCTAACAGTAAGCGGCTGGCGCGCAGGCGCAGTTCGCCTTCAGCGACAGCGCGCTGAAATACTTCGCGATGGGCAACACTGCTGGCTTTGCCATAGCCGCGTTGAGTTTTATGCGCCGCATTGACCACAGACTGCAGAATGAACTTGCCTAGTGCGAAGGCAAAGATGCCGTGCTCGCTCACAGCGTAGCCATAGCCCATTCGAAAGATGGCGCCGCCACGCAGCGTGGTCGCCGAATCAGAGACAAAATGCGTTGGCACGAAGACCTCCTCGGCGTAGTAGTCCGAGCTGCCTGAACCGCGCATACCCAGAGAGAACCAGTTGTCTTCAATAGTGACCTCTTGGCGCGGTAGCACTGCGCGCAGCACGCGCGAGCGGTCGGAGGAAAATACGGGCACTGAGATGTAGTCAGCATGGTGAATGCCACTGCCCCAAGCCCAGCGTCCCGAAATCTGGTAGCCACCGTCTACGGCCTTGGCGGTGCCGCTAGGCTTGAGGCTGCCTGCGATCATTGGAAAACGGCCGTCTGCGAGCATCTCTCTAAGCGCAGTATCGCTGACCATAGACAACACTCTGCCAGTGATGCCACTGGAGATAAAATGTGCCCATGCCGTGGC
>MDTB01077670.1_pt1 | contig 28913 bp, 28 predicted proteins | sample 811161 | NCBI WGS metagenome assembly MDTB01 (sample SAMN05326650, study PRJNA326480) | marine metagenome | isolation source: seawater | place: Mediterranean Sea | collected 2009
ACCTGGTGTGTATAAACAGGAGTAGGGAATTGTATTTCCTTCAATTTTTGTTGCCCAACCTGCCATGTACCTAAAAATATCAGATGATAGTGGTACATCAGCCGCTCCAGCAACAGCAACTGGTTTTCCGTTGTCTAAAGATTCAAGTTGAGCTAATTCTTCACCATGTTTATCAATTAAATCGCCGATTTTCCAGATGATTTTACCTTTTTCACTGTTAGACATTTCAGTCCAAACTCCAGAATCAAAAGCTTTTCTTGCTGCCTTAACAGCAAGGTCAATGTCTTTACTATTACCTGCAGAGCAAGAAGCAATTTTTTTTCCAGTAGCAGGATCTTCAACATCAAAGGATTTCCCAGAATTGGGGTCTATCCATTTTCCAGCTATATACAGTTTTTTTTCTTTACTTAAAAAATCGCCAACGTTATCGTTGACTTTATAATTTAGGATCGAAGCATCCATAAAATTTCCTCCAAAATAAAAGTTTACTTTAATATAATAATACTAGAAAAAATCTTTAGTTAAAGAAAATTCTAAAGTTTTGTAGGGTTGTCTAGTCCTTTATAAACTTTTTCAGGATCAAAAACTTTTTTTTCTTCATTAAAAACTAAGTTTGTTGAAAAATTTTCACCTTGTTTTTCAAGCTCTCTATAAAAGCATGACTTGTAACCTACATGACAACTTGCTTTTGTACCTAAAAGCTCAACAAAAAGAATAATACAATCTTGATCATCATCAATTTGAATTTTGACAATGTTTTGAAAAAACCCAGAAGTTTCTCCTTTTTTCCAAATTTTTTTTCTACTTCTTGACCAATAGTGAGACATTTTTGTTTTAATTGATGCCTTCAAAGCTTCTTCATTCATATAGCCATGCATCAAGACTTGATTGTCTTCATAATCAATTGTAATCACTGGAATAAGACCATTTTCATCAAACTTAGGTTGAAAGCTTTTTCCTTCTTCTACTTCTTCAACCGAGGTTCTTTTTGAAAATACTATTTCCATAATTTATTTGATAAAATCAGTGAATCTTTGTCCAATTGATTTATCTGTTTTAAATTCGCCGAGGAAGCAACTAGTAATAGTTGAGACGTTAGGTTTTTGGACTCCTCTAGTCGTCATGCATTGATGAAGGGCTTCAATGTAGACAGCTACACCCTTAGGTTTTAAAGACTTTTCAATACAATTTGCAATTTGTTGTGTCATAGTTTCCTGAGTCTGTAATCTTTTTGCGAAAATATCTACTACTCTAGCTAACTTGGAAATACCGACAACATTTTTTGTGGGAATATATGCTAAATGTACTTTGCCAATAATTGGTACCATATGATGTTCACAATGAGAATGAAAAGAAATGTCCTTTAACATTACAATATCTTCATAACCCTGAACATCTTCAAAAGTCTTGCTCAAATAACTTTCGGGAGATTCATTGTATCCAGAAAAGAACTCATTGAATGCATTCACAACTCTTTTAGGTGTTTCTCTTAAACCTTCGCGAGATGGATCATCACCAGCCCACTTGATGAGTGTTTCAACAGCTTTTTCAGCTTCTTCTCTAGAGATAGATTTATCTAAAGTTGGTTGGAAGTTTTTCTTAGTAATTACAGAAGTCATAAATAATCTTACATTAATATAATATATATTTGTATTATTTAAATAAATTTAAAGTTATATACTTAATATTTGTGAGTTGAAAGTGCAAAGTGAAATTTAAAATTATTAATGGAAAAGTTTTTGACCCTACTCAAAAACTAGATAATAAAAAACAAGACATATTTGTTAAAGATGGTCAAATAGTGAAACCTTCTCCCTCTGAGGTTTGCGAATACAAAACTACTTATGATGTTGAAGGTATGATTGTAATGGCTGGGGCTATTGATATTCATTCACATATTGCGGGAGGAAATGTTAATAATGCAAGATTACTTTCGCCAGAAATTCATACAAAATTTGTTGAAAGTAGTCTTAATAGAAAAAAAAACCTCCCTGGATTTAACACTAGGTGGACCGCTGATGGTACTGGTTATAGATATATTGAAATGGGATTTACAACAGTGGTTGAGCCTGCAATTCTTCCAATAAATTCTTTTTTAGCCCACTTAGAGCTAGAAAGAATACCTATGATCGACAAAGCTGGTTTAGCGATTCTTGGAAATGATTCTTTTTTACTTGAAAGTCTTTATAAAAAAAGAGGTCAAAACTTTGTAAATGATTATGTTGCCTATACATTAGAGTCTACTAAATGTATAGGATTAAAAGTTATAAACGCAGGTGGATCAGAGTTTTTTAAAAATGGAGGCGAGATATTTAATCTAGATGATGTTGTACCTGCATATGGAGTTTCTTCAAGAGAAATTCTAAAAACTCTTAACACTGCTAACGAGGAACTTAAAATAAAACATCCGCTACATGTTCATTGTAACAACTTGGGTTTACCAGGAAATATTGATACCATCATTGAGACGATTAAGTCTGCAGAAGGAAGGAGAATGCATTTAGCACATGTACAATTTTATGCTTACGGGAATCAGGGAAAAAAAGGTTTTTCCTCAGGTTCTCTGGATTTAGCTGAAGCAGTTAATTCAAATAAAAATATTACTGTTGATGTTGGTCAAGTTATGTTTAACCCAACGGTTACGATTTCATCTGATATAATGAGACAGTATAGTGCAAGAAAAAATGCAAATCCAAAAAAATGGGTGATATCTGAAATTGAGGATGGGGGAGGCGGTATTATACCTTATCACTACAAAGAAAAAAACTTTGTTAATGCTTTACAGTGGTTAATTGGACTTGAGATTTTTTTACTTGTAAAAGATCCCTCACGTGTTTTCTTTACCACAGACCACCCAAATGGTGCACCATTTACAAGTTACCCTGAACTATTTAGGCTTCTTATGGATTATGAATTTAGATTACAAAAAATTGATAGTATTAATAAAGATTCATTGGATATATCTTATTTAAAGGATTTAAAAAGAACTTACTCTATGTATGAAATAGCAGTAATGACAAGGGCATCACCAGCTAAAATTTTAGGACTTGAAGATAGAGGATCTTTAAAAGAAGGTTGTATAGCGGATATATCAATTTATAACCCAAAGAAAACAATAGATAAAATGTTTAGAGAAGCTAGTTATGTTTTTAAAGATGGTGATGAGGTAGTAAGAAATGGAAAAGTTTTAAAACATAAAAAAACTACCACGCAATGTATAAAAACTACATATGAAAAATCGATATTAAAAGAAGTAGATAAATGGATTAAAGGATATTACTCACTTGATTTAGATCAGTTTAGGGTAGACCAAGAATTTTTCAATGTTAACAATTTTAAAAGCCATTAAAAAATTAATCTTTATCAATGATTTTAAAAAAAAATGGTGTAATAAAAAGGGTGAGAAAAATTGAAAAAATTATTCCTGATATTAATACAATACCAATGGTTAGTCTAGACTCAAAGCCAGCGCCTGAACCAATGACAAGAGGGACAACACCCACAACAGTTGATATTCCAGTCATAATAATGGGTCTAAATCTTATTTTACAAGCAGAAATCAAAGATTCGTAGGATTTTTTACCAACTGATTTAAGTTGACGAGCAAATTCGACAATCAGAATTCCGTTTTTAGCAGATATACCCATTAATATAATTATACCAATTTGACTAAAAATATTTAGTGAGTTTTTAAAGATTAATAAAGCTAGTAAAGGAAAAATTAATGTTAATGGAACAGAAAGCATGATAATTAATGGATATTTAAAACTTTCAAATTGAGCACAAAGAATTAGATAAACAAAAATCAACGAAACTATAAATAAAAACATAAACTGTCTTGTAGATTTTTTATATTCTTTGCTTTGTCCTTTGAAATCTATTTTAAGATTACTGTCTAATTTTGTTTCATTAACATTTTCAAGAAAGTCAATAGCTTTTCCAAGTGAATAACCTTTTTTTAGACCAGCACTTAATGTTATAGATCTCATTTTGTTATACCTATTCAATTCTTTTGCCTCAGTAATTTCTTTAAATTTTAATAAATTTTCAAGTCTAACAAACTCTCCTTCAGGTGTTTTTACCTCAAAAGAACCAATATCTGATGAGCTGGTTCTTTGTTCTTTTACAGATTGCAGGATTACATAATATTCCTCTCCGTTTTCAATGTAGGTATTTACTTTTCTTCCAGCTAGAAGAACCTCCAGAGTTCTTCCAATTTCAAGGTTTGAAATTCCTAAATCTGATACTTTGTCTTTATCAATTTTGACATTAATTTGTGGTCTATTTTTTTTGTAATCTATTCTTGCAAATAAGAAGTTTTCATTTTTTTTTACTTCATCTAGAACAATTTGCATATTTTTATTGATATTTTCATATGAATCCCCAGATACCACAAACTGTAATTGGGATCCTGAACGTCTCTGACCAAGACCTCTTGGTGGAAAAATAATAATTCTTGAGTCAGTAATTTCTGTAGAAATTTTTTTTATTTCTTCGATTATTTCCCAAATATTTCTTCGTTTTTCCCAATGTTCCAGAACAATTATACCAATCCCATCACTAAAGTTTTCAGTTCCTGAAAAACTTCTTGGAACTCTTAATAGAATTCTTTTAGCTTCTTTGTTTTCATTGAATTTCATAAGTTTTTTTTCTATTTTTAACATTTGGTCTACTGTATTTTGATATGTGCTCCCTTCAGGAGACTCTAAAAGCATAAAAAAGGCCCCTCTATCTTCTCTCGGAGATAGTTCTTTGGAGACTTTTTGGAAAATATAAATTATTGAAAAAATGACTAATATGACGAAGGATATTAAAATCATTTTTTTTTCTAAAATAAATTTCAAAAAAGAAATATAAAGATCTTCAAACTTATTCCTTAAATTTTTTGTGGCTTTGACATTCAAAATCCTGGAGCATAACATTGGTGTCAGAGTTAAGGAAACAATCGTTGAAAAGAAAATTGCACCTATGACTGTAACAGCAAGTTCTTTAAATAACTTTGCAGTGTCTCCTTCTATAAAAATTATTGGTATAAAAATACAAATTAAGACTATTGAAGTTGAAATAATTGCAAAAACAACTTCCTTTGAACCCTGAATAGAAGCTTTGGTTTTTGAAAGTCCTGACTCAACTTTTTTATAAATATTTTCAAGCATTACTATTGAGTCATCAATTACCAATCCAGTGCAAAGAACAAGTGCTAATAAAGTAATTAGATTGATCGTATATCCAAAGAAATTAAGAAAAATAAAAGTTGATAATATTGATATTGGAACAGTCAAAAAGGGAATTATTGTTGTGGTAATATTTCTTAAAAAAATTAAAATTATGACTGTTACAAGAACTATTGCAAAACATAACGTAAAAATGACTTCTTTGAGTGCTTCAGAAACGAAGAGTGAAGTATCATAGCTTTGGTAAATTTTTATGTTTGCAGGAAGTTCATTTTTTATTTTCATAAATTCATTTTTTACACCATCTGTTACTTTAATTAAATTTGCTTCTGTCTGTTTTAATATCCCAAGACCAATCATTTCTTCTCCATTCCCTCTAAAAAGTTGTCTAGTTTCCTCTGGCCCAATTTCTATTTTTGCAACATCACCTAATTTAACGAATGAAAAATCATCTCCTTTTTTTACAACAAGATTTTGAAAATCTTCAACAGTCTTATAGTCACTATCTAATTTAACTGTAAAATCTCTGAATTTAGATTCAAGTCGACCAGCAGGAATCTCTATATTTCCTTCGTTAATTTTTTTTTCTATATCAAGAACTGAAATTTTGTATTTTGAGAGAAGGTCGGGATTTAACCAAACACGTAGAGATTTTTTTTTACCACCTGATATTCTAACTTTAGCAACTCCAGGAATTACTGATAAGCGATCTACTAAGTATCTTTCTGCATAATCAGTAAGTTCAAGCTGTGTAATATCGTCAGATGTTAGGTTCAACCACATCACTGCATTTCCGTCAGAGTCAATTTTTGATATTTCAGGTGATTCGGAGTCTTTTGGTAAATTTTCAAGAATTCTTGAGACAGAATCTCTTACATCATTTGCAGCTTCATTAATATCTTTTTCTGCTATAAATTCGATTGTTACTTTAGATCGACCGTCTCTGCTAACTGAGGAAATTGATTCAATTCCATCAATACCACTTATCTGTGCTTCTATTATTTCTGTTATTTTAGTTTCAACAATATTTGATGCTGCACCTGAGTATATAGTATCAATAGTAATTTCTGACCTTTCAATATCAGGAAATTGTCTTAGAGGTATTTTATTCAAAGAAAGCAGTCCAATCAATATTATGAAGCTTATTAAAACACTACAAAAGACGGGTTTTTTAATAAAAAACTCTGATATATTCATTTAATTTTCACTGGTGTTCCTTCTTTTATTTTGTTTATTCCCTCATAAACAACTAAATCAAAGGAACTTAAACCATCTATAATTTCAACAAGGCCATCTTTTCTTAGACCAATATTTACTTTTTTTTTTAAAACAGTATTTTTTTTATTAACAAGGTAAACATATGTAATATTGTCTTGATTGAAAACAGCATTTTCTCTTATAAAAAATGATTCTCTGTCATTAAAGTTGAAGGTTAGATTAACCATTAATCCAGGTTTTAATAAACTATTAGGGTTATTAATTATACCAATAATTTTAAAAGTTCTAGTCTCATCATCTATCAGTGGATCAATAATTGAAACTTTTCCTTTAATATTCATATCACTGTCAATTGAACTTCTAAGAGAAAAAATTGTTTTGTCATTAATTTTATTAATAAATTTTTCAGGAACTTTTGCTTGAATTTTTAGTTTTTTGATATCATAAAGAGTAGTTATTACGTCTCCTGGTTTGACAAGAGAGCCTTCACTAAAGCTTTTTACACCAGTGATGCCATCAAAAGGAGCCAATATCTTTAAATCATTTATTTTTGCATTAATTTCTTCTAACCTGGCGTTTAACTTATCTTTAAGCATTAGACGATTGTCTAGTATAGTTTGAGAAATATTACCTTTAGAGAAAAGTTTACTTGCTCTTTCATAATTCATTTGTGCTTCTTTAACTTCAGCTAAAATTTGTTTTTTTATTGCATTTTCTTCATCATCAAAAAGTTCTATTAAGATTTGATTTTTTTTTACAAATTTACCTTCTTTAAAAACAATCTTTTTTATTTTTTCAGAAATTACAGTTGTTACCTGAACTTTTTCATTAGCTAAAATTTTTGCAGGAAGTTTTAACACATCTTTTGTAATTTTTTTTTCTGGAGGTTGAGCAACGACAGTGATAGCTTGTTGAGAAAAAGAATCACTAAAAAAGAGAAAAAATATTAAAAAAAAAAAAAGATTCATTTTACTCTTAGTTCATTGATAATTGTTTTATAGTCATTGTTTTTAAATATTGTTGATCCGGAAACAATTACATTAGCTCCTGCATCTTTTACATCTCTAACATTTTCTAAATTTATTCCACCATCAACTTCAATATCAATTATTCTATCTCCAACAAGTTCTTTGATTTTTACAATTTTTTCTATTTGATCACTCATAAATTTCTGGCCTCCAAAACCAGGTTCAACAGTCATTATTAAAATTAGATCGATTTTATCAATGAAATTCACAATTGATTCAGGCATTGTTTTAGGCTTTATACATATTCCAACTTTTTTTTGTCTGCTTTTAATATAATCAATGCAAGTATCAATATTTTCTGAAATCTCCTGATGAATTGTGATTATATCAGCTCCTGCATCAATAAAGTCTTTAAGGTATTTTTTTACTGGGTCAATCATAAGGTGTACGTCAAAAGTTTTGTTCGAATAATTCCTAATAGATCTAATAACATCTGGCCCTATTGTTAAATTTGGAACAAAGTGACCATCCATAACATCTATATGGATATAATCACATCCTGATTCATCAAGTTTTTTTATTTCTTCTCCCAGAATTGAGAAGTTTGCTGAAAGAATTGATGGAGCAATCTTTACATTATTACTCATAAAATCTGTTGTTCATCATTAGGTGAATAGGTTCCTGATGTTGCAGATGAATTAAGTTTGCTTCTTTTAAAAAGAGCATCTTGAGATATTTTTATGTTATTTTCTTCACCTTTCCATGATGAAATAGCAGGTTGTTGCAAAGCCCTTCCATATGAGTAGCTTAACTTCCATGAAAGATCTTTAAAGAGCTTGTTCATTTCATTGAGATGAAGTGTTGCTTTTTCGTTACTTTGTCCACCAGATAAAAAAACTATAGCAGGAACATCTTTGGGTACGTTTTCATTTAAGCACTGGACAGTTAATTTTGCTACCTTTTCAGCTGAAACCTGTTCTTTGCATTCTGTTCCAGAAATCACCATGTTAGGTTTTAAAAGAATTCCCGAAAGATTGACGTGGTGTAATTGTAGTTGTTGAAAAACTTTTTTTAAAGTTAATGATGTCACTTTAAAACAGTCTTCAATAGTATGATTGCCATCCATGATAACTTCTGGTTCAACAATAGGAACCATTAAATTATCTTGAACAGTTTTGGCATATCTAGCAAGCATGAATGCATTTGATTCCAGACAATATGAAGAAGGATAATTCTTTGTTAAGTTAATATTAATTATTGCTCTCCATTTTGTAAATTCAGCTCCTAAAACTTTGTATTCTTTTAATCTTTCAGAAAGGCCATCAAGCCCTTCAGTAAACTTTTCATCTGAGTCTTTGGATAAAGGTATTGCACCCTTGTCAACTTTGATTCCAGGTATAATACCTATATCTGATAAATATTTTGGGAATGGGATACCTTCAGATGTTTTTTGTTTTATGGTTTCGTCATATAGGATAACTCCACTTATAAATTCATTAAGATTTTTAGTTTTAAATAATAGCTCTCTGTAGCTTCGTCTACTTTCAAAGTTAGACTCAACATTAATTGACTCAAACCTCTTTTTTATTGTATTAGTACTTTCATCGGCAGCTAGTATACCTTTAGGTGGTAGGCATAATTTGCTGGCTATTTCATTTATAATATTTTTAGTCATAAATTACTTTTAGTTTTTAATTGTTCAAACTATCTAGACCAGGAAGACCATTGCCTTGAATAAACTCAAGAAATGCTCCACCACCTGTCGAAATGAATGAAAAATAATCAGAGGCTTTCGCATGATTTAACATAGATATAGTATCACCTCCACCAGCCACGGAAAAGAAATTTTTATTATTATTATTTTTTACTGCTTTAATTACATAATTTGTACCTTCGTCAAATGGTTTTTGTTCATAAAAACCTAATGGACCATTCCAGAGGAGACATGAACATTCTTCAATAAAATTAAAGTATTTCATTCTGGTTTGTGGGCCAATATCAAAAATTTTTTCATCTTTTTTAATATCATTAATTGATCTTAATTGATTTTTTTTATATTTATCAATAGTAACAAAGTCGTTAGGTAGAACTATTTTATCGCCATAATAGTCTAAAAGACTTTTAGCGGTTTTTTTCATTGACTTTTCACAAATTGAGGACCCAATATTAATGTCTTTTGAATATAAAAAAGTGTTAGCCATTGCTCCACCTATAAGAATTTTATCAAATTTTTTTAAATAATATTCTATAACCTTTATTTTAGTTGAAACTTTTGAACCACCAAATACTGCTACAGCAGAGTTATAATTGGCATTAGTAATTAATTTTTTAAGATTTAAAACTTCTTTTTCTAAAAGCATTCCAGGAAAGGATGGTAAGAATTTCGGAATTCCCACAATTGAAGAATGTTTTCTATGGCATGTAGAAAAGCTCTCATTAATATAAATATCGGCAAAAGAGGATAATTTCTTTGAGAAGATATCATCGTTAGATGCTTCTTGCTCAAAAAATCTTAAATTTTCCAATAAAACTACATTACATTTATTGAATGCTTTTTCAATTTTTTCTTTTTTAATATTCATTATGTTATCTTCTATAAAAACTATTTCTGAATTAATATAAGCGCTTATTTTTGATGAAAGAAGTTTTAGTGACAAAGATTCTTTGTCATTTTGATTTGGTCTACCCATATGGGAAATCAATATAATTTTTGCTTGTCTTTTAAGTAAATACTTAATTGTCGGAGTGATCTTTTCTAATCTAGTGAAATCTACTATTTCACCTTCATATGAAGGTAAATTTAAATCAACTCTAAGTATAACTTTCTTATTAATTACAAAACTATCGATGTCTTCGAATTTTTTTTTTAGTGTGATCACGTCAGAATTTTTTTTTTAATTAAATGGACTATATTATTACAATTAAAACCAAAAAAATCAAAAAGGTCATCACCTTTTCCAGATTCTCCAAAATTGTCAATACTTACCAATAAGTCATTTTTATTAATATATTTATGCCAGCCAAAACTTGAGGCAGCCTCAATTATAACTTTAGGTTTATTACCCAGTATTTTGTCTTGGTAGCTAGAACTTTGTTTGTTAAATAATTCCATCGATGGCATTGATACTACATTACTTTTTATTTTTTTACTCACAAAAAAATCGTGAACTTTTAGCGCAAGTGATACTTCCGATCCCGTTGAAATTATTGAAAACTTTCCATCATTAAATTGCCTAAGGAAATAAGCCCCCCTTTTAAGCTTATTTTCTTTAAAATCATTTCTTATTAAAGGTAAATTTTGTCTAGATAGTATTAATGCTGTTGGTGAATTTGTATTTTTAATTGCAAACTCCCATGCTTCAAAAGTCTCTATTGAATCACAAGGACGAATAACGAAAAGGTTAGGAATTGACCTGAGACTTGCTAAATGCTCTATGGGTTGGTGCGTTGGTCCATCTTCTCCCAGACCTATTGAGTCGTGTGTAAAAACATAGATTACTTGTTGCTTCATCATTGCAGATAACCTAATGGCGTTTTTACAGTAATCTGAAAAAACTAAAAAAGTTCCACCATATGGTAAGAATCCACCATGAACCGCTATTCCGTTCATTGCTGCAGCCATCAGATGTTCTCTCACACCGTAGTGAATATAGTTTGTACTTTTACCATTAATTTTAGAGTTTGACATTTTTGTTAAATTTGATGATGTTAAGTCTGCAGAACCTCCTAAAAAATTTGGTATTTTATTTGAAAAAAATTCTAAACATTTTTGTGATGATTTTCTTGTAGCCTCAGCATTTTTATCTTTAGAAAGACTTTTTAAAAAATCTAGAGTTTTATTATCCCTTTTGAATTGTATCGACTTAAATTGAGATATTAATTCTTTAAATACTTTTTTACCTTTATATTTTTTTTCCCAAATAATCCTTTTATTTGTTCCTTTTTTACCAATATTTACCCATTTGTCTTTAATTTCTTTAGGTATTTCAAACTTATTGTATGGCCAATTTAGTTTTTGTTTTGTTAGTGAAGCTTCTTGAGAACCCAATGGAGAGCCATGTGAAGTTTCTTTTCCAGATTTATTAGGAGAGCCATATCCAATAATACTATTTGAAATAATTAATGTTGGTTTCTTAGAGTTTAATGATAATTTCAACCCATGTTCAATACTTTTGAAGTCATGACCATTAATTTCAATAGTTTTCCAATTACAGGCTTCAAATCTTTTCTTCTGATCATCTGAACATGTAAGGCTAGTTGGACCATCAATCGAAATTTTATTATCATCAAAAATTACTATTAATTTATTAAGGTTTAGGTGACCAGCAATTGAGATTGCTTCATGAGAAATCCCTTCCATAAGACATCCATCACCGGCTATTACCCATGTATTATGATCATATATTTTTCCATATTTTTTATTTAATATTTTTTCAGCTATCGCCATTCCAACAGCATTAGCAAGACCTTGCCCAAGTGGTCCAGTTGTAGTTTCAATGCTTTTTAGAAGACCAAACTCAGGATGACCTGCTGTTTTACTTCCCAATTGTCTAAAGTTTTTTATTTGATTCAAATTACAGTCTTTATATCCTGTTAAATAGGATAAAGCATATAATAACATAGAACCGTGACCAGCAGACAAAATAAATCTATCTCTGTTAATCCATTTAGGCATTGATGGATCATATTTTAAAAACTTAGAGAATAAAACAGTTGCAACATCAGCCATACCCATAGGCATGCCGGGGTGTCCAGAATTAGCTCTTTCTATTGCATCTATAGATAAAGCCCTTATTGCATTAGACATACTTTTTAAATCATTTACTCTAGACATATTAATTTAATATAAAGCTTCCAAATGATCTAGGACCTCCAGAAACCTCTATTCTTTTTAAAATTTTTTCATTATTTAAATCCATTAAAATAATATTATCTTCGAACCAACAAGCAACAACAATTAAATTTTCATTATAGCTGATGTCAATACCTTCTGGGTATTCACAAAAATCATTTATCGTTTTAATGACTTTTTTACTTTTTAAATCTATAACCGAGATACTATTATCTCTTTGGTTAGTTACATAAATATTTTGTTTTTTTTTATTATGAACAACTTGGTAGGGCCACTTTCCAACCTCAATTTCTTTATCCACCTTTAAAGTTTTTTTATTTATTAAAGATACAGAGTTTGACTGAACATTTGTAATAAATATATATTCAGTCATGTGCGAGGAAAAAACCCCATAAGGAGCTTTACCAACTTTAACATTTTTAATTATTTTAAATTCATTAGTATCAATTATAGAAATATTATTATCGTCTTTATTGGCTACAAAAAGTTTTTTTATATCTTCAGCTAAAAATAGACCTGCAGGTGACTTACCAACATTTATTTCTTTTATGATATTATTGTTTAAAGTATTAACTACACTAATTTTGTTTTCATACCAATTAGTTACATAAAGAAGTTTAGTTGAATCAGAATAATTTAGGCTCATTGGGCTATTGCCAGCAAAAAAGAATTCATGTGTATTTTTGTTTAAATTAATTTTAGAAATATTATTACTCTCTGGGTTTGAAACAAAAATAGTTTTGTTCTTTTTATCAATAGCAATTCCTGCTGGTTTTTCTCCAACCTGAATTTGTCTGACATTTTTTTTTGCTTTTAAATCTATAACATCCAACATATTGGATTCTTGATTTGTTATAAAAGCGACATCACTTAGAAGACTTTTAAAAAAAAAGTTAAAAGAAATAAAAAAAAAAAGAATATTCTATTTTGACTCAGCAATAGATTTAAGACCTTTTAAAGAATTTTTTATAAAAATAGCAACCTTTTTTTTTGAGTTTTCATCATTCAGTGATTCAGGTGGATCATTGCCCATAAATCCTCTATAAAAGCCTGCTTTATAGTTAACTAATGTTTTTCCGTTTTCACTTTCTTTTACAAATATTTTAGCCGCATAACTATTTACTGGCATAATTTCATTGCTTGTTTCAACTATTCTCCATGAAATAAGTTTTTTTGTTTCGTCTAATTTTTCAAGCTTTTGTTTGACAAACTTTCCTCCATCAAACTCTAGTTTTCTTTCAGCACCGACTTTATTATTTTCAGCGGTTACTTTTTGGATAGAGGAGTTCCAATCATACTTCGTAAAATTTTTAACAATTTCCCAAACTTTTTCTGGGTTTGCATCAATTTCAATCTTTTCGTTAACTTTTTGTCTTGATGGTCCATGCCCATAAACGTTATTGTTATAAGAGACAATCAAAATGATTAAAAAAAATAATTTAAAAAAATTCATAATTTATCCTATTGTATGTTTTTAATAACTTTATATTTATTTTTATCCTGCAAAACAGATATTGCTACAAGTTGTTCTGTTTTTTCATCATCAATATCAACTATAACTGCATGAATATTTTCATTTATAGTTTTAATTTTTTTGATAATAAATCTTTTTGGCTCATGTCCAGCTTCAGAAAATTTCTCGAGAATATCATTTACAAATACTTTCATAATATCTAAGTACTAAAAAGTTTAATTTTTTTAAACAAAAAAATTAAAAACTTTGATATTTTATCTAATAGCAATGAATAAATTTATCAATACGATTTTAAATTATCCAAAATTAGTTGTGCTAATTTTTTTATCTTTAGCATTTTTATCTTTTTTTTTAACAGTTAATTGTCTAAAGATAGATACATCAACAGACTCCCTAATTAACGAAAATCTTGATTTTAAAATCAATCAAAAAAAACTAAAAAATGAGTTTAAATTTATTTCTAATAATATTTTAATTAGATTGTCATCAAATAATAGATTAGTTCTAAATGACTATACAAAAAATCTTATTGAAAAATTAAAAAAAAGAAAAGATCTTAATTTTGTATATTCTCCAAGTACTGATCCCTTATTTAAAGAAAACTTCTTTAGTTTTTTGAATCACAAAGAAAAAAAAAAAATTGTACAAAAGTTATATGAATATCAGCCATTTTTATCAGAAATTAATAATAACCCAAGAATGGAGGGATTTAATAATTTATTATCTCTAGCTTTGAAAACAAATGACCAAAGTTCTTTGGACAATTTTTATCCCATACTTACTTCTTTTTCAGAGTCATTGAAAAATGATAACAAGGTAGATTGGTCAAGTATTTTTGGTACTAATACCAACCAAAATTTTATCATTGTAGGTTACAAAGAAGAATTAAAAAAAAAGTTTAATGATTTTTATTCCTTTTTACTCAATCAAAAAAAAGATAATTCTGTCAAAATTGAATTTACAGGAGGATTAGTAATTGATTATGAAGAAATAAATTCTGTATCAACTGGAAATACTATAGCAGGTATTCTAAGTGTTCTTATTGTATCTTTAATTCTTTGGATGGCATTTAAAAATATACGAATAATTTTTATTTTAGTAGGGTCTATCTTAGTCGGCCTATCAATAACTATGGGAATTGTATCATTTACAATTGGGAGATTAAACCTGATTTCTGTTGCATTTGCAGTGCTTTTTATTGGATTAACTGTAGATTATGGAATTCAAATTGTTCTAAGAATTTTTGAGAGACATAAAATTGAAAGGCAAAATGTTTTATCAGGGCTAAACAGTATTTCAAATACTTTATTGATAGCCTCAATTCCAACTATGATTGGTTTTTTATCATTTTTCCCAACAAATTATATTGGCCTTTCCGAGTTAGGGATTATATCGTTTATGGGCTTAATCGTTGGATTATTTACTAATCTTATTTTTTTACCTTCATTACTAATTATACTTTTGCAAAAAATTGAAACTTACAACAATGAAAAAAAATCACTTATATACGAAAGAATTATTTTTTTTCTCATAAATAAAAAAGGTCTGGTATATTCTTTCATTTTTTTTATTTTTTCTTTTAATTTAATATTTCTCGAAAAAATTTCCTTTGACTACGATGCAATGAATCTAAAAGATCAAAACTTAGCATCTGTAAAACTAGCTAGAGAGATGATAAAAAAAAATCCTTCTTCAGACTATATTATATCTTTAACCCTGAAAAAAGAAGATTTAAAAAATACAAAGAAGCTTGATCTTTTATTAGAGAAAGAAAGTATTGACTCTTATTTTTCTTTTTTAGACATTAATTCTGAATTTAAGGATGACGATTTAGAGTATTTAAAATTTTTAATTAGGTCAGATAAAAATCCAGAATTTTATGCAAATGAAGATCAATTTGAAATTCTTAAAAAAAATTTAGTGAGTTTATCAAAAATTGGGAGTAAAAAAGTATCAAATCCTGCGAATGACATTCTAAAACAATTAGAGGTTATGCCCCTAGATGTTGAAAATGTTATAAAAATTCAATTTAATTTCTTTTCTGGATTTGACCTTTTAATGGAAAAAATTCAGAACTTTGGTTTGATAAACGAAAATTTTTATCAAGAAATTCCAGACTACTATTCAAAAAGATATATTTCAAATGACAAAAATTATAGAGTTGAAATTTTCCCATCAAAAGACGTTTCTTTTAAGAGAAATTTAGATGAGTTTGTTTATGATGTAGAATCTATCTTTCCAAATGCTACAGGTATGCCAATTATTCAACAAAAGGCTGGTCTTATTGTTATTGAATCTTTCATTACAGCATTATCAATATCAATTATTTTTTTAATTATTTTTATTTATTTAATTTTTAAAAGATTTCTTTATGTTCTTGTATCTGCACTTTCCATATTAATAGCTTTCATGTTTTCAATTTTTATAATGATTCTTTTTAATATAAACTTAAACTTTGCAAATATGATTGCACTACCTTTGCTTTACAGTCTGGGTATTTCTTTTACAATATATTTTATTAGAAGATTCATTCAATATGACAGAAAAATTGATAATGTAATAAAGAGTAACACACCAAAAGCAATTTTTTTTAGTGCTGCCACAACAATGGGATCATTCACTACATTAGCAATTTCAAGTCATAGTGGAACATCTTCAATGGGCTTGTTACTATTTATTTGTTTGTTAATGACAGTTTTGTCAGCTGTATTTATTTTACCCGTACTTTTAAGTTCATTTAAATTTTCAACTAAATAATTTTCCAATTTCCGTTTTCATCACGACAGGCAGTTGATTTTTCTTGGACTTGTTTTTTTCCTTTATTAACAGTTTTAGTAAAATCTCTACATGTATTTTTGTCAATTCGGTAACTATTGAGGGGTATTATTTCAGCATTTGTATCCACGTTCTTTTGACTATTCCATTTATTACTCAAATTGTCGGGGTTTTTAGTCAAAGTTTGATTAATTGCATTATTTAATTCTGATTGTTCCTCAGAGTCAAGTATATTAACGATTTTTCCACCAATCAAAAAACCAACTGTTCCACCTAACACTGTGGTTAAATTTCCAACTATTCCATCTCCTACTTTGGAACCTAAATAGGCTCCAGCAGCTGACCCGATTATTTGTCCTAATAATTTGTTATCTTCTTTTTCTGCGCATGAACTTGACAGTGTTAAAAAAGAAAAAGCTAATATTTTATATGTAAAATTTTTCATATTTAAAAATTATTATAACTTTTCACTTTTATCAAAACCTCTGAATGTCTTAAATCTTGGAAATCTTAGACTCCAAGAATCACCATCTTGACTTTTACTTATTGAATCTGCTCTCACCTCTACTATTTGACCTATTAGTTTTTCTTTATTATTCCAAAAGTCTTGTCTTTGTAAATCTGTAAACCCTGAACCAATATTTAACCTAAAAAATTTGTCATTGTCTTTTCCTTCAGCGATAAGAGCTCCTAATTTACCCTTATTTCTTCCAGTGCCCTCCTCATAGTTTTTAACTTCTAATGAAATTTCAATAAATGGCTTTGATTTTAACCATGAAGTTGATCTTTTGCATTCATAAAAGGACATTGGGTCTTTAATCATAATTCCTTCAAAACCTTTAATGATAGATAATTCATTAAATTTTTTGAATTCCTCTTTTCCCTCTAATGTTTCCAAATCAACTAATTTTGAATTTATAAGTTTGATTTTTTCACTTTTTACAAAAAAACTATCATAAATTTTTTGTAAATCAGAAATTCTTTTTTGTAGAGTTGATTCATAAATTCCTTTTTTAAAATTTTCTAGGGGTAAAATATCAAAAAGAAACAAAGAAGCATCTACATTTTGTGAAAATTTTTTTCTGTGAATTTGTTTCATAAGTTCTTGAAAATTCTTGCTAACAATTTCTCCGTCAAGAACCATAGGTTTTTTTAAAGTACTGAAATCTAAACACTTTAATATTTCATTTTTCAAATGATCAAAATTATTTAATTCTTTACCATTTCTACTAAAAATATCAATAATTCGAGAAGGGTAGATAATAGTAACTGCTCTAACACCATCTAATTTTACCTCTAAATACTTTTTACCCGTTAACTTTTTTTTGTGCAGTTCACAATCTTGAGCTAGTTGGCAAGAAAAAACAGGAATTAAAAAATCATGAAAATTATTTTTTTTTGCGACATTGTTGATTGTTTTTTCAGATAAACCACATCGAATATCTTTTTGAAGAATTCTTTTAAAAAAAAAATTCCATTCATCTTTTTTTGATTTTTCCATTATATTTTGAATTTCATCTCTTGCAGCGTGACCAGTAAGTTCTCTTTTAAGCAATTTATTAGCTAATTGTTTGAACTCCGTCCATTGAAGTCCAGCACCATCTTCCTTTGCTTCAGGAATTTTTTTTACTCCAAAAGTTAGTAGTCTATTATATGTAAGGTTTAACCCTTCAAAGAAAGAAATATTCCCTTCCTTCATTTCGTTTAATAGAACATCTTCTTTAAAAAGTCTTGAGTTTGATGACTGAAGCTTCTGTATAATTTGAGTATTATTCATTTGTTAATTTTTTAATATTGTAATAATAATTACAGTATTTACATTTTTTTGAATTTTCAGGAGGGTTTTCATTATTTAAAGTTTTTGAAATCTCCTTGATTGTTGGTTCAATCCATTCAAAATCTAAAATTTTCTCGAAAATGTTAAGGTTAAAATTGTTACTACTTTCGACCTGACCAATACTAGTTGGAGTATTAATAAAAACAAGTATTCCTGTTGATGACATTGGTAGAAGGTTTTTAGTTAGTAAATATGTGTATAGAGATAATTGTCTCCAATAGCCAGGCCAAATATTTTCGTAACTCATGTGACCTTTTTTTGAATTACTTTTGATTACAACACTATGATTTTTATTAGTTGATCTATTCCACCATATATCATCTATTATTCCATAAATTAAAAAATTAGTAGATTCATCAAGAAAAGTAGCACCTTTGAAAGAACTTTTCCATTCTTCAAGTTTATTGTGACTTGCAGGTATAAGGTTCTTGTTAAGATCTTTAACCTTAGAATGGATATTTTTTTCAACTCTACAAATATTTAGCTCTTTTTTAAAATCATCAACTATTCTATTACTTAAAACCAATGGAGTTCCGTGAGGTCTTTTTATTCCAAATTTTTGATCTAAAAAAAAACATCTTCGACATTCAAAAAATAAATCAATTTTTGTTCTTGATAACTTAAAAGGTCTTGATGAATTATTGGAATATAGTTTTTTTTTAAACATTTAAAAAATATACATTATTTTTAAAAATAATTTATAATAATATAAAAAATTGATAAAACAAAATTGGTACTTTAATTTAATGTAAAATCAAATTGACTTTTATTTTTTTTTTGAAATTATCAATTTATGCCTCTCTTCTTTTTAATCCTTTTCTTAATTCCAATTGGCATACTTTCTAAGCCATTAAACTTAATTTGTACAAATAATTACATTGATGTAAAAAGTCTAGATGTTAAAGACCTTTTTGTAGTGATAAATAAAGATGAAAGAAAAATTGAATTAGGAGGCCTTTCTTTTTTTGTCGATGATTTTAAAGAAACTGATTCCAATATTTCATGGCGTGCAAGTGATATAAAAATATATCCTGAAACAAACGGTGATGTTTCGGGTATAATAGGAAGATATTCTGGCCAATTAGTTGTTAATTTTGATAGATATGATAATGATAAAAGACAATCACTAGTTTTTAATTGTAAAAAATTTGAACCTATTGAAAAAAAATTTTAATTTGTGAATAATATTTTTTGATCGATAAACTTGCTTAATTCTTTTTCACATTCTTTTTCTTGAGAATGATCTTTGGATGATTTTTCTTTGTTTAACCTGTTAAAAACCAGTGAATCCTCAGGTCTCAAGTTTAATAATTTATTTAAAAAATTATTTGGCATTCTAAAAAAACCTGTTGTAACAGAATGTATTTTTTCAGGCTGAACTTGACTGAATACATAATTAAAAAAATTCTTATAAATCAACTTATTCTCATTGTAATTTATTAATGGATCAAACCTAAGACCAACTTTCCAACCACGTCTTTGTAAAAATTTAATAGAATCAATTCTTTTTTTTAATTTTGGTGTTTTTTGTTCAAATCCTTTAACAACAATCTCGGGGTTCAAACTATAAGCTATTATAATATTTTCTATTGGCTCTATATTCTTAAATATTTCAATATTACAACTTTTTGTTCTTACTTCTAAAAAGGCATTATTTATTTCTTTAAAATTTTTTAAAAAAATTTTTAAAAAATTAGTTATTCTCTCTAAGGCAAGACTGTCGCAGTCATAACCTGAAAAAAAACAAACTTTATGATTCTTGTTTAATGTTTTTTTTTTTATTTCACTTATAAAGTCATCAAAGTTAGTAAAAATTACAAAATGTGCAGAATTAAACATTCCTTGAAGAAAACAATATTTACAATCATAAATACAATTAAGCATGTGAGAAAAATAATAGTTTTCTTTGAAACCAATTGTAAAATCTTTAGGTGTATTCATAATAAAATTTTTCTTTTTTTTGGCTAAAATTATGTTTGGTTTTATTTTTTGTATTCTAAAGTTTTGATTTTTAGGATTAAATATTTCTGAATAATCATTACAGAAGATCAAATTTTTAAACTTTATTCTTCCTAAAATATCAATGGTATTTTTATCGTTTTTGGTATCTTCTTCAATATATACGGTTTCAAAGTTCATAGCTTTAATATTTTTTTAATTTTAAAAATATTATCTTTTGTGCTTTTGTTTTGTTCAATTATTTTTTTTGAGTAATTACTATTATAATAAATTTTTAAAAGATTTCTTATTTGAACTCCCTCTGAAAAAGTGTATTTTAAATTTTTAAGATCTTTTTCAATTTTAATCTTAATCTTGTTTTGTTTTTCAAATTTTCTTTCCCATAATCCTTTTATGTCTAAAATAAAATTCATAATTTGATCAAAATTCTTTTCAAAAAGTCTTTCTATATTTTTTGTATTGTTAAAATCAATCTTATCATATTTGTTATCTGAAATTATTTTAAGTGAATGTATAAGCTCTTTTGTTGAATATTTATTTGCACTTAAAAAAAACCCGCTTGATTCCATATCTGATAAAGATTTATCATAGTTTAAGTTTGGTTTTGCATAGCATGTGCAATTTAATTTTTTTATTTTATAGTCTTTAATGAAAAAAGGGTACATTGATTTTTTGGTTTCATCATCATAAATTTTGTCTACCAATATTAACGTGCCGATTTTTTCTTTTTCGTGACCTGCTAATCCAATATTTATCCATATATTATTTGATAAATTCTTAAATTTAAAAAAGGTGTGAGCTACACCTAGTGCAGAATTAATTTTTCCTAAACCTGTAATTGTCATTGAAAAATTATCATTGTAAAAAAAGTCAAAACCTGATGAAGGTTGTATTTTTTTTAACTTAAGTTTTTTTATTATCAGTTTGCTTTCGGAAGAAGTTGCAACAATAAAATGAATCATTTATGGTTTAATAAATTTAAGAGTCATTCTGTCACTCTCGCCAATCTTAAGATATTTTAATTGATCTTTTTCACCGAGTCTTAATGATGGAGGAAGAGTCCAAACACCTTTTTCATAATTCTTTAAATCTTTTGGATTGGAATTAACCTCTGATTTATCGATAAGTTTGAAACCTTGTTTTTCAACAAGTTTAATCAAAAAAGATTCTTTTACATATCCGGCCTTATAATTAAAAGTTGATGATTCATTGGCTCTATGTTGAACAATCCCCAGAACACCTCCTTTTTTCATTATTTTAAAAATTGAGTTATATATTTTTTCAGCCTTTTTATTTTTTAACCAATTATGGGAATTCCTAAATGTAAGAACCATGTCAAACTTATTTTTTTCACTTAAAATATCAAAATTTTTATTAATTGATATGTATTTAACTTTCCCAAATCGATCTTCATTGTTTAAAAAATATTTTTCGAATTCATTTTGTATTTTGGTTAATATCTCAACAGCAAACTGAGGGGGGGCATATTTAGCTATATAAAAATTATTCGAATCTTTCATATATGTAGCGAGAATTTCTGTATACCACCCACGCCCTGGAGTTATTTCAAGTATTTTCATTTCTTTATTAATTCCAAAGAAATTTAGAGTTTTATAGGGATTTCTGTACTTATCTCTTTTAACATTTTCTGTTTTTCTATTTTCATTCGAAATAGCCTCTTTAAGAAAGTCTTTAGTGTAAACTTCGTTAATAAAAGATAAAGTTATAAAAAAAAATGTAAGTTTTATTAAATTTACCATATTAGGAAACACTATCAATCATATCATCTATTGAAAAGGTTTTATTAATAACTTCATTTAGAAGACCTAACTCCGATTCATTCGTAATATCCCAGCCAATAGGTGCTTTATTTGTTAACCCTGATCTGCAAGAAAATGTAAATACCTTAAAATCTTTTAAAGCTTTTTCAGGGTCAATTTCTAGACTAGATTTCGCTTTATAGGCATCCCCTTTGAATAAACCTTTTTTATTAGGGTTTATATCGGTTATGATATGGTACATATAATGATTTAAAAACATAAATGGATCTTTACTTTTTAATTCACCTAAAAATTGTAAGAACAGATTAACCCCTAGTTCTATTGATTCTTGATTTAAATCATCGTACATTTCAGCAAAAAAGTTTGTGTATTTTTTTTGTGTTACAAAGATTCCAATGTCTCTTACAACATAATCATAAACAGTTACAGAAACTACAATTTTATAAAGCCAGAGAGGGCAGAAATTTTTCCATTCTTTATTCATACTAATTCTTCTTTATAAAGTTTTGTGCATAAGATTTTTTTATTATTTTTCTTTTTAATGGTTCTAAAACCTTATAGTAATAATTATTTATTTCTGCAAATCTTTTGGCTTCGTCGAGAGTTTTAAAAAATAACTCAATTTTTTTTTCTGGGTTGGTACTTCCATCCCAACTAAACTTTGGGCTCTTATAAGATTCATTAATACTAGAATTAGTTAAACACCATTTTTTTGTGTTAAGAAGACCAGATTGCATTGATGATTTTGCTGGTTTATAAATTATATAACTAATTTTCATAATTTCTAAAAGCTTTCTCTAAGTCATTAATTAGATCACTATAAGATTCCAATCCAACATGAATTCTAAACCAATATTCATTATTTTTCGACATTTTTTTTGATGGTTTAAGATTTTCTATTGGAAGAATAAGACTTTCATACCCCCCCCAACTAAATCCAATTTTAAAAAGATTTAATTTATCGATAAATGAGCTTATATTTTTTTTTTTGTGAATAGAAAAAGTAATTAAGCCATTATTAAGCTTATGATACTTTTTCCATAATATATGAAATTTATTTCTTGGATCAGGAAGATAAAGTATTTTTTTAACAATTTTTTTTGTTTTTAAATATTTAAAAACTTTATCAGCATTCTCACCATGCTTTTCAACTCTTAACTTTAAAGTTTTTAATCCTTTAGACGCTTGAAAACAGCTTTCAGATGAAACATAATCTCCTAACCTAACGGATGTTTTTTTAATAGTTTTCGCCAATTTAAGTGAGTTTAATGCTACTAATCCTAAAAAATTATCTGAATGTCCTGAAAAATATTTTGTTAATGATTCAATTACTATATTTACCCCAATTTCTAACGGATTACACCCTAAAAAAGTTGACCATGTATTATCCATAATTGTAATTATTCCTTTTTTTTTGCAAAGTTTTACAATTTCTTTAATTTCTAAAACCTCATAGTTTAATGATCCCGGAGATTCAAGATAAAGAATCTTTGTTTTAGAATTGACTGATTTTGAAATCTCTTTGGTATTATTAGAAAAAAAATTTGATTTTATTCCAAATTTTTTTAATTCATTAGTTGCAAAATTATATACTGGTTCATAGCAATTTTCAGAAATTAAAATTTCATCATTTTTTTTTAATAAAGCTAAAAATGTTATTGTAATAGCTGAAAGTCCTGAGCTAGTTACTACAGCTTTTTTTGCATTATAAAGTTTTGAACATAGTTTTTCAAACCTTCTTGTTGTATAAGTACTAATTCTTCCGTAGTAAGGAACATTAAATTTGTCTTTTTTAGCATTTAAGAATGAGTTGTAGTTTTGAAAAATTAAAGTTGAGTTTCTGTATATAGGATCACTAATTGAACCATAGTGATTTTCTGGTTCAACTCCAAAATGAATTGTTTCTGTTCTTATTTTTTTCCCCATTCTGCCCAGGACCCATCATATAATTTAAGATTTTGGACACCAAGTAAATTTAGTCCAAATATTATATTACACGCAGTTACACCAGAACCGCATGTACAAATAATTTCTTTAACAAAAGTAAAATTAATTTGCTTTTCAAATCTTTTTTTAAGAATTGATTTACTTAAAAATCGACCCTTTTTATCAAATAAACTTGTAAATGGAATGTTTATACTTCCAGGTATATTTCCTTTTTTTAAGTTTTTTCTCGGTTCTTCTTCTAAACCTAAGAATCTATTTCTTGGCCTTGCGTCAATTATTAAAGTTTTTTTGTCTTTGATTTTTTTTTTTACATATTCATGATTTGCAACCATAATTTTTTTTTCTTTAAGGTGTATTTTTTTTTTAATCAAAGTTGTCTTTTTTTTTTCACTAATCTCATAATTATGATCATTCCAATATTTAATGCCTCCATTCAAAATTTTTATATTTTTAAAATCATAATAAGTAAATGTAAACCAAACCCTTGATGAGCAGAAATACCCGCTTTGATCGTATATGACTATGTCATCATCAGGAGTAATTCCATTTTTTTTTAAAAAACTTAAAAACTTTTCTTTTTTTGGTAGCGTGTGAGGAATATGACTATTTGGATCAGAATTTTTTTCTAAATCAAAATAAATTGCACCAGGTATATGCCCTTCATTATATTCTTCTCTCCCCTTTTTTTTATCATTTATGTACCACCTACAATCAATTATTTTTAATCGATCATTATTAATAATCTTGTTTAATTTTGATGGACTAATTATGTTTTTATTTGATTCACTCATAGCCAATCAGGAATAGGAAGGTTAGCTTTTTTTAGAAAAGTTTTATTGAAAATCTTGCTTTCATATTTAGTTCCATAATCACATAATATGGTGACTATATTCTTATTTTTACCTAATTTTTTTCCTAATCTTATTGCTCCCATTATATTAATGCCAGATGATCCTCCAAGTATTAGTCCCTCATTTTTAATCATTTTAAACACCAAATTAAGGGCATCTTCATCAGAAATTTGAAAAAAATCATCAATTAATATATTTTCCAGATTTTTTGTTATTCTTCCTTGACCAATACCCTCTGTAATTGAGGATCCTTCAGATTTTAATTTTCCATTTTTAAAAAAGTTAAACATTGCAGAACCAAATGGATCAGCAAGTCCAATGATTATTTTTTTATTCTTTTCTTTTAAATATTCACTCATCCCTGCTAAAGTTCCTCCTGTACCAATTGAGCATATAAAAGCATCAATTTTACCATTTAATTGTGACCAAATTTCTGGACCAGTGGTTAAATAATGCGACTTTTTATTAGATAAGTTATCAAACTGATTTGCCCATAGAACCCCATTAGGATTTTTAATTTTTTTCGATAAAGCCTCAGAATAACGAATATAATTCCCAGGATTTTTGTAGGGTACAGCCTCAACTAAATGAAGTTTTGCACCACAAAGTTTAAGCATTTTTTTTTTTTCATTGCTTTGGGTTTTAGGCATTACAATAATTGAACTCATACCCAGTGAGTTTCCTACTAGACTCAAACCTATTCCCGTATTCCCAGCTGTCCCTTCAATAATTGTGGCACCTTTGACTATTTTTTTTGATTTAAGTGCATCAAAAATAATTTGTCTTGCCGGCCTATCTTTAACTGATCCCCCTGGGTTTAAAAATTCACATTTTCCATAAATATTACAACCAGAAATTTCCGATGCTAATTTTAATTTAATTAGAGGGGTGTTACCAATGGTTTCAGCAAAATTATTTTTTGTATTTTTTAACATTTTTTTAATTTTATTAATTCATTTTTTTAACAAAAAATTTAAACCTTTTATTGTAATCTAATAAATTGATAATGATATATTAGTAATTATTTTTTTTAAAAAAATCTATCTTTAATCAATTTATTAATTTGTCGTGATTAATTACCATATAAATGTAGTCAACCTTGTTAAAAATTTTGATGAACAATCGGTAATCAAAAACATATCTTTCAAAGTTAAAAAAAATTCAATTGTTGGTATCTTAGGAAAGAATGGTGCTGGAAAAACCACACTTTTAGGAATGCTTTTAGGCTTAATCACTCCAACTAAAGGTGATGTTTATATATTAGGTAAAAATTTGAAACTTAATAAAAAGGAAATTTTAAGTGAGATAAACTTTCAAAGTCCTTATGTTGATCTTCCAAAAAAAATGACTGTAGAACAAAACCTTTGTTTTTATTCAAGATTATATGGTATTAAAAATTTTAATAAAGTTATCGAAAACCTTGCCAATGAACTAAAAGTAAAAGATTTATTAAAAAAAAATTATGGTTCGCTATCGGCTGGTCAAAAAACGAAAATTAACTTATGTAAAGCATTGCTTAACAAACCTAAACTTCTTCTATTGGATGAACCAACGGCATCATTAGATCCAGAAACGTCAATATTTATAAGAAACTATTTATTAGAATACCAAAAAAGAACTAGTTCATCAATTTTAATAACTTCCCATAATTTAAATGAAGTACAAGCTATGTGTTCAAATATAATTCTTCTTAAGTCTGGGGAAATAGTCTCTGAAGGCAATATCAAACAAGTTTTAAAAAAATATAACTATAAAACTTTGATAGAACTCTTTTTAAGTAAGGGATAAATGTTTTCTCGAATACTGGCATTATTAATTAGATATAAAAATATTTCATTTGGTTCAATTCCAAGATTAATTAGTATATTTTATTGGCCTTCTGTCCAAATTTTGTTTTGGGGTTTTTTTACAAATTTTTTAATTTCTAATAACTCATATACTGGTTTAGGAATACTTAGTATAATTCTGTCCGCTGTTGTACTATGGGACATCTTATTTAGAGGGCAATTAGGTCTAACGATGTCTTTTCTTGAAGAAATATGGTCTAGAAATTTAACAAATCTTTTTATCTCACCAATAAGAGAATTTGAGCTAGTAATAAGTTTAATTTTTATTAGTTTGATACGAACAATCATAGGACTTACTCCAGCTGTGTTTATTGCTAATTATTTCTTTGATTTTCATTTATTTGAACTTGGATTTTTTTTAATTTTCTTTTTTTTAAATTTAATTATTGTGGGTTGGTCCATTGGTTTTATTGTTTCATCTTTAGTTCTCAGATATGGTCATGCTTTTGAAGAATTAGCATGGGCGATAATATTCATTTTGCTTCCATTTTCATGTGTCTACTATCCCTTAGATTCTTTACCTCCAATTATGCAAAAAATTTCTTTAATTTTTCCACCTGCTCATATTTTTGAATCAATGAGAGATATTTTGATTAATGATCTTATAAGATATGATCTTATTAAACATATTATTCTTCTTAATGTAGTTTATTTGATGGGATCAATTTTTTTCTTTTTGAAAATTATTTCTATTTCAAGAAAAAAAGGCTTGTTAATTAATCAGGGAGAATGAATTAATCAATTTTATATCTAATAGATTCTCCATTAAGGTTTTCATAAAAATATAAACAAGATTTTTTGATGATTTCAGTAAAGTTATTGTCACCTAAAAATAATTTCAACTTCAACCAATTCATTTTATTTAATGCGTTTATATTTTTAAACCTTCTTCCCCATTTTTCTGCTCTTCCAATAGCTTTCTTACACGCAATTTTTTTTATTTTTTTACTAATATTTTTCTTTTTTGAAATGAAATAGAACAGAGCTGCGTTATAATCATGAATAAGTTGTGTTTTATTTCCCTCCATTATTCTATTATTATCATTTTTAGGTCCGAATGATGTAACGTTGTCAATAAAACAAAAGTTACCGAGTGTGCTCAGGCCAAGTACTAGAGAAAAATCTTCAACAAAAATTTTAGTATTACATCCACCAGATTTTTTTATAGTTTTATTACAATACAAATTTGGGGACGTTCCGGAAAATGAAGATTTAACAGTTTCAAGAAGAGGAAACTCTATCTTCTTTAAATTAGAAGGCCTACTATTTTTAAATTTAAGTTTATTATAATCTTCAACCAATTCATATCTACTAAAAACACCTACAGACCTATTTTTAGTTATGGTATTGAGTAAAATATTGGTACAGTCAGGATGGAGAATGTCATCGCCCCCAACTAATTTTAAAAAATCACCAGATGAAGTGTCTATTCCTTTTTGCGTTGCAACTGCTGGCCCATGATTAGTTTGATTTATTATTTTAACTTTTTTTAAATTTTTTGTAAATTTTTCTAGATATTGAAGTGAAAGGTCTGTTGACCCATCATTTATAAAAATAAATTCTCTATCAAATTCTCCTTTTTGATTTTTAATAGAATTAACCACGTCTTTTAAATATTTTTGTTTATTAAAAACTGGACAAACGAAACTTACTTTTACCATTTTAAAAAAGTTTGTCTTTCCAAGTTTTGGGTGTAAGCGAGTTAATAATTTCTAAATCTAAATGATACCTGAATTTTTTTGTACCTTTATCTTTAATATATTTTATCATTTGAGATAAACCTTTATCTAAGGAAGTTTTTGTTTTGTAATTTAACAATTTTCTTGCTTTATCAGCAGAACATGTTGCTTCAAGGACTTCTTGTGGTCTTCCTTTAACGTAATTTGGGTTAAGATTAAATTTAAGTTGATTAGAAATTTTTTCAGCTAATTGATTAATAGTTATAAACTCTTCGTCGGGACCAATATTAATAATTTCTCCAATTACATTTTTACTAGTAGCCATTTTTTTTAAACAATAAAGATCGTCGTCTATGTAAGAAAAGCACCTTTTTTGATTACCATCTCCATATATAATTGGTTGACGATTTTGTAACATTAAGTTGATCATAATTGATGCTACATTTCTGTAGGGATCATCATATTTTTGCCTTGGTCCTATGATATTATGAGGAACGGCTATTACAAATTCCACACCATGTACATTACATAAATTAGTTAAAATTTTTTCT